>Ga0308395_1000003_pt1 | contig 365422 bp, 355 predicted proteins | sample Hotspr20SampleP4_FD_202097 | JGI IMG/M metagenome (GOLD analysis project Ga0308395, IMG submission 202097) | Hot spring phototrophic mat microbial communities from Mushroom Spring, Yellowstone National Park, Wyoming, United States - 20050930_P4 ... | reverse complement strand
TTGAATCACTCTAACACCGCTGAGGGTTGGCTATAACTCCTTTCAGATAATCCTCCGAATCCTTATCGAGTTTCACATGTGTTAGGCCCAGCCTGGCAAGCTTGTCCACTCTCATTATAATCCACTTTTTGCTCTTCACCACCTTCAAACACGTAGCTTAATTGGAATACTCTTCTAATCCTCTTCTAGTACTTTTTTGAAATGATCAACTACTTTGTCTAAGTCGTAATGGTATATCGTCCCAAAGACGTTTTTTCTCAAGTGAATCAGGTGGTACAAGTATCTTAGTCAAAAATGACAGGGCACGACAACTTTTTCCACCTTGACTTTTAAGCCATTATGGGAACTTGTTGCCCACCTTTAACCACGATCAGTTGATTGTGTTCAACCCCTCGTCATGCTGGAGGTTTCGTTCGGCAGGCTCCGTCATTAGCACTAAGTCAAATGAGGCCTCACCAAGTCTGATAGGTCTTTGTCTCTTGGTCTGTATTGATATTTCCAAAGACAAGTTCAACGCTTGTGCCATTTCTAACCCGAATTCTATCATCTTCGAAGACGTCTTCGAAATGTTTGCTCATGGTCTTTCTTCCTTCACCAACAAACTCTCTCCTTTCACCAAATATTCCATCATCATCATCGCTATGGAATCCGCAGTTTGATACTATTTCAACCTATTCTCTTTCCTTCTTGCCAATAACTTTACTTGTGTCGTTCTCAGCCTTTGGTATCAGATAATGGTGACTAAAAATGGCAGCATCCCGATATGGACAACTCAAAGCTCTCATGCCCAAAGTGTGGCTCCAAAAACATCTACAAAAAAGGCCACGACAAGTGTTGTTCAAGAACATCAATCACATTGTAGTGTCGCTTGGTAAAAACATGTGTGAATCTAAGTTTTCATTACTGAAAGACTTTTTCCGACTCAAGCGAGGACCAAAGAGTCTGAAAAATCTTAGGCTGTCTGTACATGGCTTTTGTGCAGTGAAGAATCTCTGAAGGATCCAAAACCGTGGTATCAACCGCATCGTTCCACAACTGGATACTTTCATCAGGACAACCTAACGTTGTCATAAATTTGCACACACCTCTCAGCACTGTCATGTATGATTCTATTCCGCTTTCTTAATTACCATTGTTTAGCACTGTGAATTACAGAAGTCGCCTTGACTGGTTCCAAGGACTTTTTAGCAATCTCGCCGTACGAGAAGACCTTGTGTCCCTCCTTAAGTGCAAGTTCCTTGTTTCTTGTGGTATTTTGTCAAAAGATTTTCTTGGTACCCGAGCCCATCGGTGTACGGACCTGTAAGGCACACGTGTACGATTCTCACGTTTTCTCACTCCTTCTACGAGACAGATTTGAATAGCATGTGCTCCAACAAAACCTCAATAAAGACTGGTATCGAAAAACCTATAGTATAACTTAATGAGCTGAGCAAGTCGCCTCTAAGAATGAAAAACAGGAATCCTATGTAAAAAGGGTAAAGTAATTCTATCACCAGCACATTACTACTAAAACGTACTATAGAGCCATAATATAAGGAATCTAACTTTTTCGTCACATAGCCAAGTGCACTCGCAAACAATGGTATTCCAAAAATCCCGAAGTTAATGTATGCCTCTCCCACGAGCGGACAAGAGATATTTCTGAATCTCCACCCAAGTCTTTGAGCTATTTCATGACCACTTCCCACAGGTTTATTCTGCCATACAGACCTGGGGACGAAAAAAAGCAAATTGCCGAGGAGTTGTCTCCCATTTGTTGGTCCTTCCTCGTGAACTACCGCTATGGTTCTTACAAACATTGAATAGGCATCGAAATCAGCGGTAGTTATGGTTTCAAGAATGGTTGGTGGTTTGATGTTTGAACCAAGTACTTCGTTAATGGCTTGTGCTCTAAAAAGGTTCAAAAGTGGAAACAGTATTATGAAACCTGTAAGAAATATTACCTTAAATGCATTTTTTGTTTTGATAACCCTTTTCCATGCAAGAAAGATTCCCAAGTAAACTGCCCCCGTCCAAAATCTTGCTCGTCCCATGGGAAAGTTTATCAGTATGACCAGCAGCGACGACAGAGCCAGGAGTATGCGACTACTCGGCGTGCTCTTTCTTTTTGCTTTGGCAATAACATAAGCTAAGAGGTTTACTGAGATCCCCGCGGCGGTAATGCTCAAAATCAAGATAACGGGCTGAGACACGTCTATGAAGACTTCTCCGTATGTACCTCTCGAAAGCAAAACAAAAATCGATGAAGCTTTCTGAAATACATAGCCAAAGTAAAAAGTAGAAGCAATTAGCATCCAGGAGATGTAAAATCTGGAACGTTTAATTTCTTTCAGGAAAATCTTTCCCACAAATGTTCTGGCGTGCTCTTTCGTCTTTGCATATGTTAGCTCAAATAGAACTGTAAACAGCAAAATAAGGATGTTGGCGTAAAGCATTCTCTCATCTGTTAACAGATGCGTGTCCCACCATGGAAATTGCCCAGAAATGTACTGGACAAGTGGCGCTACGAACATGTAGATTACCATAAACAAGTAATACATCTCCCGGAGGCTGAACCCAAGCGGAGAGATAGTTGCCAACTGGGTTAAAAAGAGTGAACCGTTGATCAAGAAAGAAACGATAACTATCCAATTGATTCCTGGATTAAGCCTGAGGGCTAATGAGGTTAAGTAAGCAGTATAGGAAGTAATTATTGCGATAATTATCAAGAGCGTTTTAAAATCATAGACTTGTGTGTTAATTGCTCGTTTGGAACTGCTTGTCAGCAAACTTTCACGCCTCCACATAGCGCAGCTTTTCGTACAAACTGATATACGAGCCTACCATGAAACGATGCGAAATAACCAATTTAGCAGAACTGTCCACATTTGCTGGCTTTCTGCCTTTTGATCTTAAAACCCTTATTAAGTTCATGATATCCTCGGCGTTGCACGGCTTTATGGCTACTCCCGATTCCTTGGAAATAATGGTTTCCTTAGCACCACCTGAATCAAATGTTATCACGTACGTTCCACAAGCTTGTGCTTCGAGGTTTACTGTTGGATAGTTATCCTCAAGTGTTGGATTAAAAAAAACATCCGCCGCTGTGTAAATCTCCGCAAGTTCCTTCGCAGAATTTGTCCTTTTTATGCCTATTATATTATTCGGAAGATTCTTGATTCGCTCGTCAGATAGACCCACAAGTACTATAATCTCATCATCAGAAAGGTATTTAGACAAATCTAAGAAGTAGTCAAAACCTTTTCTTTTCCCCCATACGTTTGCTACACCAAGTATTAAAAATTTTCCGTCGAGCCCGTATCTTTTTTTGAAATCGCTCGGAGTTGGCTTAAAAACTTCTGTATCTATGCCATTGGGAATTACCTGAACCGGATAATCTCTTAAGAAAGACTCTTTCACCAGTCCTGCCAGCCATTGAGATGGTGTTACCAATGTCATATTCTTAGCGCCGGTGAAAGCCTTCTTTTTTCGTGCATAGTTCGATTTTGAATTGTCAAAAATCACGCTTCTCGGGTATGACTTTTTTTCGGGGCATGAATAACATCCCGTCTTCCATCTTTCACACTTTGCGTAGGTGAAATGTGAGCAGTGCCCCGTAAACGCCCAACAGTCATGCAACGTCCACACAACCGGTTTGTCAAATGATTTTAGAAAGTCAAAGAGAACCTCGATGTTCAGATAATACCCATGAATGTTGTGCAGATGAATGATATCAGGATTTATCTCTTCCACGATCTTTAAAAACTTCTTCGTTGCCTTTTTTGAGCCAAACCCATGAAGGTCGAAGACTCTCGTCAAAAAGACGTGAAAATAAACATCAAGATCTTCACCGATTCTGATCGCTCCGTCACATCCCAGAGGCTTTCTTCCGTACGCTATGTAACTTTCATGCCCCTTCTCTCGTAACGCTTCATGGATCTGTCGAACGATTCTTCCAACGCTTCCAACGCCACAGACTGTATTTATCTGCAGCACCTTCAAGCTCGCTCACCTCGTTGCCCCGAAAGGTAGTACTCATAAACGCTCTTGATTCCATCGTATAGCTCTGTCTTGGCACTCCAACCAAGTTGGTTGATCTTGCTCACGTCCAGAAGCTTCCGAGGCGTTCCGTCTGGTTTCGTCCTGTCATACACAACTTCTGCTTTGAATCCCACGATCTGTTCTATCATATCGACCAGATGCTTTATCTTCACATCTTTCCCAGTTCCAACGTTCACGAAGTAATCGTGACAGAGTTCTCTCATTTGCCACGCATCCACTTTTTCCATCAGATAGACGCACGCGTCAGCGAGATCTTCCGAATAGAGAAACTCTCTATACACTTCTCCCGAGCCCCACAGGGTGACGATCACACTATCTTTCGTTCTTGATATTCCAATCTTTTCCAAGACAGCAACTATAAAGCCTTCGTTGTTGTGGTCAATTTTCCCATCTAAGCCGAAGCCGATCGGAGTTCTTTTCAGATCTCTCTTGATTCCATCCATATCTCCGCGCACGAGCAGTTTTGCAAGGTGGAACTTTCTTATCAACGCGGGTAACACGTGCGATGTTTCCAGATTGAAGTTGTCGTTCGGTCCGTAAAGGTTCGTGGGCATGACCGAGATGAAATTTGTCCCGTACTGTTCGTTGTAGTACCTGACAAGCTTTATCGCTGCTATCTTAGCGATCGCGTACGGTTCGTTCGTCGGTTCAAGTGGACCTGTAAGCAGGTGTTCTTCTTTCATGGGCTGGGGAGCGTGTTTTGGATAAATGCAAGAAGAACCTAGGTTCAAGAGTTTGTCGACTTTGAACCTCCACGCGCACTCGATGACGTTCAAAGCTATGGCGAGGTTGTCGTGTATGAACTGCGCTTTGTAGGTGTTGTTTGCCAATATTCCCCCTACCCTCGCCGCGGCGAGATACACGTGGTTCGGACGAACCTTTGCGAAGAGCTCTTCCGTATCTTGCAGCCTTCTTAAGTCAACCTTGTGCCAGATTACGTCAGGAACGTGAGGTGGGTCTTTAGAAAAGTATGTGGCGTGAATGTCTGTGTAGTTCTTCTGTTTGAGTTTTTTGATGATCGCTCCACCTACCAACCCTGTTCCACCGCAGACCAGAACCCTCACCGCTCATCTCTCCTGATCAGAGGTGAAAGTGTAAGTATGGTTGGTGTATCCAAAGCCTTTTTCATGATTTATCTTCATACCTTCTCCCATCGGTTTCAGCCCAACGAGCAGCATATCGTAGTCCACCATTATTTTGACCAGCTCTTCGAAGCTTGTTCTCGGCTCCCACCCAAGTACCCGTCTCGCTTTGGCTATATTGGCCTGCAGATGTTCCACCTCGGTGGGTCTGAAATACCTTGGATCTATCTCAACGATCACGTCTCCAACGTGCAGATTTTCAGACCACGTGGGATCGAAGCTCTTCACGATTGCTCTCTCTTCAACGCCTTCACCTTTGAACTCCAGCTCGATTCTTGCGTATTCGAAAGCCTTCACGAGAAATTCCTTCACAGTGTGACTCTCACCCGTTCCGATGACGTAATCGTCAGGCTTATCTTGCTGCAGCATGAGCCACATCGCTTCTACGTATTCAGGGGCATAGCCCCAGTCACGTTTTGAATAGAGGTTTCCAAGGTAGAGTTTTTTCTGTTTTCCAGCCAATATGCGCGCCAAAGCTCTGGTGATCTTTCTGGTGACGAAGGTTTCACCTCGTCTTGGGCTTTCGTGGTTGAAGAGTATACCGTTGCACGCAAAGATGTTGTAGGCTTCCCTGTAATTGACAGTTATCCAGAAGGCATACACTTTCGCCGCGGCGTAGGGGCTTCTTGGGTAAAAGGGAGTCTTTTCATTCTGTGGCGCCGGTGCCGAACCAAACATCTCTGAAGACGAAGCTTGGTAGAACTTCGCTTTTACCCCGCTTCTTCTGATCGCTTCCAGTATCCTGAGCGTGCCGAGTCCAGTTATGTTTCCCGTGTATTCGGGCATGTCGAAGGAAACCTTTACGTGCGATTGAGCTGCGAGGTTGTACACCTCGTCTGGCTGGACCTTGTAGATGATTTCGGTGATCACGCCAGGGTCTGAGAGGTCTCCATAGTGTAAAAACAACCTCGCGTTCGGTTCGTGCGGATCGACGTAGATGTGATCTATCCTTTGAGTGTTGAAAGTTGAGCTTCTTCTTATTATCCCATGGACCTCATAGCCTTTGGAAAGCAGAAACTCTGCAAGATAAGAACCGTCTTGTCCCGTTATGCCGGTGATCAGTGCCCTCTTTGCCACTCAAAACCCTCCTTGCCCTCGTACAAGCCGGTGAGCTTTACCAGCGACGAACTGTGGAATCCTCGAGAGCGTTCTCACCAACAGAGCCCTGAACGCAGGTAATCCGTGCTTCTTCATCACGGCGTAGTTTTCACGAAGAACCAAGATTCTGTTCTTTAAACTTTTGTTACTCACCCCACCGGAGCGCATGATGGTGATCACCTCGGGGATGTAAGCGAGTCGTACACCCCCCGTGTAGAGTATTCTAACCATGAAATCGTAATCCGCCGCTATTTTGTAGGATGTATCGAACAGTCCGAACCTTTCGTAAACACTCCTTTTGAGAAAACACGTTGGATGTGGTGGCATCCAACCCAGCAATAATTTCTTTCTGTTGTATTTGCCAGCCTTCCAGTACCTGACCATCTTCGAAGTATCTTCGCGGTCCACGTAGACTATATCACCGTAGCAGCCATCGTATTCGTTGGAGCTCAGCACCTCGACGATGCGTTCGATCACTCTGTCGCTGGCAAACATGTCGTCCGAATGCAACAGGCCCAATACATCCCCCGTGGCGAGCTTTATACCCTTGTTCAGCGCATCGTACACTCCTTCGTCTGGCTCGGAAATGAGCTTGACTTCGTAATCGACCTTTGCGATGTATTCTTCTATTATCTGCAAAGTCTCATCGGTGGAAACACCGTCGATGATCACGTGCTCAATCTTTCTGCACGTCTGTCTTGCCAGACTGTCCAGCGATGCCCTCAAAGTCTTTCCACAGTTGTACGTCGCGGTGACTATGCTGACTTTCATCGAATTATCCTGCCTTTCTTTAGCTTGACTTGCGGTTTTCAATTTCACCGACGTGATCTTCGGTGCAATTATATTATGTCACATCCTGAAGGTGTAGGTCGGAGCAAGAAGTATCTGGTTCCGTGCGGATCGCTTTGAATACTCTTGACACAGAATCTGTGCGATTAAACCCGCTGGTGTGTACATCCCATGGGCATGGATCAAATCGAACGCGGAAAGATCAAAGCGTTTCTCGACACATTCGGCAAAACGTTGAGAGTAGATTGAAATGGCGCGTTCCTCAAAAGCATCGCTTATCCTTCTTAAAACTCCCCACAGAAGCCAACGGACCGTTTTTCTGCACTTCAAAGGTGAATATTCAATATCACCAACGTTCGTGGCTGAAATGAATGAGTTTTTCCTGAGCAAATATTTTGCGAGTCGGTCGAATAGATCGTCTTCGAACCAAACTGGTACTGCGACGTACTCGATGCCAAGCTTTTTGTATTGCTCGAGTCTTTTGGTTATGAATATTCCGCTTCACAGATTTTTCCAGTAAACAAAGAGATTCGTAAGCGAAAGTATTTTCATATCGACAATCGACCTTTTTGCGTTCCGTTGTTTTAGAGAAATCATCTTGGGGAAGTCTCCAAATCCAATCAGCTCTTGTACTAAGTGTCAAAAAAGCAAGGTCCAGATTACTTCATAAAAAAACTTGGGTGTGGAAGTGGAAACTCAACCGCATGCGTCATCGCTCTCTTATAGCTCAGGGATGGCTTTTCACTTTTCGGGAAACTGTTTCTATAATTTCTTCCAATCGCTTCGACAAGTTTTCGTAGAGGTACGGTCGGACAACTTCCTCGCGTCTTTTTAGATCGATCTGCCTCCTTTCTTTGAAAAACCAAGCTATGTAGTTCGCTATCTCTTCCGATTCTGATCTCTCAAAAACTCTTGAAACTCCATCAGATTCGAGTTCTTCACGCATTTCCCAATTCTTGGGTGCGATCGTCAAAATGGGCTTCCCGGTGGCTAAGTATTCGTAGACCTTTCCGGTTCTCATAGAACTACCTTCCTTTGGATCGTCACCGGTGTAGGCTATGAGCAAAAGTAGGTCTGCGTTGTTTTGTACGTTCAAAGCCTTGTCTCTCGAAACGAAACCGTGATTTTCGAGTAAATCGAGCAAAGAAAACCGCTCAAAGAGTCTCTGAACATAAGCAAAATCCTTACCAGCATAGATGAATTTTAGCTTGGAGCAGACACTGTCTTGCTTCTGTTTGAGTTTCAAAAGCGCGTGGATGAACCATGTGATTTCCCGGGTTTTCGGACAAAAACTACCTGTGTAAACTATTTTTAGACTTTCCTTCTGTCTTTGTGAGTCAATTCTTAAAGAGAACTGTCCATCGTAGCCATTCGGTAGGAAGAAGACTTTCTGACCACATATCCTTTGGTATGTTTCCAACATCTGCTTGGTAACGACCAGTATCCCATCGGCCACGGTCAGAATCCTTTTCGTCAGATACTTGAAGCAGATGAACTTCGCAACCACATGAGCGATGTCGAACGATCGATCTCTGAAGTCGGCAAACCAAATGACTCGGTTTGGGTATCGCCTTTTGAAATAGTTACCCAGCCTCAACGAAAACCATGGGTCATAAGTTGTTATTAGAATCGTTCTCTCGCTGCTGCTGATGATCTTGTCCAGCTCGACGAAATACGCTCTGTAACCATGAAGGAGTACGCCTCCAGATGACACTGGAAGAAACTTTTCCAAAATAGGTCTCAGTTCGGCTTTGATCTTTCGGATTGCCCCTGAGATGATCTTCGTTTCCGTCGAAGGATCGTTGCTGTGTCTAAAGTACGGATTGTGTTTGAAGTACTTCAGCCGGATTTCCACCAAATTCGCGTTTCCCAGATTGAACTCTCTGAAACTTCGTCTATCTGGAAAGCAACTTGTTATCAAGTAGACAGAATGAGTTTTGGACAGGTACTTTGCAAACTTTTCCCATCTCACAGACGCTATGTTGTTCCATCTCGGTGAATAGGGCGCAACGATGGCTATCTTCACGAGCTTCTGACCCCCATTTTTTAGCGGTCTTTACGGTTTTTTCAACCAAGAAACGCGAGGGTCATCAGCAACCATAGATGTCTCCAATGAAGGCTATCAATGAATACAGAATTCACAAGTTGACCTAACAAGACGAGAAGTATGAAATTTTTGTCTCGAGGATTGAACACTTCTCTCAACACCAAAGCCCAAAATAGGACAAAAAGAGAAACCCCAAACAACCCTCTTTCCCCTATGTAGCGAGCATACAAAGAATGGGTAGCAACTTGCGAGTAAAGCTCGTAGTTGCCAGGACCAATGCCAAAGAAAGCGTCCGCAGAACTAAGTATGTCGACGAACTTGCGTTGGGCTTCGAAGCGCCCCACGTCGTAACTCTGAAGACCCAAGCGACTTAAAACAAAGTCCTTAAGACTTACACCGAGCAAATTGACTTTATCCGCAAAATAATACCAAAACACGAAGAAGATCAATGCTGCGATGACAAAGAAACCGAGGGCTTTTAAGCACGTGCCACGGTTTAAAAAGGCTGTTCCAACCAGCAAGATGGTTGTCACGGCGTAATTCAGCCACGCTGCTCGTGAAAAGGTCAATAGGATTCCAAAACTAAAGAACAGAAAAAGAGCAAAATTGAGAAGTTCGTTTCGTCGAGCTTTGAGAAACTGCATAAGAAAGTAAGCCGAAACCGGTATTAGAAAAGGTCCCAACACGTTTGGATCTTTGAAGAAACCGTTCAATCTACCGTACTTGAGAATTTGAGAGCCAAAAAGGTTTACCCTACCTGTCAAGTAGCCAAAACCGCCCGCGATTATATTTATTGCACCTGCCAAGGACCAAGAAATCATTAACTGATCGAGGAACTTCTCTTGGTAAAGGTCCTTTCTCAAGAATTTAGCATAAGACGCGAGTACGAAGAAAAGCACAAACAGATAAGTGTCTATGATGATGAACCTAAAATCTAAGACACCGAAAGAGATCAAACCGATGAAGGCAGATAACAGCATTGGCAAAAAAGGGTACTGAAGGCAAAGATGATCGATCTGTTCGTCTTGAGACCTAATATCAAGAACGGCAATGCTACAGTGAACCAGATTTCCGCTGGTGATGGCTCGACGAAAACAAAGCCAGACAGAAAGACATATATGCACATGAAAACAACGTAATTACGATACCGAATTACCTCGCGACTGTTGGTGATATCGACTGATACTTCCTTCAACACTTTGTTTCACACCCTTGTGTACAATGCCTTGTAGGCACTCACGAAAATCTGATAGTCCTTTTTGAATGCTGACCTTGTATTCTTCTCGAAACGTAAGGCGTTCAGCAAAATCAATGACAAGTCGTCCTGTCCCTTAGCAACCAGTTCGTCATCAATCATCTCTCTCACACACCCTACGTCCGTGCTCACGACCGGCACACCCTGGTTGAGCGCTTCCAACACCACCAAGGGCATTCCTTCCGCATCAGATGTCAAGAGCAAGACGTCGAAGTCCGCCATCAACTTCACCGCGTCCTTTCTGAAGGGTAAAAAGTGAACTTTTTCTTTCACCTGCGGGCTTTTTGAGCCACCTTCGCACCTTCTCACCGTAGACATCATCGACCACGTTCGCGCCTATCCAAACGAACACAACATCGTTTCTTTCTCGAAGCACAGACTTTGCGACTTCCAAAAACCTGATGGGATTCTTCTGTGGGTCGAGTCTTGCAACGTTGCCAACGATTTTCACGCTTTCAGGTATGTCAAGCTCTTTTCTCAAGGCGCCTTTTTGTGCGGATGCTTCTGGAATTATCGCATTGGGAATAACAACGTGTTGATGGTCTTTTCCTATTTTCCATTCTTTGGCCTTCTGAAGATCTCTCTGGCACAGAAACACTATCTTGTCGCAGTACTTTGCAGCGAGTCTTTCCAGAAGAATGAAGAGTGTGCGCTTTCAACCTTTGTATTGCTCAATTGGCCACCAACCATGCACCGTGTAGATAACTGTTGGAATTCCGCACTTTTTGGCCGCTATTCTTCCAAGAAAACCTGCCTTGGAGGAGTGCAGGTGAACCACGTCGTACCTTCCTTGTTTTATCAGTCGCTTCAGTTGAAAATACGCTTTCAAATCTTTCCATGGGTTTAACTCGCGAACCAGGTCTTTCACTACGTGCACTTTCACATTCAACTTCTCAAGCTCTGGTATCAACATTCCGTTGTTTGGACCGCAGGCAACTTCAACATCGAATTCGTCTGCGTAAAACTGTTTCAACCCGTAGACCAAACTGTACAAGACCTTCTGTGCGCCGGTCCAATCGGAACGGGTTATGATTTGTAGAACTCTTTTTTTGTTCATGTGAATCACCCATGAGCTTCACTATATCCTCTTGGGTTTTTCCTTCACAAGTATGAACGTTGGGGTTTTCAAGTTCTTCTTCGCACGCAATAGGTCCGATCTCTTCGACTCGTTGGCTTGCAAGACCACGATAGTTCGGATCGCATGCTTGGAGAGCACTTTCGTATCGGCGCTCGTGGGAGCTGGAGCTGAAAGAACCACTACGTCGCTCTCTTGGGCCATGTCTTTCAAGATATTTTTGTCTTTGTCATTCAGCAAAAACGTTGGAAATTCACCGTTGAACGAGACTGTTTTGACTTCTTTCGAATTCAATGGAAGGTTCGAGCTACCATCCAGATCGATGAGCACCGTCTTTTTGCCAGCCTTTGACAGAAGTTCCACTATGCCTTCGACTATCGGGGTCTTCCAAGAACCGTTCGTTGAAGAAACCAGCAGATGCACATATGGGGGCTCAGCACTGGCTGAGTCTAAAGCCTGAACGACGATGTGCTTCAACGCCTCCAAGTCTTTCTTCCCATCTTTCGAGGGGTGATACAAGAGTGGCTCTTCGCCAATGGCTTTGAGAACGTCGTACTCGTCTCTGATCTTTTCGTCGAAGAACTCTCTCAGGAACGCGATCAATATGCCAAGAAAGACGCCGAGGACGAAGCTGACGGCCAAGATGAGCCTCTTGTTGGGTTTAGCGGATTTTTCAGGCAAATAAGGTTCGTCCAGCACGATCGGCATGTTGAACGACACACCAGCGGTTGAAAGTCTGAGTTCTTCTCTCTTCGATTTGAGAAGATTGTAGGTTTGCTGTTTGAGGTTGTAGTCTCTCGTGAGGGTGGCATACTCTCTCTGTAGGTCGGGAAACTTTTGGAGTTCTTTCTCCAATTCTTTCCTCACGTGTTCCAAAGATGAAATGTATGACTTGGCCACTTCCATGTTGGTTTGGAGGTCTATCAACTGAAGGGAGTAACCTCTGAGGATGGGATCTTCCGTTTCGAACTGGGATGATAGGATACGTGATATTTCTTCGTTGATCATCTGCTGAACGATGTTCATCTGCTGTTCGATCTGTCTCATTTCGGGTGAAGTCTTCGTATACGTCAAGCTGAGGGTGTTGTAGCTTATCTGTAGATCGAGCAAACGCTTTCGAAGTTCCTGCAACTTCGCGCTGTCAGGTACGTACTCTAAGATCTTGATCATACCCTTGAGTTGGGATATGTTTTGTTTGAGGATGTTCAGCTGAGACTGTAAGCTTTGATGATTCAGCTGTGCTTCGACTATCTTACCATCCAAGTCATAGAACTTTCGGATCAACGCGCTCAGCTCTTCCGAGGGCAAGATGGATTTCGTCTTTTGAAAGTTCAACAGCTTGTTCTCAATTTCTGTGAGCTCTTTTTCAACGTTCGGAAGCTGTCTTTCCACGAATTCAAGGAGGTAAGTATTTTCGTCCTTGCTAAGTTCCCTCGCCACCTTTATGTAGTTGTCTATGACGGATCGAGCGATCTTGTAGGCAGTTTCTCTATCGTCCAAGGAAACAGTCAGCTTTATGAGCGATGTATCCTTCAATGAGGACACGTTCACAACTTTTTTCGAAAGCATCGAAACTACGCTCTCTCTGGACACTTCATTTTTACTCTTCTTCGAAAAATAGTCGACGAGATTGAGTTCATCGACAACGCTCGTCAAAACCCTTCTACTCCTTATGATCTCCATCTGTTCTGTCAACTCGGGGGATTGACCAATGCCAAATAAGCTCAGCTCCCGAGACAGAGTGATCTGGGGAGATGAAACTTTGGGGATTTTGAGAACAGCTGTTATCTCGTAGGTTGGTTTCGCGAGATAGAGAAGATAAACGAAAGTAACGAGAACCGTGAGGAAGGTTGCACCGAAGATCCAATATTTTCTGCGTTTCAATATTCGAAGAATGTCGTTCAAGGTTATCTCGTTGTCTGTGTAATTCTCCACACGAAGCTCCTCCCCTTAAAGATCACTTGAACAATCCTGAAATGTTGTTGTAGAACACGATGAGATTGTTTATCACTGGAATCCACTCGAGTGCGCTCTTAAAGATGTCGGACGGCACGAAGACTATATCACCGTTCTCGAGGATCGGATCATATTCAATTCTACCACCACCGATCGCACCTGCCAAGTTGACACGGATGGGTTTACCATCGATGCCACCCTTGTAAAGCCACACGCTCGAAGCTGCGGCTTTGTTGGTGAAATAGCCGGATTGAATGATCGCCTGAAGGACCGTCGTACCCTCTGTGAGCCTCACGATGCCAGGTTTGTTCACCTCTCCCAGCACGTAAGCGAAGTTCTGTGGGACGTCCAGTATCTTGACCACATCGCCGGCCTTCACAACGTAGGATCGAGCTTGGGCGATGTCTTTCAGTTCGAGGAAGTACTTTTCGATTCCCCTCGTGAGCTCGATCTTTCTGTAGTTCTTGTCGATTCCAGCTTTCATCAACACTTCGTAGAGCGTGGTGTTTTGGTCAACGTAGAGCATGTCAGGTGTTCCGTCGGCCTTTATCAGATAGACGTAGTTCTCTTTGTCGATGTCGAACAAGATTATGCTGTTGTTGGTCAAGGCCTTGTTGGCGTACTCGTCCCAAGCGAACGTGTCGATACCGCTGTCGGTAATGATGGTTATCTTCCTGCTAATGCCCTCCTTTATACCACCCAATTTCCCAACGAGCGTTCTCAGGTCGAATTCTTCCGCCTGGGTGAACTTCACCAAGCCGTTTGGGACACCTTTACCGAAGACATAGACTTGGTTTGGCTCTTTAACGGTAACGTAGACGAAGTCGTTGTCTTGAAGCATCGCGTTCTCTACGCCCATGAAGACTTTTTGAGCGTCGTACTGTGCCACAACGGAGTTGTCGCGCATGATGAAGACCTTGTCAGAGACGTAGTAGAGTTCAGGTCCGATGATGAGACCACCCAGTCTGGCGAAGAGCGTTTTCAAATCGGGTGTTTCTCGGTAGTCAAACTCGACCCTTCCAGTGTTCTTCAGATAACCCATGGCGGTGACACGGATCGGTTTTTTCAGCTCGACTCTCAGTATCGTTCCCCTTTCGATTGGAAGGTCTTTAGAGTGATCGAGTGTTTCTCCGTCCAGCGTGATCTTCTCTATTCTGCTCGGATCGTTCAAACCCACTCTGGCGAGGATTCTGTGAAGTGTTATGGGTTCGCTGGGCTTTAATTCGATGTAAGAGGATACATCCCCGATCAGATACACTGCGTTCACACCGATTTGTTCGACCAGAACGGTGTCCAGTCGCTCCAGAGACACTTCGATCTGGTCTTTTATCAACTGAGAAGCATCGTAGGTCGATGTGGTCTTTTCTCGTATCAACACAATGCCTTCGATCGACTCAGGTTGAATCGACAGCTTTTTCAGAACATAGTTGAGCGTTTTAGGCTCGTAGTGGTTCAGCTGAAGGGCTCCCCCACCCTGTGCTCCGACCACGTTGACGATGAAAGGTTCGTAACGTATCAAAATCGAGTCGCCGAGAGAGAGGGGAACGTCTTTGCCTGAGTGAACGATGTCTTTCAGATCCACGAGGGTTTCGTTGTTGATCTGTGCTTTTCCTTCCCACTCAACGTTGGGATTTTCGAGCCCGACTTTGCCGATCAGGGTCTTCAAAGTTCTCTTTTCGTTGGGTTCGAAGTCAATTTTTCCTTTTATGCTGACTGCACCTTGGACGTAGACATAGAATTCTGGATGCTTCACAACCTCGACGATCGAACGATTCGGCACTTCTATCTCATGTGCTTTGGAAAGCACAGAGGATGGAAGTTCATGAACGGATCCATCCGGCATCTTGATCAAGATCTTTTCGATCCACTTCTCGTCGTCTTTCGAGATTCCACCGGCTTTGGCCAAGACGAGTGCGAGGGTTTGCCTTTCTCGTGGAGTGAAGGTTTTCAAACCGGCCGAAGGTACGAAACCGACCACGTAGACGTACCTTTCCGGTCTCTTGGGTATGTAGAGGAAGGCTCCAGGTTTCAAGGCAACATCGAAAGAGCCTTCAAGTACCTTTGTCAGATCGATCGTTTTCGTCTCACCGTCGATCAAAAGTTGAGCGCTCTCGATAACTGCTTTCTCCTCGTCGAGCGTACCGAGTTTCAACAGCAGAGTTCTCAAGGTTAATCCAGGAACATGCTTCTCGATGAGACTGTAAGCGCCACCTACTTGAACGGTTTTTTCGTACTTGAGAGGTGGAAGATGTATCTTGTCACCTTCTTTCAAAGCAACGTCGTTTTCGATTTTTCCTTCAAAGAAGAACGAAAGAACGTTGAACTTTTGAGTCTTTCCGTCCCTCAGCAACTGAACGTTTTCATAGTCGACATTGGAGTCCAAGCTCAGATCCAGCAGGGAGAAAAGTTTCGTGAGCGTGAGATCTGGATAATTAGAGATGTCGATCGTGCGGTTCAAAGCGCCCTGAAGATAAACGTACATGGGAGCGTACTCTTGGACGTAGACTGTCACTTCGGGTTCCTTTATGAACCTCCTGACGACTTGTTCGATCATCTCCTTTATTTGATCGACCGTCATGCCGACGACCTTCGCGTTCCCCAAGTAAGGGTATGGGATCGTACCGTCGGAGGCAACCCTGACAGTGCGACTGAAAGACGGTTGTTGAAACACCTCTATCGCGATCGTGTCGCCCACCCGCACGGTGTAGGAGAAAGATAGAACACAGACCAAAAGTGCGAGTATCAATAACGAGCGTCTCATCATCATTCCTCCCGTCATAACCAGATTATACAGCGTCTCATTTGGCACCTCTTCTAAAGACGATCGTCTCGAGGGTATGCAACATTATTTTCAGATCCAGAAAGATGGTTCTGTTCTTGACGTAGTAAAGATCGTACGAGAGCTTTTGTTTTGTTTCCTCCATAGAAGCTGAGTATTTGTACCTTATTGTGCCCAGCCCGTTATGCCCGGTTTGACGATGTGCCTGAAGTCGTAGCCCGGTATCTTTTGGCTGTATTCTTTCACGAAGTCGATCTGTTCTGGTCTGGGACCAACGATGCTCATTTCTCCCTTCAACACGTTGAAAAACTGTGGTAATTCGTCGAGTCGGTATGGACGGATGATGTGGCCGATTTTTAAGATTCTATCTTGTTCCTGTGTCGCGAACTTCGCTTGATCTGCTCGAACGTTTCTCATCGTTCTGAATTTGTACATCGTGAAGGATTTTCCATCCTTTCCAACCCTTTGCTGTTTGAAGATGATAGGACGACCGTCTTCAAACAAGGTACACAAAGCTATGATCAACATGATGGGAGAAGTCACAGCGAGTGCAATGATCGAAACAACTACGTCGATGATCCTCTTGGCTAAAGAATGTCTTTTAACAGTTTGAAAGGCGAGTTCGTAGAAGTCTCTGTAGCGTTCGAAGATCTCCACAGGTATTCTCTGAAGGACTTTCTCAACTAAGGTTGGAAGGTACTCGATCTTTTTCAAAGAGCTCTTCTTGACGACAGTGGAAAAGCGTTGGTCCGCGATCAGCACAACGTCATAATGTGTCGATTTTTCTGACAAAAGATCCAACGTTGGGTTCACGTACTCGGCAAAGATGTGTCTGAGGTACGTGATCGGCTTGTCCTGCCGCGTGAGCCTGTAAAAGGATACATTCAAGATCGGTAGAACTAACGTGTCTATCATCAGATTCAATAAGAATGCATGCTTTGGTACATGATCGTCGATTAGAGCATTGAAGATCAGTATCGGTACAAAAGAAGTAGCGGTGCTCAGAAGAGTTCTGATGAGTTGTTCGGTGTAACTTTCCAGATTCTCAAGATCGTAAGCTCTGAAAGTATAAAGGAAAAGAATTGCGAGAAGTGAAAAAACGATTGAATAAACTGTGCTTTCAAAGAGTTTGTAGAGCAAAAAGAGGGTAACGAAATTCAAGAACACCAGAAACACTTGTATCAAAGCCCCCTCATGTTGATTTTTCTGTTAACTTAGCTTGCATTTTGTATTGTATCACCATCCATTCAACCGTCAGATGTGCAGCCACAGTGATTCGAAATGGTGATCTGAAGGACAAAGCGTGTCTGATTCATAGATGTGATTATTCTTTCGATCAACTGTGTTATCTGGGATGGATTTCCCCACAGTGTCGTGCTCATATGACAGATCTGGTGTCTCAAACCGGACGATTCTATGATCTTCAAAACCTCGTTGACTGTTTCATCGATCCTTTCTGTTCCAAGCGGATAAAAACTCATTTGGCAACTCAGCTCGGTTTTGTCCATAGTGCGATGATGAAACCTCCCCTTTGAGTTTTCGAGAGCCTTTTCTCTTCATCCCAGTTCAGTTGTTCTTCGGATGCGTCCGGTGGGATGAAAACGCACTGCGCTATTTTGACCAAGTTCTTTGGATCGAGTTCTTCGAGCTCTTTTTCCGTTTTGAAACTCGCGTGTCTGAACACGGAGGTTGGATCTTGTTTTGCGTGTTCCTCGTAGAGTTTTCCCCAGGGACTGTCTCTGTTTATGGTGCCGATCAGAAGATAACCTGAAGGTTTCAAAACTCTCATCATTTCCTCGAAGGCTCTTTTGGGCTGGTGGATGAACTCAAAGGTGGCCATGGAGAAAACCCCGTCGAAGTGATCTGAAGGAAACTGCAGAGAGTACACGTCCATCTTCACGAACTCTATTTGAAGACCAAGTCTTTCGGCTTTCTCGCGCGCGATCTTCAACATCTCTTCAGATATGTCTATCCCAACGACCTTCACGCCGAGCCTCGCCAGCTTGATGCTGAAATTGCCTGTGCCACAGCCAACGTCGAGCACGTACATACCAGGTTTTGGCTGGAAGAGTTCGAGCGCGAGCTTCGTTTCCACTTCGTCGACGAATCTTCCGAGTGGCCTTTCGTACCAAAGATCGTACTCGTTCGCGATTGGATCGAAGAAGCTCACTTCGATCACCCTCCACCATCACCGACGAAGATTATACAGTTTTTTCGACCGTTCTTTCACTTGTTCCTCGGATCGAGAACGTCCCTCAATCCGTCGCCGAGCACGTTCAAGGCGAGCACCACGAGGGCTATGACGAAGCCAGGAAAGAGGGAGATCCACGGCGCACTCAACAGGAAGGCGGTGCCTTGGCTCACCAGACCTCCGAGCGTCGGTTCAGGCGGTGGAACGCTCAAGCCCAGAAAGCCCAGTGAAGCTTCCGTCAAGAAGGCAGTTGAGAGATTGGTGGTGAAGGTGACGATCAGAACGGAAGAAAGATTGGGTAGTACATCGCCGATCATTATCTTCAAATCGCTCTTTCCTATCACTTTGGACGCCTTCACGAAGAGCGTTTCTCTCAACGAAAGTGCCGCACCACGCACGGTCCTGGCGAAGATCGGAACATAAACGATGCCTATGGCAACGATCAAGTTCACGAGGTTGGAGCCGAACAGGGCCACGATGAACAACGCTAAGATCAACGATGGGAAAGCGAACAAGCCATCGCAGAGCCTCATGATGAGCAGGTCCCAAACTCCGCCGTAGTAACCTGCCGTGAGTCCGAGGACCGTTCCAATGAAGGATGCGAACATGATGGAACTGAACGCTATGATAACGCTCTTTTGAAGTCCATAGATGCACCTTGAGAATATGTCCCTGCCGAACTGATCCGTTCCGAAAGGATGCTTCAGCGATGGTCCTTCGAGGATCGCGTCGTAGTCCATAGCGTACGGACTGTGGGGTGCGAAGGTGGAAGGAAGCGTGGCGACGATGAGGATCATAACTATAAGTGAGAGCGATACCAAGTTCAGCGGCCTTTTCAAGAACTTCTTCAACGTCCTGTTCATCGAAGGTGCTCACCTCAGTTCGACGCGAGGATCGATCAAGGTGTAGACGAAGTCGATCAAGATGTTGAGCACAACTATGAGCATGGCTATGAACATCACCACGAACTGGATCACTGGATAGTCTCTCTCGTTCACCGCTTGAAGGAGCAATCTTCCGAGGCCAGGCAGGGCGAACATGTTCTCGATGACGATCGTTCCTGCCAAGAGATAACCGAGCTGAATCCCAGAGAGTGTGACGATGGGTATGAGCGCGTTCTTGAGCGCGTGTTTGGCTATCAGTTGCGAGTAGCTCACACCCTTCGCCTTCGCAGTTCTTATGTACTCCTGCTGTAGCACATCGAGCATCGACGATCTGGTCATCCTCATGATCTGTGCCGAGAGCATGAGACCGAGTGTGAGCGAGGGCAGAAACATCACCTGAAGGTTTCTTAAGAAATCTTCACGCAGGTGCACGTAACCGAAGATGTTGAAGCCTTTGAAGGTCCCAGAGAAGATGACGATCAAAATCGCCCCCACCCAGAAGGATGGGGACGACAGTCCGATCAAACCTATCACTCTCACCAAACCATCAACGAAGGAATTCTTCTTGATCGCCGCGACGATGCCGAGGGGTATCCCGATCACCGTCGCGAAGAACATGGACAGAACGGAGAGCTCCAACGTCACTGGAAAACGATCGAAGATTAGGTCTATGACTCTTCTTCCAGTTCTCAGAGACGTTCCGAAGTTCAGCGTGAAGAGGTTCTTCAACCAAACACCGAATTGGACGATCAAAGGTTTGTCGAGACCATACTGTTTGTACAGCTGCTCGATCTGTTCCTTCGTCAAGTAGTTTTGAGTACCAAGCATCATATCCACAACGTCACCGGGGACGAGGTGTATCACTATGAAGACCACGAACACGACGAAGAGCACCGTCGGTATCGAAGTGAGAATGCGACGCAGAAGATAAGCAAAGCTCATTTCTTGTACGTCTCCCTCAAGAAGATGAGACTCTCGTTCGGCAGGAGCTTGAAACCTTCCACAGACGCGTTGCTGACGAAGATCTGATTGGCGCTGTACAGAAAGATGATGGGTGATTCCTTGACGAGCAGTCTCTGGAGTTCATCGTAGATTTCTTTCCTCTTCGCAGTGTCGACCGTGCTTCTACCGAGTTCGAGTAACTCATCCACGCGCGGGTTGGAGTAGAGGAAAACGTTGGTCGAACCTTTGCTGTGGAAGGTCCTGTAGAACTGAATGTCTGGCTCGATTGAACCACTGTTCATGGAGATGAAGGCGTCGAAATCGCTCTCGCGCCATCTCTTTATGAATATGCCCCACTCGACCAGGTTGATCTTCGCTCTGACTCCGACTTCCGCGAGTTGCGCCTGGATCACCTGGGCGACCTTGTCGAAGTTGTACCGCTGGGAGGTCACTATTTCGAATTCAAAGCCGTTGGGATATCCTGCCTGAGCCAAGAGTTGTTTCGCCTTCGTGGGGTTGTAGGTGTACTCGTCGAAGTCTTTCGGCAAAAGTGCCCAAGGCTGGACCATTGGACTCAATGGACCTGTGACGACACCTTCACCGAACGCAACCGTTTTTATGATGGCTTCTCTGTTGATGGCATAGTTCAAAGCGTTTCTAACTTGTGGATCGTCGAACGGTTTTCTCTTGGTGTTGATGCCTATCAGATAGTAGCTGAGCACAGGGGATCTGTAGATTTTGAACCTGCCTTCTGGGAACTGTTTCACGTTGAGCGGCTCGTTGATCTTCGCTATGTCCACATCGCCGTTTTTCAACGCCGATACCCTTGAAACTTCCTCGGGCATGAAGACGATTCTGATCTCGTCCAAGTAGGGTTGGTTTTTCACGAAGTAGTGCGGGTTCTTCTTCAGAACGATGTAGTTGCCAGGCACGTACTCTGCGAGATAGAATGGTCCAGTTCCGTTCGTTTCGAGTTGAAGATTCTTTCCAGATTCGACGAACTTCTTGCTGACTATCGAGCTGTTCACACCAGCGAAGTTAGGCAGGAGTGCGCTCGCCATAGGCTTTTTGAGTTTGAACTCGATTCTGTTGTCACCTATCGCCTTGATGGATTCTACATCTTGGTAGAACGCCGCGGCGGGGGATTTGGTGTCCGGGTTCAGTATTCTTTCGAAGGAGAAGAGTACGTCTTCAACGGTGAGAGGTGTGCCGTCGTGGAACTTGACGTTCTCTCTGATTTTGAAGACGATCGTGTAGGGATCAATAACTTGGAATTCTTCGGCGATGTTGGGGACCAACTGCAGGTTCTCACCGTAGCGAAGCAGGCCGTCGTAGACATTTTCGAGCACCCTGTGTGAAGCGAATGCCGTGACGAGGTGTGGATCCAAGCCGACAGGTTCAGTTTCCATGGCGATGACCAGCTTTCCTCCAAGCTTCTGCGCGAAGATTCCGACAGCCAACAGCAGCGTCAGGAAAACTAACAAGAACTTCCTCATACAAGCACCTCCTTCAGAATTTTGACTTCGCAAGAGCATCTTTCGATGCTCGATTCAACTCAGGAGTGTGTTTGCAGATCGCTTCGCTCAAAATCCCTCGGAGATTGAAGAACTTTCACGAATGGTGCACGATGCCACCTGAAAATAGCATAACATATGTTCGATATGGTAGTATGTGATTACAAATCCAAACCTCCCAGAAGAGCACAACAAAGGGCGGGCCCGTCTTGAACCTGCACGCGGCGAGGGATGGATCACTTGAACTGGTAAACTGCCTCCGTCATCGATCTGATCCTGTGTTGGAATTCCTTGTTCAAATAGTCCACCTTCAATGCCACTTCGTAAGTCTTCGTCAAGGTACCTATGGCGTCCAAGGCTTGGTACAGCGTACTTAAAGCTTCTTTGATCTCTCTGAGCTCGGGATAGCGAACTTCGAAGAGCCTCAAGAAGTCGATCACGAAAGGTATGGTTTCTCGAAAGACCAAAAGAGCGCTCTGCCAATTGTCGATCGATTTCTTGTCGGTCAAAGCTGCGTAGGAAACATCGTAGAGATTGCCCATCCAAGCCTTTCTCATCTCTTCAAAACTCTTCCTGATCAACTCGGAACGTTTGTAGAAATCCCAGTATTTTTCGTAATTCTCTCGCACAAAAGTTTTCGACGTGTTCAAAAGTTCGTACAGCTCTCCTTCCAAGTGGGATGTGAACTGTGGGTAGATCAGACCGTTGATCACGAAATTCTCCACGACTTGACTTATCTGGTTTGGACCGAGCATCTGTTGGACCCAAGTTTTGACGTTGCCCTTGAAGAAAGCAAGTATCGTCTCTGGTTCTGCTATGACTTCGAGCAGTTTGATGTAAACCGTGTTCGTGATGTCATCGACCAATTCGTCTCGAACGTATTTGACCAACCGATCTATGAGTTGTTCCATCGTTACGTTCGCAGCGATGCCACTCCAGTTACCCGTGACTATGTCTATGAACGTGTTCGTCACCTTCAGAATCAAACTCTTCGCCGATTCGAGCTTTCCGATCACCTCGCACGCTTTTCTCACCATGTCCGTGGCTCTTTGAACGATCTGTTCTATGTCTCGAGTCACTCTGTCTTGTGTCGTGCAAGCGTAGCCGACCATGTTGACCAAAGAGCCGAGCCCGACGTAGAATCTCTTGATGGCTTCCATCTCCATGAGCGTTATGCCGTCTTGAGTTATCTCTTCGAGCCATCTGGAGGCGTCTTTCACGAAAGATTTCATCTTCGCGGTTGCGATCTTCGAATTCTCCAACTCGTACAGCAAACCTTTCGCGCGGTACATTTCCATGGATTTGCCGTAGGTGTACGCGATGATCTCTTTCGGCGTGATCTCACCAAGTTGAACGTCTATCTATCCTTTTGCCGTGTAACTGAGCTCGTGGTACTGATGGGCAAGGTGAGTTCCAGAACGCGAATACAAGATGTAGTAATACCTTCCGGGTATAACCGTTCCGAGATTCAAGATGCCATTCTCGTCGCTTATCTGGTGCATCGCCCTTATTATGCTGATCCTGTCCAGATCTCCCATGACTTTGTAGAAATAAACCCACACGTTTCGACTATTGAGCAAAAAAAGGTTTGCATCGTCTTTCACAACGAATTTGACGTTTCGCGCCCAGACATCCGTTTTCGTGCCGTCTGGCTTCTCGAGAGGGTAAAAGATGAAGCTCACAGATTCTCCCGTTCGAACGAGGGATATCTCCACCTCGACTCTGCTGACGAAACTGTACTCTCTCCAGTCGCTCACCCAGGCGAAGTAGTACTTCGAGTCGATGATGGGAAGCTGTTTTAGCTTGATTTCTTCCTGGTTGAACGGCCAAGACAGTTTCCTGACCAAAGGATTCCTCTTCGCGAGCTGGTCGAAGTTGTTTTCTTTGATTGCAATGTTCACCTGAGGTGAGTAGTTTTCTGAGAGTTCGATCTTTGCCATGTCTTCTTCCTCTGGTTGGCAGTAATAGAGCTGGATCTTCGTGTCTCTGATCGCCATGTCCACGGCGTGCATCGACGTGACACAACCCGATGAAAAATACCAGCTTGGACCGTAGACTGAGTCTGTGTAAATGTCTGTGATGATCACAACGATCTTCCTCGCGTCTTCGCGCCAATCCAAGTTCAAAGACCACAGATACGCGTCGTAACCCCACGTGAGGTTCCACCATTCACCATTCGTCTCGATCTCTTCGATGGCCTCTTTGATCTCTTCGAGCATGGTGGGGCCGAAGAATCTGCTGACGTAGTTCGAAACGGTCCACTCGGGCTCATTCTCCGTCTCGTACATGCTTATGAAGATTCTGAAGTCTGTAGCAGTTTCGATCAGCCTGTTCACGAAATTCCTCAGCTGTTCTTTGATCGAATCGATGCGCTTTCCCATCGAACCAGTTTCGTCGATGAAGAAGGCGATATCGAGCTTGTCCGAGTTGATGGACTTTTCCCAAAAGCCCTTTCCTTCAAACTTGTAACTCGCATGGTCTTCGAAACTGGCTGGCTTTTCTCCAAGCAATTCCCCATTTCTTCCATAGGCTCTTTCTGTTATTTTGAAATCTTCGAGCTTGAGATTCCCGACAAAGTTCCCTGAGCTGTCTTTCACAGTCACAGAACACCAGAGTGCGTTCCACAACTCGCCTGGCGACCAGATTTCGTGATGTGTCAGTTGAAGTTGAGCGGCGAACAGGACGCAGAGGAAAAAAGCGATGAAAAGGCACAGCGTTCTTCGCATGGAACTCCCCCCTTGGTGAAATCATTGACCACTGTTTCGCTGTGTGGTAAGATATTAAAGAGTGGTATCATTAAAAGATTGGGAGGGATCTGTGTGGCTGAAAAGGGTTTCAAGAAACGATTGATAGTCTTTGTGGAACAGGCGTCGAGTTCGGTCAGTTGTAACCCGCTGGATCTGAAGGAGATAAAGGATTTCAAGGCTCCTTCCTTCTTTGACGATCCAGCAAAACTCAGCGAGGTGTTGAAGTACATCAGAGAAAAGTATCCAGACGTCGAGGTCGAGACGGTGGATCCGAGGAACCCTCTGTTCACCTTCCAGGCGCTCAAGTACAAGGTCAAAGGTGGAAAGGCGACTTGGGTGTACAACGGCAAGAAGGTCTTCGAAGGAGTCCCCACGATAGAACAGATCGAGAAGATATTGAGCGAGAGCAAGTGAGTGCTCATCCCGTGTCGAGTCTGTCCAACGATTGTCGAATCTGTCGACGATGTCGAATGTTAGATTAATACACTTTCGTGTTATACTACACTCAGGTGATGTGGTGTGTCGCTGAGAAATTTGGTGAAGCATCTTCTGGATAAGCCTTTGGACCTTGAGAGCAGAAACCTGCTTGTCGATCGTGAAAAGGAGATCCAGATCCTCAACAGGTTCGCAGAGTTTCAAAGCTACGGCGTTTACGGCGTTGCGGGTGAGACGGGTGTTGGAAAGACAACGGTTCTAAACTTTGTAGAAGCGAAAGATGCATGCGTGAAAAAGATCAACATCACTCTGCGAGAGTCCGTTGACAGCATACTGTACGATCTGATCTACAAGTTAGCCAGGGCACTCGAAGTGGAAGGGGGAATCGCGAAGGAAGCGAGACAGATCAGAGAATGGATCACCGAAGAAGTCGCGAGCGTTAGGGGTTTCGTGCTCGGAGTGTCAATGGTCGCGAGCGCAAGTGTGAACTTTCAGAAGAGCCAGCACCCAGGTTCAATTTCTTTGCCGCGAGGGAAAAGCTTGCAGAGCTGATAGAAAAAACTGTACAGCTGAAGCGAAAGCTGATCTTGCTCATCGATGAGCTCGATAAAGAGAAGAAGGAGGACGTTTTGAGAACACTGGATGCGATCAAGTCACAGATTCTTTTCGAGAATCTTGTCGTAATCCTGGCTCTGCCGTACTCCATTTACAGAGAATACAGTGCCGATAGGATGAAATGGAACGAGGCGGGGAACCTTGAAAACATCTTCAAAGACTTCGTGTTCTTGGAGCCCCTCAGCAAAAGCGATATAAAAGAGTTACTGATCAGAAGGATTCATGAGCATTTGGAACTTGTGTCGCAGGAAGTTCTGGAGATCGCGAGTGATTTTGCCGACGGCAATCCAAGGGATGCGATATGGATACTGAACAAAACGGTCTTCGAGAACGTTGGAGAGAAAAGAATATCGAAAGAACACATCGTCAGAACCATTGAAAAGTTGGTCGGTGAGTATTTCGCTCACCAACTCACCTTGACAGAGAATCAGAGAAAAGCGTTGAGAGCACTCACAGATTTCACAGGCTCGAAGGAAGAGTTGGTGTTTGAGCTACAAAAGAGTGGTATCAAACGTACAACTGCGTATTCGATAATCGAGCAACTGGTTCAGAAGAAAATCTTGCTTTTGAGGAACGGAGTTTACCGGTTGTCAGGCAAGTTCAAACACGTAGACATGGATTCGCTCTTTCAGATCAGATGAGCTGTCGAGTCTGTCCAGCGATTGTCGAATCTGTCGACGATGTCGAATGTTTGATTAATACACTTTCGTCTTGTACTTCATGTCTTCGTACCTGTTTCGTTACCTGTGGTTGAACATACAGGTTCGTATATATCTTAATGGGAGCGCTCCAAAAGAAACTCAACCGTCCGGACGGTAGCTGAGTACATTGGTGTAAGTCTAAAAAGTTGATTTCGTCGTGACCAAAAGACATCAATAAGGATTGAAGTGCTCCCGAGCTGAGAAAGATTTCTCGCTGGTACGAAGTGAAGAAGAGAGGTTTATGAAGATAGAAATGCGGCACGATGAGAACGAAACGAGGGAATGAAAAGTTGATAATGAAAACCACAGCCCCAGAGATGGGGCTTTTTGTTTTGCCATCACTCCTCACTCAGTTCGACTGCCCAGACGCTCTCAAGATAGATCTTCTCTCTGTGATTCAACAAAGATCGTCGCTCTTGTACGGTACCTTTGTCCATCAAAGCACAGTCCGTACGGGAAACACTATAATATTGCAAGAAAAGCGATTACTGAGGCAAATTGCTGTGGGGGATGTAGCATGAATCAGAAGGTGTTTTCGTTTCAAAAGAAGATTTTCGTTTCTTCCTTCTTGATGCTCCTCTCTCTGGTTCTTCTGAGTGGCGTTCTCACGCGCATTCTTCCCATGGGTAGATTCGAAAGGAGCGTCGTGGATGGTAGAATGGTGGTTGACTTCGAATCTTTCAGAACAGTTGAAGTAAAGAGACTACCAATCTACAGATGGTTCAGCGCTCCAATCGAGGTTCTGTTCGGTCCAGACGGGTTGAGAATCTCGGTTCTCATCCTTTTACTTTTGATAGTCGGTGGAAGTTTCACGATCCTGCACGAAAGTGGTGCGCTGAAGCGTGTGATAGATCTTCTCGTTTTGAGGTACGCGAGCAGAAAGAACTCTTTGCTCTTGCTCGCGACTTTCTCCTTCATGGTGCTTGGATCGGCACTTGGACTTTTCGAAGAAGTGGTGCCGTTCGTTCCGATAGTTGTTCAGCTGGCTTTACAACTGGGCTGGGACGAGTTCACGGGGCTGGGTATGAGCAGCCTCGCGGCGGGGTTTGGTTTTGCCAGTGCGACGTTCAATCCTTTCACGGTGTTGTTGGCACAGAGTCTTGCAGGTTTACCGATCTTCTCTGGTCTTTGGCTGAGGCTGATCGTTTTTGGCGTGGTTTACGTGATACTCGTTCTTTTTTTTGATGTCACACGCGAAGAAAGTCGAAAAGGGTGGACGATCGGTTCAGATCAGCTCGAACGTCTCTCGAGAAGGTTCGAAGGGACCTTACCGAGTGTTTCTGATTTCTCTCATCTTGATGTTTTCTCTCATAGTGCTGTCTTTCTTCATCAAGCCAATTCAAGAGTATTTGGTGATCTTGATGGTCTTGATCTACTTCTTCATGGGTATCTTGTGTGGGCTTGCGGCGAAATTTGGGCTCTCGAGGACTTTCAAGATCTTTCTGGGTGGTCTCTTGACCATTCTGCCTTCCACGATACTCGTACTCTTGGCCGCGAGCGTGAAACACATCGTCGAACAAAGAATGGTTTTGGACACGACACTCAAAGGGGCGGTGCAGTTTTTTGAAGGTCGTGGACAGATCGGTGTGGCCATGACGATCTATCTTTTCGTCTTAGCGCTCAACTTCTTCATTCCGTCGGCTTCCGCGAAGGCGTTCTTGTTGATTCCACTTTTGGCGCCTCTCACACAACTTTCTGGACTCTCTCGACAGACAATGGTGCTTGCTTGGACCTTTGGAGATGGTTTTTCTAACATGATCTTTCCCACCAACCCAGTTCTTCTCATCTCGCTTTCCCTTGCGGGCTACAGTTACGTTCTTTGGTTCAAGAAGACCATTCTGCTTCAACTTCTCGTGTTTCTGATCACTTGTGGCTTCATCTCGATCGCGGTCTGGACTAACTATGGTCCATTCTGAAGGAGGCGCAGAGAGATGGGCGAGATCCAAAGACTTTCAGAGTCGATCAAATTTCGAACGGTTGCGGGTAACTGGGAGGAGTTTTCCAAGCTTGAAAGATTTCTCGAAGAAGCCTTCCCCTCGACTCACTCGCGATTGAGAGTGAGCAAGATCAACGAGCATGCGCTTCTGTACGAGTGGGACGTTGGTTCTCAAGAAATCGTGCTCTTCCTCGCGCACACGGACGTGGTACCGGCGAAAGAGGAAGGCTGGGCTCATCATCCTTTCTCTGGGGATGTTGCGGAGGGATTCGTGTGGGGTCGTGGCACATTAGACGACAAATCCAGTGTGATGGGTCTTTTGGAAGCTGTGGAAAAGCTACTCGCAGAAGGGTTCAAACCGAAGCACAATGTGATGCTCGCCTTCGGCTTCGACGAAGAAACAAAGGGTTACATGGGTGCCAAGAAGATCGCGGAACATTTGCAGGAGAGGAAAGTCAAGGTGAAGGCGATCTTGGACGAAGGTTCTGCCATAGTGAAAGGTGTGATTCCGAAGATAGACCAACCGATCGCGTTGGTGGGCATCGCCGAGAAAGGGTATGCGAGCTTCGATTTGGTCGCGAAGGGAAGAGGGGGTCATTCCTCTGCTCCAGAGAGAAACACACCGTTGGAAAGAATGGCGGTCGCGGTCCAGCGCATTTCCCGTTACAAGTCCAAGGTCGTCTTGACGAGATCCACAGAGGAGTTTTTGAAGACTCTCTCGCGCCTCTGGGGCTTTCCCTTGAACGTTCTTTTGAGAAATCCAAAGCTGACATTATCTTTGCTGGGACCGATCTTTTCGAAGATTCCAACTTTGAACGCGATGCTCAGAACCACCATGTGCGTAACGATGCTCAACGCTGGTGTTGCAGACAACGTTATACCAGAAAAAGTCGTTGCCACGGTGAACTGCAGGATCATCCCAGGTGAAACGTCGCAGCGAGTGTTTGAGAGACTGAGAGAGATCGTTAAGGACCTTGGGATAGAGCTCGTGAAGAACGAGAATTGGCAAGTGTCTGATCCTGTGCCGGACACGAATTTGAACGACGAGTTCTACAAGATCTTGTGCGAAACGATCCGATCGAACTTTCCAGACGTGGTGATATCACCGTACCTCACAATCGGAGCTACGGATTCGAGGCATTACAGAGGCCTGTGCCAGAACATCTACAGGTTCTCACCTTTAATCATGGACAAAGATTTGCTCGAAACCGTGCACGGGAAGAACGAAAGAATATCGATCGAGTCGTACAAAAAGATGTGTGAGTTCTACGCGGCACTGATGACGAAACTGTGACGTCGATCGAGATCGTTCAAGCCCTTCCAGCGCTGTTGAGAAGTGATATTTTGTGTTTCACAGTTTCCGTAACGGCCTTGGAGGCTTCTTCGAGCAGCTTGATCTGGTCTCTGAGTTGTGGCTGTTCCTGCAGGATCTCTCGAATCCTTTCGACGTAGATCGTCTTCAGCACCGTACCAATGTTTATTTTTCCAAAATTCATCTTGCTGATCTTGGTCAGATCCTCGTCGGGCACACCGCTGGATCCGTGTAGGACCAAAGGAACATCCACCGCGTTCTGTATCTCTTGAACCCTTTCGAAGTTGATCTGCGCTTCTTGTTTCTGCATACCGTGTGCCGTGCCCACGGCGATCGCCAACGCGTCGACCTGGGTGAGTTCGAAGAACTTTTTCGCTGCATCTGGTTCGGTCAAAATCTGTGTGGCTTCTTCGCCCTCTTCGGACCTGCCAACCCTGCCTATCTCCGCTTCGACAGAAATTCCAAACGCCCTCGCCACCTTGACGACGAGCTTCGTCTTTTCAACGTTCTCCTCGAAAGAGAGGTTCGAACCGTCGAACATCACCGAGGTGAAGCCCGCCTTCATCGCTTTGAAGATGACGTCAAGGTCCGTCGCGTGATCGAGGTGCGACACGACTGGTACCTTCGCGTTCTCGCCAAGTTCGTTCATGATACACGCAGCGATTCTTATGCCCAAATGTCTGATCGCGCTCGGAGAAGCCATCAGTATCACTGGTGAGCTCATCTCCTCGGCACCCTTCACGATCGCCACCGCATCCTCGTAGGTGTGGATGTTGAAGGCTGGAATCGCGTAGTCGGACTTGTAAGCAATTTGAACCAGTTCCTTCAAGGTCACGAGCATCTCAATGACCTCCTCGTCTTTGCAAGAGTTTCTCGTACTCTTCATTCATTCTCTCATAAAGCGCGTTCATTCTCAGAACGTCCTGTGGGCGTGGCTCGATTCTTTGAAAGGTTATTTTCTCTCTGAGTGAATTCAGCGTTTCTTCATCTTCGGCACCTCGGATGGTCGCGATCGCTGCGCCGAGTGCTGTTAATTCGCTCGTGTTCAAATAGTACAGTGACTCTCCGAGGATGGATGCTTTGTACATCATGAAGACTTTGTTTTCCACCAGAGCACCGCCGACGACTATTGGTAATCTACCAAGCAAGCGTCTGAGACTCTCAACTGTGATCCTGCTCGTGTAGCAGAGATACAGATAGACACTCTGAAGCATCTGTTCTTGAGAACAATCGGGTGGGATCTGCACAAAATTTATACCATCGACGTCTTCTCCCACGATGTTGTCACCGTTTGCATAGATGTACAAGGGACAATTCGTCGGTATCTGTGAGATGGATTCGTTCAACCTCTCGAACCTCTTTGACGAAAACTTCAAGCCAAACAGTTTGAGAGCCAACTCTATCAGCTTACCGTGAAATCTCATTCCCGAGGCCAAGTAGTATTGTCTGTCTTGGAACGCAATGCCTATGTTGCCACCTGTTTTCATGAACGGGCTCTCCATGTGGAACTCGTTGTACTTCTCGGTTGCGACACCGACCGTGTACGAGGCGGTACCCATAGAGTCGAAGATCAACTCGCTGCCGAACAGAGAGATCAATCCGAAAGTTCCCGTCAAATGATCGTGACCCGCGAGAAAGATCGGTATATCATCGTGATAGCCAACGAGTGAAGAAGTGTAATCCAATTTTCCGAGTTGTTCGACTGGTATGTTGAAAGCTTTCAGCAGTTCTTCGTTCCAACATCTTCGATGGATATCCACCATGTGGCTGCGATAAGCCTGGGTCATGTCCCAGACGGCGTTGCCAGTGAGTCTGTAGGCGATGTATGAAGACACTGGAAGCCAATGCTCGACCTTCTCCACTTCAACGATGCCGTTTCTCTGCATATATAAGATCTTGTAGAGCGAATAATAGTAGATGTCTCGCGAGCCAGAAATCTTGTAAGGCGCCAGGCGATTGACCAACCCACTGTACGCTTCGTACAGAGATTTGGTGCACGTGTCGTACCAAACGATAGGATCGTGCAACTTCTCACCTGACGCAACTGGCACCACGGATTCACCGACGCTGGTGCACGCGATGCCAACAATTCGATAAGATTTTCGAATCGCTTTGATCGTCTTTCTCACGGCCCTCTCGATACTGTCCATATCGAAGAATTCGACGTTGTCGATCTTCTTCTTGACAGTCTGAAGCTTGTAGATCTTCTCTATACCGTTTCTTGTGACAACGCTGACTTTGGTGTTCGTTGTTCCGACGTCTATACCAACGTACGCGTTCATAATCTTTCCTCCACAATCTCCACGAGCGGTAACTGCTCGTACAAGTCTTTCAAATCAAAGATCGCCGCACCGTATTTCAACGTGTTCGCCATACCGCAGGCTGTGGCAAAGATCAGTCTTTCTTCCATGGATTTGCCCATGGCTTCTTCGTAAAGATAACCCGCAAAGAAGGAATCACCAGACCCGACAGAAAAATCTGAGTGAACCAGTTTCGGTCTGGCGTGAAACACTCTGTCTTCTGTGATAGTTATGGAGCCGTCTTTGCCCAGGGTCACACAAAGAACGTCGATCTTGTAGCGTTTCTTGACCTCGTAGAGCTTTTCGACGCTTAGATTGTTGAGCTCGAATGTCACCTTGAACTCGTCTGCGTTCACTTTGATCATCTCTGGCTCGAACTTCACCAGTTCCTTCAACCATTCATTCGAAGTATCTACCATGAGCCTGCAACCTCTTTCCTTCGCCATCTGCGCGATCCTTGACATATGCTTGGCCTCGAATCCTCTCGGTGCACTTCCAGAGATGACCAGGGTACTTTTTTCTTCTATCAAGGAATCGAGATACCGAATGAACCTTTCGATCTCGTCTGGTGTCATGACTGGACCAGGCTCGTTGACCATGAGCATTCTTTTTTCGTACTCGTACACAACCGCCGTGTTGATCCTGTTTTCATCGTTGATCCAGAACTCCGCCGTTTTGATGCCTTCCTCGCGACATTTCGATGAGATGATTTTTCCCACATCTCCACCCAGCACGTTGATACAGAGATAATCATGGAAACCAAGTAAGTTGAAAACCCTCGCGATGTTCAATCCTTTCCCATCCACGAGTTTTACGACGTGATCGCCTCTCAGAACGTTTGGGGTTCTTGGGACGTTCGAGATGATGACCCAGTGATCGTAGCAAGGATTGAGATTGAATATTTGAACGCTCAACTTTTCGCTACCTCCAATCTCTCTCAGAGACGAATTCTATCATTTGAGTGTGAGCGTTGCCAGGACATCTGCAAATCTTCCCTTGACAAATCTGACGAAGCTCGCCACACTTCAAAGTTGCGCCCTTACTTTGTGAAACAAACCATAAGAATATACACCACAGTTCGAAGGTCAGTTCTCGAAACAAAGGTGATCGAACGTGTCAGAACCCTTATAATATTCCAGCGGACAAAATGGTGTAAAAATCAGATACAACGAGAGGAATGACGGTGAAGATCAGAGAGATCAACCAGACGCTGGCAGCGTTGTACTTGGCGAGAAAAGATAGACGTATCCCAAGACGATCGAAGATTCTGATAGCGCTCGCACTCGGTTACGCTCTCAGCCCGATCGATCTGATACCTGATTTCATACCACTGCTCGGACAGCTGGACGATCTGCTCATAATCCCTGCGCTCATCGCCTTGGCACTCAAGTCAATCCCAAAAGAAGTTCTGGACGAGTACAGACAGAAAGCGCAGCAAGTTCAAATGAAAAAGCGATTCACGGTGGCGAGTTTCTTGGTGCTGGCATTCTGGACGATCTTGCTCGTTTGGTTGGCGAGGCTTTTGATCAAGCTCTTAAGGCTTTGAGCCGAGGTCGATCCCATGGTAGGATTGAAAAAAACTCGCACGCATGGGGTGGTAAGATTTTGATAGCCAATTTCATCGGTGCTCTGCTCTTGGTTGGCATGACGTTCACACTCTTCCTCTTCAGTTTGTTCGAGTCTGTGGGCTCGCATGGATCACTCCTCAGTACGCTCGTGCTCGCCTTGACGCTCTCTCTGTCAGGTTTGGAAAGCTGGAAGGAGTTCAAAGCCTCGTTGAAGGTCACACGAAAGACCAATTGGGACAAGAGGCACCTTTGGGTCTTCTTAGATGTGACCGTTGGAGCGTTGGTCACCTTCACGCTGAGTGTAGACTTTGGACTCGGTCCCGTGGTAGCCGCCGGGCTCGTTGGCGTCCTCGCAGCCGCGTTTTTTCGTCGTCACGAGGTGCCTATCTACTGTGGGGCGTTCGTGGGTATGGTCTCCGAGAGCCTTCTTCCGAGCCACTGGCACGTTCTGTTGGCAGCTTCGATCGCCACAGTTGTGTTTTTGATTTCCAAGTCGGTGTTCAACGGGTTCGGTGGAAAGCTGGGAACGATCGCGCTCATAGGTTGTACCGCTGCGGTGTTCCTGACGGATCAGACGTTCATCATCAGATCGATGCCAGGTTGGGATGTCGGGGTGTATTTGTTTCTTTACTCCGTTTTGGGAGTCTTGTTCACCTATGCGCTCAACGTGCGTTTCAATCGCAGCCCCGTGATGAGTTCTGGGATCGTTGGACTCGCAGGCGGTTTGCTGTTACCGATCCTGCATCCAAAGTTTGGAAGTGTGTTGGCCAGCATGGTGATCTGCGCCTCGTTCGCGGGGATGTCCAGCAAGGAACGTGTACCGAACGAGCTCTACGCCATCACGGTTGGTCTGGTATGTGCTCTGGTGTTCATGTACAGTGCACCACACTTCGGTGGAGCTGGAGGAAAGCTGGGAACCATCGCCTTCGGCTCAGTGATGGCCATCTCAGCCCTTCGCAGGGTCCTTGGATTCGGCAAAGGTCATGCTCGATGAATCTTCACAGTATACCTCTGTGGCGTATGAAGGTGCGCAGGATAGACCAAGAGCCGAGAGTCACCTTCGCGAAGATCAAAATGTTGTAGATCGGAATGTAACCTGCGCTCAAGAGGAAAGAACGCAGGACCCTCAGCGGAAGAATTTCTCCAAGATCGAGTATGGCGGTCAGAAAGACCAGGAAAATGATCAGTCTCTCGAAAGATGCCATGATCTCTCGCTCTTCGATCTCGTGAACGATCGCACCCAAGAGCAGGCCAGTCGCACCGGCTACGCCGGATGAGAAACCACCCCCGGGAGATCTGTGCCCGAAGAGTGCCAGATAGAAGCCAGCGATCATCGAGACGTAGGCGAGCAATTTCACACCCGCCACCGTCGAAGGATCACTTATGTAGAACTTTTCACGCGCTGATACCAGCTGCATCGAAAACGTTGGTTCGATAGGCTTCCACGCGGTGAAGGAACCCTGTTATCACGGTTGATAAAACACAATTAGCTTTTTTAATGTTTTTCTAATCTCAGCATGCGACACTTCTTTTAACCGTCCAAGGGGGGATGTGGCATGTTTAGAAAGCTAATGTTCGTAGTGATGATACTTCTTTTCGGCGCGCTCTTTGCGACTCAGTACACCAGAACCATCACGGAAAAGATCGAAGTGTACGACAACGGTCTTGAGATCATCACCAGACAGGAGAAGATCTGCCAAAGTTCTACGCAGATTACTACAAGAACATGACGGCCGACCAAAAGCTCTTTGATAACTTTCTCTACGAAGCCACAAAGGAGTATTACTTCCTCTATGGGACGACGCCCAATTTTTCGGTCAAGGACATCAAGTTTTCGGCTGATAAGACCTTCACGGCAACGATCGTGATGAAGGTCGAAGGGCTCGTCAGTTACGACAAGGACAAAAACAGATTCGTGATAGCGAGAAAACGCTTCGAGAACAACGAAAAGCTCGCAGATCTGCTCTTACCTAAGTACTTCGAGAGCCAGATCGAGGAGAACATCTTCATCGCGTCGTTCTTGAAATCTGAAAAGAACTCACTTGTCACGGAGAGAACGGTCGAGTTGGTTCTTCCAGAGGGTTCGAAGCTCGAAGAGATCTCACCAGCTTTCGTTTCGAAGACTCAGCCAAGTTCCTGGTATGTGGACTTCGGCGGTGGCAACACGTACAAGGCAGAGTTGAAGAAAACCGAGAAAGGCTTCATTCTCAAAGAGACCATGGTGATCAACGGCGGGGCTCCGAAGAACTTGATGGATGAAAAGTCGAGCGTGAACGTGTTACAGAGTCTGAGAGACTACACAGCCTTTGAGATCGCCTTTTCCAACGAGAAGATGAAGCCAGACGCGCTGACAGAAACAGTGGAACACAAAGTGAAGAGCGATTTTTCTGGCAACTGGGCCTTTTCAGCTTCACAATCTGGCCAGAAAACTTTGACCTTCACCACCTCGACAACACCATCTGTACAAGTGACTGCAACAGCGAGGATCGATACGAGTCTGACCATGCAAGTTTCACTCTTGATAGACCACGGATGGGTCAAAACGGGAATGTTCAGTTGGAGCTGGCGACTCAAGAGGTTCGAAGCGTCCGTTTCTCCAACGATCACGATCAAACCGTTGCTGGACATCAATGTGACTGGAACTTTGGAAAGAACCTTGTCCGCAGACTTGTTCACTTATAGGCCTTCACCGATATACTTTTCGATCAGTTTCGTACCTGTGTGGCTGCAGTTCGAGTTTACTGTGAATGCCGAGGTATACGTGAAGTTCAGTGCAGGCGTTTCATTCAACGTGTCCACCAACTACAGTCATTATGCATCGTTGAAGTTTACGTATGACGGAAGCACATGGAATTACTCGGCTTCCCGGAATGCCTCTTACAGTGGACCAAGCTTTTCTAAACCAACTGCGAAAGCTGGTGTGACGGAAAAACTCAGTTTACCGTTCACGCTGTCGGCATACATCTACAGCGTTGCGGGACCTTTCATGAGACTTTCACCTTGGTTGAAAGCGGAAACAACCGTTTCCACATCGAACAGGTTGGATGCCAAATTAACCGGTGGCCTGACGTTGTCTGGAGGAGTTCAAATGGCGGGCTGGTTGAAGGCCTTCTGTGACAATCTACCATCCGTCGAGTACAACATCTGGACTTGGGAGACAACTCTGTACCAAACCAGCTTCACCTACTGAACATTGGGCGGGGAAACCCGCTTATTTTTATTCTGAGCGTTCGATGGACCTTTCACTTAGATCACTTGACGTTTCATTAAGCATACATCTCGTTCTCTATGTAGCCTATCTTTTCGATCTCTATTCTCACCACATCACCAGGTTTGAGCAACTTGGGTGGGTTGAAGCCCATTCCCACACCGGATGGAGTCCCTGTGGCCAAGATATCACCAGGTTCAAGCGTCATACCTTGAGAGAGAATGCTTATCAACTTCGCAATGTCGAAGATCATGTGCTTGGTGTTCGAGTGCTGTCTGAGCTCGCCGTTGACCCAGGTGCGAATTTCAAGTTCAACCGGATAACCTATTTCGTCTTTTGTCACGATCCAAGGTCCCATGGGACAAAAGCCATCCAGGCTCTTTCCTTTGAACCACTGAACGTGGTTTTTCTGAAGATCCCTCGCGGTGAGGTCGTTCAAGATGGTGTAGCCGAACACGTATTCGATGGCTTTCTCTTCGGGAATGTTGATACCCCTTTTTCCTATGATCACCGCCAGCTCTCCCTCATAGTCCACCTGAGAGGTGACGTTTGGATGCAGATACAATTTCGAGTAAGGACCGTTCATCGTGTTTGTTGCCTTGGTGAAGAAGTGTGGATGCGAGATCTCCGTTTCTTTGGAATGACCCACCTTTGCCATTTCAGAGACGTGATCTTCGTAGTTCTTCCCAACGCAAATGATGTTTCTCACGGGTTTTGGGATAGGTGCCAGGATAGAAACGCTCTCGATTTTCAACCAATGCTCGTTCAGCGATGGTTCTCTCAGAGAAGAGAACCTTTCGTGGTACAGCTCGATGAACTCCAAAAGCGTCTCTGGGGCGTCTTCACCGAGCCAAACTTTGGAGGGACAGATCAGACCGAGTTCTGGCTTGACGAACCCCCAGTCTCTCTGGCCTTCGAACTCGTAGCTTGCCAGCTTCACGTGAAACACTCCCTCAAAACGCGTTCGTTTGAGATTATATCAGCGTTCGTGTTGCCAGGCGTTCAGGCAACCGAGTCAAGGTTATCATATATGAGACAGCCGAAATAAGATTTGCGGATGTGATAGGCACAACCGTTGGTAGTCAGAACGCGTACGGAGCTTGTGCCGGAAAAATCAAGTCTGGACCGTTCACGTTCTTCAGATTGTCCAGCAACGATCTTGAAGGTAAGCTCATGGGATACGTTGGAGAAGGCGAAATACTTCCTGAGGACCCAAAAACCTTTGGTTCAAGAGGAATTGCTCGAGTTGAGAAGTTGCAGGAGCTCATGAATTACATATGTTCAAACGGTTTTGAACACCATGTGGCAATCAATCTCTCACGAACGGCCAAAGCTATCAAAGAAGCCCTGGAGAAATGCAAAGGCATCGAGATTTACTGGCACAGATGGTAAATGACCCGGTACGAAAGTGCTCTTTGCAGGATCAGCCCACAAAAACCCGTGAACCGTCTCGTACGGCAATCTGTATGTGAGTGCTATCGTGACCTCCGACTCTTTCCGCGATGGACGTTAATTCGGGCCATGTTGTTTTCTATGTTGTGCGCTGGAATAGGTGTTGTCTTCCACAATGAAGTGTAAGATGTCTGAACTGTTTCACCTATGACGGGATGATAAAATATCGGTCAGGAGTGGTTAGAGTGAGAAAGCTGCTACTGATCTTTTTTCTTTTTCTCACGATTTCAGTAGCTGTATCGTTGAGCTTTCAAGGTGAATTCACCTATCTGATCGAGCTGAGGATCTTGGAAAAGAGGTTCGAAAATGAACTGATCAAGGTGGATCTTCGAATACCTTGGTTGAAAATTGCCAAGGATGTGGAGTTTTCGAAGAGTCTCAACGGGGAGATCGAAGAAAGGTTCACGTCGCTCGTGAATAGCGTGCTCGAGGATGCGAAATGGGTACAAAACGATCCGCTATTGTCTTCGAGCCTGCCTTACAGTTTGTGGTCCAGAACGATCGTGACGTACCTGTCCGATGAGCTTTTGAGTTGTGTCATCTACGTTTCTCACTACACGGGCGGAGTACACGAGCATTTGAACGTCTTCAGCTACACGGTCGATCTCGTTGAACGCAAGATTTTGAAACTGAGAGATCTCTTCAACGACTCTTTCAACTACGAAGGACGCATCAAGCAATATTTGATTGAACAGATCAAGAGCCAACCAAAAATGTTCCTTCCGAACGCTGTGGATGAACTGCGACAGTTGAACTTGGAGCAGCTCGCTTTCACGGTTTCTAAAGTGGGTTTGACGCTGCATTTTCCACCGTACATTGTTAGCCCTTTCTCGCTTGGAATCTTGGATATCACGATTCCTTGGTCGAAGTTCCAAGATGGTCTGAAGTTCTCGTTTTGAAGTCTGAAGAAAGATAGTTTGAGCCGATAATAACAAGGATCGACCGTGAAGGACTATGAAATGCGCGTGTGCATACTGGTGGAGGGGACTTACCCATACATAACAGGCGGTGTTTCTTCTTGGGTTCAGATGCTCGTTGAGAACATGCCAGACGTCGAGTTCGACGTGGTCCATCTGGCGCCTTGGCGTTGGAACAAACCTTTCGCCTACAAAATACCAAAGAATCTGAAACGCGTTTACGAGTATCTCCTCTTCTCGTGTGACTTTTCGAGGTTGGAAGGTTCGTTGAACGAGCAGGAGATTCTCGACAACGTGAGACAGCTGATAGCACTCAAAGAAGACAGGGCACACTTCTTCGCGCGCGTGCTTCGTTCCGTTGCGGGGAAACACTTGGACTGGGTGTTGCAAGAAAGATCATTTTGGAATTTCATCATTGAGATCTACGAGAAGTACTTTCCTCAGGAGGGTTTCACAGGTTTTTACTGGACCGTGATAGGTTTCATGGTTCCCATACTTAGCGCCATCCAGTCGCTCCCACCGAAAGCCGACGTGTACCACGCGACCACGACGGGTTACGCATCGCTCAGTGCTCTGAGTGGAAAGTACGTTCACGGAGGAAAACTGATCGTGACTGAGCACGGAATCTATCACAGGGAGAGGGAGATCGAGATAACGAAATCGTCGAGTGTGCCAGAAGTGTACAAGAAACCCTGGATAGAAATCTTCAGGCTCATAAGCGAAACGGTCTATATGGAGTGCGATGTTCTGACAACCCTTTTCGAGAAGAATCAACTCTTCCAGTTGGAATTGAATGCGGATTTCAGCAAGATGCGCGTGATACCCAACGGCATCGACGTGGAGAAGTTTTCGAAGATACAGAGAATGGAGCACGACGGATTCAACATCGCGATTGTCGGACGAGTAGTGCCGATCAAAGGGATAACGACGGGTATCAAAGCGTTCGACATAGTGATCAAGGAAGTGCCGAATTCGAAACTCTACATCATAGGTCCCACCGACGAGGATGAAGACTATTACGATAAGTGTGTCGGATTGGTGAGACGACTCGGTTTGGAAGACAAGGTTCTGTTCACAGGTCGAGCCGACGTGTCCAAGTATTACGGCATGATGGACGTTCTGCTCATAAGCAGCATCTCGGAAGGTCAACCCTTGGTTCAACTCGAGGCCATGGCGTGTGGATTGCCCACCGTCGTTACCAACGTCGGTAATTGCGCGGAGATAGCGCTCGATCCTGATGGACAAACTGGTTTCGTGGTTGAACCGAACGATTACGTGTCCATGGCCGAAAAACTCGTCATGCTTGCCAAGGATAAATCGTTGTGGAAGACTTTTTCTGAGAACGGAAGAAAGATCGTGAAGGAAAAATACACGCTCCAGAGGATGGTAGAAGCGTACAGAAGGTTGTACGCGGAGGTCGTCAAAGATGGCCGGAATAGGCTTTGAGCTCAACAAGCTTCTGAAGAAAAACTCTTTCTTGATGGACATCGTCAGCATCTTCTATTCAGCCAACGTGAGCGCGGGACCCTGGATCATGTGTTCACTCACACTGTTTTTGTTGATAGTCCTTCTGCCGAGGAACGAAACTCTCTTCTTCACTTCCGCCGTGGTGTACAGCTTCATCTTTTCGACGCTACTCTTCGGTGTTGTGTCGATCTCTGTAACCAGGTGCCTCGCAGACCTCATGTACAAGAAAGAATTTTCGAAAATGTACGAGCTCTACTCCTCGACCGTGCTGTATGCGGTCCTCTCCAGCGGCGTCTTTTTGACAATCTTCTCCTTGATCAGTTGGATCGACGATTGGTTCAAACTCTTGCTTTTTTCTTACTCTCTGATCGTTCTGACAGTGGTGTGGGTTCAGACGATCTTCGTCACGACGATGATGGTCTTCACACCAGTCTTGGTAGGCTTCACGGTGGGTAATGTTCTTGGTTTGATGCTGAGCGTGCAACTCTTCAAGATCAAAGGTGAGAACTTCGCTTATCTTGGCTACAACTTCGGCCTCATGTTTATACTCTTTTTCCTGCACGTGTTTGTGAAGAGATATCTGTACACTGGGGCGAAATCAAAGAGAAGCTTAATTCTTTGGCGAGCGATCCGTACGTTCAAGACACAGGCCATCACCGGGGTCTTGACCTATCTGGCCGCTTGGGTGGATGACTTCGTCGCGTGGATCTACATCGGAAAACCCATCGTCAATGGGTTCGTCTTTGCTCCGTCCTACGACGTTCCCATGTTTCTGTCCTATCTCTTCATAATCCCCACTCTTACCCTCTTCGTGCTCAGCTTGGAGACCAACTTCTACTTGAAGTACAGGATGTTCTATCAGTCACTGGAGGAGAACAGGACAATCAAGTACGTGAAGATCAACAAGCGCATCTTGGACGACAACATCTCTTCAACGACGAAAACCATCTTCGCCGTTCAGTTCGCGTTCGTGCTGTTGGGTCTCACACTCTCTGGCTACATCGGCAGGATAGTTCAGTTCGATGAGTACAGCTTGAAGGCGCTGCGTTTCGGCATCCTCGGCGCAGCCGCCAATGGTGCATTCTTGTACGTCTCTCTGTTGGCCTACTACTTCGACTTGGCCGAGATACCCATGCGCTCGGCGATGATAGCTTTCGTTACGAACCTGGTGGTATCACTGCTTTACCTGAGAACGTTCCCAGCGTTGGGTTTCCTTGTGGGCTTTTCCCTTGCCACACTGTACGGGTGGGTGAGTTTCAAGAGGGTGTACAGGGATCTTCTGCGCTTCGAGTTCATTCGTAGAGAGATAGGGATCGCGGCCCGGCAGGTGATCGTGCATGAGAACGTTGAGAAGTGAAGGAAAAAAGGTTAGAGAACTGAGAGATCGGCAGAAAATGATCTTTCAAGTCCTTGAGTTTTTGATTTTTCTGAGCTTTGTTTGGTTGACTCAGAAGATCTTTCATTTCGATGTGAAAATAGCGATGTACATCTCAATCGCGCTCGTTTTCCTCTGGTCGGCGAGGTACGGGCTTTTGATCTTCATTTCATGTCTTTTGATCTTCGAAGTTTCTGCCTTGATCGCGAAGGAAATCGTTATCGAAGGCGAGTTGAGGATCTTCACCATAGCAGTGGGTGTGACGTTGGGGATCATTGGTGAAACCTTCAACAGACAGATCAAGGACCTGAAGAACGAGATCAAAAAAATCGAGCTGGAGAAGAACGAGTTGATCCAAGGCATCGACAGGATGAAGGCGATCATCACCCAATTGCAATCGAGAATCTACTTTGAAGGCGAAGGTTTGATCGTCCTCCTGGAAAGGTTGAAAGAGCTTGAGATACTGGACTTCGACGAGATGCTAACGAGAGCTGTGGAGGTCGTGGCACAGTTCTTCGAGCTGGACTCTCTTAACTTGTACAGGTACGAAGAAAAGCAGTTTCTGAGGTTCGTCGCTGGGGTCGGTTCGAAGAAATTGCCGAACTCTTTGGAGGTCAGCCGTTCCAAGGTTATTGAAGATGCGCTCGAAAACGGTTACTCAACGCTTCCAAGAGTCTTGTTCAAGAAAGAGATAACTTCGTTCGAACCTTTCTTTGCTGTGACGATCGGCGAAGGGGACAATCTTTTCGGTGTGTTGGTCGTTGAGGACGTCTCGTTCGACAAGTTCTCCGAAGTCCTGGTGAGATACGTCAAGGCTGTCGCAGACTGGATGTACGCGAACGCGAAGATCATCTTGGAGCAGGACAAGATCATGCAACTGAAGCACAAAAAGGACGACGGAACTTGGGACGAGGTTTACTATCTCAAGAAGAGAGAAGTTCTTGAAAAAAGAAAGAGACGCTTCAACATACCATACGAAGAGATCTGTTTGAAATACAAAGCGGAGGTGCACGACGAGATCGTTCGAAAGTTTCGAAAAAGCGATGTGCTCTTCGCCGAGAGGGAGAATGGCTTTGTAGTTTTGAAGGCACTGCTCCCCGTCTGTGACCAAAAGGGTAAAGAAAGGTTGCTGGAAAGGTTGGCAAGAATCCATGATTTCGAGACGTGTTGATCGTTGGAACGGTACACGGTCAGTCGAGAACAACGTGCGAAAGATCCTAATCGGAACGAACTTGCTGTCCGTGCTTCTGTCGCTGTTTCTGTTTCCCGTTGACGGTTTCGGACCGTTCAGCATCGTTTTGATGGCCGTTTCAACGGTGCTGTTTTATGTCAACTTCAAAAGCCTTTCGGAGACAATTTTGCTCCTGCTGGTTTATCCTTTCTCTTGGTTCTTCCTCACGGTACCTTTGAGAAACAAAAGCTTGGAGGATTTCGTCAAGGTTGAGCTTCCACTTGAGATTCGTCTGAATGTGGGGGAAGACGTTCTGTCGGCGCTTCCCGTCAAAGCGATTCTCGTAGTGGGAGATGTCGGAGAGAAAAAGAGAATTGTAGCGACGATCGTCAAGAACATCGTTCGAGGAATCCAAGTGGAGCAGAACATGAAATATTTGAAGATCTTGCAGAAAGATCCGCACATGGACGTGACATTACGGGCAACCATGGCACTGGAAGAGATCGAGAACCATTTCGATCAAACGATCGCACTGTGCGCAAATCCAAAAGATTTCTGTGCACATTTGTACTTCTATCTCAAGACCGACATACCCAAGGGAGCCTTAAGAAAGGATATCGAGAGGATACTCAGACAATCTCTTGAACGCGTGAGCGAGCATGAACCAGTACGCTACGAAGTGTTGCACTATGTGACTAAAGATGAAGAACACCTTTGGCTCGGATACAAAAAACTCACAACAAAGAGCTCTTGGCAAGGTATTTGTTCGAAAAACTCAGAAAGAGGGACTATGAGACCCTCACACAACACTTGAACGAAGTGAGAGAAATCTTCCTCAGAGAAGGTCGAGACATCACACGTTAGATCAAATGCCACGTCAGACTTACCTCGAGACGATGGACGTGCTTAAGAATCCCGTTTGAAAAGCGATACTCTGGGTTTATGAGATTTTTCGAATATGCTGATACGCTTAAAGCGGAGGGTTGATTCCTTTGGATCTACGCACAATGGTGGAACTGTTCAAGGTTTTGTCTCACCCAACGAGATTGAGGATCGTTTTGCTCTTGAAAGAACATGGGCAGCTATGTGTGTGCGAGCTCATGTCTCATTTGAACACGACTCAACCCAATTTGTCGCAACACCTTGCCGTTCTAAAGTTGAACGGATTAGTTGAAACACATAAGACCAAAAACATGATTTATTACAGGCTGGCAGAGAACGAATTTCTGCTACATCTTCTGAACAACGTTGAGAGTTTCTTAACCAAGGAGATGACGCCGAGTGAGTGAACTGAAGATCTTTCTGCTCATTACACTGGTTTTTGTACTTTTCTATTTCGTGCCTCTTGACTCACCGATCGTCGCTCAAAGCATCCTCAACGGCTTTAAAATGCTCAACGACTATGCCAGACAGCATGTTTTGCTATGCCTTGTTCCAGCGTTCTTCATCGCGGGAACGATATCTGTGATGCTGAAGAAGGACGCGATCCTTCGACTGCTTGGTCCGAACGCGAAAAGGTTCATATCCTATCCTATTGCGGCCGTGAGTGGAGCAGTCTTGGCGGTGTGTTCCTGCACGATCCTTCCTCTTTTTGGGGGCATATACAAAAAAGGTGCCGGTATAGGCCCAGCCACCACGTTTCTCTTCGCTGGTCCTGCAATAAACATCGCGGCGATATTTCTGACTGCGCGCGTGCTCGGATGGAATTTGGGAATCGCAAGAATGTTTGCCACGATCACGGCAGCCATCTTGATCGGATTGGTCATGGAGTTTCTGTTCAGAGAGAAGGGAAGCGGTGGGTTCGTTACTGCTGAAGGTAATGAAGGTGATCTTCGCGGTGTAGTCTTCTTTCTCTCGCAGCTTGCGTTCATGATCCTTGCGGGCTTGAGGATCGACAGCAACGCGAAGAACGTTGGCTTGGGCTTGATAGGAGCTTCCACACTGATGATGGCAGTGTTTGGTTTTGAAAGAGATCGAACGAAACTTTGGCTCACTGAAACGTGGGACTTTGCGAAGAAGATCTTGCCGTACCTTTTCGTTGGAGTGTTCTTCGCTGGTGTGATCACCAAGCTCTTGCCGCAGGAGATCGTTGTGAGGCTGATTGGAAGAAACGATCTTTGGTCGACTCTAATGGCCTCGGTGATAGGTGCATTCATGTATTTCGCAACTTTGACAGAGGTTCCCATCGTTCAGGCGCTCAGAGAATTGGGAATGGCGAAAGGTCCGACGCTCGCTCTGCTGATGGCTGGAAATTCGCTGAGTCTACCGAGCATGATCGTGATAACGAAGTTGCTCGGAAAGAAGAAGGCGTTCACGTACTTCGCTTTGGTGGTTTTGTTCTCCACAGTTTTCGGCATTCTGTACGGAATCGCGGGCTGAAAAACTCGAAGGAGGGATCTCGAATGGCTAAAAAGGTGGAAGTGTTCGGCAAAGGGTGCGCCAGGTGCAAGCAAACTATCAAGATCATGGACATGGCGATCAAGGAACTCGGTGTGGATGCCGTAGTGGAAAAGGTGGAGGATATCAACGAGATCGTAAGCCGTGGGATCATGGCAACACCCGCTGTCGCAGTGGATGGAAAAGTCGTACTCATGGGTAAGATACCCACGCTGGAGGAAGCGAAGAAACTCTTGATGAAACACTGACAGTTTTGTGTAAAGTCACGCGGGCGGCCTCCTGTTGGCCGCCTTATATTCTTTTGTACTTATGTACTTATTCTGTCAACAGTTTACTCAAAGCAACGCCTTGGCAAGTCTTTTTATAGAAGAACCTTCTTTGTTCATTACGTAGGGAGATTCTTTCGAATGGAGAAGATGGGGAAATCTTTGTTACCGGTAGCGTTGAAGACTGTTTTCGATCTTCGCGGCACAAGGGAGATTGATGATCTTCTCGCGATCCATGCAGGTCAGTTACGAAGGGGACGTGATGAGTGTCGGGCAGTGTCTTGATGACGCTGAGTTGGTCTGATCGTGTGTTATGAACGCAATATAATGTACCTTATATTGCAGCCGCAAAGTAGTCCGTACACGTCCACTCTCCTTTCACCTGTGTGGTCTCCTCTATGACTCACCCCACGAGCACAGTGCTTCCAGGACGGCCCCGTTCACAGTGAGAGAGATCGCGAAGGTCCAATCATTGTTCTTCGTGAAGTAGTCAGTGTCTATGAGGAGGGGAATTCTTCCGGCTTTGCTCCCTAACAGCTGAAAGTTGCGATTGGTCGTTGAGCAGCCAGCGAAGTCACCGAAGTTCACCCGCGGACTAAGTGTTGATGATATGATAAATATGTCTGTGTGTAGAGATTATCGTTTCCACGTGAGGGAAATGTCTACAAAGACATGCAAGAATAACTTAGAGTCAAATAATGCAGCAAGCAGACTGTGTGAGCAATCATCATATCTTAAAACTCAATGCAGCTTATGATCAGGTCTTTATGTTATTCCTATCCTTTTGTAATAATGATCTTTCATTATATGTCATGACCGTCCTCGATCCTCTGCTTGGTAAACACTCTGACCGTTACGCACGCTTTTCAAATTCTTGCTGCTCGCTCCCAAAGATCAAAGGCGTAGTATCTCTTGCAAGATCTGTGTCGCTCGCTTCACGTACTCGGGACACACTGTCCTGAAGATGTTTTCTTCCCTCGCCTTTTTCAACCCTTCCTCGGTACTTATGTCGCATCCGAGCAAATCAGTGCAGAGTATGGATCCATGCTGAGTCTGAAACGATCGACAAAGTTTTTTGCCATCGCGTAAAGCTGTTCTCTTGCGTCCTTATCCACGCGGTTCGCTGACAAACCAAGGACCATGAGTGCTCCTGAGACCGCACCACAGACGCTACCACACCGCGACATCCCACCACCGAAAGCCGCAGCGATCTTCAGCGCACTCGGCTCATCCAGACCAAACCTTGGCGCAAACGCGGCGAACACTGACTGTGCACAGTTGAAGCCCTGATCGAACAGTTGCAGAGCTTTATCCGTCATGATGTCATCTCCTCTCTCAGACTTTACACCTTCTGCTGGCCTGATCATCCATCGACTCCTGTGAGTTCCAAGAACACCGTGGTTCCTACGTTCAGCTTTGAGTGTATGGCCCACGTGATGTTCAACCTCCGCAGGATGTGCTTGACGATCGCAAGTCCAAGGCCTGAGCCGGAGATGCTCCTCACATTCTTGGCTCGGTAGAAGCGGGCCGTAACGTTCTTGAGTTCCTGTTCGGGTATGCCGAGGCCTTCGTCTCGGACTAACAGCAGATCCCCACGTCTTTTGATTTCCACGCGGCTTGCTTCGTTTGCATACTTCACAGCGTTGGAGATCAAGTTTCTGAGAACTATCTTCAAAGCTTCTTCATCAGCTTCGATCATCACGTTGGTTTTTTCGAGCGATAGCGAGATCCTTTTCTGAGCTATCCTTTGTTCGTACTCATGTATGACTTCTCTGAGGACCTGTTCAAGAACGATCTTGCGAACAAACGGTTGGTAGTTCTCCTGTTCTATCTTCGAAAGGAGTATGAGCTGTTCCAGAATGCGTTGCATCCTGTTCAAATGCCGTTCCATCTTCGCCAAATTCTCTTGGACACGGTCCCCCTCTTTCACGAGTTCTAACAACCCCATCACGGCACTCAAGGGCGAAAACAACTCGTGTGCTACTGCGTTGACGAAGAAAGTCTTTGAATCCGACAGCACCTGTTTCTCAGTCGACGAATCTCCCACAGACGGGTAGAAAACCAGCACATTAGGTCTGATGAGAAGGATGGGTCTGTACTCTCGAACAATTTCATCCCAACTTGTAGCCGACACCTCTTACCGTCACCAACCTCTCCTTGCCAATCTTTTTCCTTAGTGCGCTCATGTAAACGTCCACGATCCGCTCGCTCCTCTCCGAACCCCGCCACACACTGTCGAGTATCTCGGAACGGCTGAAGACTCTCTTGGGGTTTTGAAACATCAAAAGCAAAATATCGAATTCTTTGCCCGAAAGACTGATCGTTTCTTCGCCTATCTGTAGAATCCTCTCGTGCACAATGAGTTTCATGTCCTTGTAAGTCAAAACCTTTTCGAGGCTGCCCCTTCGTCTCATCACCGCCCTCACTCTCGCGACGAGTTCTCTGGGGTTGAACGGCTTGGTCACGTAGTCGTCTGCGCCGAGTTCGAGGCCCAAAATTCTGTTTCGGTCCTCGCGTAACGCCGTCAGAACGATGATGAACGTTTCTGGGCACATCACCTTGATAGAAGAGATATCATCCATGGCATCACCGTCTGGGAGTAACAAATCAAGCACGATCAGATCGACACAACCTTTTTCAAGCACTTTGTACATTTCCTCCAAACTCTTTGCGGTGAGGACCTCGTGTGAATCGAGCTTCAAGTACCTACTGACCACCTCAAGTATATCTTCTTCATCCTCTACGATCAGCACTCGCGCCACTTTCCTGATGCCTCCCGTCCAAATCATGCCACGACTATGTTAAAAAGTTTTGATACTAGCACACACTCACTAAAAGTTGCTTATGTTCAATGAGGTTGAACGAATTCGAAGGAGGTGTAGTTATGAAGAAGTGGTTGTTCGTTTTGATGGTTGGCGCCATGACCCTCATGGTGCAGGCTCAAACTCTCGTGATCAAAGGCTCAAACACGGTTTATCCCATTGCACAACTGTGGGTCGAGGAAATGCAAAAGATGTATCCAAACCTCGTGGTTACACTCGAGGGAGCAGGTTCCACCACAGGAATCAAAGCACTGTTCAACGAAACAACGGACGTAGCCAACTCCAGTAGGTTCCTCAAACCGAGTGAGATCGAAGAGATGCAGAAAGCCGGCAGGTATTTCGTACCCATCTTGATTGCCTACGACGCGCTCTCTGTCATGGTCCATCCGAGTCTGCCACTGGAAGACATATCTATAGAGACATTGAAGAAGATCTACACCGGCGAGATCACCGAGTGGAACCAGGTTGATCCCAAGCTTCCAAAGAGACCAATCGTTGTGTACTCGAGAAACACCGCGAGCGGAACTTTCGAAACTTGGGTCGAAAAAGTCCTCGGCGGCGCCAAGTTGAGTCCGAGAGTACAGATGCTCGAATCCAGCCAAGCGGAAATCGAAAGTGTCGCGAAAAACCCCAACGCGATAGCTTACACGGGAATGGGTTACGTCACACCGCAAGTGAAGGCGCTCAAGGTCAACGGTGTCACTCCGAGCGCTGAGAACGTCATCAAAGGCACGTACCCGATAAGCAGACCCTTGTTCGTTTTCATCGATTTGAAACGCTTCAACAACACCTGGCCGATGGAAGGTATCGTTGCTGAGTACATCAGGTTCATCCTTTCACCCAAGGGACAGAGGATAGTGAGAGAAGCGGGATTCGTTCCGCCCTACGGAACAGGTGAATGATGAGAAAAACGGTTTCTTTCATATTCGTTTCGCTCACAAGTCTGGCTGCCGTCATCGTAGCGGCAGCCCTTTTTGCGATAGTGTTCTTCATCTTCACTGAATCCATCCGGGCGATCAAAGAAGTTGGGTTCGGTTTGTTCTCCCCCAATTGGTATCCAGTCTGGGAGATAGACCCGGAGTTTGGGATCGGTACGATGCTCTTGAACTCTCTGATCCTAACCGTTTGGACCAGCGTGTGGGTTTGGACCCTCGGTTTGAGTGTAGCGATCTACCTACACAAGTACGCGTTGAACAAAGAGCGTGAAGTCTTGCTCAGGATCCTCGAGTACGTCAGTGGTATTCCTTCCGTCGTTCTTGGACTTTTCGGTGTACTGATCCTCGGAAATTGGTTTTTGCGACTCGGTGCGTGGTCGGCACAGAATTTCTTGAACGCTTCGATCGTGCTCAGCGTGCTGACACTGCCCTTCATGACGAGCTTAACGTTTCAATCTCTGGAAAAGGTACCACGGCAACTCGTGGAAGGTACGATCGCCCTCGGAGCGAAAGATTTGGCTGTGATGTGGATCGAACTGAGGTATGCAGCACCTGGAATAGTCAACGCGATGCTGAGCGTTTTCAACAGGATCTTTGGAGAAACCATGATCGTTCTCATGGTGGCCGGAGGTGCAAACTTGTTGGTGAGGTCATTGTTGGATCCCGTCAGACCACTCACGGCGACGCTCGGCAGCGAGATAGGAGAAGTCGCCGTTGGAAGCTTACACTACAGCGCTTTGTTCTTCATCGCCTTTCTCGTGCTCTCTGGTTCTTTGATCTTGAATCTGCTCACCAACAGGATCACCAGAAAACTCGAACGATGGATCAAGGGGTGAAGGTATGAGATGGACTTTGAGAATCATCAGCTATGGTGTTTTTGTGGTGATGTTGTTTGTGCTCGTCAGTATCGTCGTTTCAGGAGTACCATACTTTTTCAGACCGGGTTTCTTCACGGCGTGGCCGCGACGTGCGATGAGCGAAGGAGGAATATTTCCGATGCTCATCGGTTCATTGATGCTGATGGGTTTGGTTTTCGCCATATCGGTTCCAGTGGGTCTGATTGGAACTATATTCCTGAGTGAGTTGGCACCGAGGAGAATTTCGATGTTCTTGCAATCGCTCGCCGGGACCATGAACAGCGTTCCTTCGATAGTGTACGGCGTTTTTGGTCTTGCTTTTTTCTCGGTCAAATTGGGCTTTGGCACGTCCCTGCTCTCAGCTTCCTTAGCACTGTCCACCATGTCCATACCGTTCTTCATGAACAGCGCCGTGGAGTTCTTGAGAGCCGTACCAAAGGAACTGAGAGAAGGTGTGATATCTCTCGGTGCGAACAAACTTCAAGCTACGTTGATGGTTCTCAGAGCCAGCAAGAATGGGATACTGACCAGCCTGATGCTCACCCTTGGCAGGGCTTTCAGCGAGACTGCACCGATCTTGGTGACGGGTGCGGTGTTCTACTCAACGAAACTCCCAGGAAAACTGACAGATCCAGTCATGACGCTTCCTACGAGCATCTATGCGATCGTTATGAACCTGGGGGAGCGATCACAGTGGATGGCGAAGGCCATGGCAAGCCTAATGGTGCTGATCATGATAGCTGTATACTCTCTCGTTCAGATAACAAGGAGGAATAAGCGTGAGTGATGTCGTTTTTGAGATAAAGGATCTTTACGCCTTTTACGACGAACACGCCGCGTTACAGAGTATAAACCTCAAGATACGGGAGAAACGCATAACAGCGATCATGGGACCTTCGGGGTGTGGAAAAAGTACCCTGCTCAGATGCTTGAACAGGCTCAACGACTTGATTCCTGGCTTTTCTTTGAAGGGTCAGATCTTGTTCAGGGGACAGGATATATATCAGATAAAAGATCTCACAGAATACAGAAGAAGAGTTACCATGGTCTTTCAGAAGCCCAATCCTTTCCCAATGTCGATCTTCGATAACGTCGCTTACGGTTTGAGAATACACGGCATCACGAAGAAGAGCATCTTGAAGGATAAAGTTGAGCAAGCCTTACGCATGGCAGCACTGTGGGACGAGGTGAAGGACAAACTCAAAAAGCCAGCGGTGCAACTTTCAGGTGGTCAGCAGCAGAGACTGTGCATCGCCAGGGCGTTGGCTGTAGAGCCTGAAGTTTTGTTGCTGGATGAACCCACCAGCGCACTCGATCCGATAGCCACCACAAAGATCGAGAGGTTGCTCGAGGAACTCGCCCAGCAGTACACGGTGGTCATAGTAACACACAGCATGGGACAGGCACTCAGAATAAGCGACGAGGTGGTGTTCCTGTACGAGGGTCGGCTCATAGAGTACGGCGAGACGTCCACCATAGCGAAGACACCGAAACACGAGGTCACAAAGCAGTTTTTGACGGGTAAAATAGGCTGAGGAGGAAGAAAGACGTGACTGAGAGGACTTTACATTACGAGAAAGAAATGCTCTTTCTGAACAGCAAGTTGGTGGAATTCGTTGATAGCGTGGAAGACCTTTTCGAAAAAACGCTTTACGCCGTTCAGTCGGGCGATGAAAAGATCATAACAGAAATAGAACAGATGGACGACTACTTCGACGAACTCGATCTGACGATTCAGTCGACAGCATTCGATGTGATCGCCAAGTATCAACCGCTCGCGGAAGATTTGAGGTTCGTCGTCGCGATGATAGGTCTCTCGATTGATTTGGAGAGAATTGCGGACGAATGTGTCAACATAGCGCAGTTGAGCAGACATGTCCAGAGGAGTCTGGAGACTTTCTCGAGTTGGGAGACCCTGAATCAGATGATCAGAATCATCAGCGTCATGCTCCAGCAAACGGTCGATGCTGTGAAGCACAAAGATCTTGACCTTGCGATCAAGGTGTGGAAGAGGGACGATGACGTGGATAAGCTTCACAACCAAGGCCACGAGGCTCTCATCGAATTGGCCTGCCACGAAACCAATCCAAGAATGATGAGGGTTTATCTGGAAGAAGCCTTCTTGATAAGGCATCTGGAACGCATCGCAGACCATTTGACGAACATTTGCGAAAAGCTTTACTTCATGGAGACTGGAGAGCAGCTGAAGAAGATAATGAGGCCCAACCACTGAGCAAAATTCGCTCAGACGGCTCGTAAGTTCTCACCTCACCGCTTGCTGGCTTTACCAAGTCGTAACTCACACTGAAGCCAGCCTCAAACAACTGGATTTAGCATTTGGTTGATGATTGATACTTTTTTCACAAGCGGGAGGTGGATCGAATGGCAAAGTACCAGGTGAACAAGTCCATCGATGTTCGTGGAGAAGTTTGTCCGATACCGGATGTTGAGACAAAGCGTGCTCTCAAGGACATGAAGCCTGGAGAGATCCTCGAGGTATGGATCGATTATCCTCTCTCCAAGGAAAGGATTCCAGAGACGGTGAAGAAGCTCGGGCACGAAGTTCTCGAGATCGAGGAAGTCGGCAAGAGCGAATGGAAGATATACATCAAAGTGAAGGGCTGAGAGGAGGTAGAGATCGTGATCTGGACTGGACTCTTGATAGGTATCATTTTCGGCGTGATCCTTCAGAGAGGTAGAATCTGTTTCAATTCGGCCTTCAGGGATGTTCTGATCTTCAAGGACAATTACCTCATGAAACTTGCCGCCTTGGCGATAGCACTTCAATCGATCACGTTGTTGCTCTTCGCTCAGATGGGTGTTATAAAGCTTGCACCAATGCCCCTGAACTGGATCGCGAACATCGTGGGTGGTTACATTTTCGGACTTGGGATGGTCCTTGCAGGTGGTTGCGCCTCAGGTGTCACCTACAGGATCGGTGAGGGCATGACCACGTCTTGGTTGGCAGGATTGATCTTCGGTCTGACCGCGCAGGCTACGAGCAGTGGTTTGTTCTCGAACTGGATGAAGTGGCTCGGAAAGCTCAACGTGACAGTGAAACCCAACAGTTCCGTGTATGCCTCCAAGGTTGGGCCCACCTTGGCCACGATCTTCAACGTGAATCCTTGGATCGTCACACTCATTGTCGCCGCACTCTTGATTTGGTACGCCTTCGGAACGAAGACATCCCAGCGCGAGACAAAATTGAACTGGATATGGGCCGCAGTATTGATCGCGATTCTTCACCCATAGCTTGGTGGGCGAGTGCCGCCGCTGGTAGAAACTATGGCTTGGGCATCACAGGTGGTTGGACCAACATACTGTCCGTCTACACCGCGAACAAGCAGCTGAACTGGATCGGTGCCGAAGTTTTAGGCATCATCATAGGAGCCATGATTTCCGCAATCGCCACCAAGGAGTTCAAGCTCCGCATGCCTAAGGACCCAAAGACCTATCTGCAAGTGATGGTGGGCGGAGCGCTCATGGGATTCGGTGCGGCAACGGCGGGCGGCTGCAACATAGGTCATTTCCTGACTGGTGTTCCCACGCTCGCGATCTCGTCCATCGTGAGTTCGATCTTCTTCATTCTCGGGAACTGGACGATGGCTTGGCTTTTGTTCGGTAGGGAGAGATGAGCGATGAAGATAACGATTCAGGTGATGGTACCTCCTTACACGTACGAAGATTTGGACACGGCACTCAAGATAGCAGAAGCGGCTGTGGAAAAAGGGCACGAAGTGAATCTGTTCCTGTTTGCAGACTCAGTGTTGTGCATCAACAAGAACATCAAGCCATTGCGGATAGATAGAAACATCCCCAACAAGATCAAAGAGATGATCTCGGCGGGTAAGATCAAAGTCGACATCTGCGGTATATGCATGGATTACAGGGGCATCACCACAGACATGATCGTGGACGGCGCCAAACCCAGCGGATTACCTGAGCTCGCACAATTGCTCGTGACCAGCGATCGTTTCATAAACCTCATGGCTTGAGGTGATGGATGATGAAAAAGCTCTTGTTTGTTGCCTACCAATCACCTGTTGGTAGCATTTGGGTGAACGAGGCTTTCAGAACCGCTTTCGGTATGTACGGTGAAGATTTAGAGCCCGCCGTGCTCTTGCTGGACGAGGCGTGCGTCGCAGTTTCCAAGAACACGAAACCAGAAATGCTTGGTCTGCTTCCACTCTCCATTTGTCACAGGTACATAAAGAATTACGGCACACCTGTTTATGTTGTGAAAGAAGATCTCGAGAAGTTCAGGGTGAAAGAGATCGATGAAAACTTTGGAGCAACTGTTGTCAACAAAGATCAACTTTCCGAGCTCTTGCAGCAGTTCGATCACGTCATCTTCATGTGAGAGGTGATGAACGTGGCTTTGATCATTGTCAAGTATGGTCCAAACAATCCTGCGGAGCGTATAAAACTTGAGAGCGCCACAGAGAACGATGATGTCATACTTCTGCAAAATGGTGTATACTGGATTTTGCAGAACGTGAAAGAACACACGAAAGCAAACGTGTACGCGCTGAAGGATGACTTTCTGGCTCGCGGCTACGATGAGTCAAATTCGAACGTTCCACTGATAAGCTATGCACAATTAATCGAGCTTATCGAGAAACATCCCAAATCGATCGGTTGAGGTCTCATGCAATGATGAGCGCGCGGGCCAAGAGCCCGCGCTTTTTTGGAATGGAGTGATCAAATTTGGGCAACAACGAGCTGGTGGGGTTCTTCAAGTTGCTCGCGAACCAGAGACGACTCGAAATTCTGATGCTCTTGACCGAAGGTTGCATGACAGCCAACGAGGTCGCGAAGAGTTTGAAGATGGACATCTCAACGGCTTTCAGATATCTCGATCAGATGGCTCGAAAAGGTCTTCTGAGGGTCATTCACACTAAGGACGGTGACAGATTCGACCTTGCCTCGGAGCACATCATGCACATTCTCGAAGAAGTGTCCGTGTGGTTGAAGGAGTCAGGAAAATTCGAAGGAAATGCAGTTTTTCATTACATTCTTGACGCGAAGGAACTACCAAGACCAGACTTCGTCTTGGACATGCGCGGCGAGATGTGCCCGATACCTGATCTTCAAACGAAAAAACAACTGACGCAGATGCAACCGGGCCAGAAACTCATGGTGGTTCTGGACTATCCAATATCGAAGGAACGAATATTGAACTACTGCAGGAAATATGGATACAGAGTGTGGATCACAGAGAAAGGTACCGAGTACGTGCTCTGTATACAAAAGCCTCCCGAAGAAGGGAGCAACGAAAGACCGTCATGAACGTGCCGCGGTCACTTCACTTCGATTTGAGAAAACTCAATATCTCACCAAGATCGGGAAGCTGTCTGATGGGATACACCTTGAACCAGACGATCTTTCCTTCTTCGTCTATCAGTATGTTTGCCCTCTCGGAAAAACCATCCTTTTCTCGGAAGACGCCGAACGCCTTGGCAACTTCTCCGTGAGGCCAAAAGTCTGAAATTATGCGCAACTTTTTCAATCCCAACGATTCTGCCCAAGCTTTCTTACTTGGAACAGGATCGACGCTGATGCCAATCGGTAGGACGTTCAGACTCTGAAATTCTTCGTACGCGAGTTCCAAAGATTTCATCTGATCCGCACAAACGGATGTCCAAGCGAGAGGATGGAACGACAACAGCACTTTCTTGCCTCGCAGTTTCGAAAGCTGGATCACGTTGCCATCTTGATCTTTGAGATTGAATTCAGGAGCCATTGAACCAATCGCCAACATGATGCTCACCTCCACTTATTAAACTTATCTCATGTCTTGCCTCTTCAACTACAGTATAGCACATATTTGTGATGAAATGAAATTAGAAACTTATCCAAGTTGTGTGATTGAAGCGTTACCGCTGTTGGCACTCAAAACGTCAATGCAGTGATTCGCGTTCAGTGTTACAATGGTTCTGTTCACGAACGAGTGTGCGCCGTTCGGAGGTGTTCTGGGTGGAAACAAGTCACAAGAGCGTCGCTACATTGCTTGGCGATCCAAAGAAGGCGATACTGAAGATCTCCGGTCCAATGATGCTTGCAATGTTCATGCAAACGCTTTACAACCTTGTCGATGCGATCTGGGTCGCCGGCCTCGGCCCGAATGCTCTTGCAGCCGTTGGCGGGTTCTTTCCCATATTCATGATCATCATATCTCTCGCGACAGGCTTGGGCATAGGCACGAATGCCGTGGTTGCGCAGAGGATCGGTGCCAAGGACAAGTCTGGAGCAGAGAGCGCAGCGAAGGTGGCTATCCTGCTCGTGCTCATGCTTGGGGCAGGGGTCGCATTTCTCTCTTTGATTTCGATAAAATCTGCGCTCATTTTGATGGGACAAACGGGTGAAGTCCTGACGTTGTGTTTGCAGTATTCGTACATCGTTCTACCCTTCACGATCGTCTTCATGCTGACGGACGTAGCAAACGCAATTCTTCGTGCCGAGGGTGATGCCAAACGGGCCATGATGGTGATCGTCATCGGATCTGTTCTGAACGTGGCGCTCGATCCGATCTTCATCTACCTTCTCAAGTTGGGTGTGGCAGGAGCAGCGTATGCGACGGTCATCTCAGCGGTCGTGAGTCTTCTCATGGCCATGTACTGGTTCTTTCTTCGGAAGGACATGTATCTGGACCTAAGCTTCAGGAAGAACCAACTCGACTTTTCGTTCCTTTGGAAAATCCTTTCTATCGGCATTCCGGCTTCCTTAGCTCAACTTTCTATGTCCATAGCGATTTTCATTCTCAACAAGTTCGCGTCTATCGCTGCTGGAGCGAAAGGTCTCGCCGTCTTCACGAGTGCTTGGAGGATCATAAACTTCGGTACTGTACCGATGCTGGGTATATCTGCCGCAGTTACATCGGTGGTCGGGGCGGCTTACGGGGCTGGGGACATGAACAAGCTCGAGAAGGCTCATTTCTATGCGATCAAACTTGGCTTGATGATAGGAATTTCTGTCATGGCGATCGTGCAGATCTTCTCCAAACAAATAGCGTTCCTGTTCGCCTATTCGAGGGAAGGTAGCGCCATATTCAACGACATCGTCAATGCTCTGAGAGTCCTGAGTTTGTTCTTGCCCGGCACACCGTTCGGTATGCTCACCTCAGCTATGTTTCAAGGCATTGGGCACGGTGTGAAAAGCCTCACCGTCACCATCTTCAGAACGATCATACTCCAAGTATTTTTCTGCTGGTTCTTCGTCAGCCTCATGAAAATCGGGCTCCAAGGTGTTTGGTGGGGCATCGTGATAGGGAACTTAACGAACGCGGTGGTCGCATTCAACTGGGGCAAGAGCGTGATTCAAAAGCTGAAAAACAGCAAATGGGTATAATAACCTGGGTGAGGATGCTGACAAAGGAAAGCACTTATATCCCATTCCTTTTCTTGTTGATCAATGTAAAGCTTCTATTGTTCTACCTTTTCACGGTTGGTATCACGCGTGTGCAGAGTTACGTTTCAACCTTCTTGTGGTGTTCCCTGCTCTGGTTGGTTTTCAGCACTTTCTTCAAAAAGAAACAGTTTGTGCTGTACTCTGTATTATCTACCATGTTCATCGTGGATTATCTCTACTTTCAAAACTTTGGCACATTACCTTCAATCAAGCATCTGCTCCTGTTGCCACAGCTTCCAAAGGTTGGCTCCAGCATAAAGTATTTCTTGAACCCCGTGTCCTTGTCTTTCGTTGGGGACATACCGTTGTTGATCTTTCTGGACAGAAAGTTTCTGAAGAATCTCTCCGATCATCAAGAATCGTCACATAGAGACGTCAGGCTATTCATGATGCTCTGCCTTGCTTTCGCTTGCTTTCCAGTTTTTCTGGAGAAATTGAAGCCTATACAGTTCTTCAACAGATATGGTTTGGTGGCGTACCACGCTTACGATCCCGTGTACCTGCTGGCCTTCGAAAAACGCGCTTTTTCGACACCCTCCGCACACACGCAGCCCAAATCCGAGCCGAGCGGGAAAAGTTTTTCGGCCATTGCCAAGAACAGAAACGTGATCGTTGTCCAGTTTGAATCGTTACAGAACATGCTCCTGCGAAGGACGTACAATGGCCAACCCATAACACGGAATTTGAATTCTCTACTCGAGAAGGATTCTATCTACTTCAGCAATTACTTTCAGCAAACAGGGTCAGGGAACACTGCGGATGCAGAGTTCGTCAGCCTGACGTCGTTGCACGTGCCGGGGGATCATCCCGCGTACGAAGCGTACAGTGAAGTTCAGTTGGACGGGTTAGTTCGGACTCTCAAAACGGCAGGCTATTACACGGTTGCGATCCATGGAAACACGAAGAGTTTTTGGAACAGGGCAAGGGCTTACACATCGTTGGGATTCGATGATTTTCTGAGCTTGGAGGATTTACAGCAAGACGAGATCGTAGTTATGGGGCTGAGCGACTTTTCTCTTTATAGACAGACGGTCGAGGCCCTGAAGGAACTACCCCAACCGTTCTTTGCTTTCATCGTAACCCTGTCCAGCCACACACCGTTCATCTTGCCACAAGAGCTGAAAGCGCTCACGCTGAAAGGCAAGCACACAGACACGCTGTTTGGGAACTACCTTCAGGCAATCAACTATGCGGATCGTGCGTTTGGATATTTTCTACAACTTTTGAAAGAATCAAGATTGTACGAGAAATCAATCATCGTGGTGTACGGAGATCATGCCGGCCTGTATCCTTTCCACAGGGAGACGAAGCTTTTGGTCAGCGAGTGGTTGAACGAAGAATACGATTTTCTCAAGGCGTTGAACGTGCCCTTGATCGTTCATGTACCGGGGCTTGGAAAGTGTCACGAGTTGAAGAATGTTGGGGGACAGGTGGATTTCACTCCCACCATACTCAACTTGCTTGGGCTGAAATGCGATTTGAAATTGTACGTTGGAAAAGATCTGTGCAATGACGAAAGCTTTGTGGCTTTCAGACACCATCTGCCGGACGGTTCATTCTTCGATGGCGAAAGGTTTTTCATGGTATCTGAAGACGGTGCAATAAGAAAAAGTGTTGGCTTCGACATGAGGAGGAACGAGCCGATGCCCTACTACGAATTCCTCGATGGATACCAGCGGGCCATAAGACAGATCGAGGTGTCGAGACATTTCTTGGAAAACTTGAAATCGAAAGGACCGAGTAACCTTGAGGCTCGATAGGTACCTCGCGAACAGTGGTGTTGGGACAAGAAGCCAAGTGAAAAAGCTCATAAGGGACGGGCGAGTGAGGGTGAGCGGCAGGATTGTGACGGACCCATCGTTCAAAGTGAAGGAGAACGATGTTGTGGAGTGTCTGAATGAGCGTGTAGAACCACCGCGACATGTGTACCTTGTGCTTTTCAAGCCTGCCGGCTATGTTTGTGACAAAGTCGACGACGCGAATATTTTTGATCTGATAGATCATCCTAGGTCCCGAGAATTCCACGTGGCCGGAAGGTTGGATAGAGACGTCGAAGGTCTAGTGATTCTGACCACGGACGGTTGGTTCACTCATTTGTTGATCGATCCAAAGTCACGCTTAGAGCGAGAGTATCTGGTGTGGGTGGAGGGAAAGATCGACGATGAAATGAAGCGCAGGGTGGAAGTTGGTCTCAAATTGAACCAAGAACGCTTTGCGCCTGCGAAGATCGAAGAGGTGGAAGAAGGACTCGTTAGACTTGTCCTTACCGAGGGGAAATACCACGAAGTGAAAAGAATCATCACAGCGATTGGTTTGAGGTACAAAAGGATCGTACGGACCAGGTTTGAAAACATTACGTTGGAGAATCTCGTCGTTGGTGCGTACAGACACCTCAGCGACGAGGAAGTCAAAACAATCGTTCAAATCGCAACGAAGAACAGACTCAAATCACGACAGTTGAAAGGGCTATGAGAAGTTGGCCAAAAAAGTACGTGGAGAGTACCATGAAGTTTCTCAACGGAAGCTTCTTGACGAACTTGTCCCAAGCCAGATACGAATCGGAGAACGCGAAGAGTGTTGCACCGGTCGGAATCAAGGTTCGTGCGTAGTATATCTCATGCCTTAACACGGCGAAACTCAGTGAAAGCATCGTCGCTATCATGACTGTGTAAAGGAGAACGGGGATTCTCATTTTTCCGAGATGGTTTTTTAGAAAGACGTACTGGAACAGAACGATACCGTAAATGAGGGCGAAGATCCACCAGGCACTTACTCCAAAGAGTTTAAGGAAGGCGATGGTGTAGAGTAGATGCGTCGTGAAAAATGCGAGCATGCCTTGAACGAAAAAAGAATTGAACTCCAAAAAGACGTCTCCCATCAAGCTGAAGATCAGTCCCACGAAGATGAGCCATTCTGATCCTTGCGCGTTGAGCATCGCGATGGTTCCAATTAGAACCGTTGTGAGACCTTTGAAAACGACACACACTCTGGAGCGATTCTTAAGCAAGATCGTGGTCAACATCGAACCCAGAGAAGCAAAGAACAACCACAGAGTTAGCTTGAGTTTCATGTTCTTCCTCCAACTGTACTTTCGTTCAGCATCGTTCCTTGTCCCAAAGGTGGTGCTGTCAACCTCATAGTTGAGATAGCTTACACCGCTCAAGGGTTTGTTTGAAAACATGTGGTTCCATGTGCTCACGTAAACCACAGGCTTACTGTTGAAATACTCAAACTGATCCAACGCCAGCTCCGCTTGATTGTGTAAGTTTTCAAGCTGGAAGTAAGTTTCACTGTCACAAAAGTCGTCGGGAAAATGAATTCGATCTGAATAGACGAAGAAGGTCTCTATATCGTAGAACCTACCCCATTTGTAGAACCTGTACAAATCGTACAGCAAATCCGTCAGAGTCCTCGGATGGTCCTCGTCCCAAAAGACGATCGTGTATTCGATCCTGTCACCGTGATCGTGGACGAAAACTTCCTTGATGCCGTTCTTTCTGTCGAACTCTGGCAAGCGTAATACCAAAGCAAAAGCGTAGAATGACAACAACAAAGACAAAACGATCATTTTTCTCAAAACCATGAGTTCACCCCCAAACACAGTATGTAAGAGATGAGCCCAGCGACCAGAGGTGTTGCAACCCAGGCAAGTACAATGTTCAGGACTATTCGAGGGTTGGACAGCTTTGCACCTCTTGCGTATCCCAGACCTATCACCGCCCCAACGATCGCCTGTGAAGAAGAGACGGGAATACCAACGAGGCTGTAGACCCAAACAGTGATTGAATGAGCCAAAACAGCGACCATTCCGGAAAAATGATCCAACGCGATGATACCTTTCCCAACGGTTGCGATGACACCTTTGCTGAAACTGATCATACCCAGACCGATACAAAGACCTCCGATCAGAGCGGCCTCGGTCACGCTCAACAGATTGCCAACCAATGCACCGGTCACGTTGGCCACGTTGTTCGCTCCGAGCGCGTAACAACCATAGAAACCGACGAGCCAAGAACCCACCGTTATGAACCTGTCCTGAAGTTGAACCGATCTGATACGACGAAACAGGATGGCCAAGATCTTATACAACAAAAAACTTATCACAGCCGCACCCGTCGGCGTGAGCACCCACACAACAACGAACTTCAACATGGGTGCCCAATTGACGTTTTCAAAGCCGAACCTGAATATGTTGGTTCCCACGATACCACCGAACACAGCCTGAGAAGTCGAAACTGGGAATTTGAGAAGCGTCATGATGGTGACCGTCGACGCTGCAGAGAGGACTGCCAAAGCACTGTCGAGCACCAATCCGGTGGTGATAGCCGAGACGTTCAGAAGGCCTTTCGATCCGCCCACGACCGCCCCGAGGACCACGAAAAGAGAGCCAAAGATCATGGCAGGTTTGTGAGGTATCAACCCCGAAGCAATCGTTGGACCGAAGACGTTTGCTGCATCGTTGGCTCCGAGTGACCAACCTAAGAAAACCGTTGGAAGAAGGTACCACCACACATGCCAACACTCCCGTTGAAAGTATTACGATACTGTAGTAGATTTTACAGAAAAACGGGCTTTCGTTGCAACAGCAAGGTTGTTTCTATAATATCTTGGAGGGATCGAAGATTGATTTACGGAATCATCCTTGCAGGTGGCAGCTCACAGAGGTTCAGAAGAGATACACCAAAACAGTTCATCGATTTGGCAGGCAAACCCATTCTGCTCTGGAGTCTCTCGACGTTCTCAAAGATCAGGGATTTCAGAAAGCTGATCATAGTGTTGCCGGAACGATGGTTTGAATTTGGCAAGAAGATCGTGCTCTCACACCTTGAAGATGAAAGATTAGAGTTCGTAGTCGGCGGTTCCACGAGAACCGAATCGTTGCTGAAAGGTCTCATGTTCGTGAAAGAGAACTATGGAGTGCAGGATGACGACGTAGCAGTGACGCACGATGCGGCAAGGCCCTTCGTGAAGTGCGAGGATATAGTGTCAAGTATCAAGATGTGTGAGAAATCATCGGCTGCGACGCTTGCTTTACCAGCAACTGAAACCGTTGCGATCTGCGAGAAGGACATGATAGTAAGCCTCACCGATCGAAAACGTACCTTCATTGTTCAAACACCTCAGACGTTCAAAATAAAGACTTTTCTTGAACTCTTTGAACGACTCACGGAAGTGCAAAGAGCGAGTTTGACCGATGCGACGGGTGTCTTTGTCATGAACAACGTACCCGTATCGATCGTGGAAGGTGGTCCAAGAAACGTCAAAGTTACGACGGAGCTCGACTTGTTGATCGCCGAAGTGATCGCTAGAACTCTTTCAGAGTGAGGTGCGGACGAAACCTCCGTCTACCCTCAGCGTCGTACCGGTTACGTAGGAGGCACGTTCACTCGCGAGGAAAGCCACAGCAGCTGCGATTTCTTCTGGCTTGCCCAAGCGTTTCACATCGTTTTCCTCGGCCATCTGTTTCATGACCTCCTGTTCGCTCTTCTGCATCCTCGTGGCAGCCTCTTTGATCAGATGCTCGAGTCTCTCGGTCATGGTGTAACCAGGCGCAACACAGTTGAAAGTGATGTTGTATCTGGCGTACTCTCTGGACAAAGACTTCATCAAACCTGCTATGGCCATCCTGAGTGAGTTGGAGAGAAGCAAACGTGGCAGTGGTTCAAAAACCGAGACCGATGTTATGGTGATCACTCTGCCCCATTTTCTTTCAATCATGTCGGGTAAGAAGGCGTTGATCAACCTGACGGTGCTCATGATCAAAAGATCGAAAGCTAAATACCAATCTTCGTCGCGCAGCTCGAAGAAATCCCCGACCTTCGGTCCTCCAGAATTGATGATCAGCACATCCACCTGACCGACGGCCTTCTTCATCTGCTGTATGTCTTCAGCCTTCGAAAGGTCTGCATCGAAGCCAAAGACCTTCGCAGAATACTGAGTCGCGATCTGTTTGGCGGTCTCTTTTGACTGGTGTCGCGCGACGATGAAGACCGTCGAACCTTCCTTGGAAAACTCCTCTGCAATGGCTCTCCCAATGCCTCGAGTCCCACCGCACACCAGCACTCTTTTGTCCGATAACTTGAGATCCATTCAGTTCACCCCAAGACTATTTTCTCACATCCCAGACAAACTCCCTGATAACAGACCTCTCATGAAGAGCTTTCCAAGAAAGATGTAGACGATGAGCGTCGGGAGGGCCGTTATGAGCGCTCCAGCCATTTGAACGTTCCACTCGACGAAATAGCTGCCGGCCAAATTGTTGAGCGCCACGGTTATTGGTTGAACAGATGGGTTGGGTGTGACGACGAGACCGAAGAGGAAATCGTTCCAGATCGACGTGAACTGCCAAATCGCTGTCACTGCGAATGCTGGACCAGAGAGTGGGAGAATGACTTTGGCGAATATCTTGACAAAGCCAGCTCCATCAATCTTCGCCGCTTCAACGATGTCTACTGGAATGGTGGAATAATAATTTCTGAAGATCAAAGTCGTGATGGGTATTCCATAAACGCAGTGAACGAGAATCAAACCGGGTATACTCCCATAGAGCTTCGTCTTCTGCAAAACTTGCACGAGTGGTATCAGCACGCTCTGATACGGTATGAACATCCCAAAGAGTATGAGGGCAAAAACCAAGTTGGCCCTTCTGAACTTCCATTTCGTCAGGACATAACCGTTCATGGAACCAAGCACCGAAGAGATCAGTGTTGCTGGGATGGTCAGATAGATACTGTTCATGAAGTTTCCCGAAAGGCCCCTCAGACCCTTCGCCTTGTCGCCGTACCAAGCCCTCATGAAACTGCTGAAACTCACTTCCTTTGGTGGAATCCACATCGTTCTCAAGCTTATTTCCTTGAAGCTCTTCAAGCTCGTCATGAGAAGAACGTATATGGGCATAAGGTAGAAAGCAACAAAAACGATCAGCACCAGATACAACATTACCCTGCTCGCTTTCATCTTCTGACCTCCGATCTGATGCTGTACACCAGATACGGAACGATCAAAGCGGCAACGCACAGAAGAAGTATCATCGCTATCGCTGCTCCTTGAGAGAAATAGTTGCCCCTGAAGGTTGTGTCGTACATGAACAGTGCAGGAACATCGCACGAGAAACCGATCCCACTTCCCGTCATAGCAAACACCAGATCGAAAATTTTCAAAGATATGTGCCCGAGTATGATGACAGCACTCAGAGTTACAGGTCTAAGGAGTGGCAGAACGATATATCGGTACAGCTGAAAGACGTTTGCACCGTCCAACTGGGCTGCTTCGTACAGTTCGGTGGGGATCGATCTTATACCTGAAAGATAAAGGGCCATCACGTAGCCCGACATTTGCCAAACGGCAGCAATCACCACCGCTTTGATTCCTATGTTCGGATCGGTGTACCATCCACTTTTCAGAAACCCAAGACCCACCTTTTCCAACAACCAGTTCAGTCCAACGCTCTCTCCACCCGTGCCAGGATTCAGTATCCATCGCCACACCACACCGGTGACGACGAACGACACAGCCATGGGGAACAAATAGACTGTTCTGAAGAAACCCTCGAAGCGAACCTTCCTGTCGAGCAGTATGGCGAGCAACAGGCCTATGCCTATACTCGCGATCAGAAACAGGATCGTGAAAATGAGAGTGTTTTTCATGGATATGATGAATCGAAAGTGCTGAAAAAGCCTGCTGTAGTTACGAAGGCCAACGAAGGTGAAATCTGGGAAGACGTCCCGCCAGTTCACCATCGAAACCCAGCCTGTCCAACCAATGAATCCGTAGATGAAGATTCCAACCAGGATCAAAGAAGGAAGAATAAAAAGAATCGCGACGATTCTGTCTATTTTCACTATTCACCAGCCCTCCGTAAAAACGAGGGGTGGGGGAGCAAGCCCCCCACCCTCATAAATCATCACTGTGGAACGCCCTGAGCCTTGGCTATACTGACGAGAGCTTTCTGGGTTGTCTTCACATCTGGGCGAGCAACGAACAATGAGATGACGTCCTTGAAGTCGGTAACCCAGCTCTCGGATGCTGCCGCTCCGTGCATGACGCTCGGCACGATCTCGTGCTTCAGCCAATCTTCCATCGCGGATCTCTGATACTCTGGGAACAAGTTCTTGTCGATGTCCGTCCTGGCGGGGATGGAGCCCTTCTTGATGTTGAACGCAAGCTGCCCTTCTTTGGAACCCAAGACTCTCAGGAAGTTGATCACATTCTCCCTGTTCTTTGCACCCTTTGGCAGACCGAAGCTGTCGGACAGTGCGTCGAATATTCCATCGTTACCGGGTGCGAGGACCCAGCCAAAGTCGTAAAAGTTCTTCGCATAGAAGTAACCGACCGCCCAGTCACCCATGATGTTCATCGCTGCTTTGCCTTCGACGATCAAAGCGCAAGCTTCGTCCCAAGTTCGAGCAGCATGATCGGAGTTCACATATTGAAGCATCTTGGCAAAGGTTTCAAGCGCATCCGTGACCCTCGGATCCGACCATTTGGTCTTACCGTTCCAGAGTCCCCTGTAACCCTCTGCTCCAAGTTTTCCGATCAAAACCGCTTCGAAGGCGTGCGCAGCTTCCCATCCATCCTTGGTACCGAGGGCCAACGGAATGATGCCGTGCGACTTGAGAACCTCGGCAACTTGGAAGAACTCCTCGAACGTCTTCGGTGGTTTGAGACCGTACTTCTCGAAAATCTTCTTGTTGTACTAAAGCACGTTGGCCCTGTGGATGTTGACCGGCACGGACCAATATTCACCGTTGTAAGACACGATGTGCAGAATGCCCTTGGGCATCACTTTGTCCCATCCTTCCTCTTTGTACAGGAACGTGATCGGCTCCATGAACCCTGTCCTGACCCACGTATCGATGAGCTCGTGTCCCGCGTGGACCTGGAACGTGTCGGGTGGATCTCCTCCGAGCATTCTGGTTTTCAGCACCGCCTTTGCCTGTGCACCCGCGCCGCCAGCCACGGTCGCATTGATGATCTCCACACCTGGATACAGTTTACTGTAAATGTTGAAGAGTTCCTGGAGACCTTCCGCCTCTCCACCTGCAGTCCACCAGCTGAAGATCTCGATCTTAGCTGCGAACACTGCCACGACCAGACTCATCGCGATGAGCAGAGCCAACCTACGCCACATAACCACACCTCCCCTTGAGATTTGTGCACCTCACCCTGCCAGATCTTCGATAAGTTTGTTTATCGCCATCACATTGCAACCAAGAAGAGGAGCAGAAACGTTTTTGAACAAGTTGTCTCTAAAAACGATGCCTTGAAGAAAACCGTAATCATCGAGCCTGGCCAGTCGTTCTTGAATTGTAGAACCAAACGTTTCCCAAAAGTTGTTCGTACAACCCCCAAAAACGACCACCTGGGGATTCAGCATGTAACATACGTTCCTAAGCACGATGGCCAGATTATCGAGAAATTTTTCTAGCAGTTCTTTGGCAGTTCTATCTCCTGAAAACCAAGCTTTCTGCAATTTGACAAACCTATCTTTGAGCGTCCCTCCTTCCTCTATATTCTTCCTTTTTTCAAAATTTTCTAGCAGATTTGCGATGGACAAGAGCTTCTCCACTTCCACGAGCCCATCGCAGATACGAAGCAGTGTGTGACCAATCTCGCCGGCGGCGGAGTTCATGCCTCTGATCATTCTCCCGTTTATGAAGATCGCACCACCCACGCCTTCTCCAAGGTACAAGAAAAACGCGTTCGATGAGTTCTTGATATCACTCGAATAGAAAGACTCGGCAAGCAACGAAAGCTTCGAATCGTTCTCCACCATTATTTCAAAATCCTTTTCCCCGAACACTTCCTTGAAATCTATGTTCTTCCACTTCAGATTGGGTGCGTAGCACAACTTACTGGTGCGTGCGTCTATTGGTCCTCGCAAAGTACTCTTTCTGCTCGATCAGCCCCTCTCAGCAGTTCATCGATCATACGCCAAATGGCACTGCTCGCAAGACCCGTTTTCGTGACCAAGTCCGTCCTGCTGCATGGCCGGTGTTCCAGCAAGTAGCTGAGGATCATCTGTTTGTTCATGCTTTTCATAGCTCTTGGATCCAGTTTCCTGATGTTTTTCACTTGGTTTTCCCTCGCGCTCGCAGGTGTGGGTAAATCTTTCTCGAAAAGATGATCCCTTATATAATGAACCAGGTTTAACCAAAACATGCAGGTCTCGTCATGCTCGATCGTGGAACTGTAAGATCAGATTTCCGCTTTCTGATCCTGCTACACTACCTCGCCCGTAATTTTTCGCTCCATTGCTCGTGATTTCTCACTCTTACTCTTTTCTATGGAATCGCTTCGACAGCAACAAACAGAACGACTGAGGGAGAAAAACACGATGACAAAATCAATCAACGAGGAGGCTTGCGGCGTGATAGAATCGATTTGAGCAATCTTTCGGTGGAGGGTTTCCTGCATGGACAAGATCGCCTTCGTGGTGGACAGCACTGCCGACTTTCCGTTGGGTTGGAAGCCACCTTTGGATTTGTACAAGTTGCCGCTCCGTGTCATCATCGATGGGAAAGAATACCGTGACGGTGTGGACATCGATGCGGACAAGCTCTGTTCACTCATGAAAGAACACCACAGCGTTTCAACCTCGCTACCGAGCGCTGAGGATATAATCAAGTTGTTCGAAGAGATAAAAAACAAGTACGATCAAATCTTTGTCGTAACGCTTTCACAGAAACTGAGTGGCACCTACAACGCGATCAGAATGGTCATCGAGAATTTCAATCTGCGAAACTTCCTCCTTTTCGACTCGAAAGGCGCCGGTGGAAAGATCTTCTACATCGTGGCGAGACTCATGAAAGATGTCTTGAACGGCAAAAGAATATCTCAGCAAAACGTTATCGACTACGGGAGAGAGTGCGAGATGTTTTTCTTGCTCGAATCTCTCGAGTACCTCAAAAAAGGAGGAAGGATCGGAAAGTTGTCGCTTTTCCTTGGAAAGTTGCTGCATCTAAAGCCCGTTCTGAAGATCAACAGAGAGGGAGAGGTGTCCAAAGCAAGCGTTGGGATGAGTCAAGAAGACGCCATAGCGAAACTCGTCAACATGGTAGCGTCTTTTGTTGAGAAGGTTCCCAACTACGTTTTGTACGGTGGCTACGGTGGAATCAACATGAAAGAAAAGGTTGAACAGATTCTGGCGAAGTTCAAAAGGTGCGACGGCATCGCGAGGGTCGGTGCGACGGTGTTGGCACACACGGGTCCGGAAGTGCTCGGCGTTCTCGTGGGCAAAGCTTTTTGAGGCTGGAGAGTGTGATCAGGCTTCTGAGAAATGCGCAGGCTTCCATTTATCAAAACAGTTGAGATCGTGGCACTTGTTTCTAAGATGAGCGAAAGAACAGCTGTCAGAGGTACCGATCTCGGAAACCAAGGAACACAAAAATGAGTCTTCGTCCGAGCGTGGTATGTGTTTGGTGGGCGAGATGATGTCACTGGGTGTCTTTTGCAGTTTTAGCTCTCGAGACGCCGAGTACTCATTCAGGAGAATCTTCTCAGGATGTACTCTTCAAATATGGGATCGATGATTTCGTAGTTTCCACGCGAGAGCTTTTCGACAAATCCAAGCTCGATGAGTTTTTTCACAGTCTTGTTCGCGACGCTCGGATTTGGAATCTCAAACTCTCGGAGTGCCTCAATGCTGAAGATATCTTTGTTGGAAGCGATCATGATCAAGACCTTGCGTACGTATTTCTGCCCGAGCACATCGAGTGTCATATCGTAGGTGTGTCTTTCACGAGATATGAGTTGATTCAGTGCCTCACCTAAATCCTTTTCCGTCGCTTCCTTCAAGCACGTGTTCCAAAGTTCATAAGCCATGATTTGAACATAGTACGGATGACCTTTGGTGATTGCATAGAATCTTTCCGCAATGCTGGATGAAATACGTTTGCCAGAACCTTCGAACTTCCTCACCAGGTAATCGGTTACCTTTTCTTTTGGTAGGAAGGATCTCAGATCAAGTTTGACTCCGCAATGATACATGAGACCTTTTGACTGGAAAAAGAGCTCTTCTATCATGTGCCGTATCGAACTTGAGAACACAAAGATCACATTTGGTGTGGTTGGGAAAAATCCTCTGATCGAGCCTGGAAGTTTTTCAGAAACCGTTCTGTACGCTTGAAATTCATCGATACAGACGATCAAAGGCGCCAGGAGGCCCCCGAGTTTTTCGAGTAATCTATAACTCTCTGAAAGAAGCGATTCTTCGTCAATATCTTTTCCAAGAGTGAAGCTCAAACCGTCTGTACCGATGGAGAAGCTCACATACCTTGAGAGATTCTTTAGATACTCTCTTATGAACTTCACAGGGTCATTCAGTTTGAGCAGCTCGAAAGATTTCGAAATCATCTTTGCGCAAAGATCTCTCACTGAAATCACGCTCAGAAGATCGAGATAGATGCACTGAAAACCGCTTTCAGCAACGAATTTTTGAAGAAGCCATGTCTTACCGAATCTCCGTGGTGCAACCACAACAACATTGTTTCCACTTTGAACAGCACTCAAAAGTTGTGAGTACTCTCTTTCTCTGTCTATGAAGCAATCTGGATCGTAGTGCCTTCCGAATCTGAAAGGGTTCACAACAGCACCTCCTGGGGACATTATACCTCATGGGTATAATAACTTTTGACCCATTTGGTTAGTAACTTTTTGGTACAAAGGTTGATAAATGAGAACTTCTTTCACTGCGAGGGACGAAACACATAACTTGATGATCATCCTGCGCCTAAGCAAATGTGCATTCTATAGTAATTAGCAAACAAATCTTTGCCCGAGCGCTGGTGTACGCTTCTGTAGCGTCAAATGTCAACATCTCTTGTATTTTACGGTTTTGGATGCGGTAAGGCCCAGTTGCTCGTCAGAATATGGTTTTTTCAATATTTGACGAGATTTCCACAACGCATCTCTCAGCTTCAGACTCGTGACATGTGTGTTAGAATAAATGCAACTATTCTATCCTAAAGGGGGTATGCCAAATGAAAAGGTTACTGGTTGCTGCGATCGCGCTTTTGGTCATCGTAACACAAGCTGCCACGTTTCTGACCATCGCCACCGGTGGCACAGCGGGAACTTACTATCCTCTCGGCGCAGGCATGGCAGACATCTGGAACAAGAACATCAAGGGTATGAACGCGATGGTACAGTCCACCGGTGCATCGGTCGCGAACATCAACCTACTCAGGAACAAGGAAGTAGACCTCATATTCGTTCAGAACGACGTTGCCTTCTACGCGTACAACGGAGTAGAGCTTTTCAAAGAACCGTTCCCACAGTTGAGGGGGCTGGCAACGCTCTACCCTGAGACGGTCCAAATCGTTGCACTCGCCGACAGAGGAATAAACAGCGTTTACGATTTGAAGGGCAAGAGGGTCGCCGTGGGTGCCGCCGGAAGTGGTACTGAGGTGAACGCGAGGCAGATTTTGGCAGCGGCTAGAATCACCTACAACGACATCAAGGTGCAGTATTTGAGTTTCGCAGAAGCGGCGAGCAACCTGAAAGATGGAAACATCGATGCCGCATTCGTCACCGCGGGACATCCGACGGCGGCTATCGTGGATCTTGCAGCAGTCAGAAAGATCGTGCTTGTTCCAGTCGCAGACGAGATCATCAGATCTCTGCAGAAAGATTATCCATTCTATGTGAAGATCGTTGTTCCGGCCGGTACTTACAAAGGTGTCGATACGGATGCTGTCACTGTTGCCGTCAAGGCGATGCTCGCGGTCAGAGCGGAGATGCCGGAAGATCTTGCTTACCAGCTGCTCAAGACCATGTATGCGAACCAAAAGAGGCTGATCGAGGCCCACGCAAAAGGTGAACTCATAATCCCGGAAACTGGTAAGGAAGGTATGTCCATACCGCTGCATCCAGGTGCGGAAAAGTTCTTCAAGGAGATGGGACTCTAAACGGTGAAGGCGTTCTTGCTCTGTGCCTTGCTGAGTCTCTTGTCGTGTCACTACGTTTTGGTCGTTGAAAGGCAAGGTCAGGTGATCTTTGAGAAAATTTTGTGCGACGGTAAGTTCACCATCGTGTTCGTTCATTCGGTGGAAAAGACGTTGGTGGAAGAATGTTTCACTATCGAACCTGATGGATCATTGATCTTGTTCGAGGCGCGGTACACTTCGTATGGGGCAGGTCTACCTTCAGACGCGGAGGGAGGATTCGATTTCGAGGATGGAAAATTCCTTTTGAAGCTTCACAGAAGACTCGAGCGGATCACCCTCCGCGTTTCTCATGTTGAAGGTCATGGCATACTGTTCAGCGATGGTACGGTTTGGTTCAAAGACATAGCGAACGTCAACGATGCATTGACGATCTATGTGAAGGTTCTACCTTCTCTGAAGTTGAAAATCTTTTGAGGAGGAATCATTGTGAACAACGAGAAGAACATAACTGATCAAGCGAAGGAGATACTCGAGAAGTACGACAGAGAGGCACGTTACAGAAGTTTTAGAGGTTTCATGGCGAAGGTTGTGGCAGCCATAGCGATAACCTTCTCGGTGTTCCAGATCTACACGGCCGCCTTTGGTGTGCTGGACGCAATGATACAGCGCTCGATTCATCTGGCGTTCGGTTCCTGCTTGATCTTCCTGCTCTATCCGGCGAGCAAGAAATGGCCAAAGGACAGGTTGCACTGGTTCGACTTGCTGCTCGCGATCGTTGCACCTCTGACAACGATGTACATAGTTGCGAACTACAAAGCACTCGTCATGAGAGCAGGAACGGTGACCGGGGTGGACTTCATCGTTGGAATTTTGGGGATCGTACTCGTTCTGGAGGCGACACGCAGAATAGTAGGTTTACCGATAGTGATTGTCGCACTCGCTTTCATCCTGTACGCACTTTATGGAAGATACATTCCAGGCATAATGGCTCACAGGGGCATTTCGTTGCAGAGACTCGTCGGACATTTGTTCTACACGACGGAAGGTATCTTTGGAATACCGCTCGGCGTTTCTTCGACGTTCGTCTTTCTGTTCATCCTGCTCGGTGCGTTCCTCGAGAGGACAGGACTCGGACAGCTCTTCATAGACATCGCGAACGCGCTTGCAGGATGGGCTACAGGCGGACCAGCGAAGGTCGCGGTCTTCTCAAGTGGCATGATGGGCATGATTAGTGGTAGCAGTGTTGCGAACGTCGTTGGAACTGGTACCTTCACCATACCCATGATGAAGAAACTCGGTTACAAGCCAGAGTTCTCCGGCGCAGTCGAGGCAACCGCATCGACGGGTGGACAGCTGATGCCACCCATCATGGGAGCCGCGGCTTTTCTGATGGCAGAATTCACCGGTATCGCTTATTCGAAGATAATAATTTCTGCCGCCATACCGGCAGCTCTCTATTACTTCGGTGTCTGGATGGGAGTACACTGGGAGGCAAAGAAACTGGGCCTCAGAGGTCTTTCAAAGGAAGAGCTCCCGAAGATGAGAAAGGTTCTGCTGGAAAGAGGCCATCTTCTGTTTCCGCTGGTCGCGATCATCTATTTGTTGGTGACAGGTTTCACACCGATGAAAGCCGCGTTGTACGCGATAGTTTTTTCTGTAGCCTCATCGCTCATCAGAAAGAGTACGAGAATAAAACTGTCGGACATCCCGGCGGCGCTCGAAGCTGGTGCAAGGGGAGCGCTGAGCGTCGTCGCAGCAACCGCTTGCGCTGGAATAATCATCGGTGTGGTGACGCTGACAGGCATAGGTTTGAAACTGGGGACCGCGTTGGTCGATCTGGCGCGCGGAAATCTCCTGGTGACACTCTTCTTCACCATGCTGACATCACTCGTGCTTGGCATGGGAGTGCCCACCACGGCGAATTACGTCATCACTTCAACGATCGCCGCACCCGCGTTGCTCAGGCTCGGGGTGCCAGTTCTTGCAGCACACATGTTCGCCTTCTACTTCGGTATCATTGCGGACGTCACACCACCGGTTGCACTCGCTGCGATGGCGGGCGCCGGCATAGCGAGGGCGAATCCCATGAGAACAGGCTTGACAGCTTCGAGGCTTGCGATCGCGGCGTTCCTCGTCCCTTATGCATTCGTTCTCTCACCTCAACTGCTCCTTGTGAACGTTTCTAACCCAGTGCGAGTGATCTGGCCTTTGTTGACATGCGTCGTTGGTTTGTTCTCGCTCTCGGGAGCACTGTCTGGTTATCTGCTCGGCAATCTCGCAGCGTGGGAGAGAGCCTTCTGTGGAATTGGCGGCGTTTTGCTTGTCGAACCGAGTGGCTACACCGACCTGATCGGTTTGGGTTTGATCGCGGTTGCGTTCCTATTCCAAAGAGCGAGAATGCGATTGACGAAGAAAGCTTGATCAATGAAATTCTTTCGGGTTTAGCGGCGTTGCTGCCAAATTTTTTTGTGATTTTGCCGATAATAAATCGGAGGTAACGAAATGAGGATAGAAAATTATCACGTGACGATGGTTTCGATGAACAGTCATGAGCGTTTGGTGCAAAGGCATGAGCGGCTCCAGATCGTTCGTGTCGTACAGCGAGAACCAGCGAAGATAGAACCAGCCAAACTCGAAATCAAACTCAGCGAAAAGGACAAAGCGAAACTCAGGTTGATAAAAGCGATCTTGGAGAAGCTGACGGGACGAAAGGTCAGGCTTTTCTTGTTGGAACTCTCCGAATCAAAGCATTCGGAAGAGATGCAAGCGGAGGTCACGAGAACTCAGTTTGGTGTCATCTACGAGCGGAGCGAGTACGAGAAGGAAAGTCAGTCGACGGACTTCTCTGCGAAAGGTTTCGTTGAAACGAAGGATGGTCGAAGGATCGAATTTGAGATCAACTTTCATTTCAGTAGGACGGTCGAGAAAAGCGAAATTTTAAGATTCGTGAGTGGGAATTTACAAGATCCGCTGGTTCTGAAGTTGGACGAAGCGCCTCTGGAGTTCTCAGACAAGAAACTGACATTGGATCTCAATTTGGACGGTGTGCTAGACGAAGTTCGCTTGCCAAGGAATGCTATGTTTTTGGTACTCGATGCCAACGCGAATGGAAGGCTGGACGATGGCCGTGAGTTGTTCGGTCCTTCGACGGGTCATGGTTTCAAAGAGCTGGCCATGTACGATGAGGACAAGAACAACTGGATCGACGAATCTGACAGCATCTTCGTGAAACTGAGAGTTTTGAAGGTGAACCGAGATGGTTTCGAACTTGTGCCTTTGCTCGATGCCAACGTTGGAGCCATTTACCTCGGTTCTGTGAGAACACTTTTCAGCCTTTACGACGATGGAGGAATCTTGGGCAAACTCGACTCCAGCGGCATTTACCTAACGGAAGATGGTCGCGTGAGGACGATCCACCAGCTCGATTTGAAAGTCTAAGCTTAGATCACGAAGAGTTCCTTTTGAACGTAGCATACCGCACCCATCACGACACCGAGCTCTGCAAGCTCTGCTCTTTTGAACTGAACGTGTTCGAGTATTTCTGCAGGGACCGCCCTGGAAATCACAGGTTCGATCCTGGCCAAGATCTTCTCGTACTGGTTGTAACCGATCCCACCAGACAAAACGACGACGTCTGGATCAATCAGACATACCGCGTTCGCTATCGCGAGTGCCAAATGCTCGCACGCGATGTCGAAGAACTCGTTGAAATCTGGATGTGACTCGAGCTCGTCAAAAACCTGTTTCAAAGTGGTTCGGATCTTTCTCTCCTCGAGGAACTGCTCGAACGTGTACCCAGAGAACCACCTCTCGAGTCTGCCAAAGCGATATTCGAGATCTTTTTCTGCAGACCAATCCGTCACAAGATAACCCATCTCACCCGCCATACCCCTCGAGCCTGTGTAAAGGGTTCCGTTCAATATCAGGCCCGCCCCAGTACCCGTGCCGAGAGATACCAAGAGAACGTTTCCCAAACCCTTGGCGGCTCCTTTCCACATCTCGCCAAGGGCGTTCAGTGTGACATCGTTTTCGACAAAGACGGGCACACTAAATTTTGCTTCAAGCATCGTCTCAAGTGGAACATCTTTCAAATCGAAAGCTGGCATGTATCTAACTTTTCCCGTATTTCGATCACAAGTACCTGGTACACCCACACCGATACCGAGCAGTTTGTACTCGTCAAAGTTCATATCCGTGAGTAAACTCGATATTTGGTTTATCAAATCGTCAGCAGATCGAATTTCTTGAATCTTTCTCTCGATCTTGCACTTCAAGTTACCATCCAGATCAGCTAAACCGGCCCGTATCTTGCTTCCACCAACATCAACACCTACAACGAAACGCCAATTTGGGTTGAACCCGAGTAACGTCGGACGTTTTCCGCCTCTCGCAGTGCTCTTACCTTTTTTTGATTCCTTCACAATGCCTTCCTTGATCAATTTTTCTACAGCTTGCGAAACCACAGGCTTACTCAAACCAGTTCTGATAGCTATCCTTGCTCTGGATATCGGTCGAAAACGTCTTAAGCACTCGAGGACCTTGGCTTCAGAATTTTTCAGGGTTAGTCTGCTTTTCGTCATTCCTTCACCGCTCCTTTGGCGAGCCCCTCGATCAAGAAGTTCTGGAACAGGAGTGCAAAGATTATCGGCGGAACCATCGAAACGATACCCGCAGCACACATGAGTGGATAATTGGTGTAAAAGCGGCCCATGAATTCAGAGATGCTTATGGGCAAAGTCTTTGCTCTCAAGCTTGAAGTCAAAACCAAAGCAATTATGAATTCGTTCCAAGCCGAGAGAAAGACGAATATGCCCGAAGTGAAGAGGGCAGGCTTGGCCATGGGAACCAAGATCTTCCACAGGACTTCGACATAACCACAGCCGTCGATTATCGCAGCTTCTTCAACCGACACGGGCAATCTCCTGAAATAAGAACTCATGATCCATATGGCGAAAGGCAAGTTCAATGCGATGTATATCACAGCAAGGGATGCTTTGCTATCGAGCATGCCAAACCGAGCCAGCGATAGGTAGATGGGTATCACGAGAATGACAGGCGGCAACATCTGTGTCAAAAGTACGAAAAAGCTTATGTATTTTCTCAACGGTACTCTCAATCTCTCTATCGCGTAGGCGGCGAGGATAGCCAAGAGAAGAGTTACAACAGTGACACTGACTCCGATCGTCAAGCTGTTGAGAAGTGCCGTCCGAATTTGTGAAGCAACACCATAGATACCTTGCGTCAAACCCAGAGCTTCCCTATAGTTCTTCAAAGTTGGTCTTGGAGGAAACCAGCCACGAGACGTCTGCTTCAGATCGACGTCGAGTGAGAGGCTGGTCGCGAAGGTCCAATAGATGGGAACGACGGAAACAAAAACCGCAGAGAAGACCACAAAGAAGATCAAAATTCTGTGGACTTTAAGATTCACTCTTCACCCGCCTCCGTTGCAAAGATTCGTCTGAAGAGAAGCACTATGAGCGCGACTATGCCGAGGAGCACATAGGACATCGCCGTCGCACGACCGAATTTGTAGGATTCGAAAGCGGTTCTGTAGATCTCGTACGAAACGACGCGTGTTCTTCCAGCAGGTCCACCGCCAGTCACAGCGTACACCAGCTCAAAGAGTTTGAAAGTGAGGATCGTTTTCATCACCAACAGTAGCTGCGTGAAAGGCTTCAACAAAGGCCACGTTATGTGTAAAACTTGCTGCGTCCGAGTAGCACCATCTATCCGCGCCGCCTCGTATAGCTCATCCGGTATGGACTTCATCCCACCCAGATAGATGATCGTGGCGAAAGCCGTTCCCTGCCAAAGATTCGCCAATATGAGTGCCCACAGAACGAGTTTCGGGTCGGTCAACCAGTAAACGCTCTTTCTTATGAACCCAAGGCTAAGGAGCGTTTGATTTATGAAACCATAATCGGCGTTAAATGCCCACTTCCAAATCAAAGCGTGAACAATCGGGGGCAAAACGTAGGGGAGCAAGATCGCTCCTACGACTAAAGGTCTGAGTCGGAATATGCGGTTGAGCGCGAGCGCGGTTATGAAACCCAGAAACATCCCCACAGTGATATCGGCGAGCACGAAGTACAAGGTGTTGAGGAAAGATCTCCACCATGATTCATCGAGAATGACCGACAGATAGTTCTCGAAGCCGACGAAGCTCGTTATCACTCTTCCAGCGAAGAAACGAACGTTGAACAGACTCAGATAGAATGCGTGCGCCAGTGGAAAAGCGAGGACCAAAGACAATATCACCAAGGATGGGATCATCAACAGATAGCCGATCATTCTTTTGTGTCTTTCCAAGGCTGTCTCACTCTCTTTTCGAGGATCAAAAGGGTGGGGCCCAGGCCCCACCCTTCCGATCATTTCTTCCTTCCTTTTTCGTACTCTGCTCTTATCTTTAGCGCAGCCTGTGCAGCTGCATCGAGCGCCGCTTTTGGAGATTTTTGCCGTGTCAGTGCCTTGTGCAGTTCCTCCTGCAGAGCGTTGGAGAACTCCAGATACCAAGGTACCCTCGGTCTATGCACTATGTACATGGCCTGTTCGTACATCTTGTCCAAACCTCTGACTGCATTCCTGAACTTGGGATTCTCCCAAACAGATTTCCACCCCGGCACGATACCCGCCTTCAGCGCGGCATCGAGGGCACCCTCTGGTCCTGCCAAGAACTTTATGTACTCGAACGCTTCCTTGGGATGCTTCGTTCCGTAAGATATCGCCCAACCCATAGGACCAGAGACGCTGTAAGGATGTTTGCCATCCACGGAGGGCATCAAACCTATCTCCCATTGACCGACACCTTTCGAGATCTCGGGATTGTCGAGGTCCACCAACGGGATTCCCCACATCATGCCGAAGGCGATGTCGTTGTTGTAGATGGCTTTGTAAACCTCCGTTTCAGTCCAACCGAGCGATGCCGGGTTCACGATCTGATGCTTGTAGATCATGTCGACCATGAATTGGAGAGCCTGAATCCCCTTCTCATCGTTGAAAACGGGATTCAAGTTCTCGTCGAAGAACTTACCACCGAAGCTCGAGAGGATTGCCACAAAATCACACACCAAGGATTCTTTTTGGGCCCAGGACCAAGCCGTGGCATACTTCACGATTCCAGCCTCTTGGAGTTTCTTAGCCAGTTCGACAACGCCATCCCATGTCTTGGGGAATTCGTTGTAACCAACTTTCTTGATCATCTCTCTGTTGTACACGAACGATTTCCACTCCGAAACCCATGGCAGGCCATACCACTTTTCCTGATAGGCCATGCCCTCCAGCGCAAAGGGTACAGCGTCTTTCTTCAGATCTTCTGTCAGCCACTCGTCGATGGGCAGCACCCAGCCGTTCTCAACGTACAAAGGTACTTCGACGCAGTCGATGATGAAGATGTCGTACTGACTGCCACCAGCCAACATGGACGCTATGAGTTTGATGTTCTGATCGCGCCCGTACGGGACCACAGTGATGTTCACGCGCACACCCGTTTGATCGTAGAACATTTGGTTTCGCTCAATGTAGTAGCTAAGATCTTCAGGACCGAAGATGGTGTTGAGTTCGACAACTTCGGCAAGCAGGCTGACGACCACCATGATGAGAAGGAACACAACTACTTTCCTCATGCTAACCCCCTCCCTTTGAAAGTTGGTTAGTTAGGAAGCTCGCATAACTAATCGTAAATGAAAGTAATGTTAAATGCAAAGGCTGCGGAACCCAGATGGAGATGGAATAAATTGATTTCCTTAAGCTGATCGATGTTACGCGCTGATTTCTCTTCTTTTCTTACATTTTCTCCCAAAAGCTCCACCTAAGACCCTCATTGTTTGCAAAGCGATATTACAAGAAGTGTTGCAATATCCGAGTAAAGTAGTCCTAATATCCTGCTGTTAGTATTTTATGTGTGTAGAGGTGAACCTATGGATCTCAAATTCTCGATCAGCGCAACATCTGAAACGCCAACGATGGTACAGGTCAAGGCGAGAAGCTTCACCATGTACGTCGATGAACCACCACAGCTTTGAGGAGAAGACAAAGGAGCGAACCCAGTCGAGTATTTGCTTGCAGCTTTGGCTGGTTGTTTGAACGTGGTCGGCCACATGGTGGCTAAGGAAATGAACATGCAGCTGGATGGGCTAGCGATAAACATCGAGGGCGTTCTCAACCCAGCAAAGTTTCAGGGAAAGTCCAACGCAGAGAGGGCGGGTTATAAAGAAATCAACGTCACGATCGAAGCGAAAACGAATGCGCCGGAGGATGTCCTGAAGAAATGGATCGAAACAGTTGAAAGCAGATGCCCCGTTTCGGACAACATAGCGAATCCAACACCTGTGAAGTTGAACGTGATCAAGGCTTGAAAGGAGAGGCCCAGTTTCCTGGGCCTCCTTTTTGTCTCACTTTAGCTTCACTCTGAAAATCAAGGCATCTCCCTCACCGTGGGAACGAGATTTCAGAGCGAATGAGTGTGAATACGAAACGCCTGTAATATAATAAGCTTCTCGATCGCAGCTAACCGCGTAGGCAACGTCGTCCATCAGTGCTCCAAGAAACTTGACCCAGATGGGTTCACCATTTTCACCGATCTTCACGACCAAGTAATCGCTACCACCCTGTTTCTCTACACCATGCACAGTGTCAGACCATGTGGTTCCAACCAAAAGGTAACCGTCTTCAACTTTGATGATTTTCTGAGCTATGTCGTCTTGTTCCCCACCGTAGGCCTTTTGAAATTGGATCTCGCCGTTCGCATTGAGCTTGACCAAGACAAAATCTGCTTTACCAAAGGAACTCATTTCCTTTGACCAACTCGTTCCGACTACGAGACATCCTCCATCCTCCGTGGCCAAAACGTCGCTCGCTTGATCCCACTCCTCAGCACCAAGTGTCTTCTGCCAAATCAGTTCGCCGTCCCTCGATAGTCTCAGCACCCACATGTCAGCAGAAGTTTCAACACATTTCGTCAATCCAACAACATAATAACCGTCCATCGTCTTGTCAATGGCAAGTCCAGAGTCCCAGCCACTCGAACCGAAACTCCTTTCCCAGAGGATATTTCCGTCCTCATCAATTTTCACCACCCAGACATCCTCGTTGCCTGCCCTCGTCGTGTAACCGACAAAGACATATCCATCGTCCTTTAGCAGGTCGAGCGCCGACTCATAAGCTTGGCTACCGTAACAATTTTTCCATTGCAAGTTTCCGTGAGCATCGTACTTCAAGAGCCACACGTCTTGACCTCCGAATCGTGCAGGTATCTCACCGTCGTTCGAACTGCCGATCGCGGCAACAATGAATCCACCATCTTGCGTTCTCTCAACGCAGTTTGCTCCTTCTGTACCCGTTGAGCCAAGCTCCTTGTTCCAAAGAAGTTTTCCGTTCTTCGAGAGCTTCACTATCATGACATTCTGATCGTACGGCGCTTTCTGTAAGCTGGTCCAACCGACTACCACGATACCGTCGTCCAAAAGCGCAAGATCGTAGGCGATGTCCCTGCCAACTTTTCCGACGAAGCGAGACCAGAGAATATCTTCGTCGCGCTTGCGGTACGTCGCTGAAAGGGCAAACGCAAGAATATTCCAGCTATGAACAGGAGGTTGACGAGCCAACCGGATCTGTTCATGAACATCCCCCCGTTGCGACAGTATTTTACACCCTCCAGAACGGCTGAGATGGGTCCGAGTGCAAGCATGTGTAGAACTGGTTGGGAACTTCTGGAGAGAAAAAACTGAATGATCAGTTCTTGAGCCAGGGACGAATTTGAAGGTGGGCGACTTTTGACCCTTGACAAGTTACGAGTACGGTGTTATTATTTCTGTGGACTTAATTCATGTTACGAAAAAACACTTCAAACGGAGGGGGTGTTGGTATGTCGAGATTGTTCGTGGTAACAGTTCTGCTTCTTGCTACGATACTGAGCGCTGTAACACTCACCGTCATAGGTCCCTGGGCCGGTCCAGAAATGGAAAAGTTCATGCCTGTGCTTCGAGAGTTTGAGAAGCAGACAGGCATAAAGATCGAGTACAAGATCTACAGGGCCGAAGATTTGGCGAACCTTTTGCCGGCGCAGTTTGCAGCCAAGAAAGCTCCGGGAGACGTCATATTCATGTGGGCGAGCTTCATTAGAGAGTACGGACAGAAAGGTCACATTCTTACATTGAATGGTGTTCTTGACGAAGCGAAGTTTTTGCCCGGCGCTTTGGATGCGGTGAAAGTTGGCGATAAGCTTTACGGAGCAGCGTACACTGGAAAAGTGAAGCCTGGTTTCTGGTACAGAAAGTCCTTCTTTGCGAAGCACGGGCTCACACCTCCGAACACGTGGAACGAGTTCGTTGAACTGCTCGAGAAGATCAAGAAAATACCAGGAATCAAGGCCCCGATCGCGAGTGGGGACGGTGTTGGTTGGCCTTTGTCCGATGTAACGGAGCACTTCTTGATCAGCTTCGGCGGACCCGAGTTGCAACTCGACCTGATCGAAGGCAAAGTCAGATGGGACAGCAATCTGGTCATGAAGGGCATGAACAAGTTGGTTTCGTTGCTCAAGAACAAGTACTTTGGTGAGCCAACGGAATGGACGCTCGTTTTGAAGCAATGGTGGAATGGAGATTACGCACTCTACTTCATGGGAAGTTGGATCACGGGTATGGTGGACGATCCGAATGATCTTGGTGTTTTCGCACTGCCCGGAGCAAACGGTGTGGTGTTCGGCGCTGATTACGCATTCGTACCCAAGTACACGCAGTACCCCGAAGAAGCTAAAAAGCTCATCGCTTGGCTTTGTGGTCCAGAGGGCCAAGCGTTACAGGTCAAACAGGGTGGACACGTCGCCACGGCTGTCGGTATAGACCTGTCGAGCTATCCGCCTGTCGACAGAGAAGTCGCAAAGATCATACAGGGTGTCACTGCATTGCCAGACTTGGACGACTCGATCGGCGGAGAGTTCCAACCCACGTTCTGGGATCAGCTGAAACTGCTCTGGGTCGCCCCCGACAGACTGAATGACGTGATTAGAACACTTCAGGAGAAAGCTCCAAAGAAGTGATCACATGAGGACCAGGGCAAAGTACGTGGCCTTCTTTGTCATACCAGCCTTCGCACTGGTAGGGATCTTCGTCGTCTATCCTGTCGCAAGGACTGTGGTTCTGAGCTTTCTCGATTCGGATGGCAAATTCGTTGGCCTACAGAACTACATCAAGGTGTTGTCAAGCAGGGAAATTGTAAATCTTGAGGGCCTCTCGAGGGGCTTCCCCTTGGGGGCCCTCGTTCACAACTTGTTGTGGATAGCCATACACCTTCCACTGACGCTCGCATTGGGACTTGTCCTGGCAGTTCTGCTGAGGAATGTACGCGGGGGCGCAGTGATCAAGTCCATCATTTTTCTCGGGATGGTCATGCCAATGATCGTTGGAGGCGTGATGATCAACTTCATGTTTGACAGAAACCTCGGTATTTTCAATGCCTTTATGGAAATTTTTGCCATACCGGCAAGAAGCTGGACTGCTTATCCAGACACTGCCTTACTCGCACTCATCTTTGGATCCGTCTGGCTCTGGGTTGGCTTTTCCACGGTCCTGTACTCGGCTGGCCTCGAGACGATCCCAAAGGATCTCTACGAAGCAGCTCAGCTCGATGGTGCTTCTGCTTTGAAGATCTTCACGAAGATAACAATTCCCATGCTTAGACCCATAACGATTGTCGTTGTCACTATGACCTTGCTTTGGGAGCTCAAGGTTTTCGACATCGTGTACGTGGCCACGATGGGAGGACCCGGCGGAGCTTCCAACGTACTTGCCTTGCAGATGTATCTCTATGCCTTCAGGGCATTGGACTTCAATAGATCTGCGGTGGTCGCAGTGCTTTTGACGATGTCAACTTTGCTCGTTAGTCTACCTTTGCTCAGAACGTTGAGGGATGATCAATCATGAAGCCGAAAGCTATGCTCGTTTCTCTGTTAGGATGGCTTGTTGCACTCGTTTGGATTCTGCCGTTCATGGGTGTTTTTATGACGGCGATCAGACCGCTGGACGAACTACTCAATGGTTGGTGGAACTTCCAAACGTTCCGGCCTACCATTAGCAACTTTTCAGGTGCTTGGAACCACCCGACTGCGGCGCTCTCGAGAGGCATGTTGAATTCTTTGATCGTTGCGGTTCCCGCAACGCTCTTGCCGCTGTTTGTGGCAACAATGGCAGGCTATGGGCTTTCGAGATACAAATTCAGACTGAGGACTCCTCTGCTCGCACTCGTGATCATTGCACTCGCCTTGCCACAACAGACGATCGCCGTTCCCATCTTTCAGATGATGAACGTGTTGAACCTCGTGGATACGTATCTTGGACTCATCATCGTGCACACTGCATGGGGTATTCCATGGATTGCGTTCTTCATGAGGAACTTTTTTACCACCATCCCAAAGGCTATGGAAGAAGCTGCGAGTATAGACGGTGCGAGTGACATAACCATCTTCTTCAAGGTGGTGTTACCCCTCGCGATGCCTGCCATAGGTTCGGCTTTCGCATTACAGTTCACATGGGTTTGGAGCGATTTCTTCCTCGCGCTGATCTTGATATATTCGCCCGACAAACTCCTTGCCACGCAGCGCATTCCACTGATGAGAGGCGTGTACCACGTTGATTGGGGCTTGCTTTCCTCAGCTGCCATTTTAGTTATGGCTGTTCCGATTGTGGTCTATTTGATTTTGCAGCGTTACTACATCAGAGGCATGGTTGGCTGGTCACTCAAATGAGAGGAGGAAGTCCATGAGAGTCAAAGTCACAGAGAGGTCCAACGAAGAATACAGAAGCTTGGTTGAACAACAGGTGGAAGAGATCAAACAACTCGCCAAGCCTCTGAAGGGCTTGAAGGTGGTTCACATCAACGCGACTGCTTACGGCGGTGGTGTGGCAGAGATATTGCAGAGTCTGGTGCCGTTGATGAACTCGATCGGTTTGAAGGCGGAATGGCGGGTTATAGAAGCTCCGGCAGAATTCTTCAACGTCACCAAGAAGTTCCATAACACGTTGCAAGGAGCGGAGATTCCCATCACGGAAGAAGAATGGAAACTCTATGAGGACGTGTGCAAAGCCAACGCTAAGTTGATCGATGGGGATGAGGACATCGTCGTGGTGCACGATCCACAGCCGGCGGCCATCCGATCCTTCGCAAGAACCAAGGTGAACACAAAGTGGATTTGGCGCTGTCACATAGATCTTTCAACGCCGAACCAACCGGTGTGGAACAAATTCTCGCAATATGTTAAGGGTTACGATAGGATGATCTTTCATTTGGAAGATTATTTCTCCAACAATATGAAGGAGAAATGTACAGCTTTTCCTCCCAGCATAGATCCGCTCAGTGAAAAGAACTTCGAGCTTGACGAGGCCTTTGTAAGAGAAATTTTGAAAAAGCTCGAGATTGATCCACAAAGACCTCTGATAACTGTTGTTGCGAGGTTCGATCCGTGGAAAGACCTTTTCTCGGCGATAGACGTCTACAGGCTCGTAAAACGTGAGGTTCCCCCCGTTCAGCTTGCGATCGTTTCTGCGATGGCTTTGGACGATCCAGAAGGATGGATCTTCTACGAGAAAGTCCTACGCTACGCTGGAACGGACGAGGACATAAAGTTTTGCACGAACTTGAGGGGGGTGGGAAATAAAGAGGTGAACGCGATACAAAGAAGTAGCACGGTGGCGCTGCACACGGCCACGAGGGAAGGTTTCGGGCTGGTCATCAGCGAAGCTTTGTACAAGAGAGTGCCCGTGGTCGCGAGACCCGTCGGAGGTGTGAAGATCCAAATCAAACACGGTGAGAACGGCTATCTGGCTTGGAAGAAAGAAGAGCTCGCAGGATATATACTCAAACTGATGAACGATGAGAGCCTGAGAAAGAAGATGGGTGAAGAGGGACGAAAGATCGTGCTGGAGAAGTTCATCACGACAGTGAACCTAATGAACTATTTGAAGACCTTCATACAAGTTTTGAGGTGAGAAGTTGCCGGCTCCAGCTCTCAGAAGAGAGAACAAACTCCGTGTGTTGAGATGTTTGTTCGAGCGTGGTCCCCTGTCACGCGCACAGCTTTCGGATTTGACGGGGCTTTCAACGAGCACACTGAGTTACATCGTTCGAGAACTTTTGAACGAAGGTTTCATCGAAGTCACGGAGATCGAGCCAAACAAGGGTAGGCCTTCACAAATTCTGAGCATTGCGCGCTCTCGTTGGTCTGTCATAGGTGTCAAGGTGGGGCGTGAAGAGGTGCGAGGGGTTCTCTTCGATGCGGCGATGCAACCTTTGGAAAAGAAGTCCGTTCGCATCTTCTCGCACATGAGAAACAACGAAGGTTACGCTTCGGCGATATTGAGGATCGTCGACGAACTCAGAGATGAAAGGTTGCTCGGCGTCGGAATCTGTTCGTCTGGTATAGTTTCACACGGTGAGATCATCGTCTCGCACCTTATGAATGTCAGGGAGCTCAAGGTTGAAGATCGTTTGGCAGAATCTCTGGACATTGGTAACGTTGTCTTGATGAACGATGTCGATGCACTCGCGTACTTTCTATCGAGCCACGAAAAGGATGACTTTCTCACGGTCAGCTACGGCACTGGCATCGGCGCGAGCTTCTGGAGCAACGGACATGCGAAACATTTCGAGATAGGACACGCGATCGTTACGAACGAGGGAAGATGCTACTGTGGACAGACTGGTTGTCTCGAATACCATTCTTCCGAGTACGCTGTGCTCAAATCTTACCTTGGAAAGGACATAGACTTCGAGGACTTCGCGATGAACGAGGAAGAAAAGTACAGACCCATCGTGGAAGAGATCAGGGCAAAGGCCCGTTCTAACTTCGAATCGGTGAGAGTCCACTATCTTGGGCCTTTCAGGAGGTTATCTTTCGTCCTCGGAAACTTGATCATGGTGCTCAAGCCGCGTTCCGTAGTTTTTCTGGGTGAAGGGATAGTGAATGAAGAGATGGTGAGGATCTTGGAGAGGTTCGTCACAGAAAAGTTCAACTCGGAGTTCATTGGCAGCGTGGATTTTCGACTCTCACATGCGAGCTGGGAAGAGGGCGTCGCCCTTGCCACGGTTCGCAGATTCTTACCGAAAGTTCTGTTGTAATCCACCCGCTGAACATCGCACTGTTGTTGGTCCCTTGGTTCAACTCTTTGTCGAGGTGAGGAGGGTTCGAGATCATAGATTAAAATTAGGTATTGTTCACAATACACTTTGTAGTGTATCCAGAGAGTGTGCTATAATATAACTAGAACGTAAAAGCGAGGAGGTGTCGGTATGGCGATTCCGTTGATAGGTGAAAAGTTTCCAGAAATCGAGGTGCTCACGACACACGGCAGAATGAAGCTTCCGGACGCTTTCAAGGGTAAGTGGTTCGTTTTGTTCAGTCATCCCGCAGACTTCACACCAGTTTGCACGACAGAGTTCATAGCCTTCCAGAAGAGGTACAACCAGTTCAGAGAGCTGGGCGCAGAACTCATCGGTTTGAGTGTGGATCAAGTGTTTTCGCACATCAAGTGGGTCGAGTGGATCAAGGAACAAACGGGTGTAGAGATCGAATTTCCAATCATCGCAGACACCGGCAAGGTCGCCGAAATGCTCGGCATGATCCATCCTGCGAAGGGAAGCAACACGGTGAGGGCTGTCTTCTTCGTCGATCCGAACGGTATCATTCGCGCGATACTGTACTACCCCCAGGAAGTTGGAAGGAACATGGATGAGATAGTGAGGATCGTCAAGGCCTTCAAGGTCGCCGACGAAAACAAAGTCGCAATACCCGCGAACTGGCCAAACAACGAACTGATTGGAGATGAAGTCATCGTTCCACCAGCGACCAGCATTCAGGAAGCTGCTAAGAGGAAAGAACAGTACAAGTGCTTCGATTGGTGGTTCTGCCACAAGAAAGTCTGATATGTAGGCCCCTTTGGGGCCTTTTTCGTATAATCTATTGAGGAGGTGTTGAGTGATGATCCCAAAGGAGATCGAAAAGGCGTTCAACGAACAGATCAAAAAGGAACTCGGTTCAGCTTACCTTTATCTTTCAATGGCTGCATACTTCGAACACGAAAATCTCGAAGGGATGGCTCACTGGATGAAGAAACAAGCACAAGAAGAGGTTGGTCACGCGATGAAGTTCTTCGAGCACATCAGCGAACGCGGAGGAAGAGTGGAATTGTACGCGCTGGACGAACCAAAGAAAGATTGGTCTTCGCCGCTGGAAGTCTTCAAGCACACTTACGAGCACGAGCAAAAAGTTACGGCAAGCATAAACAGTTTGGTTGAACTCGCCAAGAAACTGAACGACAACGCTTCCCTTGTCTTTTTGAATTGGTTCGTTAACGAGCAGATCGAAGAGGAAGCGAACGCTCAGAAAATCCTATCTTTGCTCGAGCGCATAAAAGACGACTTTGCTGGTATAATCATTCTTGATGCAGAGCTGGCGAAGAGGGAGTGAATCTCATGTTCAACATCGATGAGGTATTCGAAATGGCTGAACAGATTGAAAGAAACGGTGTCGCTTTCTACAACAAAGCAGCTGAGATGTTCCCTGAATACACGAAAAAATCCATCTTCTTGAAGCTCGCGGAAATGGAGAAGGAACATGAGAAGAGATTCCACCAAATGAGGCTCGATCTGGCCAAGAAAGAGAGGGAACTCTCTCAATTTCTCGATCCTCAGGGTGAGGCTGCAGCGTACTTGAGGGCAATGGTGAGTGGAAAGGTGTTCGATCCCAAACTGGACCCAACAACGAGATTCAACCATGTCAGATCGCTCTCAGAAGTTTTGAGAATAGCCATCGACGTTGAAAAAGATTCGATAATCTTTTACCTCGGTCTGAAGGAAATGATTCCACAGGGACTTGGAAAGGACAAGGTCGATCTCATTGTTCGTGAAGAGATGTCTCACGTAACGATACTGAGCGATCTTCTCGAAAAACTTTCTTGAGGGAAGTGTTAGCTTGGTCACGAAGGAAAAGGTATTTGAAGCCTTGAAACAAGTCATCGACTTCGAGATAGGTTTGGACATAGTGAGCCTTGGGCTCGTGTACGATGTGGCTGTGGACGAGGAGAGCAACGTCACGATCACGATGACGATGACGACACCGGCGTGTCCTTTGGCTGGACTCATCTTACAGGACGCTGAAGACAAAGTAAGGCAGATCGAGGGTGTGAAGGACGTCAAGATCAACCTGACCTTCGATCCACCTTGGACGCCCGACAGGATGAGCGAGGAGATAAAGAAAAAGTTCGGAATATGAAGCTGAGAGAACTTACCACCGTCCTCAAAGATGTTCTGAAAGAGGCCTCCGAATCGCCAGGTTCGGAGGCTTTGTCCATATTGAGTAAGGTCACCTCGCAGACACGTGAAAGATTGTTGATGAACTTCGAAGAAGAGATCGACGAAAACGTGTGTCAAATGGCGATTTCACTCTCTAAGAAGCGCGCGAATGGCTATCCGTTGCAGTACATCACTGAACGATGCTACTTTCACGGTTTAGAAGTCTACGTGTGCGAAGGTGTGTTCGTGCCACGCATTGAGACGGAATTGCTGGTCGACTTGGCTTTGGAACTCATCGAAGAAAGGAGTTTCAAGGTGGTGGCGGACATAGGAACCGGTACGGGCTGTATTGCCATAGCGATCGCACTCGAGAGTGAATGCGAAGTTTTCGCAACGGATGTGAGTGAAAGAGCGCTTGAGACTGCCAGACGAAACATCGAACGGTACAAAGTCCATGTCCAGCTGTTGAAAGGTGCATATCTTGCTCCCTTGCGTTCCGTTCTAGACGATGTTCAACTCATCGTTTCGAATCCGCCGTACGTTTCGACACGCGCCGAACTTCCCGCCGACGTTAAAAAAGAACCACACGAGGCACTCTTTGCGGGGGAAGACGGGCTCGAGTTCTACCGAAATTTCTTTTCCGATCCTTCCCTCCTCGCTCGAAAAACGATCATCATGGAGATGTCACCAGAGCAGGAAGGTCCATTGAGGGACCTCCTCAAGGGCCTTGGAACACTCACATTCTTGAAAGATCAATTCAGCAGGACCAGGTTTTTCAGACTCGACCTCGCGTGATAAAATAATTCGTGGAACTAACTTTCGAGGTGGTCGTCTTGAAAAGGTTGCTCAAGTACGCAAAGCCTTATGCTTGGTTTTTCGTGCTTGCGATATTTGTAGTGCTCGTTTCGGCCGTGGTGGATTTGTTGCCACCACAACTGATCAGAACGATCATAGACGGCTACTTAAACAACGAGGCTTTGTCTCAGTCTGAGAGACTTTCTGGAATCTACAGACTCAGTTTCACAGTGGTGGGAGTCTTTGCGGCGCAATTCTTACTCAGTTACTTGAGCACCTTTGTCACATCGTACTTGGGCAACAGGATCGTACACGATGTGCGCACGGAGCTTTTCAAAAAAGTTCTGCGTCTACCCATGTCCTTCTTCGATAAGAACCCTTCAGGTAGGATCACCACGAGGATCGTCAACGATACCCAGAACATACAAGAGTTCTTCACAAGCGTCATCACAGCGATGGTGAAGGATGTGTTTCTCCTCGCAGGTACGATATACTTCCTCGTTCGCCTGAGTCCGAGGTTGTTCACGACGAGCAGTTTTATCTTTCCCATCATAGCGGTTGCGATGATCCTGTTCAGGTACTTCGATCTGAAAGTCTACAGAGAGGTCCGAACCAACTTGGCGAAAGTGAACGCTTACCTTGCGGAACACATCAGCGGGATGAGTGTGATAAAGCTTTTTCTCGCCGAGGATTATAAAAGAAAAGAATTTGACTCGGTGAACTCGGAGCTGTACAGATCTCAGATGAAACAGCTCTACGTGTTCGGTATCTTTCGGCCGTTCATAAGTTTCGTGAGGTACATGGCCACGAGCGTGATCGTCTATTTCGGAGCGAGAATGATCCTGCAAGAGACAATAAGTTTCGGTGAACTCTACGCTTTCATCTCTTACATAGACACCTTCATGAGACCTTTGGAGGACATTTCTGAGAAGTACGACATAATTCAGAACACTACAGCCTCGTGTGAGAAGATATTCTCGTTGATGGACGAACAACCAGAGCCGAGTGGGAAGAAAGGCAGCCGTCTGACCATCGAGAAGGGTGAGCTGAAATTTGAAGATGTCTGGTTCAGTTACGATTCAGAAAGGTGGGTTTTGAAAGGGATCAACGTTGTTTTCAAGCCCGGAGAACTGACCGCGATCGTTGGTGAAACAGGTGCGGGAAAGACATCCTTGATGAATCTCATCAACGGACTGTACGTACCACAGAAAGGACGAATCCTCATCGACGAGAGGGAGATGTTCGAGTACGATTTGACGAGGATCAGAAAACAGATTGCGGCGGTTCCTCAAGATGTGATCCTCTTCACGGGAACGATCCTTGACAACGTGAGGTTGTTCGACGAGTCTTACACGGAAGAACAAGTCGTCGAGGCCCTCGAAAAAGTCCATGCGTATGACATCGTGTCTCGCCTGACAGATGGAATCCACACCAAGATCGTCGAAAGAGGTTACACGCTCTCTGCTGGTGAAAGACAACTCATCGCCCTTGCTCGTGCGGTGTTGTTCGACGCCAAGATTCTCATACTCGACGAAGCCACCAGCAACATCGATGTGGAAACCGAGACGAGGATCGAGACAGCGATAAGAGAACTCTCCAAGGAAAAGACCATGATCATGATCGCGCACAGGCTCTCCACGGTGAAGAACGCGGACAGAATACTCGTCGTGCACAACGGCAAGATAGTCGAAGAGGGTAAACACGCACAGCTTTTGGCACATCAAGGAGTCTACTATCAACTCTACCAAATACAGTTCGCTTCATGAATTTCAGAGCTTCTCTTTCCACATTTCGTACAGTTTTTGATAATGAGGAACGAGTCGTTGGTCCGGTTCGTAGATCTCGAGTTCATCTTTGAGAGCTTCCATGGACTTTTTCCTGTGATCCTCTCCGAGCAGGTGCCAGATCGCTCCGAGAGCGGTTCCCTGCCTCTTACTCTGCACGATAATTCTCTGATTGATCACTGTCGCGAGCATCTTCGTCCAGATATCAGCCCTGGTCAGACCACCCGTTGAGTAGACGCTATCACATCTCTTAGGCAGGAGCTTGACCACATCGAAGATCCTTCTCAGATTCAGGATGATACCCTCCAAGACACTCCGCGCAACCATCCACTCGGTCGTGTCACCGCGAAGGTTCAGGAACTTCGCACTCAGTTTCGGATCCAGTTCGGGGAATCTCTCGCTGAACACGAACGGATAGAACAAAACGGCGCGTGAGACGTCCACGTTGTAGAAGTTCTCTTCGATCGATTTTATGATCTGGGCATGATCGTACTTCGAGAACAGCTTCACATACCAGTCGAAGACTATCCCACCGTTACTCGTCGCCACTCCACTGATGTAGTAGTCTTCGTCCACAACGTAACACCACACACCAGGTGATGGATAGTCTTTCGGTGGTTCACTCACTATGGACCTTATCGCCGCGCTGCTACTCGAAGAGATGGTCACCGAATCGTCAACATTCGCGCCGGAACCTATGCTCGAAGCTGCGGCGTCCGAAATACCCACAAACACGATCGTACCTTTGGCAAATTCTGTTCTCTTGCACATTTCTTCGGTCATTTCTTTTGCAAAACGTGGCGAGACGAGCTCTGGCAGCTTGCTTTCATCAACATTTGCCAACGCTTTGAGCACGTCGGTCAACCAAACCTTCCTGTGAATGTCCAGAAATCCTGTTCCAGAAGCAACGGAAATATCACTGACCAAAGTTCCGGTGAGCCTGTAGAAAATGTAATCCTTGATCGAGACGATCTTACACGCCCTTTTGATTTTCTCAGGCTGGTTCTGTGCGAACCACATGAGTTTGAAGAAAGGATAAGCAAAGTTGCTGGGACAACCTGCCGTGTTTTGGAGGAACTTTGTGAGTTCTCTGTCCTTCTTCACTTGAAGCACTTGGGGTATGGATCGTTCGTCGACCCAAGGAATGACGTTCCCCATGGGTTGGAAGTTCTCATCGAGAAAAAGCACAGAATGCAACATGCTGTCGAGGACGATAGCATCAACGTGGTGGAACTTCTCTCCCACTCTCTTCAACGCCTTGAACACGGCGTTCTCGATCTGGAAAGGGTCCTGCTCGAACATGGAGGGACCAACAGTGAACACATCGTAGGGTTCGCTGACATCAAGCAAAACCTTCAACGCTTCAGAATCGTAGAGGATGACCTTCACGGCGGTCGTGCCAATGTCTACGCCAACGTAAGTTCCCACCCATGACACCTCCACACGGCTATGTTACATCAAGCCAACGATCCCGGCAAGACCTCACCGGAGCAAGTACGCGGTCAGCGCGATGCCCAAACTGGAGGCGAGCAACGTGAGCATGGCAACAAAAAAGGTGTTCTTGATGAACTTCACGTTGTTCATCTCTATGCCATAGTTTGCAAGTATTCGCGACCACATCATTCCTGCGAGTGCTCCGATGAGCGTTATGTTCCCACCTATGTTGGAGCCGACAACTAAGCTCATTGCGTAGGTTAAGGGTTTCTGCCAAAGCACGTGCGCGAAGAAGATCGTCATGGGCTGGTTTATCATTATGTTCGCCGCGAAGGCGGTCGTGTATGTTGTGAAGAGCGAAGCCAAGAGATCGTTCCTAAGGTTGAACAACTTAGCAACGAGGTCAGTGAGCCCGTACATGGAGAAAACCTGAACGAAGACAAAGAACGTTATGATCATGGGAAGGATTTTCCAAGGAACGCGTTTGAAAACATCAACGAAGAAAGAAAAGTCGTTGTTTGATTCCGACATCTTGCTCGAGAAAACGAAGTTGAGCACCGCATAGATGATGCAGTAGAGAACAACAGCCTTCCAAAGCGGCAAATTTATGAAATCACCTATCGCGACTGTCACGAAGAAAGCACAAAAGGTCAGACCCGACAACCACGCGTAGAGCTTGCTCTTGAGGGTTTTTTCTACGTCGAGCTGTAGTTGCACATCGATGCGCCGCGGAATCTTCTTTCGGTACTGCAGATAAAAGCCTATTACAGAGGTGATTATCGCAGCCAAGGTTGGGATAAACATCAGCTTTGCGTAATCAAAAAAGCTCAGAGAGTACGCCTGTGCGACAATGACGTTCGTGGGGTTACCTATGTAGAAGAACATGCTCCACGTGTTTGAGGTGAAGAACACACTTATCAGCATGGGAATAGGGTCGATTCCTGCATACTGCGACATGTAGACAATGATCGGCGTTAGTGTGAGTGTGACGATGTCGTTCGACGTGAACACGGTCATGATTCCAGCGAGCGCTATCGTGTTGAAGAAGAGTCTTTTACCGTCACCTTTACTGAGTGCCAGAAATTTGTAGGCGATCACTTTGAGTAAACCAGAAGCATCCAAACTGATGCATATGTAAGCCGAACCGAAAAAGATGACGAGTATCTGCCACGGTACTATGTTCAACTGCTTCATCAAGGACGTTCTGATCAGAGTGAGAGGGACCACTCCTGTGGCGATGAGTAAGATCAAGGCTAACACAGAAGACTTCGCGTGGTCCAGCGAGATGTGTTTGTCCTTTATCCTTATCTTCGGTTCTTTGATCGTCAAGTACACCGTGGCGAAGAAGAGGTTCAGCACGATCATGAGATCGACCATTCGTCATCCCCCTGGTTGAGCTCACACTTTGAATCTTACCAACGAAGATGAGCGCAAAAGCTTTTCTGATACACATTTCACAGTGCTTTCACCGCTGGGTTAGAACGCTCCGAGGAATGTTAACAAGGGGATTCCTGTTGCAACGTGTCCCTCTTTCATATATAATTTTTTGACAGCCCACTGTTATATGGGGGTTTGTAAAATATTTTTCTCGAGGGAGGGAGTGCCAATGAGGAAACTGCTGGTCTTAACCATCGCGGTAATTGTCCTCGGCACACTGTTTGCAGCACCTAAGTACGTGCTCAGGTTCAATCATGTTCTCGCAGCCACAGAACCTTACCATGAAGCTTTCTTGAAGTGGGCCAAGGCCGTGGAAGAGAGAACCAAGGGAGACGTGAAGATCGAGGTGTTCCACAGTGCGCAGCTCGGTGTGGAGGAAGACATACTCGAGCAAATCAGGGCCGGTGCACCGGTGGGTCAGAACACGGACTCCGCTCGAATGGGCATGTACGTTCCTCCGATCGGCGTGATGAACATAGCTTACTTCATCGACTTCATGGGTGCGAAGACGCCAGAAGAGGTCATTGAGGCCCTGCAGAAAGTGAAGCAATCGCCTTCTATGAAGAAGTGGCTCGACGAACTCGAGAACAAGTACGGCTTCAAGGTACTCTCGTTCTTCTGGGTGCAGGGCTACAGACACTTCTTCACGAACAAACCCATCAGACAACCTGCAGACCTGGCTGGCTTGAGGATCAGAACACCGCCATCACCAGCCTGGCAGGAGTCCATAAGAGCACTCGGTGCACAGCCTGTCGCCATAGCGTTCGGCGAAATCTACACCGCGATCCAAACAAAAGCTGCCGACGGTGCCGAACTGACGTATGCGAACGTTTACAATGGTTCACTGTACGAAGTTGTCAAGTACGCGTCTGAAACAGGGCACATCTTGCTGATCAACTTCGAGGTTGTCAGTTCCAAATGGTTCAAGAGCTTGCCTCCTGAATATCAGAAGATCATCGAAGAAGAGTGCGACAAGGCTGGTATTGAAGTGTCAATGAAGATCATGAAAGAACTCAGCGAGCAGTTCAAACAGAAATGTATCGAAAAGGGCATCATAGTGATCAGCGATGTTGACAAGGCAGCGTTCATGGAAGCAGCGAAACAAGCCTACATCAAACTTGGCATAATGGACGCGTTGCAGCAGCTCATCAAGGAAGTCAGGGGTCAATGAACCAAAGCCCAGTCCCGTCAAGGGGACTGGGCTTTTCTATACTCATTTACGAGGTGAGAGACCGTGAGAAAGTTCGACGAGTACTTGGTGAAATTCGAGAAGACTGCGGCGAAGTTGTTGTTGATCGTTATGATCGTTATGGTTTTTGCATCGGGTATCGCGAGGTTCCTGAGGAACCCCATGAATTGGGCAGTTGACTTCAGCTCTTTCCTCTTCGCCTGGGCCTGCTTCTTTGCGATGGACGTTGCCTGGCGTGAAAACAAAATGATGTCTGTGGATCTGTTCGTCAAGAGGTTGCCAGCCAAGGTTCAAAAAGTTATCCGAATGATCATGCTGTTCATAATACTTGCCTTCTGCATCTATTTGACCATCTGGGGAGCTCGATTGACCTGGACACAGAGGTTCAGAAAATTCCAGGGAATGCCAAACTTCAGCTACGCGTGGGTGACTCTCGCAGTTCCCGTGGGTGCGGCTCTGTTGACCAGATCAACGGCGCAGAAAATATTCAAAGAGTTCAGCAATAAATTTGTTGGGGAGGCAAAATGACATGCTCTGGATGCTGATAGCTTTCCTTGTCTTCATGTTCCTGGGTATGCCCATCGCCTTCGCCATAGGTATTGCTGGTTTCATTTGGTTCTTGCAACATCCATACCTTCCAATCACCATTCCGATCCAGTTGGCGCTTTCACAGATCATCAACTTCACGTTGCTCGCAATTCCGATGTTCATCATCGCAGGAAGTGTGATGAATTCGGCGGGTGTGACGAAACGGTTGCTGGACTTTGCATCCTCACTTGTGGGGCACATGCGTGGTGGACTGGGACAGGTCTCGGCTGTTCTGTCAACCTTGATGGGCGGTGTTTCGGGTTCGAGCATTGCCGATGCAGCGATGGAGACAAGGATGCTCGGTCCGGAAATGCTGAAAAGGGGATATCCTCGAGGTTTTGCTGTGGCTGTCAACGTCTGGACCAGTTTGATCGTGCCGATAATACCACCTGGCATAGCGTTCATTCTGTATGGTACGATCGGTCAAGTTTCTATCGGAAGATTGTTCGCGGCAGGTATCATACCAGGCTTGTTGCTCATGGTGATCTACATGTTCGTCATACACTTGGTTGCGAAACGACTTGGACTTCAACCCGAGAGAGAGAAGCGAGCTTCGAGTAAAGAGATCGCACGCGCTTTGTCAGAGAGCATCTGGGCTTTGATATTCCCTGTGTTGTTGATACTGGGTCTGAGAACGGGCGTCTTTACACCTTCCGAGGTTGGTTCTTTCGCAGTGATCTACGGCATGATCGTTGGATTTATGATACACAGGGAGATGAACTTGAAACAGTTCTTCAGCGAGACTCTAGAGAACTCTCTGGGAGACATCGGTGCGGTCCTGGCAATATTGGCGATGTCAAACATCTTCAGTTACGGCATGGTGTGGGAGAGGGTACCCGAAACGTTGGCCAGTTTCCTGCTCGGCATATCAAACAATCCTTACGTGCTGATGATAATCATCATGTTGTTCTTGATCTTTGCTGGTCTCTTCATCGATGCCACGGCTTTGATCTTGATGACCACCGCAGTGCTTCTGCCCGTGGCGCGAAGGTTGGGAATAGATCCAGTGCACTTTGGTCTGATCTTCATACTCTCCGCGGCGATGGGGAACCAGACCCCACCCGTTGGCGCTTCGATGTACGCAGGCTGCAGCGTCCTGGGAGCCACCTTGGAAGAGTACACGAAGGCGTCCTGGCCGTTCTTGATAGTCACGATCATCGTAATACTTTTCGTCATTTTCTTTCCACAACTTTCACTGTTGATACCGACACTCATCTTCGGTTGAGGAGGTGTTCAGAATGAACTTTGAGGGGAAGGTGGTTCTCATCACCGGTGCAGGTTCTGGCATAGGCAGGAAGGCTGCGATCATGTTCGCAGAAAGAGGTGCAAAGGTCGCAGTTAACGATATATCCGCTGAGAGGGGCAATGAAACTGTCGAGATGATCAAAAAGAATGGAGGACTAGCGATCTTCGTCCACGGAGATGTGTCCAAGGCTTCGGAAGCGGAGAAAATAGTGAAGCAGACCGTTAATGAATTCAATCGGCTGGACATACTCGTGAACAACGCGGGCATAGTCCCATCTGGAAAAGTAGAAGATCTCACCGAGGAAGATTTCGAGAGAACGATGGCCATCAACGTCAAAGGACCCATGTTCCTTGCCAAATACGCCGTTACGGAGATGAAAAAGGTGGGTGGGGGTGTGATAGTGAACGTTTCCTCTGTGGCGGCACTCAAAGGGATACCGAACAGGTGTGTTTACAGTGTCTCAAAGGCAGCACTGCTGGGGTTGACCAAGTCGTTGGCCATCGACTATGTGAAAGACAACATCAGAGTGAACGCCGTGTGTCCAGGCACCACCTATTCTCAAGGTCTCGCAGAAAGAGTCAGAGCGTCTAAGGATCCGGACGCAGTGCTCGCAGAGATGATCGCAAGACAGCCCGTCGGAAGGCTGGCAAAGGAGGAGGAGATCGCTTTTGCTATACTATTCGCAGCGTGCGACGAAGCCGCTTTCATGACCGGTAGTTACATCGTGATCGACGGAGGTGCAACGACGGCTTGAAACTGGGGGGCGATGTATGAACGTACTTCAAACCATAAGGGAGAATTACAGAAATTTAACGAAGGCGGAGCAACAGATCGCGGATACGATCCTTCAGAATCCGAGGGCAGTCTTGGAGTGTTCGATAAGCGAGTTGAGCCAAATATCGGGTGTGAAGAGCGAGGCGTCCGTAGTCAAGTTCTACAGAAAAATAGGTCTGACGAGTTTTCAACAGTTCAAGGTCCTCTTGGCCCAGGAACTGTCGAAAGCACCTTTGGAGATAGTCTACGAGGACATTACTGAGGGTGACGACGCTATAACGATCACTCAGAAGATTTTTAAAGCCACTGTGAGAGCGATACTTGACACACTCGACACGATCGACGCGACGAGCTTGGAGAAGGCGACGGAACTCTTTCTGAAGGCCAAGAGAGTCTTCTTCTTTGGCTTTGCCGCCTCGGCGGCCGTTGCGTTCGACGCGTTTCACAAGTTCAGTCGTCTTGGAAAGCACTGTGTGTTCTCGAACGACGAACATATCATGGTCACATTGCTTGCGAACGCGACGAAAGATGATCTTGTTGTGGCAATTTCGCACACTGGTGAAACCAAATCGATAGTCGCCCTGTCAAAGAAGGCCATCGAGATGGGTATACCTCTCATTGCGATAACGGGAAACGGCAAGTCCAGTTTGGCGAAGTTGGCCACGGTAGTGTTGGTGACCAACACGAAAGAGACGAAGATCAGGACCGACGCCATGACCTCTCGTATAGTTCAGTTGGTCATCTTGGACACGATCTACACGTTGTTAGCCGTGAGAGATCCTTCAGCCATAGAAAATCTGAAAAAGAGCAGGTTGGCGGTATCAGAGTTGAAGTACTGAAACGGAGGCGGTTCGATGAAGAGGGTTTTGGTTTTGGCGAGAACCTTTGGAAAGTACTCCAACGAGCCTTTGGCGTTGTTGCAGAACAACGGCTTCGAAATCGAGAGAAGAGAAAAGGTGGATGCCGATGGTCTCAAGGGTTTCGAAGCCATCGTTGTTGGTGTTCAGAGGATCACCCGTGAAATGCTGCTGAATTCTTCCGTCAAGATCATCGCAAAACATGGGGTAGGAGTCGACAACATAGACCTCGAAGCTGCTACCGAGCTTGGAATTCCCGTGACTGTGACACCCAACGCAAACGCAGTTTCTGTGGCCGAGCTAACGATAGGGTTCATCTTCGCCTTGAGCAAGAAGCTCATCGATCTGCACAACAATCTTTACCAGAAGCGTCAGTTTGTCTCGAACGTTGGTTTGGAACTTCACGGCAAGATCTTGGGCATCGTCGGCTTTGGCTCGATCGGTAAAGAAGTTGCGAAGAGAGCATTGTGCCTTGGCATGCGCGTGCTCGTGTACGATCCCTACGTTGAGGAAAGTAACCTGAGAGAGCTGGGCATCGAGAAAATGGAACTGGATGAACTGCTGAGACAAAGTGATTTTGTTAGTCTGCACGTGCCTTTGAACGAAAGCACGAGACACCTGATCGATCGCGAAAAGATCTCGCTGATGAAGAGAACCGCATATCTCATAAACACCGCACGTGGTGGCGTCGTCGATGAAAAACCTCTTGCTGAAGCCCTCAAGAGCGGACAGATCGCTGGTGCGGCGTTGGACGTGTTCGATGTGGAACCGTTGCCAGCTGACTCGCCTTTCTTTGACTGTCCAAACGTGATAATGACACCCCACGTGGGCGCACACACCTACGAAGCGATCCTGCGCATGAACATGATGGCTGCCGAGTCCATCGTGGATTTCTTCAACGGTAAGATACCAAAGCACGTCGTGAACCGAGATGTGATTACGAAACTCATTGAAAAAGGTTTCAGTCCTCAGTCTTGAATACCCGATGCGAGCCGGACTTTCGTTCTTGTTCTCCTTGTAGGACTGAGCATTTCAGGAATCCAAGACTTCGAGTGAGGCTAGCTGTTGTTTCAATTTCTCAGCGCTCGTGAACAAGAATGAGCGAATACCCATGTCTCTGGCTGCCGTAACGTTCTCGATCGTATCGTCCACGAAGAATGTTTCTTCGGCTTTGGCCGATTCGCTCTTCAATATGTACAAGAAGAATTCTTTCTGTGGTTTCATCAGGCCGATCTGGTGAGACGCGTAGACCCGGTCGAACACGTCGTAATGCCCCTGCTGCAAGTGAATCTGATAATGTGACTCTATCGTGTTTGTTCCAGCGACGGCTCTGTACTTCTTTCTCAACTCTTCTATCAGTCGGACTGTGTCTGGTTTGAGAACAGGTTTGAAGAACTCAGCCCAGAGATCTCGTTCGATCGCTCGGCCGAAGATCTCAGAGAAGTTCTTCCAAAATTCTCTCGGAGAGATCTTTCCAATTTGAATCTCTCTGAGACCTGCCCTTCGAGCCAACGCGAGGAACTCTTGCTCGTTCAAACCAAGATGCCTCGCGATTGGAACGACGAGTGAAGTGCCATCACACAGAACGCCTCCGACGTCGAATATGAAGAGCTTCAACTTTTCAGACATGTATGGCTCACTTCTCCTCCTTCATGCTGAAACCTTCCATGAAAGTTTTTTGGAATATGAGTAGCATCATGAGAGGTGGTAACATCGCCATGATCGTACCGGCCATGATGACGTTCCAATCGGCTGCTTGAGCCTCCGAAGCGAGTAGCATCTTTATTCCTATCTGAACGACGCGCATCTCTGGGGTCGTCGTGATGATGAGCGGCCAAAGGTATTCGTTCCATATGTAGTTGAACTCTATCAAGAATAGTGTACCCATGTTCGTCTTCGACAGTGGTAACAACACGTGCCACAGAAATCTCATCGGCCAGCACCGTCTATCCTCGCTGCATCAGCTAAGAAGCCAGGGACGGTCAAGAACAGTTGTCTGAACAGCAAGGTGCCAGTGGCGCTCGCAAAGAACGGTACCGTGAGCGCGTAATAGGTGTTGACGCACTTGAAAGCTTTCATGAGATCATAGGTCGGCAAGAGTCTCACCGGTAGAGGCAACATGTGAGTAATGAGTATTAGAGAAAAGAAGAGATACTTTCCTTTGAAATCTCCAAAGTAAGTGAAGGCGAACGCGGCGAGAATGGAAAAAACTATCTTCGCGAGGGCGACCACGATCGCAATGAAAGCACTGTTGAACATGAGCCTTCCCATCTTGGCTGACTTCCAGGCCTCCTTCATGTTCTGAATCAGATACAAGCTCGGTAGAAATTTCGGTGGAAAACTGTAAGAATCCTTGTCGCTGAGCGTCGCCATCACAAACGCATAATAAACGGGGAACATGACGACGACCAACAATATCGAAAGAACGACGTAGACTTGGATTTTCTGCCTTTTGTACACCTTCATTTTCCATTACCTAACCATAGAAGACTTTCTGCTGAGTGTAACGGAACTGCAAGATGGTCAAGACCGTGACGAAGACAAAGAGAACCACAGACTGAGCTGAAGCGAAACCTATGTCGATCGATATGAAACCGTCCTTGTAAAGCTTGTAGACCAACACTTCCGTTGCGTTCCCTGGACCACCTTTGGTCATGATATCTATGAGACCAAACACTTCAAAGAATGCGTACAGCATGTTCATGATCAGCAAGAAGAACGTCGTTGGTGACAGGAGTGGAAAGGTCACTCTGAAGAAACGCTTGATACCATTCGCCCCGTCTATGGATGCTGCCTCCAGTAACTCGGTTGGAATCGCCTGCAAACCAGCAAGGTAGAATATCACATTGTAACCGAGCATCTTCCAAACAGCTGCGACGATCACAATGGCGAGGGCAAGTTTTCCGTCGTTCATCCAGTTGATGGATTTCCCTGACAACAATTTCACGAGGTAGACAACAGGACCGGTAGCCGGATTGAACATCAACGCCCAAATGGTGCCAGCGATCGCTGGTGATATTGCGTAGGTCCATATGAAGAAGGTTCTGAAAACAGACATGCCTCTTATTCTCTGATTCAACAGCACAGCCACAATCATGCAGAACGATAGTCCAATCAAGACTACGGCTGTCGCGAATATCAACGTTCTGAGTAAGCTCTGGACGTAGGCTGGGGAATTGAAAAGTCTAACGAAATTGTCGAATCCCACGAAAATTCGTCTGTCACCGAATGGGGAAACTCTGAAGAAACTTTGGTAGATCGACTTCACGGTTGGGATAATGAAGAACACAGCGATCACAACTATGGAAGGCGACAAAAGAATGTACGGAAGCAACTTGTTTGGGAACCTACTCTGAGCATGCATCGAATCAGCCTCCAAAACTCGAAAGATGAGGAAGGGGGCGAAAGCCCCCTTCGCATCATTTACCGTACAGTGAAACGTAGTCTTTCAGTATCTGGTTGCACTGCTTTGCGGCTTCGTCCAGAATCGCTTTGGCAGTCTTTTCGATGTCTGGGCCTTTGTACTGCAATGCTTTTTCGAATGCGGAATCGACGACATCCCTTATCGCAACGAAATTGCCCAGTCTCACTCCTTGCGATTCCTGCCTGTTGATACCACTCAGTATCTGCAGGAACGCCGTGAGATAGTTTGGATGTTCGGAGAACCAACCTTCGTCGAGCAAACCTTTCAGCGCACTGTTGCTCGTTGGGAAATAGCCTGTCGACTTGTGCGACTTCTGCGAGACATCCAATCTTGCCACGAACTTGAGGAATTCCCAAATGGCCTTGTAATCTTCCTTGGGTTTACCCTTCATCACCCACAGCGTTGCACCACCGACGACAGAGTTGCCACGAGGATAGCCGGGGATCCTCGGGAGGAAGGTTGTGCCAACCTTGAAATTCGCTTTTGCCTCGATCGATCCGAGTGAAGATGTTGACTGAATCAACATTGCTACCTGACCAGAAATGAACGCGTTTTTGGCGTTGTGCTCCCTGCCACCGTAAACGAGCACACCATTCTGTGCCCATTTGATCCATTCGCTGAACACCTTGACACCGAACTCTCTGTTGAAGTAAACCTCTGTGGCCTTGGCCTTCCTTCCATTTTCATTGTTCGCGTAGAACTGAGCGTGCAACGCGTGCATCTGTTCGAACACCCACGCCGGCCAACCGAAGGCGATCCCACCAGGTGCAGCACCAGACTGAACTATCTTCTTGCCGTACTCGAAGACCTCATCAAAGGTCGTGGGCGGCTTGTTGGGGTCTAATCCCGCTTTCTGGAAGATTCCTTGTTGTAATAAAGCATCGCCGTGGAAGAGTTGAATGGCATCGAGTAGAGTTTTCCATCCACAGAGTAGTAATTGAGTATCGGGACAACGACGTCTCCCCAATCAAAATCTGCTTCGGCAAGTTCATAAACCGGAACGATTGCACCGATGTCAAGCATGGTCTGAAGCCCACTTCGTAGACCTGAACGATATGTGGGTGCGTGTTGTTCCTGTAAGCTGCTATGGCCTTGGTCAACGTTTCGGCATAACTTCCAGTGAACACGGGTACGACTTCGATGTCCGGGTGGGTCTCGTTGAAGGCCTTCACGATGTCCTCGAGAGCTTTGAGGTTTTGGCCACTCATCGCGTGCCGTAGTGTGATCGTGGTCTTAGGGAAGACGAGCAGTGCCAGTGCTGCGAGTAAGAGTACCGCCAGCCACTTCTTCATGCCCTCATCTCCCATGAATGATTTGAATTAAGAGTATTATTCTATAATTTTCAACCTTGAAAAGTAAAATGGATGATCCACGATCGTCTGATATTTCTAATTGGGTGTTTTCCAATAGGTTCGTTGAAGACAAAAGATTTTTAATACCCATGCAATTTTAGACGTAACGCGCACTTGAAGGGGTAAAATGTAAACATAAGATTACCTTTCTTGGAGAGAGATAAATCCCACAACTGAAGAGGTTTTCCGTCACGAGAATGATGAAAGGTTCGACTTGCTTTTCTAAAGAGTTTAGCCATATAATACAACAGAAAGTCAGCGGAGCGGATCGGATGAATGTTGTTCATGTTCCCGTTTTGGTGGAAGAGGTCCTTGAGTTCTTCAAACACATCGAGGGTGTGTTTCTTGATTGTACCGTGGGTTTGGGTGGACATGCCGAGGCGATACTGAGCAAGATTCCCAACAGTGTTGTCGTGGGATTGGACGTGGATGAAGAAGCTTTGGATCTGGCAAAAAAGAGGCTCGAGCGATTCGTACTCGCGGGGCGTGTCAAATTGTTCAAGAGTTCATACGTGGATGCAGCAGAGGTTCTGAAGGAAGTTGGTTTTGATCACGCTGATGCCATCTTGATGGACCTAGGAGTTTCGTCAATGCAACTTGAAAAAGCGGAGCGAGGTTTCTCGTTCAACAGAGACGGACCACTCGACATGAGAATGGACAAGCAACAGACATTGACGGCATATGACGTGGTGAACTCCTGGGATGAAGAGAACCTGAGCAGGATCATATTCGAGTACGGCGAAGAAAAGAGATACGCCCGACGCATTGCAAGGTTCATAGTTCGCAACAGGCCCATACTCACAACCAAGCAATTGGTCGAAGTTCTTGCCAGAGCCATTCCAAACAAACACAGTCGAAATAGGCATTTCGCGACCAGGGTATTTCAGGCGATACGAATAGCCGTGAATTCTGAGCTTGAGAATTTGAAGAGGTTTCTCACTCAGGTTCCAGAGCTCTTGAGACCAGGCGGTAGGATTGCGATCGTGTCGTTCCACTCTTTGGAGGACAGGATCGTCAAAGAGTTCTTCAGGAACGAGCCGAGGCTAAAACAGCTGACGAAGAAGCCGATAAGACCAAGTGAATCGGAGATAGCGTCGAACCCAAGAGCGAGGAGCGCCAAGTTGAGAGTAGCGGAGCGGGTGTGAGAGGAGGGGGAGGTTTGACCCCTGTAAGATCAATAGCGAAGCGGAGGAGTCGCGCGGTCGAGCGTACTCTGTCTCTGTACCTCGTGAGGCTCGCCTTGATTGTGGCTTTCCTTGCAGTGATACTCGTGGCCACATTCCCAATGGTGAAATTGACGCACATCGTGGCGACCTTGTCCAGGGAAAACAAAGTTTTACAAACGCGCATCTTCGAGCGTGAACAGCAGCTGAGCCAATTACAAGCTGAACTGATTCTGTTGATGTCCTCACGAGAGGTGATCGGTCCGGGTTCTGATGGGCAATAAGGTCGTATCGAATCGATTGAAGTTCTTGGTCTTTGCCTTCCTTTTCTTCTCGGTGGGCTCCTTTGTGTTACTCTCTTTGAGAAGCCTCAATTTTCGTGTTGGACCAGTCTGGACGATCCGAATTCCCGCCTCAAGGGGTAAGATCCTCGACGCCCAAGGTAGGCTCTGCGCGTACGATGAGTTCATCAACGTGGCTTACCTGGACATCGACTATCTCAGGAGTGCAAAACTGGATCGACTGGTATTGCATCTGGAACTTCTACTGAGAAACTTCAACGTTGGTAAAACGAGCCGAGATGTCTTGTCGAGCAAACAGAGGTTCCTCAGACTCGGCGAAGGCGCATCCCGAGATGAGATCCTCAGACTGATACCCACGGAGTTGCTTCCTTACGTGTCGATAGAGCTCGAGCCACGGAGGAAAAGGTTCATCGATTTCGGCATGGATAAGATCTTGGGTAGCGTCGTTGGCAAACGCGCAATAGGTGGCGTGGAAGAAGCTCTCGATTCACAACTGAGTGGCAAGAAAGACGGCAGGCTTTTCTTGCGCTTTTCTGGCTTCGTCACATTGTCGCCCAAACTGGAATATCTCGACGAGCCTATAGATGGGAAGGATGTTCAATTGACCATAGATATGGATTTCCAGCGGGTCTGTTACGAAGAGATTCTAAAGGCCAAGGAACAAAACCAAGCCCTGAGTGTTGGTGCCATAGTCATGGAAACGAAAACGGGAAAAATCAGGGCCATGGTGACGACGAGAAACTGGAATGACGCTGTGCTTGGTTACTTTGAACCTGGTTCATCGTTGAAACCCATCGTTTACTCGATCGCCCTGGAAAGTGGTGTACTCAACGGCAAAGAGACCTTCAACTGCATTGGTCAGATAAAACCGGTGCCAGAACTGGACGTGATCGTTCGAGACATTGATGTACACGGCACCGTGAACGTGAGCGAAGCGTTGGTTCATTCCTGCAACAGTGCAACGATCATGATCGCAAAGCGCATCAAAGAACAGTTGGGCGACGAGGCATATTACGAATGGCTCAAGAAGTTCGGATTCGGCGAGAAAACCAACATCGAGATAGCTGGAGAAATACCCGGTGTACTCAGAAAGCCGAGCCAGTGGTCGAAGATAGACTTTGCGATGATCAGTATAGGCCAAGGCATAGGGACACCCCCCATCCAGTTTTTGGCAGCTTTCAACGTCTTGGCAAACGGCGGTAAGTACGTCAAACCAACGATCGTCGAGCAAAAAAACGTGGAGGAAAGACGCGTCATCAGCGAGAGAACCTGTCAATTCATTCGTGAAGCTTTGCAACGCGTTGTGCTCGAAGGAACTGGCAAGCGTGCCAACGTGCTTCAGGTGAGCGTCGCTGGTAAGACTGGAACCGCACAGAAGCTTGTGGATGGTAAAGACAAAGAAAAATATTTCTCCATATTCGTGGGCTATTTTCCGGCCGAAGATCCTCTATACACTGTCTTGGTGTACATGGACGAACCGTCAGCGGGTCCGTATTTGGCAGGGGAAGTCGCTGCGCCTGTGTTCGCAGCGATAGTGAAGAGAATTCTTCAGATCCGAAAGGAACATCCGTTGAACGTCACAACGACCGTGATGCCTGACCTCAAGGGCCTGACACTGCGTGACGCACTGCTGATACTGGAACAAATAGGAATCAAGAGAGAAAATGTTAAGTACGACGGTGTCGGAAAGGTGAAAGAACAGTATCCAGAACCTGGCACGATCGATTTCAGAGATAAGACTGTCTTTCTGAAGCTACAATGATGCTCCCTTCGTGATAGAATCTGAGTCGAGGTGCAAGAGTGGCTCTGACGTCACTTTTCAGACAGACCGCGACGGGGTTTTTAGCCGTGCTCCTGACTGTTGTGCCGCGCGAATACTTGAAGGCTAAGTTGGCGGTCAGGCTGGGTGATCAAACGCCAGCGAAGGTCGGTCGAACCAGCTTGAATCCTTTTGTTCATCTCGACCCAATCGGTACTCTGGCCTTCATCTTCCTCAACTTCGGTTGGTCTCGACCTGTTCCAGTCAGACCTTGGAACTTGAGGAAGAAAAAGCGACACTTTCTTTTGGTATCCTTGGTTGGCCCGGCGATAGGCATGGCTTGCTTTCTCACCTATGGTATCCTGGCAAGATTCTTGAACAGCTCCGAGCTCACCTTCGAGACGCTCAGCAAGGCTGCAAGGTTCAGTCTGACCTATGCGCTGTTTTCTCTCTTCCCCATACCGCCTCTGGACGGTTCAAGGATCCTCGGTGCGTTGTTGCCCGAGAGTTACACGGAATGGTACTTGAAGTACGAAGTTTACGGCGTTCTCTTCATGTTAGCACTGCTTTTTCTTTGGATCATGCCGTTGATCATGAATCCGTTCGTGAAGTTTATTGAAAAACTCACGATCATCTTCACAGGTTGAAAGGAGCAGTAAACGATGTTGTTCGTCAAGTATCCAGTGTCACTGAACGTCGTCAGAAAATTGAAAGCGTCGGACCAAATCGTCTTCACGGGAAGGCTCGTTCTCTTGGGTGAGGCAGCCTTTCAAAGGATTGTGAACTACGAACGTGCCGAGGGGTTGATACCGGATTTCATCAAGAATGAACTCATCTGCTTAGGCCGTGTCGAACAGAACATCGTGAAGCCGATCCCTTCGAAAAGCTGTGAACAATTCTTGGAAAAGGCGTTTCTCTACGGCGCAGTCTCCGTGGTCGCGTTCGACACAAGTCTTGACGAGACCGCATTCAAGAGGTTCTCCCGAGCACTCTTCGTTCCAGAATCCGAGGTTCGTCCGATCTCTCAGAGAATGGTCGCCTACGCGGACCTCGATCAGGATGCCGTGTACGAGATCGAAGTGGAACGACTCGTGATGCGTGTGGCAATAGACAGCAAAGGAAACAAGATGTCACTGGAGGTCAGACATTGAAGTTCTGCTTCGTGTTCGGCACTCGACCAGAGGTGATCAAGGTTGCACCGGTGTACAAATTCTTCCTCCAAAAGGGTGAAGAGGCCTTCGTCGTGGCCACTGCACAGCACAGAGAGATGATGGACATGATGATGAACGTGTTCGGTGTGGAAGCCAAGTACGATCTTAACGTGATGACGCACGATCAAACGCTCGACAGCATCGTAGCGAGCATCATGCAGAGACTACCTTTAGTTTTGCAACGAGAAAAGCCTGACATTCTGTTCGTTCAGGGCGATACCACGACCGCAATGAGCTGTGCGATCTGTGCGTTTCATTCAAAGATTAAAGTTGCACACATCGAGGCGGGTTTGAGGAGCCACGACCTCTACGATCCATTTCCAGAGGAGATGAACAGAAGAGTCATCGACGTTGTCAGCACATACTTGTTCGCGCCAACGAACAATGCGAAGGAGAACCTGATCAAGGAAGGCATAGAAGAAGATCGTATCTACACGGTGGGCAACACGGTGGTCGATGCGTTGAACATGATAAGCAACAGTTTCAACCTATCGCAGGTGAGATCTCAACTTGTTCCTTTCGAAAAATACATCCTGATGACCCTGCACAGGCGAGAGAACATAGGCGAGAGGATGGTGTCGATACTCTCGGCTGTTGCAAGATTCGCACGAGAGAGAAATGTTCACGTCGTGTTACCAGTACACAGGAATCCCAACGTGAGACGGATCGTCTTTGACACCGTTGGATCGGATCCGCACTTTCACTTGGTTGAACCTCTTGACTACGTCTCTTTCCTTGCACTGCTGGAAGGTTGCTGGTTCGTGGTCAGCGATTCTGGTGGAGTTCAAGAAGAAGCGCCATCGTTCGGAAAGTTCGTCGTGGTCGCAAGACGCACGACGGAAAGACCAGAGCTCATAGAATCGGGTTTTGGAATACTCGCAGGAACTGAGGAAAGTTCGATACATGAGGCGATGGTCTTGGCGAGTCAGAAAAAACTCGATCCTTCAGGAAATCCCTTTGGCGATGGGAAAACTTCTGAGCGAATTTGGCGCATCGTGAGAGGTGTTTCACAGTGAAGCTGAGAATGGCCCTTGTGGGTTGTGGAAGGATCTCTTCGAAACACGTCGAGGCGATCGAGAAAAATGCTCATCTCCTAGAGCCTGTGGCGGTGTGTGACATCGTTGAAGAGAGAGCACGAAAGACTGCCGACATCATCGAAAAGAAGCTTGGCAGGCGGCCAGAGGTTTTTAGCTCGTACGTCGATGTGTTGCGTCGAGCTGATGTAGATTTCGTCTCCATAGCGACACCGAGTGGCCTCCACTACGAAATGACGATGCAGGCGTTGGAGTTTGGGAAACACGTCCTGGTCGAAAAGCCACTCGCACTCGATACGAGGCATTTGAAAGAGATCGTCGAAAATTCGAAGCGGAAGAAGCTGAAAGTTGGTGTGTGCCACCAGAACAGGTTCAACCCCCCGATCCAAGAAGTTCGCAAGAGGATAGAAGACGGTTCCTTTGGAAGGTTGTTCCACGGCACCGTTTCGGTGCACTGGAACAGGAACGAGAGCTACTACAAGCAGGACACTTGGCGTGGAACATGGGAACAAGACGGTGGCGTGCTCATGAACCAGTCGATCCACGGAATAGACTTGTTGCAGTGGATGCTCGGTGAAAAACCGAAACGCGTACTGGGATTGATCAAGAATCTGAATCATCCTTACATTTCCGTGGAGGACCTCGGGATCGGGATAGTGGAATTCGAATCAGGTTGCGTTGGTATCATAGAGGCAACCTCGAACGTCTTCGACAGAAACTTGGAAGAAGTCCTCACGATCTTTGGAGAGAGGGGAACGGTGAAGGTTGGAGGGCTTGCGGTGAACAGGATTTTAGTTTGGCGCTTCCCCAATGAAGAAACTCATCCCTTCATGAACTTGGCAGATCCAGAGACCGTGTACGGTCATGGTCACGTTCCGCTGTACGAAGACTTTTGTCGGGCGATCATTCAAGATGGCAAACCGTACATAGACGCGTCGTCGGCTTCGAACGCGGTCCAGATTGTTTTGGCAATATACAAATCGTCCTTGGAGGGCAACTGGGTGGAGTTCCCGTTCGACTTTTCCACGTTGGACATGAAGGAGTGGAAGGGTTGAAGAGATCACTTCTTTTGATCGCTTCGGCGGTACTTTTGACGTACTTTCTAAGGCCGTTCAAGTTCGTTCCGCTCGATCTCGCTTTTCTGTTGTACAGCCTCGCGATCTTCAACTTGAGCAGAGACCTCAGAACGGCTTCAATAGGTTTGTTCGTCGCTTTACCCAACACGCTCTTTGGATCTGAGAGCCTCGTTCCTCTGATCGTTGCTCTCGGTGCATCGATGCGAGCGGAGAAAACCGCTTTCAGAAAGAGGTTGAGCGATTTTCTCAAGTATTACTGTGTTCATGCGTTGGCCGTCGTGTTCTTCGTTCGAACAACGAATCCTGTGTGGAAATCTCTTCTGTTAAGCTTTCTTCCCTTCTTGTTGATGTTCTCGTCCCAACGCGACAAGTACAAGTGGTTCTTCGTCGAAGACGCCATTTTCGTCCCATCCTTGGCATGCCTCCACATCATCGGTCAATACGGGCGAAGTTGGTGGATCTTGATCGTCTTCGCACTGAACTTCGTCGTGTACAGGTGGTTGCTTGACTACAAAATGAAGACAAGAGAACTGTCCAAATTCGAATCCAATTACAAAGATTTCAGAAAGAAACTTGCAAAACTTGTGGAGATGGTGGACAGCACATCGCAGAGTTCTTCCATCTATGAGAGTTTGAACAAACTCGCTGAAGTGATCAGTAGCTTGACTGGTTTCAAGTACGTGTTGATAAGCGTGTTGAACAGGGACCTCGGTGTGATCCAGCGTGTGGCGCAGCACGGCATCGGTGAGGAGGAATTCAAGAGATTGAAACAGAACCCGCCACCGATCGAATACGTGCTTCGGTTCACCCAAGAACGTTTCAAAGTAAGCAACTCCTATTTCATACCCGAAGGTGCGCTCGATCTACCCGCAGAATACGGTGCGACCCTGTTGAATGGACCGATGGAGGACGAGCCCGACGCATGGCGACCGAACGACATGTTGATCGTTCCCATACGCAGCCCGATGAATGAAATGGTAGGTTACATCTCGGTGGATGCACCGCAGAGCGGAAAGAGACCGAGAGTCGAAGACATACAAATAATGGAACTGGTGGCCGATCAAGCGTACAAACTCCTGGAACGATCACAGTTGTACCACGATGTCGTCGCGAGAGTTTCTTACGATCCGCACACGCTCTTGTTGACACACTCAGCCTTTCTCGGCGTGTTGGAAGCTGAAATTGACAAGGGGAATCGTTTCGCGGTCGTGATACTCGACGTGGACGATCTCTCAAGCATAAACGCGCGTTTCGGGCACGAAGCTGGCGATCAACTGCTGGAAAAGATCTCCGACATCCTTCGCAACAGAACGAGAAAGACCGACGTTGCGGCGAGGTTTGGGGGAGAAGAGTTCGCGTTGCTCTTGAGGAACGTCACCAAGTCCAAGGCCATAGAGATCACCGACAGGTTGCTCGAGGAAGTGCGCAGGATCGAGTTCAACGTGAGAGTATCTTTGAGCGCCGGTATCGCAATGTTCCCCGAGCACGGGAGAACCACGCAAGAACTCATCAAGATTGCGACTCAGGCGCTCCAAATTGCCAAGATGTCGGGGAAAGACAGGCTCATGATCCTTTAGATCACGACAGATAGGCCACAGGTTGTACCTTCAAGAAATCCACCAGCTGTCTGTCGCTCGTCAGAAGTACCACTTGGCGCCTTTGGGAAAGCTCCTGCAAGAGCTCAGCGACGGTCCTCAGACGCTCCTCGTCGAACCTTATCATGAAGTTGTCAACGATTAGAGGGAGCGGTTCGGAGAGTTCGAGGATATCGTGTAGGGCGAGCTTGTAACAAAGAACCATCTGATCGAGCGTGGCCCTGCTCAGTACACTTTCTGTTCTTTGCAGATCGGTGCCCACCGCGATCTTCACGGAAAGATCTCTGTCCACGATGACATTGTTGGCCAGTTTTGAAAACCTCCTGAAAGTACCCACAAAGAGGTTCGCGAAACTCTTCACGTAGGAACCTGTGAGGTTCTCAAGCTCAGAGCTCAAAAACTGTGAGAAAGAAGGCAATCTTTCCAGCTTCATGTTCAGCGTGGAGATTAGAAGCTCAATCAAGGATCGTTCCCTCAACAGTTCCACCGTTCTTTGAAGTATCGACTCGTCGTCAATGTGTTTTTCCAGTTCGGCGAGTTGGGATTGCAGATCAAAAAGGTCTCCATCAACCTTCTTCAGAAGGCTTTCGAGTTTGGTTTTCTCGCCCAACAAGTTCGACAAGGCTGCGTATTGCTTCGACAGACACTCCAAGTCAAGCTTCTCCAAACAGTTCTTCACACGTTCGAGCTTCTCCTTCTCAGCCGTCAAATTTTCGACACGATGGTACCGCTCATGTGCCTCCTGCGCTTCGTCGTAACTCTCCAAGCCAAAACTGTGCAGCAGCCGCTCGAATTCGATCTCCCTCAGTTGTCTTTCCCGATCCAGAGCGTTCAATTCGCTCCTAAGATGCTCGATCGTTTCTCTCAACTGTGCGATCTTGAGGGTTTTTTCGTCGAAGAGCGAAACCTTTTCTTCGAGTCGCAGTATCACGGTGGGAACGTCGGAAAACTCCTGCGCCCCGTGCTGTCTGAGTTCTCTCAGTAGATCTTCAACCTCTCTTTGCAGTTCTGACTTCATGCGCTCGAATCTTTCTTTCTCTTTCGACCAATCTCTGTATTCTTCGTAGATCTGCCTCAACTGTGTGGCATCCTTTACCCCAAACGATTCAAGAAACTTTTGCACGGTCGTCGCCCTTTTCTTCTCAATCATTCGCAACTCCAACTGGCATTTCAACATCTCTTCTTCGAAGTGGGATACACGCTTGTCCAAACTTCGAGCGCTCAACATAGAGATGAGCGCACCGAGACCGAGCACTGCCGAAAAGGCAAACCACCAGCGAGCTATGCTGAAACCGAGGACCACCGAGACCGCGGCCACCAAGAGCAGGATTATCGCTGTCAAACGCAACTTTTCAATCTTTCTTTTGTCTTTCGACACGTTTTCTTCCAAGACCTTCAACTTGCTCCTCAGCTGTGCCTCTTCTTGATCTTGAACGCGCATCTTCTCGTTCGTCAGTTCATCCAAGAAATTTTCGCCGAACTTTTCAAAGTATTTCCAGCTCTCTCGATAACTCGATTCGAACTCACGAATCTGCTGAAACTTGGTCTCCAAAAGCTTGTAAGTGAGGCGAAGGTTCTTCAGCTTGAGCTTGAACGTTTCTATGTCCTTGTGTCCCAAAGAGTTCAACAATTCCTCACGTTCCTTGATGGTCTCTTGGAGCAATTTCGACACTTCTTCCAGCTTCATTGAACGTTCCTCAAAGAGCATAATCGCTTCGTCCAGTTGTTCCTTCGCGTGGCAAATACGCTCACGCTGCGGTTCATCGATGATCGTATATTTTTTCTCCTGTTCTAAGCGATCCTCGAGTTCTTTCAACTCTCGCTCCAGCTCACGTCCCAACTGCTTCAAAGATTCCTCTATCTTCTGGTTCAATCGTTCAATTTGAGCCTTAAGCTTGGCTTGCTCTCCACGCAACGTCGAAATCTTTTGCGCCAACTTCGAAGCTTCTGCAGACCTCACGAAGCTTTCCTGTCTCGCTCTCTGAAATTCCTGAAGTTCGTTCTCTATCTGCTTCAGTTTGAGCTCCAGCTGTCTCTTCTCCGACAGGAGCTTTTCGCCGTAGCTCGCAGCCTTGGCCAAGGCGAGTCTCAAAAGTTGTGCCTCTTCGACGCGTTGGAGGTTGCTTTTCATCCTAGCAACGAGAAAATCTTCGGCCTTTCTGAGTTCCACGTCCTCCTCATCACTCAGAAACATCAAACTGTCAGCGAAGCTTCTCTCGAATGGTTTTTCTGCAGAGCGGTTCGAAAGTGAGACCTCTTCCCCTTCCCTGTAGACCAAGATTTCACCGCCGAACTCGGCACCGTCCCACGGTTCGTACTTTCTCAGTTCCGATTCAGACACGTCGCAGAGGCACGAGCGAACGAAGTTGTACAGCGTCGTTTTCCCAGACTCGTTGGGACCGTAAATGACGTTCAAACCCTCATTGAGTGAAATTTCAAGACGCTTGAGTTTACCAAAGCCTTCGATTTTCAGTTTTCGTATCTGCACCGCTTCATCTCACCCCTGTAGGTCCAATATCTCCACAAACAAAGCTCTGAACTTTTCTGGGATCCTTCCCAAGAGCCTTCTCTCAAGATCGTTCTTGGCGACACGATAGGAGTTCAAGACGTGGAAGTGTATCTTCGCAAATTCTTCGATCTTGTCCTCCGACAGCGGTTCGATCGTGTATAAAACCTGCCCATCTTCAAATGTTGAGAAACTTTCCCTCAGGACAGGTTTACAGCCTCTCACCGAGCTCTCAATGAAAACACTCAGCTCGTCCTCCTTCACGCAGAAAAGAGGTTTCTCCACTTCCACAGGATTTGAAGAGAACTTATCGAACTCAGAATCGTGTACTTCCAAGACGGATACGTTGGAAGGGAGTGTGAGATGCTCCAGCGAGACGTTCTCTTCTCTCAATCGGAGCGTCTTGTCGGCTGGAACGAGCGATAGGATCTGCTCGATCTGCTGTGGCATCGCAAGGTCACCGAAGAGATTCCAAGCGAGAAGTTCTCGTGCATCCAGACTCAGAAACTCCACGAATATCGCTTTCTTTTTCCCCAACACCTGATGAAAATCGAGCGGGAAACGAGCATCGGGAGAATCGTAGAGCTTCAGATTCGAAAGATACGCCTTCTTCAACGATTCCTCACCCACCTGAACTTGAGAGCGTAGAGTTTGAAACCGAGTGGCGAAAGGGTGCAATCGATGACGTTCGAAACCTTTTCTACCCTCCAACCAGATTCGTCCCAGCTCTGCAGTTCCATCACCTCGATGGCATCGTTCACGGTTCGATCCAGAAGAACGCTCACGGTACACTCACTCATTTTCAGACTTGCGAGTGCGATGACGGCCGTGTCCGACGTCCAATAGGAAGCGTTGCATATCGTACCATCCTGCCAGCTCAGATAGACCGGCCTGTATTCTCCCTTCAGCAGCACATTCAAAAACTGGTTTCTCACAGCCGTGAGCCTCGCAAGGAAGTCGATGAGCTCCGTCCTTCTCCAGTGGAGAACGTAATGGTCGAAGAAGGCGAGCTTACCCTGAAACTCATCGTCGCAAGTCAGGGTGAACCTACCACACGCATCGCTGTCGAGGCCAAGGTTCATCGGCTGTGTTTCCTCTATCTCTTGGCCGCAGTTCAGCGTGAGAACGCCGTTCTTCGCAAAGGCGCACAGGAACGGAAGAAGTTTTTTGAGTCTTTGGCCTTCGTTCCTCGCAATCGTTCTGGGTGTATCGGGAGTCTCTGAGGCCGCCAAGAATGGAAGCTGCAAGTTGCATGAGAGGTTCTGAAAGAATTCGTAGGTCTTTTCGGGAAATCTTGGAAGCATCCACCAGCTGTTTCCAACGACGGCGTCGTACCCAGCTCGTGCCGCCTCGATCACCCTGTGTGGTTCGAGCTCTTCTGCGATGAAAACGAAGGCTGGATCGATCGATCTGGCGTTGTTCATGATCATTCCCTGCAACTCGTTGGGAAGTGCGTGTCCCATATCCAACCTCACGCCGTCTATGCCATACTTTCGTTGGAATTCTGGCAACACGGACGCGATGTATTCCCAGAGCTGAGAATTCTTTTTTTCACCGGGAAAACGACTCGCCTTGATCACGTCGAACAACACGTAAGGTGGCTGATCTTCCCCCACTTTTCCCTTAGCTGTGATCGGATGGTCTAGATACAATCTCAAAAACGTCACATCGTCCCAGGTTGGTTGTGGATCGTTGAGCCAGTCAGAAAAACCCGGTGCGGTGATGATCCCAAAGGTCTTCGCGATCTCGTACATGAAGTTCTCTTCATCGCAGTTTTTCACGAAATTGTCCCACTTTTCTGGATCGAGCCTGGAAGGATCTGGCGAGAACTTCTTCAAATGTTCACGAACAGCCGTTAGATCGTACAACTCACGCATCTGCTCGAAACTCGGTTGACAGAACCCCAAATGTTCAACCCTCGGTGGTGCATAGCCTGAAAGCTTTTCGAGTTTCACCCAGTAGAACCAGTCTGGGTGCCTCAGTATGAGATTACAGTCCCGTGCTGCGGTGCGTGGAATGAAATCGAGCACCACTCTGATTTCCAACATGTGGCACGCTTGAACGAACGCGGCGAACTCGTCCGCAACGTTCCAGCCATCGAGCAGTGGATCGTGGTAGCTTTCATCTATCTTCAAAAAATCCTTCACCGCGTACGGTGAACCGATCTCTCCTTTTTTGAACATGTTGCTCGACTGGGTGATCGGCAGCAAGTAAAGCACGTTGACTCCGAGCTTTTTAAAGTGTGGAAGCAAAAGAGTCATCTTCAAGAACGTGCCACCCTCGCGATAGCCCAGCACATCGTCCTGCTCGAATCTACCAAAACCCTTGTGGTTGTAGGCGCTGTTGGTGCGCACCAAGCTGCTGTAAAGCACAGCCTTCTTGATCCAACTTCTGTCTGGCTCACCCTTCTGAAGGGCCAGAGACGCTCCGACCTTCGCATCGAAGTTTCTGTTGCGCTGCAACCATTCTCGAAGCTTTGAATAGACGATGGCAGGATCGACGAAGATCCTCTCACCGTCTTCTTTCGAAGGTCCATCGTACCAACCTTCAAGCCAGACTCGAGGCAAGCAATAATCCATTCTTCCTCGCGAGCAAACACTGTTGAGCATTTCGAATATCACGTTCTCACCTCAGTAGTTTTCAAGATAGCTTCTCTGCTCTTCACTCAACTCATCTATCTCTATTTTCATACTTGCGAGTTTCATTCGTGCTATCTTTTCGTCGATGTGGGAAGGCACAGGATACACACCAGGTTCGAGGTTGGTTTTTGCAAGGTGGATCAGAGACAGAGCTTGGACGGCGAAGGAAAGATCCATTATCTCCACGGGATGTCCATCTGCAGCCGCCAGATTCACCAATCTTCCCTGAGCCAATAAATACAGCACTTTGCCATTCGCAAGCCTGTACGCTGTCACGTTCGGTCTGGCTTCGTACTTCTCCACACAGATTCTTTCCAAGGCCCTCACATCCACCTCGACATCGAAGTGTCCCGCGTTCGCCAATATGGCCCCATCCTTCATTTCAAGGAATTCTTTCTCGCTTATCACTTTCGTGTTCCCCGTCGCTGTGATGAAGAAATCGCCCAATTTTGCAGCTTGCGAAATCTTCATAACCTCAAAACCATCCATGACCGCTTCCAGCGCCTTCACGGGATCGACCTCGGTGACGATGACTCTCGCACCGAGCCCCCTCGCACGCATCGCGATGCCCTTACCACACCAACCATAACCACACACCACGGCGATCTTACCTGCAACGTTCAGATTTGTGTTCCTCATGATGCTGTCCCATGTCGATTGACCTGTGCCGTAACGATTGTCGAACAGATGTTTTGTGAAGGCATCGTTCACCGCGATCACCGGTACTTTGAGTAAACCCTTCTTGTGAAGCGCACGAAACCTTCTGAGCCCCGTCGTGGTCTCCTCACTAACGCCTCTCAGATTCTTCAAAGCCTCTTGGTACTCTGTATGCGCGGTCACGGTCAGGTCTGCTCCGTCATCGAGGATCAAGTGAGGCTGAGTTGTCAAAACCTTTTTTATGTTGTCCATGTACACTCTTTCGTCTTCGGTGCGCTTCGCATAGACCGTTAAACCTCTTTCTCTCAACGCTTCTGCAACATCGTCTTGCGTACTCAAAGGATTGCTTCCAGTCACTATCACCTCTGCTCCAAGATCTCTCAGCAGTAGCGCGAGCCTCGCAGTCTTGGCTTCGAGATGGATCGACATGCCTATGCGAAGTTCCTTCAAAGGCTTCTGAGGACCGTACTCTTCTTCTATGGATTTGAGCAACGGCATGAACCTGTAAACCCAATCGATTTTCACATGACCCGAATTCAAGGTCTTCACTCCTTTCAGAAAATTCGTCTGACCAAGCTTATAGCTCCCTGCGGACAAACTTCATGACAAACGTAGCACTTTATGCACTTTTCGTAGTCGATCTTCATCTGGTCTATGTTTATCGCTTTTGCGGGACATCTCTCTTCACATATTTTACAGCGAAAACACTTGGTTTTAGATATCCTGGGTGAACGTGCCAACCTCCTCGCGAGCATTCTGAGAGCCTCCGGTACTGGCAGCACGGGTGTCGTGATTGGAAGCTGTATTTGACCCGTCCAATCCCCTTCAACATCATGTTCGACGATGAGATTTCTCAGCAGCGACTCACGCACGGTGTAGATGAGCAGTGGATCGACGTTCAATCTCTTACAAAGCACAAAATCGAGCACGAAACCGTTGGTGCTCAGCGCTATCACTCCGAATCGCTTTGTCTTGCCGTTGGCTGGTCCGTTACCCTCCATGCCCACGACTCCGTCGACGATGTTCAGAGTGGGGTTCACCAACCTGTGCAAGTCAACCAAGAAAGCAGCGAAATTCTCGTTCGTGCCACAGCGCATGTGCCAACCAGATTTCTCCAAGCCTGGGACACAACCGAAGGTGTTCTTCACAGCGAGCGTGAGGATCATTTGAGAATGCGTTTTCAACTTGGCCACGTTGATGATCTTGTCAACCTCGAAGATCCTTCTGTCCACGTTTATCTTCTTATAGATTTTTCCAGCGACCGTGATGGGTTGATCCAGTTCGAAAATCGGTACATTCATTTCCTCACACACATCTTTTATGCCCGTCTTCTCGGCCACCCTTTGAAAACTGCCCGAAGCGGGACTGTCTGCGACCATCGCGTGGCACTTCAGATCTTTGAGAAAAATCAGAACGGCTTTCAATATTGCTGGATGCGTTGTTACGGCCTCTTCCGGTCTTCTCGCTGAAAGCATGTTGGGCTTGACCAAGACCGAATCTCCCGGTGTGAACAGGTGCGAGAAGCTTTGCAGAGAACTTCGCAATTGCTCCATGGCGTATTCGTACGAGTCGCAACGTAGCAGTGATACCTTCATAGCGACCTCCTGATATGAAGATGTTGTATCTTTACTTGAACAGAGTGATTCACAAGCTCGACCATAGTTTATCATCATTTTCGGAGGATTGGGATGACGTACGTAGTGCTCAACCAAGTTCTGGCGATCTTCCTTTTGACGGCTTTCGGGTTCGTTTTGAAGAAGATAAATCTCCTGAACGATGGATTCACCAAGAGCAGTTCGGATCTCATCGTTTATGTGACACTACCGGCGATGATAATAAATTCCATGGACAGGGAGTTCTCAAAAGACGTTGCAACGACTTCGTTGCAAGTCTTCCTCACCGGAGCAATAATGTACGGCTTCACGATCTTGCTCGCGATCTTGCTCGTTCGCTTCAGAAAGTACGAAGAAACGCAGCGCGGGGTTTACATGTACATGGTCATCTTCGGAAACGTTGGTTATCTGGGCTATCCCATAATTAACGTTCTCTATGGAGAGATGGGCGTCTTTTACTCGGCGGTCTTCAACATCTGGTTCAACATTCTCACTTGGACGATCGGCGTGAGCATCATGGCGCGTGGCAGGCTCAATTTCAGAAGGATATTGATCAACCCAGGTTTGTTGTCGACACTCTTCGGTCTATTCATTTTTCTGACACCGTTGAGACTGCCCACGCTGGTCAAGTCCGTTCTCGACAGCGTCGGTTCGATGACGACACCGCTCGCGATGTTCTTGGTGGGGGCTTTCTTGGCGGAGGCACATTTGAAAGACTTCGTCGCAGAGATAGATCTTTACCTTGCTTCGATACTGAAGCTGATCGCTGCACCAGTTTTGGTGTATCTGTCTGTGAGACATCTCAACGTATCCACGATCGTGAAAGTGTTGCCTATCGTTATGGCAGGAATGCCTTCGGGTGTGAACACGGCCATTTTCGCGAGGATGTTCGACAAGGACTACAAACTCGCGGCCCAAGGTGTGGTGCTTTCCACCGCTTTGTCGATGATCAGTCTGCCCGTTCTCATACTCATGGTTGTAAAGTGAGACCAAGGCACTTGATCGGTTGCACTGTGTGTGATAAAATTTGTGTGTACGCCGAGGTGGCGGAACTGGCAGACGCGACTGACTCAAAATCAGTTGAGGGTTGACCCCCTCGTGCGGGTTCGACTCCCGCCCTCGGCACCAAACCCGCCGTGAGGCGGGTCTTTTGTTTGAAATCCGTCGAGAAGAAAACTACTTCCGCCGGCGTTAGTAACTTCCGCCCCCGAAAGTGATACAATACCATCGGGGTGGCTCAATGTTGTTCTCTTCTACACCGAAAGCGACCAGAGAAGAACTTTTCGACAGAGAAGAAGAACTCTCTGAGCTCGAAAAGCTTTTGAACATCTATCCCATCGTGGTGGTCACTGGCCTTCGCAGGGTCGGAAAGTCTTCCTTGATAAGGGTCTATCTCAACGAGCATGAGAATTACTTCATGTCGATCGACGTGAGAAAGCTGTACGAGATGTCTTTTGGGAATATCTCATCGCTGCATCTGACGAGGTTGATCGGTGAAGAGCTGAACAAGATTTCGAAAATCGAGAAACTCTCGTCGTTCTTGAGAAAGATTCGAGGAATCAGTATCCATGGGAGCTCAGTGGAAATCGATGCGAAACAGTTCGAACTATCCGACATGTTCGAAAAGCTCGAAGCCTTCGCCGCGAAAAACAACAAGCGTTTCATCGTCTTCTTCGATGAAGCCCAGTATTTGAAATTCTACGGCGCAAGGGGCGGGGAAGAGATACGGATGTTGTTGGCGTACAGCTACGACAATCTGCCCCACGTGAGGTTCATCTTCACAGGTTCGGAAGTTGGTATGCTTCACGATTTCTTGAAGTTCGAAGATCCCGATTCGCCTTTGTACGGCAGAGCCATGGGGTTTCTCACAGTGAAGCCTTTCAGCTTTGAACTGTCACTGGAGTTCCTCAGGAAAGGTTTCGAAGAACTCGAAGAAAAAATCGATTTCGATCTCTCCGAGGTTGTGAAACAATTGGACGGCATCGTGGGCTATCTGGTTCTGTTCGGACTCAAGTACATGACGATGAAGAACAAGGATAAGGCCCTTCAGGAAATCTTCTCAACGATGAGCGTGTTGTTCGAAAAAGAACTTTCAGAGATCACCAAAAGAAGTCCACGTTACATGACAGTTCTGAAATCGATCGCCATCGGCATCAACACGTGGACAGGATTGAAGAACGTGCTGCATGCCAAAGGAGATTTCGTGAGCGATTCAAGACTTTTCTCCGTGCTCGAAACGCTTCAAAAGCTGTCTCTCGTAGAAAAATTCCAAGATCGTTACAGAATCACCGACCAAGTTCTCGAGAGGATCCTCAGAGAGAACAGGGTATGAAAATCATCACTCGAACTGTTCAGAGTGATACAACTTTCGATGGTCTTGTAGTATAATCGCTCCAGTAAATCACAATCCCTACCAATCACGCCACCACTTCAACGTTGGGCTACGCCAGCGACGTCGTCAATTTCGTTCGAGGATTTCTAAAGTTTGGCGGTACAGCCACTCCCACGATACAGGTCACCAACGTCGTTGAGTATACGAACTACAAGTTTTATCAAGTGAGTGGTGCACCAAGCTTCGTTGACAAGGTCTACATGATCAACTTAGCGCTGACCTACTCAGCTACGAAAGTGGCAACAGAGATTCCCATGATCACTATCAAAAACGTACGGAACAGAGCTTACTTTTTCACGGTGTATTTAGTCAGTGGGCAACCAACTCTTTATCCGAGTCCGACGTTTCTGTCCCACTAGATCGGTTAGATGCGCCAGACTCTTTGATTTCTGACAGCGGAACTCTAAACGAATTCCAAATGAACGATCAAGATGGCGGCATCCCTCTGAGGATGCCGCTTTTTTAGTGAGGAGTTTAGCACTCGAAATCGCGGCCAAATCGAGTTAATAGATCGTAAGCTCTCTTCAACGATTCGAGAATCTTTTTCAGATTATCAGGACAACACGCGAAGTTCAATCTTACACCCTTGGGTTCACTAAAATCCGCACCGTTGTTCAGATAGACCTTAGCTTTTTCCAAAAAGAACTTCTGCGGATTCTCTAATCCGAGGTTCGAACAATCCAGCCACATCAAGAAAGTCGCTTCAGGCAAGGGAACGTCGATCAGCGGCATGTTTTGTTTTATGAAACTGTAAGCGAAATCTCTGTTTTGACGAAGTTTCTGTAGCAAAGCTCTGAGCCATTCTTCACATTCCGTGTAGGCAACCTGCAAAGCCAAAGCTCCGAAGATGTTCGGTGTTGTCAGTTCAAAAGCTTCCAAAGCTTCGTTGTAAAGCTTTCTCAACTTCTCGTTCGGCACTATTCCATACCCGTTCGTCAAACCTGGTACGTTGAAACTCTTACCTGCAGAGCTCAAAACGATCACGTTTTCAAGACCAGCCTTGAGGATCGTCGTGAATCGGAACGGTTCGTACACGATGTCTGCGTGTATCTCGTCGCTGATGATCACTGTTCCGTATCGAGCACACAACTGGGAGAGTTCTTTCAACTCCTCGTACGTCCACGCCCTTCCAACAGGATTGTGCGGGTTTGAAAGGATGATCAACTTGATCTTCCTTCTGGACAAAGCGGCTTCGAGATCCTCGAGGTCCATGACGTATCTATCGTTCACTCTTTTCAGTCTGTTCTCCACGATCCGTCGCTTGTTCCTTCTGATCACGTTGAAGAAAGGTGGATACACAGGTGGTTGAATGACGATCTCATCGCCAGGTTCTGTGAGAACGTTGATGAACAACGCCATCGTGGGCATGACACCAGGGCCGTCTACGATCCAACTCTTTTCCACGGAGAAACCATGCCTCTTCTCGTACCACTGAGCGATCGCTTCGTAGTATTCGCTCGGTCTGAACGTGTAGCCGAAGACCGCGTGTTCGACTCTCTTACGGAACGCCTCGAGCATGTTCGGACACACCTTCACGTCCATGTCCGCGATCCATGCCGGTGAAATGTCTTCACCGTACTTGGCCTTGATAGCATCGTACTTGACGCAGTTGGAATGACTTCTGTCTGCGTACTCGATCTGCACAAGCATTCTCCTTTCGCAAAGTTTGGCAAGCTTTCTAAAAGAAAGATAGCACACCCCGAACAGAATCAAAAAGTCTTCATTCGGAGGCAATACAACTTTGCGAAGATTGGACTTTGAACGGATACAACGATGCCTTTTTCGCCCGTTCCTCTGGTAAAATCCATTCGGTGAGAACATGTGGATCTACGATGAAGGGTTGATCAGATCGCTCCTCGTTTCCATGATAATGCAATGGATCTTTTCGTTTGTCTTCCTCGCTGTAATGTACTTCGCTGGCGTAACGTGGTTCGTGTTGGTTTTCTTTTTGCCCATCATCGCTCTGACGAACATTTTCGAGACTTTACAGTACTTCGCTTACGCGAAAGGGATCTTCATCAGCGATTTCGAATTGGTCCTTCCAGGCGTTGGAAGAAGAAAATTCAACACGCAGGAGCTCGAAAAGATAATACTACCAAGAATGCAAAGTAAAGGCCGCTACTCAGCCACGTTCGTGTTCAAGAAAGGTTCGCGCAGTGTGATGTTTTCAACTTTGGAAAAGAGACAGGAAGTCGTTGAGCTGGTTTCAGATTTCTGCCCACACGTGCAGATCATCGACAAGTCTAAAAAATCACGATGAACTCAGAGCTTCACATCTTTGAGCTTCTGTTGTGCTTTCACCACTGAGCTTATGACCCTGAGCATGGCGTTGAACTTCTCGTTGGCATTCTGCAAGACTCGGTAGGTCTCTTCAATGGACTCACCTTGTCTTTCGAAATTCTCTTGTGCCTCCTTGAACGTTTCACTGGTCTGAACGATCACGTCAGCGTTTTGCCTCAAGAAAGACAGCATCTGTTCGGTGGAATTCTTGAAGACTTCAAAGATTTGACCAACCACTCTCAGACCCTCGATGGACTTCTCTATCATCTCACTAAGCTGTTGGACCTTCTTCGTTATCTCCTGCGCAGCAACACCCGACTCGGTGGCGAGCTTCTGTATCTCTGCTGCCACCACGGCAAAGCCTCTACCGAACTCACCAGCCCTCGCAGCCTCAATCGAAGCGTTCAGTGCCAACAACTTGGTCTGTTTCGCGATGGTGTTGATCTTCTCAACCATCGTTCGAGCTTCCCTGAAGCTCTCGATCGTCAAAGAAGTTTGTTCCAGTGCACTTTCGAACTTCTCGCTCGCCTGTTCCAAGTTGGCACCAGACTGGGACAGCTGAGATTCCATCTGGCTACCGACTTTCTTTATGGCCTCGAAAGCCGACTCGAGCGCCTCACTGTCTCTGGAGAACTTCGTTTGCAGTTCCGACAGCTCTCCGCTCATCTTGGAAAATTTCTCCATCACCGAACCAATCTGCTTTCGAAGATCAAGAACCCTCGACACGAGCGCTTCGTCCAGCTGATTCATGAAACTGGTCATCAAGTTTTCCGCAAAGAACGCAGAAGAAATTTTGTCAAAGGTCTTCTTGTCCAAGTTATCACTTCCCGTAGAATTGATCTATCAAGTCAACTCCACATTTGAGATCCCTGAGCCAATCGAAAAATTTTCGAACACAAGCGCCTTTCATCACTGCGCCATGCTGTGGTGCAATCTGTTGAATCTGCTTCTTCGAAACGATCTCTACCCATTTTCTGCATGCGACGCTGCTCGTCATGTACCTTCTGTGGAACAGTTCCATGTTCTTCACGTGCGATTCGAAATCTTCGGTCTCTCGATACCTCTTTCCAGCCGGAAAAACACAGGTACCGATGTCACCTGAGAAGAGTATCTTGGCAGTCGGATCGTACAACGTGAAATTCCCAGTTGAATGCAAATAGTGCGACGGGATCAACTCGAGTACATTCCCACTCTTGAGCCTGATGACGTCACCGTGATCTGGTATGGCAACGACCCTTCTTTGATCGAACACCCCGAAGTGTGGCAAAAAGCGTATCCAGAGGTTCGAGATGTAGACTTTGCTGTTCTCGGCGATCGAGAGCCACAGGATGATACCACTCGTCACGTCGGGATCTTGGTGGGTGTAAAAGATGTGGGTTATTCTCGAGGGATCCACCACTTCGGAAACGTTCGCCAGCACTCTTGGAAACACATGGGCACCGCCAGGATCGAGCAAAACAGCTTCGTTTCCGTCGACTATCAAGTACTGGTTCGTCTGAACGATCTCTTCTTCCTTCTCTTCCCACCCAAGAAAGTAGAATTTGTGAGTTCCGTTGTCGAAGAGTAAGCTGTTCTGGATCATGAGAAATCTTCCTCCTCGATATAAATTATGCCACGTCGAGTCCTATCATCTCTCCCCAACGACTGTTCCAGGTATTCTGAGCTTTCTCTCCAACCACGCGAAGAAGAAAGATGAGATCCAAACGACTGTCAGATAGATCAGAGCGGTGATCAGATAAACTTTGAAGAACTCGAAGTTCCTACTCGCGATGAACTTGGCTTGTGCCATCATCTCGGGTGCGCCAATGATGTAAGCCATGGAGGTGTACTTGAGCAGGTATATGAACTCGTTCGTCCAAGCTGGAATGACGCGTCTCAACGCTTGCGGTAGGATGATCAACCTCACCGCTTGCCACTTGCTCATCCCGATGGACAGAGCTGCCCTCATCTGTCCTGAACCTATCGACTGTATCGCACCCCTTATGTACTCAGCTTGATAAGCTGCACTGTTCATTGTGAAGCCGATGAGAGCCGCAACCAGCGGGGAAAACCTTATCCCATAGACTGGAAGACCGTAGTAGAGGATGAAGAGCTGAACGAGCATGGGTGTACCTCTTATGAGTTCTATGAACGTTGCGCTGAGAAAGCTCACCACTTTGTTGGCGTAAACACGCCAGACACACAGGAGCGTTCCAAACAGAAGTCCGAAGATCGCCGCGAAGGCGGTCATGTAGAATGTGACGATCAGACCGTTCAAAAGCCTTGGGATCGCTTGAACGAACACCTCGGCAAAACTCATCTTCTCTCCTCACCGTAAAGCTCTGTGAGCCTTCTGAGAAACTGTCTGGTCCTTTCAACCTTGGGATTCGTGAAGATCTCAGACGGAGGTCCCTGTTCGACGATCACACCGTTCTCCATGAACACGATCTCGTCCGCCACGCTCCTTGCAAATCCAAGCTCGTGAGTGACCACGAGCATCGTCATGCCACTCTTTGCAAGGTCTATCATGACCGAGAGCACCTCGCCTATCAACTCTGGATCCAATGCGGACGTTGGTTCATCGAAGAGTATCAACTTCGGTCTCATCGCCAAAGCCCTCGCTATGGCGACGCGCTGTTTTTGACCACCGGAAAGTTGCGACGGATAAAGGTGTGCTTTATCTGCCAAACCCACCTTTCTCAACTGTTCCAAGGCTATCTGAGTCGCTTCATCCTTAGGCAGTTTTTGAACCTTGATCAATCCTATCCTCACGTTGTCGAGGGCCGTCAAGTGATTGAACAGGTTGAAATCCTGAAAGACGAAACCGATCTTCTGTCTCATCCTGTGGGCGTTCTTAGATGTTATCTCCTCTCCTTCCAGAAAGACTTTCCCAGAGTCTGGTTCGACCAACCTGTTTATGCACAACAAGAGCGTGCTCTTTCCAGTGCCACTCGGGCCGATTATCACCTTGGTTTCTCCTTTCTTCAACTCGAGCGACACACCCTTCAAGATCTCTGTTGCTCCATACTTTTTCCTCAGATCCACAACCATGAGGACTGGTTCCTGATTCAATGCACAACCTCCCTCGTTTCGAATCCAGCTATTCTCAACTTCTTCTCAACGAAGGCCAAGATTCTGTTCGCGAACAGCGTCAAGGCGAGATAGATGGCGGCACACAGGAGGAATATCACCATGGGTTCGTAGGTTCGTGCGATGATGTAGCTTCCCTGTCTCAACAGCTCAACCACTCCGAGCGCGTAGGCCATGGAGGAGTCTTTCAAGACAACCGTGAGTTCGTTGGTCCAAGGAGCGATGGAGAAGCGAAGCGCTTGTGGAAAGACGATGTATCGAAAGGTCTGAAAGCGCGTCATGCCTATTGAGAGGGCCGCAACGGTCTGGCCCTTGCCCACGGAAAGGATTGCCCCACGAAAGATTTGGGACTGATAGGCAGAACTCCTCAACCCCAGTCCCAAAACGCAGGCCACGAAAGGATCGAGTCTCACACCAACTTCAGCTAAACCGTAAAAGATGAGCATCAAGAGGACCAACAATGGGATGCTCCTGAAGGTCTTTTCATATATGGAACAAACGAGGCGCGGTACACGCGCCCCGTAGACCTGAAAGAAACTCACCGGGATGGCTATGACGAGCCCGAGCGCCAATCCCGCCAACGTCAGCTGGATCGTCACCAACGTACCCTTCAGGAGTATCGGTAAAGACTCGACGATCAATATCAAGCTGTCTATCCTTTAACCCCCCACGCGCTCCTCAAAAGTATTTGTCGATCAACTCGTTGATCTTGCCCGTTTCGATCAGAGTTTTCAAAGCTTGATTGATCTTGTCCAAAAGCTCCTTGTTACCCTTTCTGACGGCTATACCGTACTGTTCTCCCGTTACAATGATGCCCACGACCTTCACAGGCTTCGTCGCGGCGAATCTGTTCGCAACCGGTGAATCCAAAACTATAGCGTCGATGTTGCCGTTCAAAAGATCGCTGAGAGCAAGAATGAAGGTATCGTACCTTTTCAAGTTTCGTTCAGGCAAAAGCCCTTTCTCGACGAGATTCTCCGTGCACCACAGATCACCCGTCGTACCTGTTTGAACACCTATTCTGTACTTTCCAAACAGAACTGTGATGGTGAGATCCGAGCCCGCCTTGACGATGATGCTCTGATCCGCCGTCCAGTAAGGCATCGAAAAGTCCACGACCTTCTTTCTTTCCTCAGTTATCGTCATTGCCGCGGCAGCAACATCGATTTGGCCTGCCCTCAGAGCTGGTATGAGTGAATCAAAGCTCATGTCCACGAACTTCAGTTCGAAGCCTGCGATCTTGGCTATCTCGCGCATGAGGTCCATGTCGAAGCCGACGAACTGTCCGTTCTCGATGTACTCGAAGGGTGGAAAGTCTGCACTCGTTCCCACGGTGACGGTTCTGGCGAAGAGTACGAACGAAATCAGAAGAAGCACACTTAGAAACACCTTCACTTGTTTCACGCTCTCACCCCTCCATCATCTGTTACCCAGATTATATCACCACGTCCATCACGAAGGTCAACCACGCTCGTGCAAACGTTACAAGAACTGAGATCTTCGCAGAACATCTTTTTCATCACGCTGAATTCAGTATAAACGGGGGAACCTCACGAAGGAAACAAAGATGTTTCTTTCAGCCGCTTTGGCCACCAGAAATCTTTGATCTTTCAACCTCCTGCAACGAGTGACGCAAAATCGTTCCACAGCTTTTTCAGACTCTCTTCTATGAAAATCTTCGTCTCCTCGATCACGCGTTCACCCCTTCGAATGCGTTCTCGCAGTTTTTCAAGCATCTCTTCGATACTTTTTTCACCCGGCCCACCCATCACCTGCCTGACTCGCACAAAGTTCTCCACCGAAAGCATCTCAGCGACCTTCGAGGGGCTCATTGTGAATCTCTTCCCCGTGAGCCTTTCAAAATTCTCCACCAATGAACCGTACCGCATGCCACTCTTGATGTACTCGGAGACTATCTGGTGCGCCTGGCGAAAACTGATTCGAAACTCTCTCACGAGATGATCGGCGAGTTCCGTCGCTGTGGAACCTGTGGAGAGTGAGAGTTCTTTGACTCTGTCTTCGTTCACGGTCATCTTCTTGATGATCTCCTTCGTCAGTTTCAAGGCTTGCTTCAAGACCTCGGCTCCATCCAAAAACTTGAACAAGACAAAATCTCCGTTCTCGTTCACGTCCTGGTACGGCGTGTTGAGAAAAGCAACCTCCACGGCATTGAAGAATCCAAAAGAAACACTCGATCTTATCCTCAAATGTTCAAGGATAACAGGATTCCTCTTCTGTGGCATTATACTGCTGATCTGTACCAGTTCGTCAGGAAAGCTGAAGATACCAACCTCACAGGAAGCTTTATGAAGAACGTCTTGAGCGAACCTCGACAGATCGATCGCAAGAACTTTGAGTGGATCAAGAGCCATGTTGATCCAGTTCGATGTGACGATCGCCCTGTAGGAATTTTCGACAGGCTCGAAGAAACCGAGATAATCACTCACGATCTCTCTGTCGATTCTGAAACCTGTCGTCGTTATGGCGGCAGATCCCATGGGACAGAGGTTCACAACACGTGTGGCCAAGATCAATCCTTCCAGAACCTCCAGAGAATCGAAGGCCAGAGAGAGCAAATAATGTGCTAAGGTCGAAGGTTGGGCGGGTTGACCATGCGTGTACATGAGCAGGAATGTTCGAACGTTTTGTTCGGCCTTTTTTGATAGCCTTTCCACCAGATCGATCAATTCAGCCGCGATCTCCAGGAGCTTTTCTCGAACGCACATTCTGAAAATGGTTGCATCTATGTCGTTCCTGCTGCGCGCAGTGTGGAGGAAACCAGCCTTTTCAATACCTATCTTCTGCGATAACTTTCGCTCAATCAGAAAAACGAGGTCCTCTACGCCATCTGGTAATTTCTCATCGATCTTTTCATTTTCGAGCTCTGAAAGCGCCTGTGCAATCTCTACGACAAGCGATTTCGGTAGAATCTCAGTTTTCGCCAGCATGAGCAGGTGAGCCTCGTTGATTCGAAAGTAATGGTTCAAGAGCTTCTTCCAGTTTTCGAAAGAGCTGTCCAGGACCGTTTCTTTGTAAACTCTCGAAAAACTCACTTGACCATCTCCAAGATGCTGTTCATATTCTTGTATAGGACTTTTTCTATCTCCTCGTCACTGTAACCGACCTCGATCATCGTCCTCAGCTGTTCTTCCAGATAGACCTTCGCAAATCCCCGTGGGAACCAACTCGAATCGGTACCGAAGATGATTCTGTCTGCACCGATGGTTTCTCTGAATTTCCTGAAGAGCGTCTGCAAAGTGACCTCGTAAGGCATCCATCTCATCCACTGGTTCGAGCCGCTCGTATCGATATACACGTTCGGACACGCCCAACAGAGGTTGAGCGTTTCGAACACGTAACCACACCCGAAGTGTGGCACGATGAATTTGATCCTCTTGAACTGCTTCGCAACGTCGTGTATGATCAACGGATTTATGTTAACGTGGTACGCGATCCCACCGGCTGCACCCAAGATACCGAAGTGAATCAAAACGGGTATCTCGTGCGCGTTGGCGACTTCCCAAACAGGATACAGCGACCTGTCGTTCAGAGGCGTGTTGACCTTGGGTCCCAAGATTTTGTACCCCTTGAGCCCTTTTTCGATGCACCTTTCGAGCTCTTCCGCAGCACCTTCATTTGACGGATCGTGATGGGCATAGCCAACGAACCTGTCTGGATGACTCGCGACGAGTCTCATCATGTTCTCGTTACCGTTCGCCGTCACGAAGACGATCTTTTCTATGTTGTACTTCTGCGCTTCCGAGTACCACAGTCTACAGAGTTCGTCGAAATCGTCTATCCGTTGTGGCTTGGGGAAATTCCACGCTTTCAACCATTTTTCCTTCTCTCTTTTCAACCACGGATCGTCTTCGGACCCTTTGGCGAAATCCAGCGGGAAATGAACGTGTGAATCGATCAGTCTCATCGATATCATCCTTTCAGACCAGACAGCATTATGCCCCTGATGATTTGCTTCTGGAAGATCAAAAAGACGATTATCAACGGGATCGTTGAAACTGTCGCTCCGGTCATGATCAGCTCCCAGTGCATCAGATTTTCACTCGAAAAGGTTGCCAAGCCAACAGGTAAGGTGTACATCCTGGGCTTTGAAACAACTATCAAAGGCCATAGGAACGCGTTCCAGTTGCCTATGAAATTCAAAATTGCAAGTGAAGCCAGAGCAGGTTTGACGAGTGGAAGGGCTACTCTCCAGAAAATTCCAAATTCAGATACTCCGTCGATCCTGGCGGCGTCCAAAAGATCGTCTGGTATCGTCTCCATGAACTGTTTCATGAGAAAAATCCCGAAGGCGGTGATCATACCGGGGAACATGATACCCCAGTAGGTATCTATCCAACCGAGCCTGGACGACATCACGTACCACGGTATTATCAGCATCTCGGTGGGGATCATCAATGTGCTCAGGATGAACAGAAAGATGATGTTTCGTCCTGGAAAGCTGTACTTGGCTATCGTGTAGCCAACCAAAGAATCGAAGAACATCACAGAAAAGGTGGTCGACAGCGCGACAATCAAACTGTTGAGAAACCATCTCGGAAACAATGAAGCGCTCATTATCTTCTGGTAGTTAGCCAAGGTGGGAGACTTTGGAAACAGATAGGGCCTGTAGATCTCCCTGAACGGTTTCAAAGACGACAGAACCATCCAGAAGAAAGGAAAGATCATCACTATCGCCAGAGCAGTCAAAACGATGTAACTGACCAACTTTACCATTCTGTCGGATCTGGCCATGTCACCACCTCAATATTGAACTCTTCTGTTCAGTACTTTGAGCTGTAGTACAGTGATACCGAGTATCATGAGGAAAAGCACGACAGTCGCAGCTGTCGCTGTGCCCATGTCGAAGGATTTGAAAGCCTTTTGGTAGATGTAGAGGACTAAGGGTAGTGTCGAGTTGAGCGGTCCGCCCGAGCCTTGATCGGTCATGTTGTATACCTGTGTGAATATTCTCAGAAACATTATAGTCTCCATCACAGACAAAAACACTATCACTGGGTTCAGCAAGGGAATCGTTATCTTGAACAACAACTGTCTTCGGTTTGCGCCGTCCACCCTTGCGGCCTCGAGGTATTCTTTTGGTATGTTTTGAAGACCCGCAAGAAAGATGATCACACAATATCCGATCTCGACCCACACTGTCGTCGCCACTATGGATGGCAATGCTTCCGTCGTACTCATAAGAAAATTTCTCGCTGGTAATCCAAGGAAGCTGAGAAAGTTGTTTATGACGCCGGTCGGTGGTTTTTGGTACATCCAACGCCAAACCCAACTCGTGGCAACGATCGGTGTTATGTACGGCATAACGTAGATTAGCCTGTAGAAACTTTGAAACTTTGTCACGTTGTTCAACAACAGCGCAAGTGCCAACGAGAGCACTATCACGCTTGGAACACCGTAAAGAACGTACTTGAGCGTGTTGAAAAGACTGATCATGAATACCGGGTCATTGAATATACCCACATAGTTCGATAACCCAACGAATTTCCTGACGGGAGATATGATGTTCCAGTTGGTGAAGCTCATGTAAAATGCGGAAATCATCGGATAGAACCGTATGAAGGCGAAAAACAAAAGGGGTATCGAGAGAAAAAGGTACGCGGTCAGCACTTTCTTATGCCTCAACTTCACGATCTCACCCCAAAGGGGCGCGACCGAGTCGCGCCCACGTTTCACTTACCAACCGACTTCCAGAACTTGTCGAGAATCGCTTGCTCCTCCTGTGCGGCCTCCCTGAAGGCTTGCTCGGGAGATACACCCTTGAGCCACACTTTGTCGACAGCGTCCATCATGACTTTTCTTTGAGCCGTTTCGTCCACGAAGAAGGTCGCATGCGCGTATTCGAGACCCTTCAGGAACGGGCCGTATATCGGGTCGTTGTGGTATTTCTGAGCCACGGCAGGGTTAGCGGGAAGTTCTCCAACTTTCTCAAGCCACATCTCCATGACCTTTTCGCTCGCGAGGAACTTCAAGAACTTAATTGCAGCATCCAGTTTCTCTCCGGCGCAGTTCTTCGTGATCCCGTTCGCCCAGAAGGAAGCAAAGTTCGATCTGATACCGTTGTGTTCGGGCAGTTCAGCTACACCGAAGTTTATACCAGCTTTGTTGAGTGCCGCAATTCTGAACGATCCATCGATGTTCATGGCTGCCGCTTGTGACGTGAAGGCGGTTATATCATTGTTCATGAATCCTGGATAACCGACCTTGTGAACGGTTATGAGGTCGGTGTAGAACTTCAATGCTTCTGGTACTTCGTGGTACGTTACCTTTGTGTAGTCTTGGTTGTAAGGTGCTCCTCCAAACTGCCTGACGAGGACCTCCCTTATCCAATGATGACCCTGTCCGGACGGCTGGGTGGCCAAACCAGCTTGGACTATGTTGCCCTGTTTGTCGTACTTGGTGAGCTTCTTCGCCATTTCTACCAATTCTTGCAAGGTCCTTGGTGGCTTTTCAGGATCGAGTTTGGCTTCCTTGAAGAGATCTTTGTTCCAGAACAACGCGAGGCTTCTCACGGCTGTGGGTATGGCGTATCTTTTACCCATGAACTCGACACCTTTTGCCACGAACGGGAAGAAGTTTTTCTGGAAGTATTCATCGGAGAACTCGTTTTCTGGAAGTGGTTGCAGATAACCTGACGTGACGTACTTCGGTATCCATCCGTAGTAGAGATTCACGACATCTGGTCCGGTACCAGCCGGGACAGATGCCGCCACCTTTTCGTTGAAGGCTTCGTAAGGGAACGTCACGTGTTCGACCTCGATGTCTGGATAGAGTTTCTGAAATTCCTTGATGAGCTCGTCGATGGCTTTGACTTTCGTTTCGAAGTAGTACTGCCAGTAGACGATCTTCACTTTGCCAAAGACTGAAACCGACAGAACGAGGATTACCACGAGAGCCGCCAGCAGAGACCTCTTCACAACGCCACCTCCCTTTGGATTAGGTGGTACTCAGAGTGCGAGATTCGCAGAACTGCATCGAGATTTGGTTTGTTAAGCGACTTTACTAACACAATGTTAAACCGCGAAAGACACACTGTCAAGTCGAGTCGTCAGTACTGTCGACTCGTTCTTATCACTCGCTGACCGTCGTCGGTGATTAACATGAACGATCGACGTTTTTCTTCTGTTTTCTCCTTTTATCTTCTTGTTGCGTCATCAAAAGTTCAGTTAAGCTTTAAAACGAAAGGCTTATGAATCAGAACTTCTCGTTGCACTGGTTCAATCACTTCATTCCTTGAACATCACCAGCGCGCTGATCGGTTTGAGCTCGATCTTTTTGCTGAGCTTGTACAGAGCTTCCACACCCGCGCTTTCATCGTCCACCGCGACGCTCCACTCACCATCTGGAAGTTGGAATTCAACTGGTTGCACGTTGCCGTTGTAGATCACCAAGATCTCTTTCCAAGGGTCGTCGTTTGCATGATCTTTCAACATGAACGCAACGACGCGCCTTGGTGCGTCCAAAAAAACCAGATGCTTTTTGATCTGCTCTGCATCTCTCATTCTGAAGGCGGGATGTGTTCTTCTGAGTTCTATCAAACCTTTATGGTATTCGAACACGTCTATGAACTGCGCTTTCCTCTCGTAGTCCAGCGCGTTCAAAGAGATCGGGGCGTTGTAAGAGTTGTCGTTGAAGTTCTTCGTTCTGCAGAAGTCTTGACCCGCGTGGAGGAATGGAACGCCTTGGCTCGTCAGAAGAATGACGCCGGCGAGTTTTTGCGCGTTCTTGAGCTCTTCTTCCGTCCAAGTCCTCGTTCTGCCGGCCTTCGCGGCAAGGTAATTTTTGTCCCAAAGCGTGTGGTTGTCGTGACATTCAGCGTAGTTTATGGTCTGCTCGGGTGAAAAAGCGAAATCTTTGATCGTTCCACCGTAATCTATACTTCCCACGACACCGCGCTTCAATCTCGTCTCGGCACCGATCGTTCCAAGCACGAAGCCTTTCACCGTTGGATTGAACACAGAACCACGGATCGCATCTCTGATGGAATCGTTGAACACTGCGATTTTCGCATCTCCAAGATGATGTTTTCCAAACCTCGGCTGTGTACCCCAGCCACCCCAAGGCTCACCGTAGATGATCACGTTTGGATTGATCTCTCTCAGAGTTTTTTCGACCAAAAGCATCGTCTGCTTGTCTATCAAACCCATCTGGTCGAAGCGAAAACCATCCACGTGGAATTCCTTCGTCCAATAGACCACCGTGTCGAGTATGAGTCTTCTCATCATCAACCTTTCGCTCGCCGTGGTGTTTCCAACGCCACTCTCGTTAACGTACTGCCCCGTTTTGTCCACGCGGTAGTAATAGTAAGGCACAGCCTGATCCAGCGGTGAAAGGTCACCTACACCGTAGGTGTGCGGGAATACCACGTCCAAGATCACGCCGATGTTGTTCCTGTGGAAGGCCTGAACCATCCTTTTGAACTCTTTTATTCGCTCAGCTGGATCGAACGGGTTCAAACTGTACATGCCTTCCACTGCCATGTAGAGGTACGGATCATAACCCCAGTTGTAGCGGTTTTCGAAGTCTCTGTTGATCTCATCTCCAGTGTAGAAATCGTTCACAGGCAGGATGTGAACGTGCGTCACACCGAGTTCTTTGATGTGATCCAACCCAGTGGTGACGCCGTTTGGACCTCTCGTGCCTTCCTCTATCAAACCGAGGTAACTGCATTTGTTTTTCACACCACTCGTTGGAGAACCTGTCATGTCGGCTACGTGTATCTCGTAGATGATCGCATCCACGTACGAATCGAGCTTCACCCAAGTGTCTTTCTCCCAATCAGATGGATTAGTCTTTTGAAAGTCTACGATCGCGCTGTAGCGACTCTTCACAGAAACAGCTTTCGAATACGGATCGACCGATTCTCTTTCTTTGCCGTAATTGAAGTATCTGTATCTGTAGAGCCAGCCTTCGAAGTCTCCCTCCAGCTTGGCATACCAACAGCCTTTTTCGAGTCTCTGCATGTCCACGATCAAGTCTGGCTCTTCCTTTTCATCCTTGTAGAGCAAAAGCTTCACCCATTTGCTCACGGGTGACCAAACGTAAAACTCGCTGAACTGAGGTGTGTAGAAACAACCCAACGGACCGTCGTAGTAGAGTTGGTCCAAAACCTCGATCGCGTACACCCTCGCAGGCTTGAAACCTTCCACGTGCAAGAAGATGTCCCTCGAGAGGTCTTCTTCGCTGAGTGGTTCTGCCAGATTCACCAAGAAGTGTCTGGTTCTGGTTATATCGGTTGGATCGGCTTTTTCTAAACTTGCAAGTTTCACCTCTCTTTCATCGACGAAGAGCTTCACCCTGTCGAGATAGGTTTTCGTTTCGATCGGATTGGTGGCGTAGGCTTCTATCGTCGAAAAGTCTTTGAGTCTTGCAAAGAAAATTCTTGGACTCGTGTCCGGCCTTTGTTTGAAAATCTCCTCCACCCCCTGCAGGATCCAGACTTCAGCGAAGTTGTTCTCGATCTCTATGAACCTGTCCTTTGCGACATCTTTGGCTTCCCACTCTTTGAGTCTGACGATGATTCCGACCTTTGTCAAGTCCATGTCCAGAACGACCGTGGCTTTGAGGCCAAAATCGTCGGCCTCGGTGAATTGGTAGGCTTTCCCTTCTTGTCCTATCGGCTCAACGGGCCAGATCCAGAGGTTCCAACCTTCGTAGTTTCCATCAAACCTGTGGTAGTGAACGACGATCGTGGTGGATGAAAAAACCAGTGTCACAAAAGCGAAAAGAACCAGCGAGAAAAACCTGTGCATCGGTGACGCCCCCTTGATATATGATTTTAAGCACACGTCAGTTGCGAAACTTAGCTATCAGTACTATGTCTTCTCGCAATATCGGGATTTTGAAAGGTAGATCGCTGCTGGATGGATAGAGATCAGCCATAAAAAGTCCTTCGGGTTCGAAACCTGCTCGCACGATGAGTTTGAGAATTGTGTATGGTGTGAACCAATACCTGTGATCTGTGTTTATCCCCTCCGAGTTCTTCATGGCCAAATGAAAATTCAACAGCCTAAAAGCGTTTGGAACAGTAACAATAATTCTCTCTGCAATATCGTTAAACTTCCTTCGAATCTCTTTAAGAAAAAGGAGTGGATCATCCAAGTGTTCAAGAACTTCCGGCAACAACACATAGTCGAAGTGGCTCTTGCTCAGCTCGCTTGGTAGATCTTGATTGATGAGATCCAGGCAATAAACATTGCTTATACCCAATGTGTTCCTGACGAACTCGACAGCCTGGCAGTCTATATCTATGCCAAAGCATACGTTGCACACGTCTAAAAGTCTTTTGTGAAGCCAGACGTTGTTCTGCAATTTCTTCATTATTAGATCCTTGTGATCAGCGAAACCGATATGAACGATGTTCTTACCTCGGCACTTGTTTTCGAGAAAACCGATTCTATCTAAATAGGGCATATTCCACAAGCTGATTTCAAAAGATGAACTGAACTTTTCTCCTGTTAGGTACGGCATTAAATTCTCGAAAGAGCTAAGCCTTTTTCCCTCGATGGTTGTAACTTGGCCTTGACTTGTTAAGTTATACGCCTCTGGAACAGAACTGCGTACCACACTTGTGAGCTTGTGGTGATCCTCGTCCAAGCAGTCCTTTATGTGAACATAGATTTCATGGATCTGCCTTTCAAGTGGATAGTTATTTTCGATGAATTCGCGATACTTTTCGCTTTCGTAATTTTCACACAGAATCCCGGGGATTTCGTAGACAAAATTGAAAACAAGTTCCCTTGGGAACTGGTCTTTCGCTCCACAATAGTTGTGTATCACCGGTTTGATACCAAGCGCCATTGCTTCCATGATGTTATAGGGATGACCTTCATGCACACTTGTGGAAAGAACAAAATTCTTATCCTCCAAAAACTCTTCGATGTTTTTCACATATCCTTGGAAAACAACGTTCTTTTCTAAGCCAGTTTCCTTCAGCAAATGGGTGAAGTAAAAATGGTACCTCAAATCCTGAAAATCCCCAGCGATCGATAGATTGTACCTCGGATCGATCTTCACCAGCTGCCCCATCACCTGTAACCACATCGCAGGGTCTTTCTTGTAGTTTATGTGAGAAACGACAGCTATGTTGTATCCTTTCTCGCGAGGTTTGAACTTGAACTTGTTCAGGTCCAAACCGTTGTGTATCACGACCGTTCTGTCGTTGATCTGCTCGTAAACTTTGGGGTGGTAGGTTGCGATAACCTTTCTCATGTGCTCCGCGACGAGAATCAACGTGTCTATTTTCTTCCAGTCAATCTTTCCAAGAAAAGCGTTCGTGAGAGCCTCATAGCTGTGCAATCGACAAACGATCTTTTTGCCCATCTTCTCCAACTTGTTTGTCACTTCCACTGCCATTTCGTTCGCCCACTCGAGCCACACTATGTCGGCCCATCTGTAGGCTTGAACTATCTGATTTCCGTCTGTTGTCACGACCAACTTCACTTCGAAGACGTTCGAGAGCACCTGCGCGATGTCTTTTATGAAGTTGTCCAATCCAGGCAGGCAAAAGATCGCAATCTTCTCAGGTCTTTTGAATTTCATCTTCGCTTGCTCGAACTTCTCCTTCATCTGTGGCAAATCACTCAGCTGCGCGGCTTTCGAATAATAATGAAGCGCCATCGGAAAGTTGTCCTGCGCAAGCTGAGTGTCTCCCAAAAGGTCGTACACTTCCCAGGTTTTGTTTTTGATCCTTGTCAAATAGCGCCAAGATTCGAAAAAGTTCTTCTTCTCGAACAAGACCTTCGAAAGATTGAAAAGCACATCGTCGTTGGTCGGATCGAGCTTCAAAGCTTTTTGAAAGTGTTCTAAAGCGTTGTCAAACTTGTTTTCTTGGTAGAAAAGAACTCCAAGCATGTTGTGCCTCATCGACTCAGGTTCGATCTTTTGGGCGAGTTCCTTTGCCTTGGAAAAATCCTTGAACATGACATACTTTTCGATCTCTCTAAACAGTTCTTCCATCTTCACACCTCTCGAATTATTCTTCCATCAGCACAAGGCACAATCCTTCAAAAATAAAAGGCGGGCACACGCCCGCCTTTCGTGTTCGATGTGTTATCGCAGCAACTGCAGCACTGTCTGTGGCAACGCGTTCGATTGAGCCAACATCGCCATGCTTGATTGCATCAAGATTTGCTGCTTGGTGAACTCCATCATTTCCTTCGCCATGTCTGCATCTCTGATTCGAGACTCTGCAGCCGTCAGGTTCTCCGCAGCTACTCCAAGGTTGCTTATCGTGTGTTCGAGCCTGTTCTGCACCGCTCCAAGTCTTGCGCGTGCGGTGCTGACTTTGTGTATCGCCGCGTCTATCAACATGATTGTTCTTTCTGCGCTGTTCTGGTCTGTCACTCTCAGTGATCCTTCTGTGAGCGCGAGCGCTGCAGCTCTCATGTCGTCAAGACCAGCTATCATGTTGTGTCCTTCGTTCGCACCTATCTGGAAGATCAGCGAGGTGTCTTGATACCACCTTTCCTCGGCTCTCACAACACCACTGTCTATCACTTCTTCCAGCGGCAGAGCTCCGCCGAAGGAGTTGATATTGTAGACTCCTGTTGACCAAGTGAAGAAAATACCTTTTAGACCTGCTGCAATATCGATAACGAACCTTCCTGCGGTAGCACTGTAACTGATGGATCCAGTGATTGTTCCGTAAATCGCCCTACCTTCGCCAAAATTAACGATGGGTGCACTTGCGAGTCCTGTTTGGTTGAAGTAATTGATTCTTACATCCAGTGCACTCGTTCCAGCTCCAGCAAACTGGCCTACCTCGACGACGTAGGAACCTTCGTTAACATCAGCAAAAGTTAAATTCACAGACGTTGCAAGAGAAATGCGGAACGAATTCACCAAGGCAGATATCGTGTTTCCTGCGTGGGTATCAGAAACAATGAATTCGAACCGCAAGCCTCCGACTGTTCTTATGTATGACGAAAAGCTGGCGTTGTTAGATACGGTAAAGCGAAACACAGTTGTCCCAGCAGCGAGCACAGCCACGGTTGCACCCGTCAATGACAACGTGAGTGTTCCCAGATTTCTACCAAGGATGGCAAGATTAACGCTAGAATTGCCATTAATGTTAGAGCCTTGTGCGAGTTGGAACCCTCTTAGATTACCAGCCTGTGACGCTTTCAGATCGAAGTTACCGCCCGTAACGACCTTGAGGTCGGCTTGTGGTCTGAAGCTTTCGATCTTCCCATCCAAGAGCTTCATCGTGTTGAACTCGGTTGTACGGGCGATCCTGTCGATCTCTTCTCTGAGCTGGTTGATCTCAGCTTGGATCTGATTCCTATCAACGTTGGTGTTGGTGTCAGATGCCGCTTGAACTGCGAGCTCTCTCATTCTCTGAAGGATCGAGTGGACCTCTGTCAGTGCTCCTTCTGCAGTCTGAATCAACGATATAGCGTCCTGTGCGTTTTTGACAGCCATGTTCAAGCCTCTGATCTGGCCTCTCATCTTTTCGCTGATCGCCAAACCCGCTGCGTCGTCTCCAGCTCTGTTGATCCTCAGACCAGAGGAGAGTTTCTCGAGCGTTTTGCTCATCGAATACTGCGTTTCGCTCATGCTCCTCCAGGCGTTCAGCGCGTTGATATTGTGATTGATACGCATATTTGCACCTCCCTGTTTTGATCACCGCCTCCCTGGCGGTGAATTCTCTCACCAACGGGCCCGTTGGTTTTCATTAGTTATATCGGCAGGGCGAAGGAGGATTTTAGAGAAATGTACGGTTATTCTCGATTGATGAGATAATGAAGACAGATCTTCGGTGAGAAGCGCTTTGAAGAAAAAATAAAGGTCCCCTCGTCGGGGACCTTGAGACTGCACATGGTACAGTTCGAAGTTCGTCGCCGTTGGAAGAACTTGACTTGACGGAACTTCTCGTGGTGAAACTGCTTTCTTTAGAAATTTGAGCTCATGTTGATCAAAGATATTTGAAGTGTCAATTTCACTCAGGAGCGCTTGATATTTTGGATATAACTTACAGGATCTGAGGAATTAGAATGAACCCAATGTAGGTTCCCACTTCCGGCCGAATGATCTTTCCACTGGAGCGCTCCCATAAATATGTATACGGCCACGCTCATTGAGAGCTCGAAACAAAATTGTGAATAGACCATTGAAGGACGGTGCCTTTGAAAATGAATCATCATGCAGGCACTCGTAGAATAACAGCTTCAAGGTGGTAGGATTTGAATATAAAAGATGCCGAGGCACAAAAACAACTCAAAGCGCTTGAGAGCACCCTCAATTTGAGCTTGAAGAGTTCACATGCCGAGGAGGCGAACGGTATGGAACAACTCGTTAGACCTTCGGGTTCTTGGGTTGCGCTCGTGACACCTTTCACTGAGAAAGACAGAATCGACATCGATGGGTTCAAGAAACTGGTGGATTTCCATGTAGCGAACGGGACGGATGGGTTGATATTCATGGGTTCAACAGGGGAAGCAACTTCACTGTCGATGGAAGAGAGGAAATTGATCATCCAAGAGATGACGAAGTATTGCAAAGGGAAGATCGAAGCCTTCTTCGGGACGAGTTGCTCGACGACGAAGGACACCGTGGAGCTCTCGCGGTTTGCTGAAGAATGTGGTGCGGACGGAATTCAGCTTGTGGTCCCTCCTTACATCGTGCCTCCGCAGGAAGCGATCTTGGAATTCATTGCCACGGTTGCAAAATCTGTGAACATAGCCGTGACGATCTACAACAACCCGTCCAGGGTCGTGGCGAACATCGATCCTTCAACCATGGCAAAACTCTTGGACATAGGCAACATCGTTGCGATCAAGGAAGCTTCACCGAGTTTGACACAATTGATGGGAGACATTGAAGTATCGGCGGGAAGGTTGAACGTGCTCTGCTGTGATTCACCGAAGTTCGGTTTGATCTTACCTTTGATGGCGATGGGAGGACACGGCACGGCGAACGTAACGGGTAACGTTCTACCGAAAGAGTTCGCATTGATGTCGAAGCCTTGGGAGAGTTGGGAAGATGCTGTCAGGTGCAGAGAACTCTTTTTCAAGTATAAGCCTGTCATGGAGGCTGCATATCTTTTGGTCAACCCCGTTGGGATCAAAGCGATGATGAAACTTTTGGGAATGCCAGCGGGAGATCCAAGACCACCCCTGCAACCACTGAAAGGAAACTTGTTGGACAAAGTCAGAGAAATCATCGATAAGTTCAGGCTGAGGGAAAAGTGCGTTGTGTGATGAGTAAATGTATGAAAATGTTGTAAGATCGACTTGAGAAAAGTGAAGTGACAGCGCTGAACGAGATTTTGAAAAACTCATTATTCCTGAAGATCTTCGATAACGTTTCGGACGGTGTCTACTGCGTAGACCGCGAAAGAAGGATTCTGTATTGGAGCAAGAAGAGTGAAGAGATAACTGGTTACGGAGCGAAAGAAGTCTTAAGAACACGGTGTCAAGACAACATCCTCAAACACGTGGATGACAAAGGCACGGAACTCTGTTTGGAAAAGTGCCCCTTGGTGAAGGCCATGGAGAAAGGGACTGTTCAGACTGAGGAAGTCTTCCTGCACCACAAAGAAGGTTACAGAGTGCCTGCGATCGTTGTGGGTATACCCGTGGTCGGCGAGTCTGGAGATGTCGTGGGAGCCATCGAGTTGTTCAGAGAAAAGGCTGAAAAGAGCTTTCTTGAAAACGAGATAAAGCAACTGAGAAGGCTTGCGTTCGTTGACGAGCTGACTCAGGTTTTGAACAGGAGAGGGTTAGAATACTATCTCAAGATGAAGCTGAGTGAGGTTGAGAGGTTCGATAGGATCATAGGTGTGTTGTTCATCGACGTGGACGATTTCAAATCGATCAACGATCGTTTTGGACATCACGTTGGAGACAAGGCCTTGCAATTTGTTGCTGGTACACTGAAGAAAAACTTGAGAACCAGTGATTCACTGGCGAGGTACGGCGGTGATGAGTTCGTCGCGGTCGTGGAATTGAAGGAACAGAAGGAAATAGAGGAGATAGCAGAAAGATTGAAAAATCTGATAGCCGCTTCTTACATCGTTGAGAACGATCAGATCGTTCGTGTGACCGTCTCGATAGGCGGTGTCGTCGTGAAAGAACGCAGAGACGTGGATGAGATACTCAAACGCTCCGACGAATTGCAGTACGAGAGCAAGAAGAAGGGTGGAGACAGTTGCTCTGTGAGCTTCTAAAGGTCTCAGCCTTGCCAGAGAGATTTTGACTTGAAATCCTCGAGTATTTTACTCAGCCCATACGTTGAACCTCTGGTCACAACAGAAGATGGTCTGAAAGGGCAAGCGTGTCTTGCGACTTTGGTGAAAAGTTCGAAAGTTCCGATTTCCCTGGCGATCTTCACAGTTTCGTCCTTATCCATGCCTATGAGTGGTCTGTAGATGGGCATTTTCACAACGCCGCTTTCGAGAAACAGATTTTTCAGAGTCTGCGATGCAACTTGACCGAGTGAATCACCTGTGACTATGCCGAGTGCAGATCTTTCCTTGGCGATCTCCTCAGCTTTTTTGAGCATGAGTATCTTGCAGATCACACATGTCCATTCTCTCTTTCTCATGCGTTCAAGTTCCACGACGTAAGATTGAAAGTACTCTCGATGGTTCACGACGATCAGTTCAATCGGTTCTGAACTGTACTGGTTCAGCACGTCGACGATTTGCCGTGCAAGGTCCGCGTGGCCTTGATCGAAATGCAACACCGTCAGGCTGACGCCTCTTTTGAGCATCAAGAAACCTGCGACGGGTGAATCTATGCCAACGCTCATGAGCAGGACGAGTCTTCCTTGGATGCTCGACGGTAGGCCTCCGACACCTTTTTTCGTTTCGAAGAATACGTAAGCTTGACCCTCTATCATCTCGATGCCTATGACGAGTTCGGGTTGGTTCAAATTCACCTTCCAACCGAAGTGTTGTACGACGAAGGCACCTATCTCTTCGTTGATCTGTTGAGAAGTCTTGTGGAAAGCCTTGTTGATCCTGCGCGCATCGATTTTGAACGAGGCGGGATTCATGTTGCGAAGATGCGTGGAAAGGAATTCTGGAATCTCTTCGTACGCCATCTTCCACGCTGGGGAAACGGAAACGACGCCGGGGACTCTTCTGACGATCTCGGCGAACTCGTGTGGAGCATCGACGATCAATCTGCCCTGAGTGGAACGAACTTTCGCTACGACGCCTTTTCTCTCGAGCGCCCTTTTTATGTTTTCGATCAACTTGTTTTCGAACGTCTTTCTGTTCTTTCCTTTCAGCGCTATCTCACCGTAGCGAACGATGATCAAGTTTTTCATCCTCCAGTAGGAATTTCAGCGATCTTCTCAGAATGAGACACCTGAAGAAGTACGAAGATCTGTGGCCACATGGAAGCGATACCTTATGAACATCGGGCAGACGTTCTATCAACGCCCGTGAACTTTTGGAGATGATCACCCTGTCGAACAAGCCTTTGAAGAAGAGCACAGGCTGTCTGACGAACTTCGCATAGGACAATGGATCGTAATGGAAGCATGCAGGTTCGAGCTGGAATATGTCTTCTATCTTTTCAAGCTGCTCAAGCTTTTCGAGAGCGACGGATCTGTTCTTCACGCACGTCGCTTCGTCGCGACAGCCATACTCGTTGCTCTTCTCCATGTAATCTTCTCTGAGTTGTTCGGTGTGTGGTGCGTACCAGTTTATCCAGCGCCAATCTCCACCGGTGAAGGTCAAAATGCCTTTTTTAAGTCTTTCATCGATCGCGAGAGCCATCGTTGCGATCATGCCTCCGAAGCTGAAACCCATGATGACCTTTGGAAGATGGGAAGTTTCTTCAACGTAGTCCAACGTTCTTCGAACGTCCTTCACGGACTGGTGGAACATCGTACAACACTGCTTTGGAGAGGTCGAGAAGAACGGTTCGCCACCGCGCCATGAACCGGGTGCGCGAAACCAGTGGTATGGAAGTATCACGAAGTAAGTGTTGACACCGTACTTTTTGAAGTTCTCGGCGAACCAGAGAAGATAAGAAATGTTTCTGTTTCCTATGCCGTGCACGAAAATTAGATCGAGCTTCGGCTCATCTGCGAGGAACCCGTACACGTACACGCGCTTGCTCTCTTCGATCTGTGGCTCGTAGACTGCGTCGAAAGAGACCAAATCGAAGTTCATGAAGGGCTTCTTCTGAACGTTCAAAGCTTTGTGCTTGTCGTACTCGAATGGAAGCATTTCAGAACCTTCGCTTCACACCGAAAACTTCTTCCACTTTCTTGATTGTGTTTTCAAAAATCTCGTTGACTTCTTCGTCAGTGAGCGATCTGTCAGGAGCTCGATAGATCACGTAGAAAGTGACGCTGATCGTGTTCTCAGCCAAGCCCTTGCCCGTGTATACGTCGCTCACACCCACATTTTCGACGAACTCGTGAGATTTCTTCAGGAACTTGAGTATGTCACCAGCCCTGCTTCCCATTGGAAGCAAGAGAGAAATGTCCCTTCTCACGTAGGGGAACGGGGCGGGCGTGACGATCGCACGAACTGGGTTGACATTCTCGTACAGGATCTGCAGGTCCAGTTCAGCAAAGTAGACCTCACCTTTGAAGTCGTAAACTTCGTTGAAAGATCGATTCAGCATTCCAAGATAGCCCACTTGCTGGTTGTTCACGTAGATGAAGGCTCGACGGCCCGGCGTGAGCCAATCGATGGACGCAGGTTCGAATTCGAAGTTCAAATTCAAATGTTTTCCGATCTCCTCGATCACGCCTTTCAACCAAAGCAAAGATACAGTTCGCGTGTCGGTGTAATCCTCTTCCTCGAGCTTACCTGAGGCGATCATGCCGAGTTTTTCGCGTTCGAAAAGTTCACCGTCTTTAATGCCATAGACCTTCGCGATTTCGAAGAACTTGACGTCCTTGTTCTGTCTTCTGACGTTGTAAGCTACACAGTCGATCAATCCAAAGAGCAACGAAGGCCTCAGACTGTCCATGTCCTCGACCATGGGATTGTTCAGCATGAGCGGTTCTTGTTTGGTCAGTTCTTTGACGATGGAAGATTTACAGAAGGAGAGGTTCACAACTTCGTTGAACCCGCACGAACGGACCAGTTGTTTGATACTGCGTCTGAACTTCTGATGATCGCTCCAACCTCCGACTGAGGCGAGGATGCGCGGAGCTTCACTTTGAACTTTGTCATAACCGAAGATCCTACCGACTTCCTCGATGAGATCTTCTTCGATCGATATATCGGGTCTGTGGGTGGGAACAACGACGGTCCAACCATCCCGTGTCGTTCGAACTTCCATACCGAGTGATTCGAGTATGCGGGAAACTTCATTGTCTGGCACGTCGATACCAAGGACCTTTCTCAGCTTCTCTCTCCTCAGCATCAAAGACTTTCTTTCGATCCTTCGTGGATAGACATCCACTAAGCCCTTCGCGCTCAAACCGCCTGCGACCCGCTGGATCGTGTGAATCAAGAGGTTCATCACGTAATCCGCGTCGTTGGGATCGACTCCCCTTTCGAACCTGTGGGACGCATCTGACTTTATGTTCAGTGCTCTGCAAGTTCTTCTTATCCTCATCGGATCGAAGTAGGCCACTTCGAGGAGCAATTCTTCGGTGCTCTGCGCAACGCCAGAATCCTGTGCGCCCATGACACCTCCAACGGCGAGGATGTTCTCACCGTCCGTGATGAGTGTCTCGATGCCTGTCAATCTGTACGTCTTCTCGTCGAGCAGAACCACTTGTTCGTCCTTCTTCGCGCACCTCACGACGATCCTTCCATGCTTGACCTTCGAATAGTCGAAAACGTGAACTGGATGTCCCGTGAGCAACATGACATAGTTCGACGCGTCGACGATGTTGTTTATTGGTCTGACACCGCAAGCCATGAGTCGTCTCTTCATCCACAATGGACTGTCCTTCACTTTCGAAGAACGAACATAAGCTGCACAGTATCTGGGACAACCCTCAACATCTTCTATCTGGACCGAGACGAACTTTTCGACAGGTTCGTCAAAGATTTCAACTTTCGGCTTTGGCAGCTTCAATTTCTTGTTGAGCAGGACTGCGACTTCTCTCGCAACACCAACGATCCCAAGACAGTCCGGCCTGTTCGGGGTGATGTCGAGATCCAAAACGGGCTCATCCAATTTCCAGTGTCGGACCAGATCGACCCCCACTTCGAGATCTTCATCTATCAGGTAAACGTGGTCGGATTTTTCTTCCAAACCAAGCTCTTGAAGAGAGCACATGACCACTTCTGAGAGCACGTCCCTGATGTTGACTTGGCGAACCTCTGTTCCATCGGCGAACATTGTGCCTGGATAAGCTATCGCAATCAGACAGTTCTCTTTCACGTTCATGTCCGAAGTGATCGTCGTATGGTAGGCTGAACCATCGAAGACTTTGCAGACTTTCAGTCTTTCAGCGTTGGGATGTGGAAAAGTCTCAACGACGATCGCGGAGACGATCTTTCCCGAGGCGAAGGGGTTGAAAATCCTCTCAACGCTCACCCCTGCCATGGTCAGTCTGTGAGCGAGTTCTTCAACGGAAACATCGATATCGACCAGTTCTTTTAGCCATTCGACAGGCACCTGCACCGTCGATCACCCTTTCAGAAACATTCGAGGAATCTCTCGTCGTTCCTCACGAAGTCGCGGATGTCTTTGATTCCGTACTTCAGCATCGCGATGCGCTCGACACCCATGCCGAAGGCAAAACCAGTGTACTTCTCTGGATCGTAACCAACGTTTTTGAACACGTTCGGATGCACCATACCGGCGCCAAGAATTTCGAGCCAGCCGGTGTACTTGCAGGAAGGACAACCCTTTCCCCCGCATATGCCGCAGGAGACGTCGACCTCGAAGCTGGGTTCGGTGAATGGGAAGTAGCTCGGTCTGAGCCTTATCTTTCTTTCGGCGTCGAACATGCGCTTGGCGAAGGCTTCGAGCGTGTATTTGAGATGCGCCACGCTGACGTGCTCGTCCACGTACAGTCCTTCAACCTGAGTGAACATGGGTAGATGTGTCGCGTCGTAGTCTCTCCTGTAAACCCTTCCGGGGGAAACGATCGCGATGGGTGGCTGCTCCGAAAGCATGGTTCTTATCTGAACGGGTGAGGTGTGAGTCCTCAACAGTTTGTCCTGCAAGTAGAAAGAATCGTGCATGTCTCTTGCGGGATGCCATTCTGGCGTGTTGAGAGCATCGAAGTTGTGCCAGCTGTCCTCTATTTCTGGCCCCTCAACAACCTTGAAACCCATGGAAACGAATATCGTCTCTATCTCTTCGAGAACCTTCGATATTGGGTGGGGATGTCCCACCTTTCTGATTGCGCCAGGTAGTGTGACGTCGATCCAAAACTTTTGAAGTTTTCTTTCTTCTTCGATCGCTTCGAGGACTCTCTTTCGTTCTTCGAGCGCCTGCTCTATGGTCTGTTTCAACTCGTTGAGCACCTGACCCACCTTCGGTCGTTCCTCGGGTGGAAGTTTCCCAATCGATCTCATTTGTTCCGTCAAGATGCCTTTCTTTCCAAGGTAGTTGACCCTGATCTTTTCGAGTTGAGCCACATCTTGCGCGTCGTTGATCTGTTTCAAGACATTTTCCTTCATCTCTTCGAACATAGGACCACCTCTTTTAAGATTTTCTCAGCGTATCTTTCGAGTGCATCTTGCCAAGGAACAAACCCTCCCTGCACGAGGAAACCGAGCGATTTGCCCCTCGATTTGGGAACGTTGAGTCTCGAAACCCAGCTCGATTCTCTGTCGGTGTGAACAATCGAGCTGGCGTTCAAGAAGATGTAGAGCTTCTCCACCAAATTTATTCTGACCAACTCGCCGAACCTTGGATGGTGAGGTCCAGCCACGACGTTCCTCAAAAGCTCTGTCGGTACATAGAGACCAAGCCTGATGACGCGCACGCCATGGCTCTCCAGTATCGCGGTCATGTCACTGCAAATCTCTATCGCTGTGTCGAGATCCAACGGAACGTACTCACCGCGTTGGTAGATGGTCTCGAGCATCGAGCCTTTCAACACGAGCGTCGGATGGATACGACATGTCTTGGCTCCGATTTTCGTGGTTTGCCACGCGCTCAGAATGTCCTTCATTGCCTCGTCGCCCAACAGACCAACCATGAGGTGGACGCCGAAATCTATCTCAAACTCTTTGAGAATCTCGCACGCCTTCAAAACATCGCTTTGAGTGTAACCACGACCGTTCAGCCGTAACACTTCGTCGTCAAAGGACTGCACACCCAGCTCGATAAACCTGACACCGTGTTCTTTCAAAAGGCGCACCCTTGCTTCATCGATCTCGTCCGGCCTAGTGGAAAGTCTTATCCCACTACAGACGCCAGTCTGCACGTACCGGCTCGCCCAGCGAAGATAACTCAGCTGTTCAGATTCATCGATCGACGTGAACGTGCCCCCGTAGAAGGCAATTTCGAAGCTGTGGGTCGTCTTCGAATAACTATGCACGAGTTTGTCGAGTTCATCGAAGCTCGAAGGTCTTTCGAAGCCTGTCACGGCCCACTGCGAACAGAAGATGCATCTGTTCTTACAACCTCTCTGCGGGAGAAAGATGGGCAGTATCTTCAATCTTCCATCTCCTTCAACCTTTCCAACGCTAACTTTGCAGCGTTCTTTTCCGCATCCTTTATCGAAGAGCCTTCACCGGTTGCGAGTGAACGACCTTTCAGTCTAACCTCGACGAAGAACTTCTTCATGTGCGCTGGTCCTTCTTCACGAACGAGAACGTACTCCGGCAAGGTCTTGTACTGCTCTTGAGCAAGCTCCTGCAACGCCGTTTTGTGATCGAAAACGATCTTTCCTGCCGCAATCTGTTCGATGTAGCGAACCATATGGGGAACGAGGATCTCCTTTACAGACTTCATTCCCCCGTCCAAATAGAGCGCTGCCGCCAAAGCCTCCAACGCGCCAGAGAGTATCGATTCTCTCTCCCGACCGTTGTTCAGCTCTTCACCGTGACCGAGAAAGATGTGACGGTTCAAACCAATATCCTTAGCGATGAGTGCCAGAGCATCTTCGCTCGCAGCTGCAGCCTTGATCTTGGACATGGTGCCCTCCGGAGCTTGGGGATAGTTGCTGTAGAGGTGTTCCGCGATCAAGAAATCTACGACTGCGTCGCCCAAGAATTCCAGTCTCTCGTTGGATTCGACGTCCTTTCTTCCGCGCTGTCTCTCTTCGTGCGCATAAGAAGAGTGACACAACGCGGTGAACAACAATCTTGGATCACAGAAGTTGTATCCGAGTTGTTTCATGAAATCGATGAGATTTTTGATCTCTTCTTCCCTCATGACAAAAGCGCTACCACCTTCTCAGCGATCCTTTTCGCACTGAGTCCGTAGAGTTCGTACAGTGCCTCGTAGGGACCAGAGACTGCGTGTTCTTCGATCGCAATCTGCTCGAAGTGCGAAGGAAAGATCTTCTTTTGCATCATGAACTTCGCGAGCAACGCTGCCAAACCGAGTGGAGCGGCATGATCTTCGACGATGAGCACTTTCTTACCATCACAGTACTTCCTCAGCGTTGTTTCGTCGAGATCGAGGGGGCAAGAGACGTTGAGCACAGAAACTTTACCTTTGAAGCTGTCTGCCGCGGCCACCAAGTTCTCGACGATGGCACCGCAACCCAAGAGCGTCACTTCCGTACCTTCCCTGAGCACATCGATCTTGCCGTACTCAAAGGTGTAATCGTCGCCGAAGAAGGGTTTTCCATCTTCGCGCTTTATGATAGATTGCTTCGCCCTACCCATGGCGATCAAGAAATTGCCATAGACCGATGCGGCGTACCTCACGGCGCGGTCCGTCTGGTTCGGATCGGCTGGCACTATGACTTTGTAGCCGAGCCAGTTCGCGGGTGCGGAGACGTAATCGAGTCCATGATGAGTTTTTCCATCTTCTCCGACGTTCAAACCACAGTGCGTCACGACGACTTTCAAATTCGTGTGATTTATCGCGTTCAGTCGGTGCTGGTTGTACGTTTCACTCACACCAAAAACTCCAAAATCGGCAAAGAACGTCACAACATTGTCGGCTGACATGGCACCAGAGACCGTCGCCGCCGAGTGTTCCTGCACACCTATCTGAACGAACCTTTCGGGAACCTCCTTCATGACCATGTCCGTCCTCACGGAGGATGCCAAGTCACAGTCCACAACCACCACGGGTGTCTCACTGTTCTTGTTGGACTTGACGACGTCAAGAAGCGCTTTACCGAACGCGCTGCGGTTGTCCGTTTTCTCCGTGTAAGTCCTGGCGGGGGGAACGTTTATCTTGACCTCGTATTCAAGCTTCAAAGGTTCGTGCTTCACGAGCGGTAACTGTTTTCTGAGTTCGATGTACTTGTCAACATCGTTCTCGACGCCGAGTTCCATGAGCGCCTTTTCGAGTTCTTCCCTTGTGAGGGGCTTTCCATGGTATGAGACATTGTTCTCCATGAAGGAAACACCCTTGCCCATCACGGTGTGCGCAAGGATGGCGACGGGATTGACCTTGTCTTCAACGGCCTCCTTCAGCGCATACAAGAGTTGTTCTATGTCGTGACCGTCAACCTCTATGACCCTCCAGCCGTCTGAAAGGTAGTTCTCCTTTATGTTGACGTGCATTATGTCACGTGCCCTGCCAGAGATCTGCGCATCGTTGTAGTCTATGACGACGGTGATGTTCGAAAGACCATATTTCTTGGCGATCCTGCGAGCCTCTGCGACTTGTCCTTTCGCCTGTTCGGCATCGCTCATCGCGACGAAGACGTGGTAGTCTTGCTCCTTGATCTTTGCAGCAAGTGCGAAACCAACACCCGCAGCGAGGCCTTGACCTAAGTTCCCAGTGGACCAATCGATCCCTGGAATTCCACGCGTCACGTGGCCTTCGAAGATGCTCGAATGGTGGCGAAAGCCCGCGATGACCTGCTCGATATCAACGAAACCCAATCTGCCGAGCACGGCGTAAACCCCAGGAGAGGTGTGTCCGTGACTGATGACGATCCTGTCTCGCAAAGGATCAAAAGGATTCTTCGGATCGATGTTCGCGAAGCTGTAGATGCTCAGAAAGATTTCCATCGAAGACATGGACCCTCCAGGGTGCCCGGAATTGGCAACGTAGGTCATCTTCAGCACATCACCACGGCATACGCGTGCCAATTCTTTCAATCTTCTCAACGTTTCTTTGTCAAACTTTTTGACCACGTGTACCCCTCCCGATATTTCATCTTCCGATCCTTGAGATCACGAAAAATAAGAATGTCAGTACCAAGCTCAAAAGCAGACTCGTCATTATCGGAAAGTAGAACACGAACCTTTCGCGCTTTATCACGATATCTCCAGGCAACCTTCCCAAAGGTGTGAACCTGCCCAACAAGTACAGAACTGTACCAGTCACCAAGAGAACGATGCCTATGAAGATGAGAAATTTAGCTAACGCTACCATTCTCACCGCCTCCCCGGAAGAACGAGAAAGGCACGTAGAACATGGCATCCTCTGCCTGAGAAACGGCGAGAACCCTTTGCTTGAAAACGTCTATAGCTTGCACCACGCACGTTTTACCCTCATACTCGAAAGTTTCACCCTCGTCGGGGATGCCTTCCAACATTTCCTTGTAGAAATTGTACTCGTAGGTGAGACAGCAGAGCAGCCTTCTACAAGAACCGGAGATCTTAGCGGTGTTGATCATGAGCTGCTGGGCCTTCGCGTGCTTCAGCGTCACGCTGTCGAACTCGCGAAGAAACCTACTGCAACAAACTGGAAGACCACACAAACCTATGCCACCCATGAACTTGAGCTCGTCCCGCACACCAACCTGTCTCAACTCGATGCGCGTTTTGAATATGCGCGCGAGATCCTTCACGAGTTCTCTGAAATCGACGCGCGTTTCGGAACTGAAGTAAAACACCAACCTCGATCGATCGAACATGTACCTGGTGTAGAGCAGTTTCATGGGCAAGTTGTGTTCCTTGATCTTCTGTCTGCATATCTCGTGTGCCTCCGCAGCGTCTTTCAAGTTCTGTTCGTGTTGCTTGAGGTCCTCTTCGGTGAGCTTTCTGATTATGGGTTTGAGTTCAGTACCAATCTGCTCTATGCTCAGTTCCCTCGGGCCGAACATGACCCGACCCACGTCGAGTCCGAACTCACTCATGACCAGCACCAGATCGTTCGGCTTTATGTCTTCACCGTTGTCTGCATAGTAATGTAACTTACCCTTTGGCAGAAGTTCCACTGCGTAGACTACGGCAACCATGTCCACAGTATCACCTCCTTGCACAGCCTCTTAACTTGATCAAGAGGTTCGCAAGCGCAAGCTGAGCGTTGAAGTTCAAAAGTTTGTTTCTAAGAATCGAGTCGAACCATCTATAAACAGACGGCTCGTTCACCCCGTGATGTTCAAGAACGACCTCGCAAAGCCAAGAGAGCTCAAAGATCACCTTGTTCAGTTCGAGCTTTTTAGATTGCTCAGCCAGCGCCACGTAGAGTTCGACGAAACTACGATCGTCCATCTGTCCAGCTTGAAAGCGCATAAAAAGATCGTTCAGCGCGAGCAGCGCATGAACTTTGTCTTGTGGTTTCACCTCTTCGCTCTTGAAGAGAGATAAGAACGAAGAAGGTTCGAAATGAACTGCTTTTATCTCGCCAGAAGCTTCGTTGATGTACTCGGCCACATCGAAATCCGCTTTGCAAAGCTTGAGCAAAAGCTCTGGTTCGAGCGAGATCTTACGCTTCAAATCCTCGTAGAAACTTCTCGGAACGAAGAGGTCAAACACCTTGACCCTGCTTCGAACAGTCTGTGGCAACTCACGAAACTTGATCGAGGTGAGCACAACCAAACTGTGTGAGGGGGGCTCTTCCAAAGTCTTCAAGAACGCGTTCATTGCCTCGATCGAGGAGCGTTCGAACTTCTCAAAGACCACGATCTTCATGCCATCACCAGAAGCCGTGTAGAGGAATTCCTCCGCTTGGCGCACCTCATCTATGGAAGGTTCTGTGAATATCAGATACTCCTTCGTGAGTTCTGCAACAACTCCCCGCACGCGTTTCAAAAGGCTCTGTTCACGCGATCTGACACACACGGAACTTCCCACGTTCCTTTGAAGGAAGCTCTTGAGACGCTCAAGGATCTCGTTCACAGCTCTCACCTGTAGATGTTTATCAGTAAGCCATAGATTTCTTCGACCTTCGCCGACAGTTTGATGGCCCCGCTTTCAGCTTGAAGCAGGGCATCGGCTATCTCGTTCAGCTTCTCGTTCAACTGGCTTGCGACTACGTGGAGATCTATTCCACGCTCTCTCACGATCTTGTAAAGTTTCTTCTCGACGAGTTTCAAAAACTGCTTGACGCTTTCTCTGTACCTCTTGAAATTCTCTTCGGTCGGCGAACGAATCAAATCGTTGCCCGTGTCGACCACGGACCTGATGGCCTTCTCCAGGAGCTGGTTGTAGGTTTCTTCTTCGACCTCTTCGAGCACGTCCAAAAAGCCAGTTTCCTGACTGGCCCGAGCCGAAAGTTTACTCTTCGAAACCTTTTTGCTCTTGATCTGATGGCTCTTCATGTTGCCATCTTCCAGAGGATTTATCCTCAAGGTTCAACCCCCATGATGCGTTTCAGATTGACTTCGTAGGGAGGCCTCACTATTCCTCGCTCAGTGATTATCGCGGTGACGAGATCGTGTTCTGTGACATCGAAGGCTGGATTGTACACCTTCACACCTTCGGCAGCGATCCTCAGGTTGCCAACGTGCGTTACTTCCCTGTGAGAACGCTCTTCGATGGGTATCTGTGAGCCGTCCTCGACGTTCAAATCTATCGTCGAAGTGGGGGCCGCAACGTAGAAAGGTACACCGTGTCTCTTGGCGAGAACTGCGAGCGTGTAGGTACCTATCTTGTTGGCAACATCCCCGTTGGCCGCAATCCTGTCCGCCCCCACTATGACAGCGTCCACCTTGCCCTGTTTCATGACCCAACCTGCCATGTTGTCACAGATCAAGATCGTTTCGAGACCGAGCTGAACCAATTCCCAAGCCGTCAATCGCGCACCCTGCAGGTAAGGCCTCGTCTCATCCACGTACACTCTCAATCTTTTACCGTTCTCCACGGCGGCGCGTATGACTCCCAACGCCGTGCCGTAATCGACCGTAGCTAAGGCACCAGCGTTGCAATGGGTCAAGATCGTATCGCCATCCTTCAGCAACGTCTGACCGTGTCGGCCTATGGATCTGTTCGTCTCTATGTCCTCCTGTGCTATCTTCACGGCCTCTTCCTCGAGAACTCTGACGAAGTCTTGGTCTTGGCTCGCGAGGAACTTCTCGTGCATTCTTTTCAGAGCCCAGAAGAGGTTCACAGCCGTGGGCCTCGTCCGAGCGATCGTGTCGTGGACTTGTTGCATCGCCTTCGAGAGATGTTCACCTTTCAAGTGTGAAAACTGCTTCGCACCGAGCACGTAACCAAAAGCTGCCGCGGCGCCTATAGCTGGTGCGCCGCGAACGACCATGTCTTTTATCGCCTGAGCCACTTCTTCATAACTCTTACACACGATGTTTTCCACGACGTGCGGAAGCTTCCTCTGGTCTATGAGGATGAGTGAGTCTCCCGTCCATTGCATCGTTATGGTTTTGAGCGTCATTTCTGCTGAGATCCTCCCTCAGACTGAGTATCTACCAAGAGATAAACCTTGATGTCGCTGGATTGCTTGAACTTCAGGAACTCTTCTTGGATCCATTTCTGCCACAGTTCGCTCGCCTTGGACTGTGCCAAATAGTCCCTTATATCGCCCGCGACTTCCTCCAGCTTTTGATAACCTTTGGGCTTCTTCTCCAAGACGCGATAGATCTCCCATCCGCCGCTCGTCTTCATCGGACCGACGATCGCACCGACTGGGCTCGCGAAGACTTTTTCTTCGACTTCTTGACTCAACAGGCCACTGTAGCGTTCGACCCATCCCAGCTCGCCCGCCTTATCCTTCGTCAACGGATCGATCGAGACTTCACTTGCGATCTGGGAGAACTCCTCCCCCTTCCTGATCCTCTCCAAAACCTTGTTTGCCTGTTCCTGCGTCTCAACGATGATTCTCAAAAGCTTTGCGGATTCTTCGACGGCGAAGTACTCCTTGTTTTCTTCGTAGAATTTCTTCACTTCCTCGTCGCTGATCACCGAACTCTCCGTCACTTTTTGGTATATCTGCTGAAGCGTCTGTTGAACCGTGAAGATCCATCTGAGCCTGTTCTTGAACGTTTCCAGATCTCCGAGGTTTGCACTCTTGAGATACCAATCAAGATCGGTTTCTGTCATGTTGTACTGAGAAAGTGTTTTGTTCAACTCATCCGCGACGAGCTTCTCTATCGTTTCCTTTGGAACAACGATACCCATCTTCTCACCGATCTGGACGATCAAGATCTGATCGATCAGGTTGTTCAGCACTTCCCTCTTGTAGCGCTGAAGGAGTGCCAAACCTTCGGGCGTGCTTGTGAGCACTTGGTAGAACCTCTCGTCGAGAGACCGCAATTGCAACAAAAGTCTGTTCAGGTTTGCTTCTCTGTCGAGCTCTTCCTGTGTGACTTGTCTGCCGTTCACCTCTGCAACGACGACCACACCAGTAGCTTGCTGAGCGAAAAGGCTCAGTGCGAACAACACCATGATGACGATGAGAAACTTTTTCACTTCACTCTCCTCCCTTCGCTTCTTCCCACAAGGCATCGAGTTGTTCCAGTGTCATCTTCTTCAACTCGAGCCCACGTTCCTTTGCGAAATTCTCAACCATCGCGAACCTCTTGGCGAACTTCTCGGTCGCCTTGCGTAACGCAACCTCAGGATCGACGCCCGAAAACCTCGCCACGTTGACGACGGCGAAGAGCAGATCCCCTAGCTCTTCCTCCACTGACTTCGGATTCTTTTGCTGAACGGCCTGCTCAAGCTCCATCACTTCTTCTTCGACCTTTTCAAGTGCTCCAGAAACATCTGGCCAATCGAAACCGACCGCAGCCGCGTTCTCTTGAATCCTCCTCGCAAGGCTCAGAGCGGGTAACGCCTTGTTCAAACTGCCTATCGCCGAGGTCTTTTGCGTTCCCTTTTCCTGCGATTTGATCCGTTCCCACTGTTGATACGAATAAGCTGGACTGTCACCGAAGACGTGTGGGTGACGTCTCACGAGTTTTTCGTTGAGCGTCCTCAGGACTTCCAAGATGCCGAAGGTGCCTCTCTCCCTGGCGATCTGTGCATGAAAGACCACCTGGAGCAACACATCTCCAAGCTCTTCGCTCATCTTCGTATCGTCCTTTTCGTCGATGGCATCCAAGAGCTCATAGGCTTCTTCGATCAAATAAGGTTTCAAAGATTCGTGAGTCTGACTGCGGTCCCATTCGCATCCACGCTCGGAACGCAGCGTTTCCATGATTTGAACCAATCTTTCGAATTCTTCACCCACGAGTCCCAAGCTATACCCTCCTCTTGAGTGAGACGACCTGGACCCTGTCGGAACAGTCCTCTGCCCTGTCCGCGATATCTGCTATGCTCCTGACGAGATCTTTGAGATGCATCTTTTGCCCTTGGGAGATGTCCTGTATGGAGAATATCTTTCTCAGCAAATTTCTCTCTATCCCGTCGACTTCGTGTTCTTTCACTTCCGTCTCATCGACGAACTCGACAACACGGTTCAGATCCTCGAAAAGATACTTTATGGCTTGTTTGAGGGCATTGTACGTCTCGATGGATCCATCCAGCAGTCTTTTGATCTCCTCGTGTAGAAAAGCTGGGATGTGAGGCCTTTCGATCTCGAGCACGTCTGCCACGTATTCAGCCTTGTTTGCGACCTTGTCGGCGGCTTCAATGATTCCGAGCAGATCGCCCCTGAAGTTCGGTAGAAATGCACCACTGTACATGATGTTTTCAACCTTTCTTCTGACGACGTCTGCTTCGTGTTCGAAATCACGGACCTGTTCGGCGAGTTCTGCGATGTGATCAAACTGCTGAGACAGATAGGCTTCGAGCAGGTCCTTCAGACTCATCAACGTTGTACTGACCTTTTCGAGGTGCTCGTGCACGAGATTGACGATTTCAAGCTCTTTCTTGCCAACTATCCACCCCATCGCTAACACTCCTCGTGAGAAAGAATCTCCAAGACTCCGCTTCTATTATACCGAGCTCTCAAGATGAAACAGATACAGGGAGGGTTAATATTTTCCTGCTTCGAGCGTAACGTTCAAGCCAAGCGATCGACGTGTTTTGCGAGCCAACGACGATTTCGTGTAAAATATAGTTGCGTGGAGGAGATGAGGAGAAGGCCACGCCCACGTTTGGGTGTGGTCTTTTTTGATTCTTCGCTGGGGGTGTTGAAGAGATGAAGGAACGTTACGTTCTCGCATTGGACCAGGGTACGACGAGTTCTCGTGCCATACTCTTCGATTCGCGTGGAAACGTCGTTGGCATGGTGAACCAGGAGTTCCCACAGATCTATCCGAGGCCAGGATGGGTGGAACACGATCCCTACGACATTCTGGAATCTCAAGTGAGTGTAGCAAAAAAACTTCTGCGCACGGTCAACGTCGAGCCGAACCAGATAGCCGCGATCGGTATCACGAACCAGAGAGAAACGACGATCGTGTGGGACAAGAAAACGGGCAAGCCTGTTTACAATGCCATAGTTTGGCAGTGCAGAAGGACCGCGAGCATGTGCGACGAACTCAAAGCTCAAGGTTTGGCAGACCTCATAAAGCGCAAGACGGGTTTGGTCATCGATGCGTATTTCTCCGCCACAAAACTCAAGTGGATCCTGCAGAACGTGCCGGGTGTTTTGGAGAAGGCGAAGAAAGGAGAGATCGCCTTTGGCACGGTGGACAGTTGGCTCATTTGGAACTTGACGGGCGGAAAGGTCCACGCCACAGACGTGTCCAACGCTTCGAGGACCATGTTGTTCAACGTGAGTGATCTGCGTTGGGACGAAGAACTCTTGGACATGTTCAATGTACCCCGTTCGGCTTTGCCCCAGGTGTTTCCTTCCAGTCACATCTACGGCGTGACGGACAAGGACATCTTCGGTGTCGAGATACCCATCGCAGCGAACATCGGAGACCAGCAGGCGGCGCTCTTTGGGCAGATGTGTGTACGAGCAGGCATGGTCAAGAACACTTACGGCACAGGGTGTTTCATACTCATGAACATCGGCGATAAACCGATCTTTTCACGCTCTGGGTTGCTGACGACCGTGGCCTGGAAGTTGAAGGATGAGGTTTGCTACGCGCTCGAGGGCAGTGTGTTCATAGCCGGAGCTGCGATACAGTGGCTCAGGGACGAATTGAGAATGGTCGAAAGTGCACAGGAGACTGAACAGATGGCGCTGAGCGTTCCGAACTCGGCGGGCGTCTACGTCGTTCCGGCGTTCGTGGGCCTTGGTGCACCATACTGGGACATGTACGCGAGGGGTGCGATCTTCGGGCTCACGAGAGGTTCGAAGAAGGAACACATAGTGAGGGCGGTTTTGGAATCGATCGCGTACCAAACCAGAGATGTCGTGGAAGTGATGTGTGAAGAGTGCCAAACCGAACTGAAGACCTTGAGGGTCGATGGAGGCGCTTCGAAGAACAACTTCTTGATGCAGTTCCAGGCGGACATTTTGAACGTTCCAGTGGAGAGACCGAAGGTCAACGAGACGACAGCCCTCGGGGCGGCGTACCTCGCAGGTTTGGCGGTGGGTTACTGGGAGAGCATGGAGCAAATAGAATCACAGTGGCAACTCGATAGGAAGTTCGTTCCAAACATGGATGAGAAGGAAAGAGAGGAATTGTACAAAGGTTGGAGAAAAGCGGTGGAACGAGCGAAAGGATGGATGAAAACGTGAGGGACGAAAAATGTTTCGCACACCCCATTGTGCCAGCGTTGAGAAGTGAAGAACAGCTGCAGCGCGCCGCTGAGAGTGTGGCGACGTCCGTTTTTCTTCTATACGGAGATTTGATGAACCTGAAGAACGTGGTGAAGTACCTTCACGATCATGGTAAGCAGGTCTTCGTTCATCTGGATCTGATCAAAGGTTTGGGTAAGGACGAGAGCGCGGTTGAATATCTCAAGGCGCAGATCTTAGCGGACGGTATGATAACCACGAAAGGGAATTTGATAACCGTCGCCAAGAAAGTAGGGTTGGTGCCCATCCAGAGAGTCTTCCTGCTCGATTCACAATCACTCGCCACGGGTATCGCACAGATAAGAACGCACCGACCGGATTACATAGAGGTGCTTCCAGGATTGATACCCGATCTCATCCAGCAGATCGTTCAGGAAACGGGTATACCTGTGATCACTGGAGGTTTGGTTAAGACACCCCAACAGGTGCTCGAGGCTCTCAGAAAGGGGGCGGTGGCAGTCTCGACGAGCGAGGAGAGTCTGTGGAATTTGAAGTTAAGCTGAGCTGATCCTTCTCACACTCCGAGTGGCGACAACGTCTGCACCCGTGTCGAGGACGTTCTTCATGATCACATCACCCACCTTCACGGGGGCTTCGATTTGGACTTGTTTGACCAACTCCATGAATTTCGGTATCAAACGTTTGGGTATGGGCTTGGATGTCTTCACCGACGCGAGGGGAAGTTCACCGTTGACGACTTTCACGCTCGTCGGCACGATCCTCTTGGGTTCTTTCAACTCCTCTTCGAGGTAAGAGAGGCCTTTCGGACAGCGGTTGCCCTCGACAGCAACTATCTTTCCATCCACCGCGTTGTATTTTATTTTACATCCCATCGGGCACAGGACACAGACTATCTTCTCCATGTTCACACCTCCTCGAGTTTGACTTCGATCCTGTCAAGGTTCGAGAGCTTCTGCTTTGGAATCTTCACAACGATCATCTCACTTGGGATGAGGTCCTCAAAAGTTTTTTCAAAGCCACCCACCTTCAGCACGGCCTTCTCCATGGGCTTCTTGCACCTGAGATAGAGCGTGAGATCGTCGATATCGTTGTAGTAGTTGGGGAAGGTGAGCATCACGTTCTCTCCAGGAACGATGGGAATGCCGAGTGAGAATCTTTCTCCGTTGACGTACCTCGAGGCGTACTCGCCCGCACGCTCTCCCTCTTTGGTGACGTAGTCGACGAGATCGAAGATCGCTGTGCAGTTGCCCGCCGCAAAGATCCATTCGTTCGAGGATTGACCCGTATTGGAGCAGGCGATTCCTCTGGTTCTCTTGTCGAGTGAGACCAAACCGTTCAACATCTCCACCTGAGGTATGAGCCCGACCGAAAGGACGAGCGTGTCCACTTTGAAACTCTTCTCGGTGTTGGGAATGGGTCTGAACTGTTCATCCACACTCGCGACGATGACTTCTTCGAGCCTTTCTCTTCCTTTGACTTCGACCACTGTGCTGGAGAGGTACAACGGTATGTTGAAGTCCTTCAAGCACTGTATCACGTTCCTCAGCAATCCTCCCGGATAAGGTAACCTCTCAACGACTCCCACGACTTCGATGCCTTCGAGCGTCAACCTCCTGGCCATGATCATGCCGATGTCTCCAGAGCCAACGATCAAAGCTCTTCTTCCGACCTTTCTGTTGTCTATGTTCATCAATCTTTGCGCCACACCCGCGGTGAAGATACCAGAGGGTCTATCGCCGGGAATCATCAGAGAACCGAAGGGCCGTTCACGTGCCCCCGCGGCGTACACGACCACCTTCGCTTCAAGCTCAAACACGTTCTTCGGTGAGACAAGGAGAGCCTTCTTGTTTCTGTTGAGCCTCAATACGTGACAATCTGTCAATACCTCTATGGAATCAGCGTATCTGCTCAGTTGATCTCGAAAACGCTCCGCGTATTCAGGTCCTGTCAGTTCTTCTTTGAAATAGTGGAGGCCAAAGCCGTTGTGGATGCATTGGTTCAAAATGCCACCCGTGATCTCGTCTCGCTCGGCGATGACCACCTTCAGATTCTTCTTCGCCGCCGCGATCGCGGCGGACATACCTGCAGCTCCCGCACCGATCACGAGTACGTCCGTCTTCATTCTCTCACCTTCCCATCGACAACCCAGCTGTTGGGAGACTTGAGAACGATCTGGCTCGCGTCCCTTCCAAGCTCTCTTTCCAAGATTTTCAATATCTTGCTCATGCAGAAACCACCCTGACAGCGACCGAACATCGCACGCGTTCTGAACTTCACCCCATCCAACGTTCTTGCTCCCCTTCTTATCGCCTCCACGATCTCCGCCTCGGTAACCTCGTTACAGAAACAAATCATTCGACCTGCCGATGGATTTTCCTTCACGGCCTTCTGCCATTCCTCAAGGCTCAGTTCGGCGTACTTCTTTATGCCCTTTCTCGTTGGTTTGAAGTCCTTCTTGGTAGTGAGATTCAGTCCCACCTGTTGTTGCAAAACCTCTTCGACGATGTACTTCGCTATCGCGGGTGCAGCGGTCAGACCGGGAGACCTCATCGCCATTGCGTTGACAAAGTTGGGAACGATCTCGCTTTTACCAATGAAGAAGTCTTTCTGAGGACTTTCTGGTCTCAATCCCGCGAAAGTCTTCACCACCAAGGAAAAATCGATCTCTGGAACCAACCTCAGAGCGAAATTCTTCACCGATTGAATACCTTCGTTCGTCGTGGTGAGATCGCTCTTTCTGTCGCTCGGAAGATCCTCCGCTGTGGGGCCGAGGAGTAAACCTCCATCTATCGTTGGCAGAACGAGTATACCTTTGGACTTCTCCGTGGGAGTGGGAAAGATAATGGATCTCACGGTGTTACCGAGTTTCTTGTCGAGCAGGATGTACTGACCCTTCCTCGGATGCAGAGGGACGTACTCGGCACCTGCAAGCTTAGCGATCTCGTCGGCGAACAAACCTGCGGCGTTGATCACCACATCCACTCGATGAACTTGCTTGTTCGTGATGACATTGATGATCCTACCCTCTCGCTTTTCGAAATCGACGACCTCTTCGTTCAAGAAAAGTCTCAAACCGTTCTCGAGCGCGTTCTCCACCGCGGCTATCGCGACCATCCAAGGTTCCGTTATGCCTGCGGTGGGTGCCCAGAGTCCCATCTTCACTTGTGGGTTGATCATGGGTTCTCTCGAGAGGATCGTTTCTCGATCGTGTATGGTCAAGTCTGGAACGTTGTTCTTCTCACCTTGAACGAGAAGTTTGTGAAGCACGGCGGTTTCTTCATCTTTGAAAGCGAGCACGTAGGAACCAATCCTCTTGATCTCGAAATCGAGCTCACGCGAAAGCTCCGTGAACATGGCGTTGCCGACGCTGCAGAATCTCGCGCGGGTGCTTCCGATCGGATCGTCGTAACCGGCGTGCAAGATCGCGGAGTTGGCCTTCGTCACACCCCAACCGACGTCCAGATTCTTTTCTATGAGCAACACCTCGACATCGTATTTGCAGAGCTCCCTCGCTATGAGTGAACCAACGACACCGGCACCTATCACAGCGATGCGCAAGATGATCCCTCCAAAAGAAAAAGCCACACCCCAAGAGGGATGTGGCTTTCTCCAAGTCTCAACCACACCAGTTTTATTTTAGCACAAAGGTCTCGACGGTTCAAGTGGATTCACTGAACGATACCGCAAAGGTTAAGAGTTGTCGAACCTTCATCGAAAACGTCATTCTTGGGGCAGAATAGTCTTGGAGGTGAGTGCATGGTTCTGATCTACACGACGTTCCCAACCAAGGAGGATTGCCTGAGGGTTTGCAAGCAACTGCTCGAGGAAAGAAAGATCGCGTGTTTCAATGCCTTTCAGATTCAATCTGGCTACTGGTGGCAGGACAAGATCGTGGAAGATCAGGAATGGGCAGCGATCCTCAAGACCGATAAGTTCAAAGAAGACGAGGTCTTCGAAGCTTTGAAGAAGCTTCATCCGTACACGACACCGGCGATCATCTCAATCGAAGCGAAGAAAGCTGATGCGCGCTATCTCAGTTGGCTCGTTTCGACCATTTCATCCCAGCGAACTTAGATGAGCCATCACGAGGTTCGAGATCGTCCTTGGTTTCTCAACCACCACAGCATGGCCTGAATCTGGAACGCAAACGAGGTTCGCATCCTTTATCAGCGCGGCGATCTCGTGTGAGAAACGTGGTGGTTTGATACGATCGTGCTCGGCACACACGACGAGCGTGGGACATTTGATCGATGGAAGTTTCTCGACCAGAGGTTTTTGTTCCATCTGGAGGAAAGAATCGAGCAACATCATGGCTCCATCGTAGTTGAAATTCTGCATCCTCGAGACGATCGTGTTCAAGAGATCTGGATGTGCGTCCAAGAAGTTCTCGCTGTACACGTCGGTCAACCAACTCAGAACAAACTTGGCTGGGTCTCTGGTCTCTGCCCCCATCCTCCACAGCAAGGCGTGGTTTCTGATGTATGGAGTCACGGACGCAGTGGCGGTGATAACCACAAGGCTCTTGACCATCTGGGGATGTTCGGCAGCGAAGAGCATTCCAACTTCTCCGCCGTAAGATGTGCCAACGAGGTGCAGCTTGTCTATTTTCAGAGCATCACACAGCTCTTTCAAATCTTGAACGTGCCTTTCGAAGGAACATTCACCGTTGGAGGATGTCCACTGACACCTGAAGTTGTGTAGTAGCAACGAAAATCGACCTTTGAGATCCTTCGTCAAGAAATCCCAGCTTCGCATGTTCATGAAAATGCCGTTCAGGAGTGCGACGACGCTGCCGCGACCTGGGTAGAATTCATAATCGATTTCTACACCGTCCGAACTTTGGAACATGTATCTCACCTCACATTCTGAACGCCACAGCCACTTGTTGATAACCGACTCCAGAGGTGAGGAAGATGATAACTTTACCCTCGAGGTTTTTGAGTTTCCCCTCATCGAAAGCGTCGTCGTACGCCATGTAAACACAGGCAGATCCGGTGTAACCGTATTTATGCATGATCATGTGCGCCTTTTCCTCGTCTAAGCCCATCGTTTCCATGACCTTCTGAATGGTTTTCTTTCGAACCTGAGTGAAGAAGATCATGCCTATTTCATCTTTCGAGAAATTGCATTTCTCCATCAATCGGTTGAGCAAAAGGGGCCAGCCTTCTTCGTTCACGGTCGCTGGGTACGCCGCACGCAGATCGAGCTTGTGCAGCCCTCTTTCAAAACCCTGAAGGTTCATCGTACCTGCCCCCATGTAGATGCCCCAGTTGTACCACCAGCTGCCATCGCACCTTGCGACACTCCCCAGATATCCTGGCTCATTCGAGGCGGTCAGAATGAGCGCACCGGCACCGTCGGAGAACAAAGCTTCCCAAGAGTACTTCCAACTGAGAAACTTCGTCATCGCATACACTCCGATCACGAGAACGTTTTTATGGTCTCCGAGGGCTATGTAACGGGATGCGATGTCCAAGAGCAACGCGCCGTTCGCACAAGACGCGTTGACGTTGAACGCCAAAGCTTCGGCCTTGTGCGCACCGATCAGATACTGTACTCTCGCTGCGTCAGGTGGTGAAATGGCTTCTGGCGTGTCCGTACCCACTATGATAAGATCGATCTCTTCAGCTCTCATGTTGATCCTCGCCAGTGCACGCTTGGCAGCTTCGGCAGCCATGTATGTCGGTGTTTCTTCTTCGTTCGAGAGACGTCGATGGTTGATGCCAATCTGTTCCGTGAAATAAGGATCGATGGTGAAATGGACGAGTCTTTCGAACTCTTGATTCGTCATGATATTGCTCGGAGCGTACAATCCAGAAGAGATTATCTTTGCGTACTTCATGTTCCGACCTCCCTCAGGAAAGGTTCTATGCTCTTCAAAAAATCGTCACTCGCCTCGACGAACGGTGTGTGACCGACGTTGTTGAAAACGACCAAGCGCGCCTTCAACGCTTTACAGGTCTTCTCCATCTGCTCACGGGTGAGCAACGGGTCCATGTCGCCCCACACGAGCAACGTCTTCACACAGTAGTTTCCCGTTTGACCGGTGAGATCGAATCTGCCGAGTTCTTCAGCGTGTGCGTAGATTGCTTTTGGATTCATCCTCAACGCGTCGTCGACGAGTCGTTCGACGAACTTTCTGTCCTTCACGTTTCTCAGCAAACCGTACAGGGATCTTCTCAGAACCGATCTGTTCCTCCCGTACAACTCAAGGTAAGGCAGATTCTCCGTTGGTGTGGGTAGACCATCGATCGGGCACGGATCGACCAAGATCAAGCTCTTGACCAAGTCTGGATGTTTCAGAGCCAGTTTCATGCCGATCGCTCCGCCGAGCGAATGGGCGAGGATGACAACATCTTTCAGCTGAAGTTTTTCCACGAATTCTTCGACGGCGCTGACATAGTTTTCAAAGGTTGGTTCGGTTCTGTCAGAAAAACCGAAGTTGGGAAGGTCGAGCGCGATCGTTCTGAAGTTCGAGATCCTACCCAAGATGGTCTTGAACCATCTGAACGAACCGAAGTTTCCGTGGATACATATCAACGGTGTTCCCTCTCCAGCCTCAACATAGTGCAAACGCGCAAGGGACGTTTCGACGAACTTTCCTTCGGGTTTTTTGATCCTTCTCTTGAGCCAGACGACTGGTAATTCTGCCCATCTCAACCAGAAGTTCATCGCATGGTAAGCGATGCCACGTGGCATGAAGAGGACCACGAGAATGAGCATCGCTCCAAAGATGATCGAGAGAGAAAAACCACTCCTGCTGAAGAAGAAAGGAAGGATGGTGTAAAGCGTCGCACCAAAGAACGGTCCTATTTCCAGCGCCAGACCCCCGATGACCACCATGGCGAGCAGGTCCAAAGATTTGGCGAATCCGAACAGGCTCGGCGCTATGTAACCGATCGTGTGCGCGTACAGTGCTCCCGCCAGTGCTGCCAGAGCTGAGCCAAAGCTGAAAGCAACGACCTTATGGTAGGTCAAGTGTACACCGAACACACGCGCCACCAATTCATTCTCTCTCATCGCTGCGAGCGCCTTGCCAGTCTTACCCCTGACGAGGAGTCGAAAGAAGTAGAAAGAGACCAACAACAGCGAAAGGTTCACGTAGTAGCTCATCGTGTCGTTTCCAAACAATCTGATGCTCCTCAGGCCTATGTGCCCACCCGTCAACGCTTGCCAAGCCCCGAACAACTGCTCGATGGCGACGGCGAAGCCCATTGTCACTATCGCCAAGTAGAAACCTTTGAGTCTCAGAGCGGGAAAGCCCAAGACCATGCCGACAACGGCGCCGAAAACGATGGCGATCAGTACGGAGATCGGTATGGGCACAGAGAAACGTTGTACCAAGATCGCGGAAGTGTACGCACCCACACTCATGAACGCTGCATGGCCTATCGAGATTTGTCCGGCATAGCCCATGATCACGTTCAAACCCATCGCAGCGATCGAGTAGATGAAGGTCAGATTCAACAGCGTCAATACGAAACCGCTCACAGATGGCAGGAACGGGACCAAGGACAGGATCAGAAGTAGAATCCATCTCATCCTTCACACTCTCCTGATCTCTTCGCTACCGAACAGTCCCTGTGGTCTCACCAAAAGTATGCCAACGATGATCGCCAAAGACAGCGTCGTCTTCAATTCGTTGCTGATGTAACCACCGATGAGATTCTCTATCACACCAAGAACAAGGCCTCCACACAGTGCACCCAAGAGGCTGTCGAATCCACCGAGCACGGCGGCCGTGAAACCCTGTATCTGATAGTAGATCATCATCGTCGGAGAAACGTACGTCCTTGGTGCGCCGAGAACGGCGACCATCGTTCCGATGGCCGTACCAACCATCCAGCACCAGGAGATCACTTTGTTGGGATCGATACCCATCAGCTGGGCAGCCTTTTCGTTCTCAGACACGGCACGCATCGCTATGCCGACCTTGGTGAACCTGTAGAGCAGAAACACCAGAAACGACACGGTGACGAGCACGGCGAACAAGAGCAAATCCTGTCTTCTGAAAATGACTATGCCGAAGTCACCTCTGAAGATGAGGGGCCTGCCAGCTATCAGCTCGGGCAACGATTTGTACTGTGTTCCCCATATCTGTGTCGCCAAGCCCTCTAAGATCATGAGCAAGCCAAAGGTCACTATCAGCATCGATCCATGGGAAAGCTTGCGCAAAGGTCTCAAGGTGAAACGTTCCACAGCGTATCCGAACAGCATGCTCACAAGCAGAGTCAGAACCAGGGCCGACCAAGCTCCCAGACCCAGAGAAACGAAGGTGTAGGTGACGTACGCCATGAACATCGCCATGTTGCCGTACGCGAAGTTCATCAAACCAGTGACTTTGAATATCAGTACGATACCCATCGCTGCAAGAGAATAAAAACTTCCCGTTGAAAGACCGAGGATCAATCTGTTCAGAAACACTCATCTTCCCCCCAGATAGCTTTCCACCACCGAGCTGTCCCTGATGAGTCTTTCGGAAGGTCCTTCCATGACGAGCCTTCCGGTCTGAAGAACATAGCCGTAATGTGAGATCTTCAAAGCGGCGTAGGCGCTCTGCTCGACCAATAGAATCGTCACACCGGACTCGTTTATTCTCTTTATAGCCCTCATGATCTCAGTCACAAGGTTCGGTGCCAAGCCCGTCGAAGGTTCGTCGAGCATGAGCAACTTGGGTTTGGTCATCAACGCCCTCGCGATGGCGAGCATCTGCCTTTCTCCACCCGAAAGTGTGCCTGCCTTCTGTTTCAGCCTCTCTTTGAGCTTAGGGAAGAGTGTAAAGACAAATTCGAAATCTTTGGATAGATCATCTCTTCTCAAGTAAGCTCCGGCTTGGAGGTTCTCCAGGACCGTCATCTTTTGAAAGACCATCCTGTTGTCGGGACACAGGATTAAACCGCGTCGAACGATTTCGTGCGCCTCAAATTTGTCTATTCTCTCACCTTCGAAAAGTATTTCACCGGACACGATCTTGTTCAGTCCCACGATGGCGTGCAGAAGCGACGTCTTTCCCGATCCGTTCGCTCCAAGGATCGTTGTTATGGAACTCTTCTCCACCTTCAAAGAGACGTTCTTCACCGCTACCACCGGACCGTAACTGACCGTCACGTTCTTGAGCTCAAGCACTGTTGATCTCTCCCAAGTAAGCACTGATCACCTTTGGATCTTTTCGCACCTCTTCGGGCTTACCCTCGCTGATCTTCTTTCCAAAGTCCATCACAGTCACAACATCGGAGATATCCATCACCACACGCATATCGTGCTCTATCAGCAACACCGTTATGCCCATTTCTTCCCTTATTCGACGTACGATGTTCACAAGTTGCTTCGTCTCTGCTTCGTTGAGTCCAGCCGCAGGTTCATCGAGCAACAAAAGCTTGGGTTTCGCCATCAACGCACGACCTATTTCGACGAGTTTTTGGTGAAAGTAAGGGATACTGCCCGCGTAGCTCAACAACCTGCTCTTCAGACCGAGGAAATCTGCCAGTTTGAGAGCTTCCCTGTACATATCGTAATTTTCAATCAACCTTCGCTTCGTTGGGATCAGATCCTTGAGCAACCCACCCACGATCCTGTGATGGTATCCCACGTAGAAATTTTCGAGCACCGTCAAGTACTTGAAAACGACGACGTTCTGAAACGTTCTTGCAACACCGTACGAAACCACCCGGTGCGGGGCAACGTGCGTCAGTTCAACCCCGTCGAGCACGATGGTTCCAGAGTGAATCTTGACCACGCGCGTTATCGCGTTGAAGACGGTCGTCTTTCCGGCACCGTTTGGACCTATGAGAGAATGTATTTCTCCTTTCTCCACTCTCATAGAGAAGTTATCTACAGCCACGAGTCCACCAAATCGAACCGTGAGGGAGTCGATTTCCAAGGGCGCCAACTTTCATACCTCCGAGCGAAGAGGAGGGGAAGGTCCCCTCCTCAATCGAGTCCAATCAGATCCGTGACGGCTGTGAACGCACCTTTCTCGATCTTCATGAAGTACATCGTCGACTTACCGCGCCTGAGGCCTGGACCCCACGTGATGTCTTTGGCCAAGATCCCGTTCCAGTTCTTGAACGTCTCGAGTGCCTCAACGAGTTTCTCTCTCGTCAAATTTGGTCCAGCCCTGACGAGACCTTCAACGAACACCTCGGCAGCGATGAATCCAGCCACCGCGTACGAGGACATGATCTGGTTCGGATAACTCTCTTGGAATATCGCCACGGCCCTTTGATAGTCCCTCAGGAACTCCGGTCTGTCTGGGGTCGCCAGCGGAACCCAGCCCGTCAGATAAACGCCTTCGGCGTACTTGCCAGCGAGGTTTATGAAGCTGGGATCAGCGTTGGCGTAGGTTGTCACGATGTCGGCGTTCACACCGTAATCCCTCAGTGTCTTGATCCACCTGACCGTGTCGGTGAGAAAACCGTAGATGACGATGCCATCCAAAGATACCTTCAAAACGTCCACTGCGAGCGCACTGTAGTCCGTCTCGAGCGGGTTGTAGGCGATCTCGAGTGCGGGTTTCATGCCGTACTTCTCGAGCCGCATCTTCACCGCCGCTAAACCTTCTTTACCGACATCGTTGGCCATGTAGATGATACCGATCTTCTTCTTTTTCAAATTTTCAACGAAGAACTTTGCGATCAACTGACCCTCAAGCGTGTAATCGGGTTGAACTCCGAAGATGTAACGTTTTGGAGGCACCACGAGCAGGCTCGTTCCTGCACCTTGATACACGAAGGGTACCTTGTTCTGTTCCAGATAATCCATCACCGCGAGACAACCGTAGGTGCCCAGTCCACCAACAATCGCGAACACTTTGTCAGATTCCACCAATCTTTTGACCTCGACGACCGTCTTGGTTGGATTGAGCTGATCGTCCGCTATGATGAGTTCGATCTTCCTTCCGTAGACTCCGTTGTTCTTGTTGATCCAGTTGAAGTACGCCAGCATTCCTTTCGACATCTCTTGACCAATCACCGCATAAGGTCCCGACAGTGCTTGGAACGTTCCGACCACGATCTTGTCCGGATAAATACCGACCTCTGCGAAGACGAAGAGCGCGACCGACAGTACCAGAACCACCAACAGTTTCTTCACCGTACATCCCCCCCTTAGGGAAGATTTCAGAACGTCAGACCGCCATCCACACCGATCACTTGACCTGTGATGTAAGAAGATTCGTCGCTCGCGAGGAACAGATAGACGTACGCGACTTCCTCCGGTTCGCCCATGCGCGCGAGCGGCGTTCTGCTCAAAACGGCTTCTATGACCTTTTCGGGAACTTTCTCGGTCATTGGAGTTCGTATGAAACCTGGGGCGACCGCGTTCACCCTTATCTGTGCACCTTTGCGCGCAAGTTCCTTGGCCCACGTCTTGGTCATGGCTATGACTCCACCTTTCGTCGCGGCGTAGTTGGTTTGACCGATGTTACCGTAGATTCCAACGACGGAAGATGTATTGATGATCGAACCTTTCTGTGCTTTCATCATGTGCGGAGCCACGGCCTGCGTCATGTTGAAAACACCGGTCAAATTCACGTTGATCACCGCGTTCCAATCTTGCTCGCTCATCCTCACGAGAAGGGCGTCCCTCGTTATTCCAGCGTTGTTAACAAGCACATCGATCTTTCCATACTTGTTCGCGATTTCATCCACCGTCTTGAACACCTGTTCTCTGTTCGTCACGTCCAACACGTACGGATCGATCGAACCAGGTAGACCTTTTGCATCTTCGACCAGTTTGTTGAGGGCCTCTTGCGACACGTCGCACGCACACACGATGGCTCCTTCCTTGGCGAACAGTAGACTCGCTGCTTTACCGATGCCACTCGCTGCACCCGTGATGATGCACACTTTCCCTTGCAATCTCATACATGACCTCCCCTTTCTACAAGCCGAGATAGGCCTTCTTGATGTGATCGTTGTTCATCAGATTCGTTGAAGAATCCTCCAACACTATTCTACCGTTTTCGATCACGTATCCTCTCTCAACAACTTTCAATCCCTGTTTGACGTTCTGCTCTATCAACAATATTGACACACCCTGATTCTTTATTTCCCTCAGTTTCGAGAACAACTCTGATACGATCGAAGGTTGCAGTCCTACGGATGGTTCGTCCAAAACCAGAAGCTTTGGGAACGACATCAGCGCCCTCGCGACCGCAACCATCCTCTGTTCACCTCCACTCATCGTGCCAACCTTTTGCTTCAGTCGTTCTTTCAGTATGGGAAACAATGTGAAGACCAAATCGAAGGCCTCAAGCATTCTTTCACGTGCGTGTGGTACATAGTTCGCACCCGCCCTGAGGTTCTCTTCGACGGTCATGTTGGGGAACAGTTCGCGTTCCTGTGGTACGAGTGCTATGCCGAGCTTGACAACTTCATGCGGTTCCATGCCAGTTATGTCTTTGTCCTGAAAGAACACCTTCCCAGAGATGGGCTTCAAGAATCCGACCACACAGTTGACGAGCGTGGTCTTGCCCGCTCCGTTCGGGCCGAATAGACCAACCGCCTCAGCCGAGCTCACGTTCAACGAAAGGTCCCAGAGGACTTTAATCCTTCCATAAGCTGCGTTCAATCCATCTATTCTCAACATCATGCTTCCTCCCCAAGATAGGCAGTGATGACCTTAGGATCGTGTGCAACCCTTTCGTACGGTCCTTCCGCGATGATCTCACCACGATCCAGAACGACAACGCGATCTGTCAATTGGCTTATCACGCTCATGACGTGCTCGATCACACAAATTGTGATCTGCTTTTCCCTGAGGGACTTCACCAGCTGAATCATTCGTTGCATTTCTTCGAAGTTCAGCCCTGCCATGACCTCATCGAGTATCAAGAGTTTCGGTTGACAACCAAGGGCTCTTGCGACCTCGAGTTTCTTCAGCTCGAAAACCGTGAGCCTGTCCAGGCGCCTTTCAGGTTGGTCGAGCTCTACGAGCTCACATATCTTGCGAGCAGACTTGCGCGCCTCACGCAACGACTCACCTCTGGCGAAGAGGCACGATACCACGACGTTTTCGAAAGCAGTGAAATCCCTCAAAGGTCTCACGAGCTGAAAGGTCCTCGCTATGCCCATGCGTGCGCGCAAGTGTGCGGGGACGAAGGTGATATCTTTATCTTCGAAATGAATGCGCCCCTCGGTAGGGTAGAAAACACCAGATATCAGGTTGGTCAACGTCGTCTTACCGGCCCCGTTGGGACCTATTATGCCGAGTATCTCACCTTGGTTCACCTTCAAATCCACGGATTTAACGGCGATTAAACCTCCGAAGCTCTTCGTCAGTTTCTCCGTTCTCAAAAGCATGGCACAGAACCTCCTATCGCTTCGCTGCAATCCTGTTGACGACAGTTCCGTATATACCCCTCGGCAAGAACATGATCGTGAGGACGAGTATCAAACCGTAGATTATCAGATGCCCATACGGCATGATGAGCTTGAGATATTCTGAAGCCAAGCCGAGCACTACAGCCCCTATTATGGGACCCAGGGTAGAGTAGATTCCTCCAACGAGGGCCATCGACATAGGAAGGAGCAGGAAGTTGGCTGAGAAAGTGCTTTCAGGTTCAACGAAAGCATACTGCTGCGCGTAGAGTGCTCCGACAGCTCCCTGGATCGCCGATGTGAGCACGAAAACGAACAGAAGGTATTTGAAGATGTTCACCCCAGAACACTTTGCGGCGATCTCATCGTCCCTTATGGCATTGATCGCAAAGCGAATCCTCGTCCTTTGAAACAGCTCAGAAACGAGGATCACCGTGAGCGCCACCGAGAGAACCAACCAGTAGATCTTGATCGAATCTCCTTTGAAGATCGACTCGTAGAGGACTTCCCCTGCTGAGCCACCGGTGAGATCGCTCAGGTTTCTTGCGAAGATCATGAAGACACTGGACAGAGCAAGAGTCGTTATCGCAAAGTAGATTTCTCTCAGTCTCAGTACGATCCAACCAAGCGCCAAGGCTATTAGAGCTGCGAACCCAGCCGCAACGAGAATACTCCACAACGGATCGATGGAAAAGTCATCGACGGCGATTATCGACGCGTAAGCGCCGAGCCCGAAGAAACCGGCTATTCCGAACGAAAGCTGCCCTGTGCGGAGCATCATGTCCCAACTGAGAGCCAAAGACAGAAAAATCATAATCGAAGTGAGCACGTGAATCAAATAAGCACCCACAAAGAAAGGCAAAAGAAAGCAGAGAACACAGACGATCGCTATCATGAAGTATTTCATCCTTCTCGCCTCCCGAAGGCCCTGAACACGATCGCTGCTATGAGGACTACGAAGAAGACCAAGTCTGCCCATCCCGTGTAACCCGGTATGGACTTGACGAACTCTTCGGCGATGCCAAGTACTATGCCTGCGAGAACTATACCTGGTAAATTCCCCAAACCTGCCATCGCCGTCAAACTGAAAGATTTCATCGTGAATGGACCACCAACGTGCGGAAAGATTGAACTCCTGACGGACAACAGAGCACCAGCCAGCGCAACCAATCCAGCTGCAAGACTGAACACAAAAGCGTAGACGAACTTGACGTTGATGCCCACAATCGCTGCACCCTTGGGGTTTTGTCCGACGGCGTAGGTCGCCTGCCCGAGCCGTGTCTTCTTCAGGAACAACAACAGTCCTGTGAGCACGAGTACCACCGCGACCGTGTACAAGAACTCATAACCACCGACGTACACGCCGAAGATGTTGACCGAAGTCGATGCGTAGGGCACGTAGATGTTTCTTGGTCTAGAGGTCCACCAGATGTTGAGAGATTCGACCATGACTATGGAAACACCAAACGTGAGCAACAGCAAGTTGAGATGATGAGTTTTCAAAGATCTCTCTATCACGAGTTTGTAGACCACAAAACCAAACGCCAGAAGCAGTGGCACCGTGACCGCTGGAGAAACCAATGGATCCATCCTCCACTTGGTGAACAGAAGGTACGTCATGTAGAGCGACAGCGTCAAGAACTCACCGTGAGCAAGGTTCAAGAGACCCACTATACCGAGTATGAGTGCGAGTGGAAGAGCGACCAAACTGTACAAGCTACCTCTCTGTACACCGTAGAAGAAAGCGTACGGTCTGAGTAAAGCGATGAGAAAAAGTGCTATGGCGAGAACTACGTATCCAACGAAATTTTTCTTCACACATCTTCACCTCTTCTTGAAACAAATGAACGGCTGGGCGAGCGCCCAGCCTCATCGTTCATTTACCCGTCCAGCCCGGGAATGGGTAGATCAGCCCGGCCGTTTGATATTCGAACGGCCAGATGACATGCTGTACTCCGTTCTGCCACTGCAGTATCTTCTGAGCCCTGAATCCTTGGTTCTTGATGATCCTGCTCGGGGAAATCTTGAGCACACCACCAACGGGGGAATCGTACTCGATCTCTCTCAAAGCTTTGATGATGCCGTCTTTGTCGAGTGAGCCAGCCTTCTTGATTCCTTCGATCAGAAACATGATGTTCGTGTAGCCGAGCGGAGCGAAGTACGTCGCAGGCTCCTCGTTGAACTCCTTCACGTACGCGTCCCAGAAGTGCCTCGCGATCGGGCTGACATCTTTCAGTGCCGGTGCCCACATACCGTAGAGTATGACACCGTGGGACAGAGGATTCTTACCGAAATCGGCAGGCCATCCTGGAGGTGCACCAACGAAGAGTTTTGGAGCGAAACCTATCTCCTTCGCTTGAATGAGGATAGGTATCGCATCGGCGTCGTAGCCAGCCCATATGAACAGATCTGGATTGTACTGTTTCGCCTGCATCAAGACCGCTCTGTAATCACCGCCTCCGAGTGCGGCACTCTTGAAGGGGGCTCCTTTGAGATCCTTCATCAGTCCAGCCCAGACTCCTGTGCCTTTCTTCGCGAGTTCAAACTCATCTTGGTAGGATTTGAAGGAACTCGTTCCGAAGGCACCTTCCTCGTAAGCTATGAATATCTTCTCGATCTTCACCTGCGGATACTTCTGAGTGATCGCCCTCCATCCGTGTGCGTAGCTTTCTCCCTGCAGATAGTCCCAAGGATGCAGATGGAAGTACCAGTCTGCATCCGGGCCGATAGCTTCTTCACATCTGTACGATGCAGCGCCGATCCAGACTGTGATCTTCTGATACTTCTTCAATATGGGTATCTGTGCCAAATGCACACCGCTGGACATCCCACCGACGAAGAAGTCAACTTTTTCAACGGTCGCGAGTCGATCGATCGCAGCGGCGCCTTTTTCTGGTTTCATCTCATCGTCGACGATGAACAATTCCACGGGCATGCCGAGAACTCCGCCCGCTTCGTTGATTTCCTTGACAGCAAGCTTCATGGCGTTGGCCGCCTGTCTGCCTGTGATGTCAGATAGAGGCAGAACCGCGCCTATTTTGATGGTTGATGCTAAGCCTAATGCCACGACCAGAGCCATGAGTACCACGAACAACCTCTTCATACCCTCACTCCTTTCATCAGATTAGACCCATTCTTTTCGCCTCGGACATCAACATGTCTCTGAAATCTGGGTGAGCTATGGATATCAACTCGAGTGTCCTTTCCCTGACGGTCTTACCTCTCACGTGCGCCACACCCCACTCCGTGACCACATAATCGAGCTCCTGTCTGGGTACTGTCACGGGAGAACCGAGCGGTAGTAGAGGCACGATGGTTGACACTGTTCCGTTCTTAGCGGTGGATCTGAGGGCGATGATGCCTTTACCACCTTTGCTTTTCACAGCACCACGGTGCGTGTCGAGCTGTCCACCGGTACCACTGTAATGCTGTGTGCCCAAAGCTTCCGAACAAACGTTACCCGTCAAGTCTACCATGAGCGCGGTGTTGATGCTGACCATCTTCTCGTTCTGGGCTACCACATAAGGATCGTTCACGTACCTACCACGGAGGAACATGACCGAAGGGTTATCGTCGACGAAGTTGTAGAGTCTCTTGGTTCCAAAGGCGAACGTACAGACAAACTTACCTTTCCACAGAGTTTTCTTCTTGTTCGTTATCACCCCCATTTCGAAGAGATCGATCATGGACTCGGTGAACATCTCCGTATGCACACCGAGATCCCTCTTGTTGTGAAGTAACTTTGCGACTGCGTTGGGGATACCACCTATTCCAATCTGTATCGTGGATCCATCATCTATCAGTTCGCTGACGTACTGCGCGATCTTCGTCTCGACGTCCGCTGGTTCAACCAGCTCGGCTTCCGGTAGATCGTAGTCAACCTCGATCAAGTAATCGACCTCGCTGATGTGCACGTGGGTATCTCCATGCGTTCTCGGGGCCTTCGGATTGACCTCCAGCACGATTTTCCTTGCCTTCTCGATCACGTCCTTCTCGTAAACGACAGAAGCTGAGAGCGTGAGAAAACCATTCTTATCCATCGGTGAGGCAACGCCCACAAAGATGTCAACGTCTCTGCTGTCCAACAAATTCGTCCCCGCCTGGTGCAGATTGTTCGGAACGTAACTGACCGTGCCATAGTTGTTCTTCACGGCTTCCCTGTTCGAAGCACCAAAGTACCAAGAGGCGTTTTGAAAGCTTTTGCTGTATTCCTGCTTCATGTAGAAGGGATAACTCTCCATGTTCAAACATGTGAAGACGGTTACGTTCTCGACTCTGTCAGCCACTCTGTGAAGGTTCCTCAGAAAGATCTTCGGTTCCATCGGGGTCATACCGACGACAATCGTTGAGTTACTCTGAACGAGTTTCAGAACCTCATCGATGCCCACCAACTTCTTTTTGTAAACTTCTTCCCACTTCACAGCCATTCCTCCTTACCAACTTATGGGTTCTCTGATCTTTCCCCACCTCACGACGGCGGCGTTCCAGGTCCAGCCCACGCCCGCACCCACGAAAACGACCACGTCACCGTCTTTAACCCTTCCACGCCTGAGGCCTTCTTGAAGCGAAAAGACCTGATCGTTCTGACCCATGTGACCGTATTCCTCAAGGTAGAAAGATTGATCCTCCCTCAAACCCAGTTGCGTTAGAACTTCGAGGTGTGCCGATCTTTTGAAGTGCAATATGGCAAGGTAGGATATATCTTTCCTCGAGAGGCCACTCTTTCTCAAAGCATCGTCGATCACGAAGTAGAAGTTGTTCAGAGTGACCCTGTTCAGCTTTTCTTTGAAAGATTCCGGATCGCGCAAATGAAAATAGTACTCGCCAACATCTTCAGGCTTCATGGGCCATTTTTTCGTTCCGCCCACCGGCACGATACAGTCTTCAGCAAAGGATCCATCGACGATGCTCGAAACACCCAGCACAACGTTCGCACCGTGGTTCTTTTTAAGCACCAATGCCGCACCACTGGCACCTATGTCGAACATGAAAGAAGTTGCATTGTACTTGTGGTTCACCAGATCGAAGTTGCGATACCCGCTCACGAGCAGGACCGTATTCACATTCTTCTCGCTCAGCATGATCGATCTCGCCACCTGAAGTCCCACGATCATCGAACCGCACATGGCTTCCATGTCGAACGCCCAAGCTTTCGTCGCGTTGATCTCGTGAGCGACCTTTGTGCACGCGAGCCAGCAGGGATAATCTTTGTGCTGCGCACCGTTCCAGATGACCACGTCGATATCACTCGGATCGATTCCTGCGTTCTTTATTGCCTCTCGCGTGGCCATGATTCCCATGTAGCTCGTAGTGTCTCCTTCACCCGGAACATACTTCCCCTTCACACCGAATTTGTCGACGATCACCGCTTCATCGATTCCAGTGAGCGAAGCCAGTTCCTTCGCCGTCATGTACCGTTTGGGAAGATACGTTCCTACACCAGCTATGCCTACGTGGTCTTGCATTTTGGCCCCTCCTGTAAACTGAACCACCATTCAATCTGATACATGATTCATAACATATGGTACCAGATTGTGAAACAAAAATGCAACAGCCAAAAAAGACCTTTAATCACATTGCTGGTTTATGACTGGCAGGAGTCTCGAGTTCCGGTTCAAAATCTTTGCTGAGCTTTTTATTTCTCGCTATTGCTCGTTCTTGTTCTCTCTGATCCAATACCCTTGAGAAAGTATTTGCCCAAGAGTGACAGATAGTCCTTGATCTGTTCCGCGGATGTCTTGTTGTAGACCACGAGGTCTTCCCCCATGAAATGCCCGATACCCATGAATCCAATGGCAAGGTTCTCAGGTTTGAGAGGCTTTATCATGTTCAGCTCGATGGCTCTGCTCAATGGAGGAAGGTAACTGGTGAAGATCTTTTCGTAATAGTTGCGTGAAATGTTCGGATTGAAGAACTCAGCCTGTCTGACAACCAAGTACATGTTTGAATGGTTCAAGAAAAACCTCAAGAATGCGTCGTAACCAGCTATTTCGGCATCGCGTCTGTCGGTGAAGTTCTTTATCACGCTCGCTATCGTGAGCCTCAGATTTCTGTTCGTGGACATCACGAGTTCTTCGAGAATCGATTCTTTGCTCTCGAAGTACACATAGAAAGTGCCCGCAGCGACGCCGGCAGATTTGGTGATGTCGCTTATCATCGTGTTTCGATAGCCGTATTTCCCAAAGAGTCTCTCCGCTTCTTGAAGCAACTTCGCTTTCGTCGAGCTGGTCTCGACCGCCAGCGGTTTCACATCGACGTTGAAAACTCGTTCATCCAGCACGTGATCGTTTGGGTCCACGCCGTTCACGATGAATTCTACGAAGTCTCCCACCATGGATTCTTCGATCACTCTTTCTCCCAAGAGCGACTTGAAGATGCCCGCGAACCTGATCGGACCGGTGACGAACCAACTGGCTACCCTCAGTTCTTTTTCATGTGCGTTTGGCAAAAGTTTCTCAATGACTCTCGATCTCAGTATTTGTTCCAATTTTCTTCTCAGGTTCCTTTTCAGATAGACAGCCTCGTGAAGTATTCGAAAATGCAGAAAGTGGTCGGAAAAGAATCTGGCATACGATGTGATGAAGCTTTCCACGATTCTGTATGAATCGTTGTCGTCGACGTTGTTCATACTATCGGAGAAAAGATCGAAGGCTTCTTCTATCAACTTTTCATAGACTACATCCTTGCTGCTGAAATACTGGTAGAACGTGGATGGCTTGACGTTCGCCCTCTTCGAGATCATGGGTACGGAGACGCCATGATAGCCTCGGCTAGCAAAGAGTTCCAAAGCAGATCTGAGCAAATCTGAGAAAGTCTTCTTTCCATCGGATCTCTTTGGATCCCTTCTCAAGGTTCTTCCCCCTGCTTGTTGAATCAGTTTTCACATTGAATTATACCGTTCTCACCGCATTGTTGATGACTCGCTCTGGTGATTCAGATTGCTGAGCTTTCAGCAAGAGCTTCTCTGCCAGATCCTCGTCCATCCTGTTTATGAAAAACTGAACTCTGCTGTGTCGGAGACTTTCAAAATCTACCTTCACTCTCGCTGGCAGGGATGAACATATGATCTTCATTTTTTGTCTCAGGATCTTTTCATCCTGCATGGTGCGTTTCTCGAACTCTGTGCCACGCTTTGGTATGAAGGGATTTATCGAGAACTTGACCGTCTTGAAGCCAAGCTCCAGAAGGTATCTTGCCACGTCCCCGATGGCCATCAGATCCTGTTCGGATTCCTCTTCGAAACCGAACATGAAATAGACCTTCACCTCTTCGAAGTTTATCTTTCTCGCAAGCTTGAAAGCGTGTTCAACTTGTGCATCGGTTAGATCCTTCTTAAGGATGTTTCTGAGCCTCTCGCTCGCACTCTCCAAAGCGACTGTGAAGCTGTTCTGGTGTTTCCTCAAAAACCTTAAGAACTTCTCGTCCAATCGATCCATTCTGAGAGACGAAACAGAGACGGAGATTCCACTCTCCTCAAGCACGTCAACGAGCTCATCCAACCAAGGATAGTCCGTCACGTTCGAGGCGATCAATCCCACCGAATCGTGTCTCTGCAGGATCTCAGGGAACTTTTGAAGACTCAAAAATCTCGCAGGCTTTTTCAACTTCCCCATCATGCAGTAGGCACATCTGTGAATGCAACCTCTCTCTATTTCAACGAGAAGTTTGTGTGCGAACTCACCACGTTCTGGGACCAACGGACAGGCAGGAACAAAGAAATCGAGATCGTGGCATTGAGAAACCACTTGGTATTTCTTCCCGTACAGCGGTACGGTGGTGAAAGGAAGGTCGATGAAGCTTTGCAGTAACTCTGACCTGACGGCAGGACGAAGAACTCGATCGAGTTGGACCAACATGGATTCAATGTCTCCGTGGAGTATCACATCGGCCAGGACTTTGAGCAACGGCAGTTCAGTGTAGCAGAGTGCCCCACCGAACAGTATGATCGGATGTGACTGTGAACGATCGATGTTTCTCAGCGGCACGGATTTTCGCAAGAGCAATTTCATGACGTTGACGATGTCGTTTTCAAAATGGAAAGAGAACGCCCAAATCGTGAACTGGTCGATGGGTGTTAGACTGTCGATGGAGTAAAACCTTTCAAAACTTTCATCGAAAAAGAAGCGTTCACAGCGAACTCTTTCCAGCTGGTTCAGATACTTCCAGACGAGGTTGAAACCGAGGTTAGAGGCAGCCAGTTCGTAACCGTTCGGATAAACAAGGGCGACCATCAGGTCGCCCTTGGTTTCTATCTTCTCAACGTACTTCTCGCCCGCTTTCAAACGAGCAACGAGGTTTTGTTCCTTGAGATCCCTCGAATCACGTGGTCTTCTCAAGGGCAGCCCTCCTGAGATAGTTCCTCGAGATGACCGCCCTCACGAACTCGACCTCGAGAATCTTCGTTTCGCCTTTCATGACCACTCCACGCAGTTTGATCTTGTTCTCAACAACTCCGATGACTTTGACACCCACCGCGACGGCTTCGCCAACTCTGATCGGTGAGAGATACCTAACGTTCGCTTCTATCACGACAGAAACGTGATCTTCGCCGAGAAAAGGCTGCACCAGATCGTAGCCGAAGTGAAAAACTTGGGCGCAGAGTCCAGACGTGCTTGCAAGCTCGAGAATCTCCATCTCTCGATCCTCACGCCAGGCCATGCCCTCATCGATGGTGAAATCAACCGTTTTGCTCGTTCCGAGCAACTGTTTCAAGCTTTTCACCGTTCATCACTTCCTCCGTCAACTCTTTTCTCAGGGCCTTTCTCAACTCTTCACCCTCTATGACTTCCCTTTCGAGCAGAAGTTCGGCAAGCTCGTCGAGTTGCTTTTTGTGTTCGAGGAGCAGTTGCTTGGCTCTTTCGTAGCATTCGGTCACTATGTGCTTCACTTCGTCGTCTATCTCGCTGGCGACTTCCTCGCTGTAGTTCCTCATCCTCGTGAGTTCTTTACCCAAAAAGATCTCTTGTTCAGCCTTACCCCACACCAAGGGTCCAAGCTTATCGCTCATGCCGAGTTGGCACACCATCTTTCTGGCAAGTTCCGTCGCTCTCTCGATGTCCGACGCGGCACCGGTCGAAATCTCACCGAAAATGATTTCTTCAGCGGCACGTCCACCGAGTAGAGCTGTTATTTGGTCGAGCAACTCGTTCTTTGTGACGATGTATCTGTCTTCAGCCGGCAACTGAAGTGTGTAACCCAGAGCACGATAACCTCGGGGTATGATGGAGATCCTGTGCACTGGATCGGCGTTCGGTAGCAAGCTCGACACGATGGCGTGTCCCACCTCATGGTAGGCCACGATCTTTTTCTCTCTCGAACTGATCACGCGAGATTTCCTTGCAGGTCCAGCGATGACCCTGTCAATCGCTTCTTCGAAATCGGCCATCGTGATCTTGTCTCTACCAGCCCTCGCCGCAAGGAGTGCGGCCTCGTTCACCAGATTTTCAAGATCCGCTCCCACGAACCCCGTGGTGCGCTGTGCGAGGACTTTCAGGTCAACATCTTCGGCGATAGGCTTGTTTCTCGTATGTATCTTCAGTATCGCCTCTCTTCCCTTCACGTCTGGTACGTCCAAAACCACTTTCTTGTCGAACCTGCCAGGCCTGAGCAAGGCTGGATCGAGTATGTCTGGTCTGTTCGTGGCCGCCATCACCACTATGCCCTGGTTGATGTCGAAGCCGTCCATCTCGACGAGAAGTTGGTTCAGTGTCTGTTCTCGCTCGTCGTGTCCACCGCCAAGACCTGCTCCCCTGTGTCTGCCGACGGCATCGATTTCGTCGATGAAAACGATGCATGGTGCGTTCGCTTTCGCCTGGCCGAACAGGTCTCTGACACGTGCGGCACCGACACCGACGAATAACTCAACAAAATCAGAGCCACTTATGTGAAAGAATGGCACGTTCGCCTCACCAGCTACGGCCCTTGCGAGCAAGGTTTTACCCGTACCCGGGGGTCCGACGAGCAGTATGCCTTTCGGCATTCGAGCACCGATGCGTGCAAACCTTGCGGGATCTTTCAAGAACAAGACGGTTTCTTTGAGTTCTTCTATTGCTTCGTCCACACCGGCAACGTCGTTGAAAGTGACGCGTTGCTGACCCGGTCTGACCATCTGGGCTCTACTTCGAGTGAAGGTGAACGCCTGGTTATTCCGACCGGAGATCGTTCTCATCATGAAGAAGAACATGAACAGCAAGAACACTATGAAGATCACGTTGCCAACGACGTTGATCCAGAAGGAACTGCTCAAGCCCTTCTCGCCAGTCACGCGTATGCCTTTTTCGCTCAGTAGCCTTATCGTCTGTGTATCCTGGGAGAACCATGGCGCGTATATTTCGTAGTACTCGCCACGCTTGGAAATGACCCTGATCGTACCGTCGTCCCTCACCACAACTTCGGCGATGCGTCCCGGGTCTGTCTCGACTATCTGTATGAAATCACTGAAACTCATCTTCGACACGTTGTTGGAAGGACTGTAGAGGGAGCGAACGAGCCAGAATATCGAGAGTATGACGAGTGCGGCGAAGATGAGCGAGATGTAGTTCTGTCGATTTCCGTTCAAATCATTCTTCCTCCTTTCTCAATTCAAGTATAACTCGGAATGGATTTTCCAACAGGTTCAGAACGAGAAAATCATCGTTTTTTAGTCTCTCATTCAATCTTCTGTCGATGTACACGTAAGGTACCCACAGAATTATACCATTCTCCTCAACCACAGGCATCTCATCGCGCAAAAAACTCGGTATACGTGCCTCGATCATCAGATCCTTCAGCTTCTTTGAACCAACCCTATCGCCCGCCTTTCTGACTCTCATCAAAACGGGTGGTTTTACGAAGATGTATTGATCGCTCTCTATTCGATCGTTCAGTTTGAAGTACCAACCGTTGAAGTCGTACAATCCACACTTTTCAATCTTCAAAGATTCGAGTACATCGTGTTCGCGTTCGATGCAGAAAAGATCGAAACCCTTCTCGAGCCATAGTCCCTTTGCAAGCTCGATCCTCCAAGATGGACTGTGCGCACGTTCAAGAAGTTTTTGAACGTGTTCGAACTCCATTTGTTCGCCAAACTCCCTCACACAGCTTCTGAGCAGTTCCACCAGTTCAAACTCACTCAGTTTTCTACCCGAGAAGATCGTACGGTCTTTGAACTTAACCAACCTTTGCCTTCCTATGAAACTTTCAACGTGTCTCTCGAGCAAAGTGCTGGACACGTGCAACTGCAGCAGGGCTTTCTCGATCGAAGGGTTGATCTTTCTCAGAGCTGGGATGACGACGTGTCGAATGTAGTTCCTCGTGTATTTGACATCGTAGTTGGTCTCGTCCTCGACAAAAGCGAGGTTCTTTCTTCTGGCATAATCTTCTATCTCTGATCTTTCCACGTAGATGAAGGGCCTTATCTTGTCCTGGGCCTTGGGCTTCATCGCAACCAAACCGAGTGGGCCAGTCCCACGCACGATCCTGTGCAACATCGTTTCAGCCAGATCGTTCAAGTTGTGAGCAAGTGCGATCACGTCACACTGAAGTTTTCTCTTCGCGTTGTCCAAAAACTCATACCTCAGCTTCCTCGCGCCTTCCTCAATGCCAAGTTTGTTCTCCTCGCAGAATCTTGCCACATCGAGCCTTTCAACGAAGAGTTCAACCTGAAGCTTGGCGCAGAGATCTTTCACGAACGCTTCATCCCTGTCCGCGGTGGCCCTGAGCATATGGTTGAGGTGGGCGGCACAAACGCGCAAATCATAGATTTCACGCAGTTGCAGAAGCACATGCAAGAGGCTAACGGAATCGATCCCACCCGACAGTGCCACAAGGACGCTTTCACCTTTGGAGAGCAACTTCTGAGTCTGGACGAACTTGAGGACTTTGAACTCGAGAGGGTCGAGAATTTTTTCGCACCACCCAGAAGAAAAAATGGAGCCAGCGAAGGGATTCGAACCCCCGACCTGCGCATTACGAGTGCGCCGCTCTGCCGACTGAGCTACGCTGGCTCACATGATCCACCGCTTGTACATTATACATCAACTCGCTCAATCGATCAAGGGGAATCGGATGAGCATGTTACGTCAACACGAGCGTGACGAACAAAGGTTCGAAAGAGTTCGTTTGTGAATCCTCAGTGTGCAGAGACCGATGGAAAAGGTAAAGATCACTAAATGATTTGGTCCACTTGATTTTTCCCGAGGTCGTAGTAAAATACTTGTTGGTGAAAGCGGGTGTAGCTCAACGGTAGAGCATCGGCCTTCCAAGCCGAGGGTTGCGGGTTCGAATCCCGTCGCCCGCTCCAGCGCCCGTAGCTCAACAGGATAGAGCATCGGACTTCTAATCCGAGGGTTGTGGGTTCGATTCCCGCCGGGCGCGCCAACGTGGTGACCATAGCTCAGTAAGGTAGAGCGCCTGACTGTGGATCAGGTGGTCGCGGGTTCAAGTCCCGCTGGTCACCCCAGATGAGCGCGCCTGTAGCTCAATGGATAGAGCGTCGGACTTCGGATCCGATGGTTGCGGGTTCAAGTCCTGCCAGGCGCGCCATTGTTCCTCTCGGTCGAAGCGACGTTGTGTACAGTGGTGGTCACAATGGCTGTTGAAAAGGAGGTAGAAGTGATGGAAGTACTGAAGGTAGCATCCAATTCGAACCCCAACAAGGTGGCTGGAGCACTCGCAGGTATGATCAGAGAGCATGGAAGGGCGGAACTTCAAGCGATCGGTGCCGGTGCTGTAAACCAGGCTGTTAAGGCAATCGCCATCGCGAGAGGCTATTTGGCACCGAGTGGGATCGACCTCGTGAGCATCCCGGCGTTCACCGACGTCGAGATCGACAAGGAAACGAGAACCGCCATCAAATTCATAGTCTTCCCCAGAAGCTGAAGACAAACGAAGGCCCCGCGTCCGCGGGGCTTTCGTTTTGTCGCAAGGAACCATCTATCTGGATCTTTGCCCTCTGATCTGAGCTCTTACAGACTGACGGTTGTTCATCTCAGAAAAACCTCTTCGATTGTCATGTTTGGTTCACCGCTTTTGAGCGCTTCTTCAATGTGTTCGGTGAGTAAGTATTACACTTGTTCTGTTATGCATTATGATGCTCGTTTGACGTTGGGAGGAAGATGATTAGCTCTGAGTTCGCGTGGTCTGTAACGAACTTTCGGTTAAGGTAAGATCGTGTTTCTGAACAGATAGCTCACAATCGACGTCAGCGCTGTCAGCACCAAGATCACTGGGATCATCATCCGTATAACCCTCTTCTCTTCGCCAACTCGATCGATCGAAGCGGCCGCATTCTGAAGTTTAGATGGAGATATGGCCGAGGCGAGGCCACTTCCAAACGAAACGGCTGCTGCCATCATGAAAGGCGAAAGATTCAAGGTATGCGACGTTTTGAGCGTGTAAACTGTGAACATCGCGGTTGCAGAAGTTTGGGTCCCCGTTATGAATCCGCCGAAAACCCCTATGAAGGGAGTTAAAAATGGAAAAAGGCCTTTGAAAAGCCTCGCAGAATGCTCCGTCAGCGCGTTGATCATGTTCATTTCCTCGTTCAAGAGTTGAAAACTCCCCGAGGTTTTGACGAAACCAGAATAGAGCATGACGTAAGCCGTCATGAAGAAGAAGGAGGCAGACCAAAAAGGTTGCCAGCTCCTCTTGAAGGTTTTTCTCAGCGTCATCAATACTTCTTTTCCGTTGAGCTTGTAAAAAAAGATGCTGATCAAACTGGAAACGAAGATCCAAGTGTAAGCCTGCCAAAGCAATCTCATCTGAACAGGCTTCAGTGATAAGCCGAAGAAATACACTGGGAAGGACAACTTGTCGTAAGCCAGCTTTCTGATGGGTTCAAAGAGGTTGGAGAAAGATATGAAAAATATCAAAACTATCCACGGGAAAAAGGCGTGAAGAAAATCTTTGAAACTCCCCAATGATTCCTCTTCAATTGATTTCCTATTCCTCGAGAAACTCAAAACCAACACGATCAACGCCCCCACGATCAAACCAGTCAAAACGGGAGTTTTGATGTAGATCGCGAAGACGGCACCGAGATAAGACAGAACTCCTACTAACAAAGAAAGGTGAAAGTACTTGAAAGCGAACTTCCTTCCATGCGCGGTGAAAAGGACCGCCAGAGTGATCAAACATGAAACGACGGGCACGTAGGGTAAGAAATACTTGGCACCGTCGATCAGATCCAGCCCAACCATGTCACAGAAGATGACCAGAGGAACTCCGAGGATCGAATAAGTGCACAGAGAATCGTAGCCGAGTGCCGATAGAGCTATCGAAATTCTCGAGTCGTAACCGAAAGCCATCAAGATCGGTGTGAGCACGGTGACTGGTACCGCCCCAACCGATGCCAAGATCGTTCCAACTCCTATCACCAGAGCAACTATTCGGCTTGCAGGCCGATCGCTCAGCGATTCTTTCATCAATTCAACTGCTTTGTTGATGGCACCGGACCGTTCCATTATCGAAAGTTGAAATAGCGAGGCAGGGACTATGAGAGAAACTGGGAAAGCGGCGACGAAACCAGCAAAACAGGACCTCAAGACCACTTCCAAGGATGTTTCGAAGAATGTCAAAGAAATTGCAACAGCACTGAGCAAGCCCAACAGAGCGGCCATTGACGTCGACAGGTTACTGAAAAGCATGATTCCCAAAACGACCAAAACGGGAGAAATGGAAAGCAACGCTCTCATTTTTTCACCAAATACAGATCATACACTAACTCTCCCTTGGTACGGTGATATTCTCGGGAAATCTCGTTCAAAACCGACGAAGAATCATCGAAAGGCAAGAAACGAGTTCACCAAGATCGGCACGAGCATCGTCACCACGAAACCATGCGCGAAAGCTAAGAACGATGTTTCCCTGTCTGTGTAGTGTGATATGGGTCCGAGCAACGTGTCCATCGAGGTCGCACCCGCTATCGATACAACGGCCGTTTTGGAGTAACTCGAGAGAATCGGTGTCAAAACGATGGCGTACAGTTCTCTCATGACGTTCGAAAAGAACGCGATGGCACCGAGTTGCGCGCTGTAAAGGTTCGAGATGATGATCGCCGACAAGCTGTACCAACCGAATCCCGAAGCAACGGCTAAAATTTCAAAACGTTTCATGGAAGAAAAGAAAGACAGTGCCAACGCCCCTGCGTAGGTTCCAAGCACGGTTGCCGCAACGCTGAGCAAAACCTTCTTGACCACATCGAAGCGAACCTTTTCCTTGCTTAGGTCCACTCCAACGAGAAAGACTATGACGTAGAGAACCACGTTGATGGACCAATCAGGAAGCCTCAAGCTGGACCATCGACCCACGAAGACACCCACTACAACCGAGCTCAAGAGTAAGATCGCCATCATTTCTTTGACACCCTCTCGAAGATCACTGCGAAGATGAAACTTCCCAAGATGGCAAAGGTCGACACCATGAAGGATGAAAAGAGGATACTTTCAAGCTTCGACACCACATCATCGTTCGATCCGATCTCGATACCGAGGGCGAAAAGGAGAAGGAAAGTCAGCACGATCAAAACTTTGTACTTCCTAATCCAGTCGGTTCTCAAGAAGCGCCCAACGAAGAAACCTAAAAAGAACAACAGGATCAAAACAAGCAGCAGCATTTCTAACACCCCTCACAACTCGATACCTGCTCTTGGAGCAATGAACCTGTCCTGGAATCTGTCTCTGAAAATCTTAACAGCTTCTCGGCCCGTACAATGACACGGCATGATTCTCTTAACGTTAAGTCTTTCTATTTCATCAACGATCCGAGATATCTGTGAAGTTTCTTTGTTCAGCAGATGGAACCCTCCAGCTAAAAGACCGATCGGCTTTTCAAATCGTTCCAACACAGTTTGTACCATCTTGACGACACCTGGGTGGCAGCATCCAACCAGCACGTCTACGAACTCACCACGATCCACAACCAAGCATTGTTCGAAGATCGTCTTGTCGTTGTATCTTCCTTCGATCTGGCCAGAAGAGTGAACGCTCAAAGCTATTTGCAGCGGATCTCTGATCCTGATGACTTCAACAGGGAATCTGTCTTTGAGATCGTTTTCGCACCTTTGGCTGAACCCTTCACAGATGTAGACCTTGATGTTCGGATTCGTCTTCAGAAGCTCTTCAAGTCCACCAGTGTGGTCCCAGTGTTCATGCGACAGAACGGCGTGCTCAATTTTCGATGGATCGACGTGCAATCTCTTCATATTCTTCAGCAGGACTCGACCGTTGGAGAAGGTGTCGAACAGGACGTTCTCACCGATGAGGAAAGAAAGGCCCCAAAATCTCAAGGCGTGCTGAAGTTTCGTTGAAGCTTCGACGATGAGGACGATCTTCATGTGCTCTCTCTCACAATCAGTTCGACATCGAGAACCACCTGTTTGGGACTCGTTCGAAGGTTCGACAACCTTTCGTAGAGCATCTCGAAGGCGACGATGCCTTCCAAGAATTTGTCGATCCTGACGGTTGTAAGAGATGGTTGAACGAACTCCGCGTAGGATATATCATCGTAACCGACAACTGATACATCCTCGGGCACCCTCTTTCCGAGCAATCTCAGCGCTTTCAAAGCGGCGATGGCAAACACATCGTTGAAGCAGAACAAGCCATCGAAATCGACGTCCTTCAGTTCCAACATCTTGTCGAAGGCGGACTCGTAACCTTCCTCGATCTCAACCATGATGTAGGGCTGCAAACCGAACTCGCTCAAAGCTTTCGAGTAACCTTCGTACCTCATGCGGGCTACGGACTTGTACATGAAGCCATTGAGCATCAGTATCTTCCTTCTGCCTTTCGACAACAGATGTTTCGTTGCCAAATAACCACCTTTCACGTCGTTCGAGTAGACTTCGTCGAGTTCGTCGTTCTCAAAGTGAACTCCGAGTATCACGAAGGGAAAGTTGAGCTTGATGAGCTTTTCAATATCCTTGCTGTCGAACTGCGTTGGAGAGATGATTATGCCATCAACACGCTTCTGCAAGAGAGTGTCCACAGCCTGCATCTCGTTTATGTAGTCCCTCTCCGTGTTCATGAGAACGACCTGATAGCCGTACTTTCGTGCGCTCGTCTCGATTCCCTTGAAGACTTCCGCATAGAATGGGTTGGAACTGTCCTCGAACACAACCCCTATGGTCTTCGTCGTACCCTTTCTGAAGAGAACGGCATCGGAATTTCTAATGTAGCCAAGCTTCTTTGCGATCTCCAACACCTTCTCCTTGGTCTGCGGGCTCACGTCGGGTTTGTTGTTCAAAGCTCTGGAGACGGTGTTCACGGAAACTCCAGCCTCTTCGGCGATGTCTTTGATCGTGATGAACCTCTTTGCCAAGGCTCAGACCTCCCGGCTCTCGAAAGCTCCTAAAGGTATCCTCTCGTTCGACACCCAAACCACATTTTCATGTTCTTGAACGTTCAGAAGAATGAGCTTTTCTGAGATTTGAGCAGAATCCACCCCGTCGCCGACGAGCTTCGCGGGCAACAACTTGCCGAGCATGAACGTGTAGAAGAACTCATCACCCACCGTCGCAACGTAGTATTTGTTGCCACGTTTTGTCACGCAAGGCATTCCAGCGAACGGGCCACTTTTGAACGATCCGAGCACCTCAGCATCTTTGACCATGATTTTATCACACCAAAAACCTCCACTCAAACTCAATCCCGAAACGTTCAAGTCCACTCTCTCTGTAGCTGCGAAATCAACGATCTCCAAACCGAGGAGCCGCTGCAAACCGTGTGGAAACTCCCTTCTCAACCAATTGTGTTCATCCTTGATGGAAGTCATGCAGGTGATCAAAATGTCCCCTTTGAACCCTTCGAGCTTCTCGATGAATTTCTCTGGCAAATACATCGCATAGGGAACGATCAACAACCTGTAGGAATCGATCTCGTCGTCCTCCTCAAACACGAAGTCCACGTTGTAGCCAAGCCTTCTGACAGCTTTATAGATCTCCATCACAGATTCCCAATAATTGAAATTGCGGTTCAGATGGTTTATTCTGTGGATCCACGCGTTCTCGTAAGAGAAATAGATCGCGACCTCCTTTTCCGGAACCAAGACGCCTTCCGTTTCACGCTTAGCCCGTGAGAACTCTTCGCACCTAGCGGTTTTTCTTTCAGCGTAATCGAGCAACGCACCGTGGTATTGTTCTGCGCCCCATTGGATCTGATCGAATCTGAACACAAGAACACCGAGTGCGCCGTGCAGGTGCGCTTGTTTTATCCACAGCTTCAAATATCCATCGGGATACTGCTCGTTGATCGTCTTCCAGTTCACCCTCCCTGGTTGCTGCTCCATCACGAGGAACGGTTTCTTCTTCAAAGATCTCATCAAGTCGTGGTTGGCAGCCTGCCTGTAAGGATCGTAAACTTTCGTCGCAACGTAATTGTCCCAGCTCACGAGGTCCATGTACTGGGAAAGTTTTTTGTAGTCGATGTCGAAGAAGTCCACCATGAGGTTGTGGGTTATCGGTTTGTCGGAGTACTTTCTTATGATCTCACTCTGCATTCTCATGTAATCGATATGGATGTCGGTCGAAAACCTGAAGAAATCAAGCATCATGTGAGGATTTTCAAACGCAGGCGTGTTGATCGGCAAGACTATTTCATCCCAATCGTTCACAGTTTGGCTCCAGAACCTGTTGCCCCAGCGGTAGTTGAGCTCATCTATGGAGACGTATCTTTTTTTCAACCATTCGACGAACGCCTTCCGTGTCGATTCACAATAGCAAAGCGTCGTGTCGTGACAACCAAACTCGTTGTCGATCTGCCACATGTCCGCGTAAGTTGAAAGGTGCTGAGCGTACTTCTCAACGATCTTCTTCGAGTACTCACGGTACACGTCGTTCGCAGGACAATAATGCCGCCTGCTACCCGCGCCTTTCTGTCTACCGAATTTGTCGACGGGCAGTACGTGTGGGTGTTTCTTGATCAGCCACATAGGTGGTGCGGCGGTGGGCGTGCCGACGATGTTCTTGATGCCAGCATCTTTCAACAACTTCAAGGCTTTCTCGAGCTTCGAAAAATTGTACCGACCTTCCTTTGGCTCAACGATCGACCAGGCGAACTCTCCAACCCTGACCCATTCGATACCGATTTCCTTCATGATCTTCACATGCTTTTCCCAAGATGACTCATCCCAGTGCTCTGGATAATAATCGGCACCGTAGATCTGCATCGAATCCCTCCTCAACCTTTTATGCTACCCAAAGTGAGACCCTGGATGAAGTAGCGCTGGAAGACCAGAAAGACTATAACAGGAACGGTCGCGGCGAGCAAGGCCCCGGCGGCTATGATGTTCCAACTGCTGATCCATTGACCCTGCAGGGTTGTCAAGCCGATCGTAACGGTCTTCTTCGCATCACTTTGGAGGAGGATCAAAGACCAAAGATAATCGTTCCATATCCATGTGAATTCGAGGATACTCAGAGCAGCCACGGCGGGCTTCACCAAAGGCATGATGATCTTGGAATAGATCTTGAAGGCACCGGCTCCATCGATCCTTGCGGCGTCAAAGAGGCTCGATGGTATCGTCGCCATGAAGTTCCGTAGAAAGAAAGTGCAGAAACCAAGCTGAAAAGCGATGTGAAACAAGATAACACCAGTCAGCGTGTCGTACAAGCCCGTCACGACGGAGAATCTGTAGACGGGAATGAGCAACATCTGAAAGGGTATCAACATACCTGAGACGAAGATCATCAAGATCACCGTGCGCAGTTTGAACTCGTACCAAGCGAGCGCGTAAGCACTCAGACTCGACAGAAAGAGTGTACCTGCAACGGAAACAGCCGTGACAATCGTTGTGTTGATGAAATATCGACCCATTCGACCTTCAATCCAAGCAACCTTGAAATTCTCAAACGTCCACGTTTTGGGAGGAGACCAGAAGTTCCTGAGCATGAAGATCTCGTCCATGGTCTTGAACGCGGTGAAGAACGCCACCACGAACGGTACCATCCACAGCACCACGATCAACGTACACAGAACGTAGAAAAGCGTAGCCTTCAAAGTTTTCCTCATAACCTTTCCTCCCTCTTGAGCACGTTCAAAACGTAGACGAGAATGAAGCCAAGAGTGATCAAGAACTGTATCACTGCGATCGCTGCGCCGTAACCCATCCTGTAGTTGTGGAACGCTTGGATGTACATGTAGTTCGCCATGACGCTCGAAGAATAGTAGGGCCCTCCTCTGGTCATGACGAAGACGATGTCGAACGCACGGAGTGAGTCGATGATGTTCACCGTGATCGTTATCACCATCGCGGGTCTGAGCTCTGGAAGTATAACGTACCAAAACCTCTGAAACGCGTTCGCACCATCGACTATGGCTGCTTCCACGTGTTCCCTATCGACACTCTGAAGTCCCGCGAGGAAGAGGACCATCGCGTAAGGAACTTGCCTCCACAGCGCGGCCCAAATCAGCGAGTAGGTGACGATCCTCGGATCGCTCAACCAAGGCTTTGCGAGATTTTCAAGCCCTATCCAACGCAGAAACGTGTTCACGATGCCTCCAGAAGGCTCAAGCACCCACGACCATATCTGACCTATGACGACGAACGAGAGTGCCATCGGTAGATACACCAAAGATTTGTAGACCCTGTGACCAGGATACTTTTGGTCCATGAGCATCGCGAAGAGAAGCCCCAGAGGAATCGAGAGTATGACGAAACCGATCATCCACTTGAAGTTGTTCAGAAGCGAGAGTATGAAATAGCGATCGTTGAAGAGACGAACGAAGTTCTCCCATCCGACGAACCTTGGCTTCGTCATACCGTCCCATCTCGTGAAACTCACGATGAAAGTTCGAAAGATAGGGTATATGACCCAGATGAAATAGAGGGCTAACGGCCCCGCAAGAAAGAGATAGGGTGTCAACTTTTTCTTCATTAGATCACCTCAAAAAGCCCACGGGCGAGATGCCCGTGGGCGAGGTTCACTTGCCGTAGATTCTCTTTCTCTCGGCTTCAAGTCTCTTCAGTATATCCGTTATCTTACCAGGATTCTGCATGAACTCTATGAACGCGTTCATTCCGACTTCAGCCATCTCTGGATTGGTGTCCCTGTCGTAGAACTGAGCCACACCAGCTGAGGCGAGGATCATGTCGAGACCTTTTTTCGCGTGTGCGTCAGGTGGTGCAACCGCCACGTTCGCTGCCAACCTGCCGAGGTCCTTCGCGAACTTCTCCTGTGCTTCTTTGGAAGCGATGAATCTCAAGAACACGATCGCACCTTTCTTGTTGGGAGCGTTCGCTGGGACCATGAAACCATCGATCGGTGTTTCTTCGTACAGTGGGACAGCTGGATCGATGATGGGGAACCTGAAGAAGTCGAGATCGTCTTTCACTTCTGCGGGAGCAACGTCTTTGATGAACTGTCCCATGTAGTACATGCCAGCTTGTCCTCTGAACAGGAAGGTCGCCGCTTCCTGCCACTCGTAAGCGGTGTGGTTGGGGAGCAGGTATCCTTTGTCTACGATCTGTCTCCAGTATTCAAAAACCTTCAGAAGCTTTGCATCCGTGTAGGGAACTTCTCCGGCGGTGAGGGCGATGTGATAGTCGAGTCCGTTAATCCTGAGGTTCAAGATGTCGAACCAACCCGCCGCGGTCCACGGGAACTTGGTTCCAATGGTGATGGGAACTATACCGTTCTTCTTCAGAGTCTCACACACCTGCAGGAACTCGTTCCAGGTCTTCGGTTCCTTGATGCCGAATTTTTCGAAGACGGATTTTCTGTAGTACACGCCCCACCAATACCAGCTCTGTGGGATGAAGTAGATCTTGTCTTTGTACGAGCAAGTGCTCCTGAACGCCTTGGGGAAGTAGTCCTCCCACTTCGCACCCGCGAAAACTTCTTCGACCGGAACTATCAACCCCATCTCTGCGAAGTAGCGCATCCTTTCACCCGCGAACCAAGTAACGACGTCAGCAGTACCTTTCGGTGAAGCCAGCCAGGTCCTCAGTAGCACCTTGAAGTCCTCGTGTGCGAACGTGTTCACAACGACCTCGTACTCAGGATACTTCTGCTGGAAGATCTCTACGAGTTCTGCGAGAGCTTTTCTCGGAGCAGGATCGGACATGTAGCTGTTGATGACGATCCTTTCCTTTGCGAAGACAAAGACCATGATCGTGGCGAGGACGAGTACGAGAAGCCTCTTCATGCGAACATCCCCCCTCACTTTGTGCCGGTAACGTTACCGGCACGATCTCCACTTAAAGTTAGCCACAAAGACACCACAATGTCAAGTCCTACAGATCGTCGAAATAGACAGGATTTGGCCATCAGACATCTCTGTGGTTACATGTGATTGAAAAACTCAATGGATCTTCTTGTTTTTGCTTCTTTCAGCTTGAGTTAACAAAAAGGGTGGGCATCGCCCACCCCCGAGGCTTCTTTGATCTTCCTCAATAGAGAACAGGGCCGGTGATGATGGGTTCTTTTTGAATCGGATAAGTGAGAGGATAACCCATCGATCGAGCGATGATCCTTGGCACATCCGTGTTGTCAAGCCATCCTGTGAAATGTTCAGCACCAGGTCCAAAGGCGAAGATGGGAACTGGATCACCAGTGTGGTCAAAAGTTGTCCAACCGAGCAATGCCTTGGAGCTGACGTAACGTCCGAACGCGTTGGGTAAATCGTAGACACTCTTTGCAGTTTTCTTTACGTTCAAAAGCTGCGCGTACTCTTCTTCACTCATGTCAATATCGTAGAATTCCTTCACTCCCGCTATGAATTTTTCTTTGTCTTCGATAGGGTGTCTAGATATGAACCAGTCGGTGTTGGCCTTGAATTTTCTAAGCTTGTCCACTTCAAGCATGTAGGTTCCCGTAGAGGTCGATAGACCTCCGGTTTCGTGGTCAGAGGTGACAACGATGAGGGTGTCTGGGTTCTTCTTCACAAATTCGAGTGCGACACCGACCGCCTTGTCGAACTCGACTACTTCTTTCCAGACTCCGTATGGATCGTTACCGTGCGCCTCCCAGTCGATTTGAGATCCTTCGACCATCAAGAAGAATGGTTCACCATCTTTAGACAGCAGTTCCAGTGCCTTCTCCACCATCTCGTAGAGCATCGGTTGTTCCCCTGTCCTTTCGCTCGCGGGGGCAAGATGGCTCGAGGCGAACAACGCAAGCAACTTTCCACCTTCAACCTTTGCCAACTCACTCTTCTTGGTGATCACAGTATAACCACGTTCTTTTGCCAGAGATATGAGATCTTTTTCATCCTTCCTGCTACTGCCTTTGACCGACGCGGGGAGGAAGTTTCTCATACCTCCGCCCATGATCACATCGAAGTCACTCTCGATCAGTTGTTCGGCGAGTTCGTTCTCCATGTCTCTGTCGGGAACATGCCCGTAGAACGCCGCGGGCGTGGCGTGAGTGATTCTACACGTGACCACTATGCCAACCTTTACTCCATACGACTTCAAGACCTCAGCAATAGAAGGTACTGGCTCTTTGTTTGGAAGCATGCCGATCATCCCGTTGTTCGTCTTGAAACCGGACGCGAGTGCGGTGCCAGCGGCAGCCGAGTCTGTCACCCACGTGTTGGCGGAAAAGGTCTTGACGATTCCAACATGTTGACTCTTCATCATGTTTAGCGGTCTTCCTTCGAGGATACTTGCAAGGTACACGTGGTTGAAACCCATCCCGTCACCTATGAAGTAGATGACGTTCTTCACGTAGGAAGCCAAGACGAAGGTCATGAGTACTATCAAGACGAGAGCGACGAACAACCTTCTCATATGCTCACCCCCCTCACAGGATTCCCGGCGCCTCTATTTTAGCAGAACTTACCTGAGAACCTATATGAGGGACTAAAATTTTGGATGGAGGGATCAGTGTGGGAATCATCATCGCCATCTTACTCGGTTATTTGCTCGGTAGTTTTTTTACCAGCGTACTTCATAACCAGAATGGTGCTCGGTGTGGACATACGTAAGCTCGGTACCAAGCACGCTGGCGCAATGAACGTCTACAGGAACGTTGGTCTCTGGCCCGCTGTGCTCACAGCCCTTTACGATACCTCCAAAGGCGTTCTTGCGTTCAAACTGGCCTCGATTTTGGATCTTCCAGAGCAGATCTGCTTCGTTTCTGCGATGGCTTCGGTTGCTGGCCATATGTTTCCTTTCTATCTTCAGTTCAGAGGCGGGCGGGGTGCGGCAACGACAGTGGGGATTCTTTTGTATTTTCTTTGGACGGAATGGCTGAAGCTTCCGTTCAGCACCTTGTTATTTGATCTTTCAATCTTAGCGTTGATCGTTCTCGTCATTTTCCTTATTTCGAAGAAGGGCGACGTGGTTGGCTTGTTCGTCCTGCCGGCACGCGCGTTACTGGCATGCTGAGGATTGTCGGATCGTTCTCATTTTATCGTGCTTCCAGTGCTGGTACTCTTGACGATCAATCTTTACAACATAATCGCTTGGAGATTGATCAAGTTTCAAGAAGATATCAGGCCTTGGCGCGTGTTCATCCGGCCTGCAGCCTTTCTGCTTCTTGTTTTAGGTTACCGCATCGAAAAAACTTCCTTCATGCTCTTGATGAGTGTTCTGATCGCCATCTTTCTTGTACTCGATCTGGTGAGGCTTTCACACAGGAGGGTTGAAAGGTTTTTCCACGACGAGTTCAAGTTCAAAATGTTCAAAGAAGCTGAGAGAAAACGTCTCTCTTCGATGACTCTTTTTCTGCTCGGTGTGACGTTGAGCTATCTGTTCTTCGAAAACGGTTTGGCGATCGCCGCTTGCTCTTTTCTGATCTTGGGTGATCTGGCGGCGAAGATCATCGGGATGAATTTCGGAAAGAGAAAGCTCTTCCACAAGACAGTCGAGGGTACGCTTGCACACTTGGTGCTGTGTATCTACACAGCTTACGTACTGCACGTGATGAACTTCGTACCGCTGGGGGTTGGAATGCTCGGAGCGATCGCGTCGACAATCTGTGAGGCTTTACCGTTGGCGATCAACGACAACGTTTCTGTGCCACTGTTTTCAGGAATAGTCATGAACGTTGTGAAAAGTGTGATCAGGGGGTAAAGGTGTGCAAGGAAGTTTTGCTCGCCCAAGGTTGGTTTTCTCGGCTTGTTTGAACTCCGAACCCGTCAGGTACAACGCACGAATCATCGAAGACGAATTCTGCAAAAAGCTCGCAGAGTACGCCGATGTGGTCGCGGTCTGCCCTGAGGTCGGCATCGGCTTGAGCGTTCCTCGATCTCCCATAGTGATCGTTTTCGACGGCGAGAAACGGTTGGTGCAGAAAGACACAGGTCAAGATCTCACGAAACGGTTGTTAGAGTTCAGCGCAGACTTTTTAGAAAAGCTCGGTGCGGTGGATGGATTCGTGCTCAAGAGAAAGTCTCCATCCTGCGCTCTCTCGGACGCCGTAGCGTACAAGTTTTCTCGAAACACGAGGCTCGTTCTCAAAACATCGGGTATCTTTGCGCAGATGGCGATGGAGAAGTCCTCCAAAGTCGCGTTCATAGACGAATTCAGGTTGAGAAACTTCTGGCTCCGAGAACATTTCCTCTGCAGGATCTTTGCCAGTGCGGAGATGAGAAGAATGCTCAAATGTGGCTTTACAAAAATGGACATCTTGAAGTTTCACGAAAGGTACAAGTACTTGCTCATGGCACACAGCCCATCGCTGTTGAAGAAGCTTGGAAGGCTCGCTTCCAATTTGAACACTTTGGCTTTGACCGATCTTGTGAGAGAGTACAACGATTTGTTCACCATGGCTCTCACGATCAAACCAACGAAGGCTAAACATTTCAACGTGCTGCAGCACATCTATGGATACTTCAAAGACAGAGTCAACGATGTTGAGAAAAGAAAACTGCTGAGCTTGCTCGACGATTTCGCAGCGGGTTCGACAAGCTTGACGAGGATCAGGGCGATCTTCAGAGAGTACGCGCGCGAGCTTCACATCGATTACCTTTTGGACCAGCGCTATCTGAGTCCGTATCCGTTGGAGCTTGAGACAGACGTGTGAATGGTCTTCAGAATCGAGTGGTGGGTTTCATAATTAAACTTCCGGCAGAACTTTGGAAAGATAATGAGATGATACTGGATCTACACCGTACATGGTCTTTTAATTTGAAAAAAACGAGAATAATAAGGAGGTGACGTTATGAAAAGATGGTTGCTGTCTTTGATCGCTTCGGCGGTGTTTCTGTCACTCGTTGCATGCACGATCCTGACTGGCGGTTCAAATTCTTCCAAGAGCGTTGAAGTCTACCTCACCGATGCGGTGCTTCCCATCGATCAGGTTGAAAGCGTCCTTGTGACGATCGATCGGATATTACTCGTGAGCGACGATGCGACTGCGGTTGTCAGCGACGAGGTGACGACCGTGAACCTTCTTGAACTCGTCGGAGAGGAACTGTACCTTGGCTCCGTTCCGGCTGGAACTTAAGGTCAACTGCGTTTTGAGATCTCCAGCGCCACGATCACTGTGGGCGGAACAGATCATTCGCTGAGGATCGCTTCAGGATCTTTAAAGTACAACCTTCAAGGTTTCGAAGTCACAGAAGGCTCAAAGATCGTTCTTGACTTCGATCTTTCAAGATCCATAAAGGTCACAAGATCTGCAACGAGCAACCAAAACGGACCAAACCCTGTGGAGTACCACATGACTCCCGTGATCAACGTGCGTTACGGTCAACTCTACGATGTGACAGGACGAGTTGTCGATCAAAACAGCAACGGAGTTCCTCACGTTCTCGTTGCGCTCTTCGAAACAGGTCAGCCAAGTCCAACGGCGGTGACGCTCACGCACAAAAAATCTGGCAGATGGCGGAAAGGTGAGTTCAAACTCTGCAAAGTGAATCCTGGTGATTATGTTTTGAAGCTGTACACCGATTGGCAATCCTCACAGGATCCCGATAACATCTTCTATACCGAGCCGGCGACGACGATTCAGGTGAGAGTAGAGAACCATGATGTCGACTTGGGTGATATACGGATCGGTCAGTGAGAAAAACGAAGGGGCCTTGCGCCCCTTCATTTGAGATGTTTTTCAAACCAATCGAGGATCTCTTTGAGCCTTCTCATCCTGTGGAGCGGTTTTCCACTCCTGCTCAGCTCGTGGTTTTCTCCTTTGAACATGACGAGCTTTGTTTCCACCCCATGGTATTTCAGCGACGTGAACATCTGGATGCCTTCGACGAGCCAGCATCTGTAGTCTTCCTCTGAGTGAATGAACAGAGTAGGAGTCTTCACTTCGTTGGCGTACTTCATCGGCGAATGCCACCACAGTTTTTCGAAGTCACTCCACGGTGTGGCTAAGTGCTGATCTTCAACGAAAAAATAGCCTATGTCCGTCGTTCCGAATTTGCTGATCCAGTTCGCGATACTCCTTTGAGACACCGCAGCTTTGAAACGATGTGTGTGTCCGATGATCCAGTTCGTCATGAAACCTCCGTAAGATCCACCCGTGACACCCAATCTGTTTTCATCTATGAACGCAAAATTCTTCAAACACTCATCCACGAACTGCATTATGTCCTCGTAATCGATCGTTCCGTACTTGCCACGGATGTCCGCGAACTCGTTTCCCCTGCCATCGCTCCCACGAGGGTTACAGTACAAAACGACATAACCTTCGCTCGCGAGCAGTTGCATCTCGTGGAAAAAGACTTCCCCATAGACGGTCTTTGGACCACCGTGGATCTCCAAGATCGCCGGATACTTCTTCTCAGGTTCAAAGCCGAACGGCTTCATGATCCAACCTTCGATCGTGACACCATCGTTCGTGCTGAACCTGAAACGTTCTGGCCTTGGGATGTATCTTTCTTTCTGAACCCACTCGTTGAACTGGCTGATCTGTTTCTCTTCGTTCGGAACGAGCTCGTAGATTTCTTGGAGTTTCATGTTCTTCAAACCCACAAAGAAGATCTTCCCATTCAGCACGTCGAAACCGTCGACGGAGCCTTTGTTGAAGGTGAGCTGTTCGATCTTTCCCGAAATGTCGATCCTGCACATCTGAGCATCGTGCCATTGCGTGCTCACGAAGTATAGGTATTTTCCATCGACTTTGAAGGTTCTGTTCGAGCCGAACCTACAGTCGCTGTTCACACTGTTGTAAAGGCTGGCATCGAAGTCTGGTGTGAGCAGCTCAACCTGTCCGCTCGAAAGATCGAGCGAATAGAACTTGGGATTTTCGCTGATGCCGTACCTTCGCATGTCGCTTCCTGCGAAGATGACCTTGCCATCGATGAACTCCGCAAAGACGTATCTGAAGTTGTCCGCGTGCGTGAGCTTTATCGATTCGTTCTTCTCCACATCGTAGAGGTACAGATCGTTGGATCGTTTCATCACGTGTTCGAATCGGTTTGCCACATAGAGGATTGCCTTTCCATCCGCGCTATCTGAAAAGTACTCAACATTCGAAAATTCATCGCTTATGGGTACGATCTGTCCAGTTTGAATGTCGTAACTGAAGAGTCTTATCCTCTTTTTGTTCGTGAAGCCAGAACCGTTGGACCAGAAAGGTATTTCGTCGAGTACTTCGTAGTCTTTCTCTTCCTTCAACGTTTTGAGTGTGCTTTCCCTTTCGTCCTTGGACAACTTCCAGAAATCTTTCAGTCTGTGATCATAAACAGCTATGAACGAGAGCGTATCTTCGTTCAGTTTTTTGATCTGCTTCACGAAGAATGGAAGTTCGAAAGCACGTTTCGCTTCGCCTCGAGTCACGTCGATCGTGTAGAACGGCGTCAGAGGTTCTCCGTTTTCCTTTCTCTTTCTGTCCTTCTCATCCCTCCAGGAGACGAACAAGAGCTTTGAATCGTTCAACCAGAGCGGCGAGCCGTCTTGGCCCGACGAAGTGAGCTGAGACAGTTGAGCTGTTCGAGCATCGTAGAGCCAAATGTTTGACTTGTAGTTGTTGTCGTCTTGGTTCATCTCGTGCACAACGAAAGCTACTTTGCTTGCATCCGGAGAGATCGTTAGACTCGAGAGGAACTTGAAATTGAGAAGATCGTCCAGTTTGATTCTTTCCAAGAGGGCCACCTCCGAATTGGTTCGCATCTGGTACTATTAGTATAGCAGGAGGTGTGATGAATGATACTGTTCAAAACTGAAGGCGAAGTCAACACGGAATCTACTCTGAAGATCGCGATAGAGGAAGCTTTGAAGACAGAGTCGAAGAAACTGCTCATCGCATCTTCTCGAGGTTACAGTGCGGAGAAAGCGCTTTCGATGGTTCCAGATGGGATCAAACTCATAGTCATCACACACCACGTGGGTTTCAAGGAACCAAACTGCGATGAGTTTTCGGCCGATGTGAAGAAACGCCTCGTTGAGGCGGGCCACATCGTTCACACAGCGACGCATGCGCTGTCGAGTGTGGAGAGGGCGTTCAGAAGAAAATATGGGGGCATACACGCAGCTGAGATAGTTGCCGACGCACTCCGTTTGATCAGTCAGGGCTTCAAAGTGTGCGTCGAGATCTCTCTGATGGCTGCCGACGCCGGACTCGTCAGATGCGACGAATGGGTGGTCGCGTGCGGTGGCTCCAGCGAGGGTCTCGACACCGCCGTGGTGATAAGACCCGCGAACTCTTCGAGACTGTTCGACTTGAAGATAGGAAAGATCCTGTGCATGCCCTCAGAATACGCGTGATCGGCAGGACAACGGTCGAATCATTCTTCGCTTGTCTCGTCTTCGCTGTGTTTCGGTAACTTGGAAAGTTTGATCGCGATGTAGTTCTCGTTCTTTTCGAATATCGCGAATCGACTCCTATCCTTCACCACGATCTCGATGAGGTTGTAACCCTCTTTCACCTTCGCCTCAATTTTCTTTCTGTCCTTCTCACTGAGTTGCACACCGCTCATCTCCCAAAGAAGAACTCCTTAGGTCTAGAGTAACTCAACTCGAGGCAGAGTTCAATGGCCTCTCTCAGAGGTATCTGGCCACGCTCCACCATTGTTCCGACGACGTCGCAGAGAACCCGTCTGAACATCTCTGTCCTCGAACCGTAAGACATGAGCTTTCTCGAGTCGGTGACCATGCCGACGAAGTTGCTCAGCAGATCAACAGAGGCGATGTATTCGAGATGAGTTCGCATACCCAAAGGACTGTCGTTGAACCACCAAGGAGCTCCCAGAAAGACGTTCTCAAAAGATCTCGCTATGGTCGCCATGACAGGTAAGTAGTTCATGTCCATACAGTAGAGGACGATTTTGAGTTTTCCATCGAAATCGTTGAAGAAATCCTTCATACCCCTCGCCACATCGACGAAGCCAGCGATTATGTCTCCACCGCTGTCAGGACCGAGCCTTTCAAAGAGCTGGACCCTGTAATCCCTCATGGCTCCGATGTGCAACTGCATGGCCCAGTTCTTTTCGGCGTTCATTTCTGCAAACTTGTACATCATGAAGGATTGAAACTTCAAATGCTCTTCGTAAGACACGCTTGATTTCAAGGCCTTTTCGAATATTTCAGACGCCGTCTTCTCGTCGATCCTCTGAACGATTGGTTCGAGCAAGGCATGATCACTGCACACACAACCGAGTTCGTCGAAGCGATCGTGAGTCTTCTTCAGTGCTTCGACGAAATCCGAAAGCTTTGCGATAGAAACGTTGGTGCGTTCCTCGAGCTGCGCGACGAAGGTCTTGAAGTTCAGTGAGTGGACCTTGCAGAACCTGTCGGGGCGCCACGTTGGAAGTATTTTCGTGCCGCTCACCTTTTCTCGCGCGAGCTTGTGGTAGTACAGATCTTCCGCTGGATCGTTCGTCGTGCACATGATCTCCACGCCCATGTTCTGCAGAAGCTTCTGTGGCTTCATGTCATCACTCTGAAGACTCTCTTTCGCCTTGTTCCAGATGATCTGTGCGGTATCTTTCGAAATGATTTCATGGATGCCGAAACGTCTTCTCAGATCCAGATGGATCCATTCGTAGGTCGGGTTACCAACGAACTTCGGAAAGACTTCCGCGAGTGCCAGCCATTTTTCGTAATTGCTGGCCTTTCCAGTGATTTTCTCTTCCGGAACATTCCTTCTTCTCATTAGTTCCCACACGTAGTGGTCCGTCGCGGCCTCCACTCCCCATATGTCGTTCCAACCTCTGTTCTCGACGATCTCTTTGACATCGCTGTGGTTGTGGGCATCCACTATCGGAAGATCCTTCACCAAAGGATAGATTTCCCTCGCAGTTGGATTGGTCAAAAGATAGTTCTCATCCAAGAAGGCCATTCTTTCAACCTCCCTCACACGTAAACCTTTTCGACGTGGGGACACGTCATCGCCCTCAGCAGAGCCGCATACGTGAGTCTGAACTTCATTGTATCCCCCACGCAGATGGATCTGTCCACATCGCTGATATCAACGATCGTATGATCGCTCGACGCATGAATGACCTCCGCCTTACCATCCAGTGGCTTCAGCTGGCTTGGTACGGTGTCTTGCTCTCCGAGTGCGAGGATCGCCCTGAGACGCCAACCTCTGTTGACAAAGTTCGGACGCCTTCCGAAGGCATCGAAGCCTGTTTCGCCCACCGGAACGGAAGGCTTGCTCTTCAGCTCTATCACTTCCGCTTCAAGTATGAACGCATCTCTCTCAAGCCAGCTTATTTCTCTGTTGTTCGTCACGTCAGTGCCCAGATAGATCGCTTCCCCTACCCTGAACTGATTCACACCCCATGGAAGCCTGCTTTCTTCAACCAGCTTCAAAGCCGACGTGTTACCACCAGAAACTATGGGGAAGGACTTTTTGGTGAGCTTTTCAACGTTATCTCTGATGTTCAGCAACATTCTCATGTTCTCCTCGCTCGCCAACACTCCACCGTAACAACCAAGATTCGTCCCCACACCACAGAGCTCAGCCCAGTCACAGAGCTTCACAGCCTCTACTATCTCCTCCACCGCATTCTCGTACCAAGCTCCCTCTCTGAGATCACCCACGTCGACCATGTAGATCAACTTCACCCTGCGTCTCTTTTCCCTGCAGAATTCTTCTATTCTCCCCAAGACGTCGAGCTCAGAAACCAACACGTAGTCGCACAGACTGACAATCCTATCTATTTCGCTGAGCTGGGGTATTCTGAGCATCATGAAGGGACCAGTCACACCGTTCGAGATCAATCTTTCAACGTTTTGAATTCTCGACTCACCTATGATCCGAACGCCAGCTTCACGTAGCACCGTTGCGATCTTTGGATCACCCAGTGTGACCTTCGTGACGGCGACCAACTCGATTCCATGTTTCGATAGAAGTTCAAGCACTCTCTGCGCGTTCGCTTGTACCTTGGAAAGGTCCACGTACAACCTGGGTCTCATCGCAGATCATCCTTCATCCCTATCTCGTTCAGTATTATGAAATCCTTGTCCCGCCAGTTCTTCTTGACCTTCACATGCAGATCGAGATAAATCCTCTCGCCCGAGAGTTGCTCCATCTCGAGTCTCGCGAGTGTACCGATCTGTTTTATCATCCTACCTTCCTTGCCTATGAGTATTGCCTTCTGCGAGTCCCTCTCGACGTAAATCGTTGCCGCCACGTACGTTACACCGTTTTCCCTCTCAGTTATCTCATCCACGATCACCGCAACGCAGTGTGGAACTTCGTCTCTCGTGAGCAACAGGACCTTCTCGCGGATGATCTCTGCGAACTGGAACGAAAGTGGACGGTCTGTGACCGTGTCAGGTGGAAAGTACATCGGACCTTCCGGCATAGCTGACTTGACGGCTTCGAAAAGCTCCGCCACACCTTCGTTCTTCACAACACTCGTGAAGAAAACTCTCTCAAAGCTGTATCTCTCTTGTGCAATTTCCGCCAAGCGATGATAATCCTCGGCGAGATCTATCTTGTTGATCACCAGGAACGTTCTGTTATTGGACGCCTTCAAGAGTTCCACGATTTGTTCTTCGGGTTCCCCCAAGCCCTTCGTCGCGTCCACAACGAACAGTATCAGATCCACACCTTTCATTGCTTCTATCGCGGCCTCGACCATGAAGTGTCCGAGTCTATGCAATGGTTTGTGTATGCCAGGTGTGTCGATGAAGATGATCTGGTGTTCAGAATCGGTGTAGATACAGCGTATACGATTACGTGTCGTCTGTGGTTTCTCAGTCACGATGAGAACCTTTCTCCCCATGAAGCTGTTTATCAAACTGGACTTGCCAACGTTTGGTCTTCCAACGAGTGTGACGAAACCAGACTTCAAATTCATCCCTCCTTGAGTTTGAAGGCACGCGGTAGAAGCTCAGAGACTCGGGTTCTCACCACTTCTCCTCGTGTGTTGACGAGCAGAACCTCAAAATCTCCGAACTCGCTCATGACTTGCCTACACGCACCGCACGGGCTGACGGGTGAGTCCGTGTTCGCAACGACGACCAGTTTCTCGAACTGTAGCTCTCCTGCCGATACGGCCGAGAATATGGCCACTCGCTCCGCACAGATGGACAAACCGAACGACGCGTTCTCCACGTTGCAACCTGTGAAGATCCTGCCAGACTTCGTCAAGAGCGCTGCGCCAACTTTGAAGTTCGAGTAAGGTGCGTAGGCTTTGTGCATCGCCTCAATCGCTTTTTCTATCAGCTTGGTCTCGTTCATTCGTTTCTCCCCTCTTTATCGTCATCAAAACTCTCTCTATCTTACTCTTCGTCGCGGCGACAACCTTGAAATGAAAACCGTTCACGTCGAGTTCCTCACCCACGGAGGGGATCCTCTGGAACTGTTCGAGCAGATAGCCCGCGAGCGTTTCGTGTTCGGTCGGTGGAAAATCAACGTCGAGTTCTCTCTCGATGCCGTTCAAAGGCGTCGTACCCCTCACCATGTAACTGTTCTCCGCCACCTTCTTTATCCCACTCGTTTCGTCGTAGTCGTACTCGTCCATGATCTCTCCCACTAGTTCTTCGAGGATATCCTCCAGTGTCACGACGCCTGCAGTGCCACCGAACTCATCCACCACGATCGCCATGTGCATCTTCTTCTCCTTGAATATCCTCAGCAACGTGCTCACCTTCATGGTCTCAGGCACAAATATGGGTTCCCTCATGATTTCAGACACCTTCTTCTTCCTCGCCACTTCCCAACCCAGTTGTTCTATGAGTCCCACCGCGTCCTTGACGTAGCATATGCCCACGATGTCGTCTATGTCTTCTCTGTATACGGGGATGCGTGAATAACCCTCCTCGTTCACCAGTTTGATGAACTCTTCTATCGTGGCGTTCTCATTGATGGCGACCACATCCACCCTGGGTGTCATGATCTCCTTTATGTCGGTCTCGCTCATTTCGAAAGTACGCTCGACGATCATACCCTCTTGTTTGCTTATCGTACCACCTTCGGTGCCGGCACTCACAGCGTTGATGATGTCCTCAGCGGTTATGAACGGTGCATCCTCCATCGCTTGGCCTCCCAGCAGACGCACCAACAGGTTACTGATTCGGAGCAGCGGGTTTACCAAAGGAGAAAGGACACGATCCAAGAATCCCAACAACTTGCTCGCACGCTCATAAACACGCTCAGAGTATTCCCTCGCGTAGATCTTCGGTGAAATCTCCCCCACCACGAGGACGATCAGAGTGACAAAGATCGTTCCAAGCAAAGCCACGAGGCCTTCGTTGAAATTCCTGAACAACCTGACGAAGAACAAAGTGGCGACGGACGAAAGCATGAGATTGACGAAGTTGTTCCCGATCAAAACTGCAGTCAGCATTCGGTTGACTCTGTGGATCGATTCTTGCTCGTTTTTCTTGACCAATTTCAGTCTGCTCAAAGCCGTCAGAGCCGTCTCTGAGGCTGAGAAGATCGCCGAAAGAGCCAGCAACAAGATCATTATCAACAGTTGCAACAAACTACCGTAAGGATCGTCCACCAGAAGCTCACCTCCAGTCTAATAATGATACTTCTGGTTGCTCAGGATCTTGAAACTTCTGAACAGTTGCTCCAAAAGAACTATCGTTGCGATTCGATGCGTCAGAGTCATCCTCGAAAGGGAAATTTTCTCGTTCGCTCTCTTCTTCAAACTGTCATCCACACCGAGAGGCCCACCCACCAGGAAAACGAGCTTGCCCTTTCTCTTCATGAGTTCAAAGATGTGGTGAGCGAAGGAAATCGAATCGAAATCCTTGCCGTGCTCATCCAGAAGGATGAGGTGATCGTCGTCTTTCAATATCCTCAGGACTCTCGTCGCATCTCTCTTCAAGGAAGACTCGTCGTCCAAGTTTTCGTGCCCCAGCTCGAGCAATCTCACTTCGATGAACTGTGAAAGCATTTTGATGTATTCTTCCGCAATCTTTGCAAAGTCTTTCATCTTTCCCAAAACCAACACGTCAATTTTCAAACACCTGACCTCTCTTGACGACGGCCTTGGGACTCAGACCTATCATGTATGGAAGCGTTAAGAGACTCGCATCATCGTAAAGGACAAGATCTGCCTGCTTTCCAACCTCAACCGTCCCGAGTCTGTCGGAAAGGTTGAGCACACAGGCGGCGTTGAGCGTGAAAGCCGTAAGTACTTCTTCTGGCGACATCTTCAGATGTCTCACGGCCAAATGCATGACGAACGTGGGTTCCAGTGTTGGACTCGAACCGGGATTGAAGTCGCTCGCGATCGCCACGAATACGTTCGATTCGATGAGTTTTCGTGCCGGTGCATACGTTTCATTCAAATGGAAACTCGTCGAAGGCATCAAGACCGCAATCGTGCCAGATTCAGCGAGTGCTTGTATGGCATCGTCATCGATCTTCAAGAGGTGATCTGCAGAGACGGCCTTCAACTCCGCCGCGAGCCTGCTTGCACCTATGTTCGATATTTCGTCCGCGTGCACGCGCAACTTGAAACCTTTTTCCTGCGCTTTCATCAAAAAAGTTCTCGCCGACTCAACACTGAAGGCCCCAACTTCGCAGAAGATGTCAACAAAGCTGGTGTAGTTCTTGACCTCGTCCAGCATGTCGATCAACTGATCTACATACTCACTCTCGCTCAGACCCTTTGGAACGGCGTGCGCGCCGAGGAAGGTGGAAACGATGTCCTGCGGAACGATCTTGGAAAGTTTGTCGATCACGTTCAACTGTTTCAACTCGTTTTCCCTGTCGAGTCCATAACCACTCTTGCATTCCACGGTCGTTACACCCTTTTTCAAAAGTTCCTTGAGGAACCTCAAGTTGAAGGTCAAAAGATCGCTTTCCGAAGCCTTTCTGACTCTCTCGACGGTATCAAAGAGTCCCCCACCCGAGCTGTGCAACTGCAAATAGGTCGCACCGCCCACACGCTTGAGAAAGTCGTTCTCCCTGAAACCGTAAAACGGTATGTGCGTGTGACAGTCGACGAACCCAGGAACCACCAGATCCGCTTCGACGAGTCTGACAAAACTCTTCGGTTTCGACGTCGAGATGTCGATTATTTTTCCATCCTCGATTGAGATGTAGACACGATCCAAAAGTTCCACGCGGGACATCTCTTGCCCAGACTTTGGACTGCTTCCTTTAGGTGTGCACAGTTTTTCGGCAGCGACAACGAGCTGTATCATTGCTCCACCTCTTTCAGTTTGTTTGCAAGTATCTCGAGGATCTTGCTCTCGATGATCCTGTTCATGTCAAAGTCATCGAGTTGCAAATAGAACTGGGCAACTTCGAGCATCGCCTGCATCGGAACCATACCTATGATCTCCGTACCGACAACGGGCACGCCGTATCTTTCCGCCTCACGCTTTATCGTTTCGAAGACCCTGAACAATGGACTCTTCTTGTAATTCGTCATGTTCATCGACACTTGAACCATGCCCTTTTCCTTCAAGTCCACGGCAATCGCCTTGACGTATTTGTATCCACCACTGATGTGTCGTACGGCCCTCGCGATCTTTTCAGCGATCTCTATCCTCGTCGTTCCCAAGTTCACGTTGAATGCGATGAGATACTCCCTCGCTCCCACAGCGGTCACGCCCGCCGTTGGGTGTACCTCTTCTGGTCCGAAGTCCGGTTTCCAACGTGGATCTTTGATCTTCTCAAAGAAGCCTTCGAACTCTCCCTTCCTAATGTCCGCCAGATTTTCCCTGTGGGGAGCCGTCGCAGATCTCTCGTAGAGGAAGACGGGTATATTCAACTCCTGACCGATTCTCTCTCCGAGCCGCTTCGACAGTTCTACGCATTCTTCCATCGTGATGTTCATCACCGGCACCAAAGGTATGACGTCCGTCGCGCCCATGCGAGGATGTTCTCCCTTGTGCGTTCTCATGTCGATGAGCTCCATGGCTTTTTTGGTCATCCTGAAAAGCACTTCGAGCAATGGCTCGGGTGAACCCACCAACGTCACCACCGATCTGTTGTGGTCAGCGTCCATCGACCAGTCCAAGATCCACACATCTTGGACTCTCTCAGCCTGAGCTATTATTTGCTTAACGATCTCTTCTCTCCTTCCTTCACTGAAGTTCGGTGCAGATTCGACTATCTTCACACACTTCACCTCCCACGTTCACTAAGGTGATTATACTCGAAACACTGTGCTATTATGATTTTTGAGGATCAGGAGGCGGAGGAGAATGACCGTGCTCGTTCAGTTGATAAAGACCGGAATCACCATAGCCGTCGCTTACATCGTCTATAGATTTCTCTACGAGAGTATATTGAGGGCGACGAAGAGGTTAGGCAAGGAGCTGAGGATGAAGAACACCCTCCGAACGATTCTCCTCACGATCGCGCTCGTCATCGCGCTCATGGTCGTGCTGGATATCTGGCAGGTCAACTTGTTTCCCTACGTGACAGCACTTGGAATCGGTGGGATCGCGATAGGCTTTGCTGTTCAAGAACCGCTTTCGAACTTCATAAGCGGTTTGCTCGTGATATTCACTGGAAAACTGCTCGAAAACGATGTGGTGGAGATAGATGGTATCGTTGGCGTCGTCGAAGTAATAGACTACAACCACACGGTGCTGCGCACTTTCGACGGAAAGCGTGTTTTGATACCCAACAAACAGGTGTGGAACCAGAGGCTCATCAACTACTGGCCTACGAACATCAGAAGATTCACAATGAAGGTTTCCGTTTCTTACGGTAGCGACCTTGTCAAGGTTTTGAATGTGCTGAGAAAATGCATCGATGAAGAGCCTCTCGTTGAAAAATCTCCCGAAGTGAGCAACGCGATCGTTTTCGCTGGTTTTAGTTCATCGTCGATAGACTTCGATGTACACTTTTGGATCAGACGTGAGAACTACTTCGATGCTCTCAACAGTTTGGCAAACAGGATCAAGAGAGAACTCGAAGCCAACGGCATCGTGATACCTTTCCCGCAACTCGATGTTCGCATCAAGGAGAGAGTGGTTTGAGAACAAAACCGACAGATCACATCTTCTGCGCCATGGACACGGAGACCACGGGGACCAATCCTTTGGCTGGCGATCGCATAATAGAAGTCGCCATGGTACCAATCTACAAGGGTAAGATCCTCTACAGGGGGATCTACCATTCTTTGGTGAATCCACAGATTCGGGTGCCAGCCACGGTCGAAAAGGTCCACGGGATAGGAAACGAGCAGCTGCGGGACGCACCGAGCATGGACGAAGTCTTCGAAAAGATTCGCAGTTACGTGAGCAGATCGATCATGATCTTTCACCGTGCGGAGTTCGACCTGACCTTTCTCGATTTCACGGCCAAGGAAATTGGAACCTTCCTTCCCACAGTGCGTTTCTTGGATACTTATGAGATTGCCGAACTACTCTTCAAGGAGAGAAAGTCTCTCTCTTGGCTCGCAAAACGTTACGATCTACCAACACCGACGCACAGGGCCTTGGACGATGCGATCGTCACGGCGAAGATATTCCTGAGAATGGTTCGCGATCTTGAGATGGACGTTATCGAACTGGTGAAGACGTGGAGTGGTGAGGAATGGTGAAGAACTACGTTTTGGACACCAACGTCTTGGTCCACGATCCAGAGAGCATTTACAGCTTCGAAGACAACAACGTCGTCATACCCTTACCGGTGCTCGAAGAGCTCGACTCGCTCAAGAGAAGATCGGACTCAGTGGGTAGGTCGGCGAGACAAGTGGTGAGAGAGCTGGACAAACTCAGAGAATCTGGCGATCTCTCAAAAGGTGTGCGTCTGGAAAACGGTGGGACGCTCACAGTGATGAGCCTGACGAACCTGAGGGAAGACTTCGTCGAGTACTTTCGATCCAAGTACATCGACAACTGGATTCTCGCGTACGTCGTGAGGCTGAGCAGGACGAGCTCGATCCCAACCATACTGGTAAGCAAGGACATAAGTTTGCGGGTGAAAGCCTCCGCATTGGGGATCCAGGCACAAGATTATCTGACGGACAGATCCAATCTGTCGTTGTTACCAGATGGATACAAGTTCGTCGAAGTGCCAATCTCGGACGGAGAATCTTTGAGTGGCTTGCTCGAGAACGAGTACGTCAAGAGCCCCAGCGGGTACTTCAAGGTGAAGCAAGGCAAGGCGGCGAGGTTGTCTTTGGACCTTTCGAGCACGATTTGGGGAATTCAACCTTTGAACGAAGAACAGCTCTACGCCATGGATGCAATGATGGACGACGAAGTTTCTTTGGTGACGCTGGTAGGAATCGCTGGGACGGGCAAAACACTCATAGCGCTCGCGTGCGCATTGGAAAAGATGATCAATCAGAAGAAATACAGAAGGATCATCGTGGCGCGCCCACTCGTTCCCATGGGCAAAGACGTGGGATTTTTACCCGGTTCGCTCGAAGAGAAGCTCGAGCCATGGATGCAACCGATCATGGACAATTTGGAATTTCTCTTCGATCGCGTGGGAATGAGCCTGAAGGAGTTTCTGAAGAAGAACGTCATGGAAATAGAAGCGCTCAGTTTCATAAGGGGAAGAACGATACCGAATCAGTTCGTGATCATAGATGAAGCCCAGAATCTGACGCCACACGAGGTTAAAACCATTCTCACGAGGATTGGAAACAACACGAAGGTCGTATTGTGCGGTGATCCATACCAGATAGACACACCTTATCTGGACAAAGACAGCAACGGCCTTGTGTACGCGGCGAGCAGGCTGATCGGCAACCCCCTCGTAGCGCACATCACTCTCAAGATGGGGGTTAGGTCTGCTCTGGCGAGCCTGGCCGCAGAGAGATTGTAGGAGGGACAGGATGGCGAACGTTGTCATAGAGACACAGAATCTGGTCAAGAATTTCGGAAAGATTTGCGCGGTCAAGGATTTGAACCTGAAGGTTTTTCAGGGTGAAATATACGGCTTTCTCGGTCCGAACGGAGCTGGAAAGACGACAACGATCAGGTTGCTCACCGGGGCGCTCCGACCTACCTCCGGGACTGTTCGCATTCTCGGTATGGATATGAGGTACAACGAGATAGAAATCAAGAGATCGATCGGTGTAGTCCCGGACGAACCGCGTATGTATTCGAACTTGAAGGGCTACGAATTTTTGAACTTCACCATCGAAATCTTTGGCTTGGACAAACAAGCGATGCGCGAGAGGATCCAAGAGCTCTCCGTAGCCTTTGGAGTGAACTATCTCGACAAGTACATCGCTGACATGTCTCACGGAATGAAACAAAAGCTTCTTCTGATGAGCGTGTTGATGAGAAAACCCAAAGTGATCTTTTTGGATGAACCAACCGTTGGTTTGGACGCAAAATCCGCGAAGATCCTCAAACTGTTACTCACAAAGTATGTATCGGAAGGTTGCACGATCTTCATGACGACACACGTGCTCGAGATAGCGGAAAAGATGTGCTCGCGGATAGGTATCATAGACAGAGGTTCGCTGATTGCGGAAGGCACGATGGACGAACTGAGGAAACTTGTGAAGGACAACGTGGCGAGCCTGGAAGACGTGTTTCTGCGTCTGACTGCGACAGAGGAAGACATCCTTCAGATTGTCGAGGAGCTTTGATCGATGCGTCAGTTGTTCGTTCTGCTGAAGTACGGTTTGTCGACGAACTATCGCCGAAGAAGCGGCAGATCTGGCCGTTTACCGAGTTCAATCGTCACGATCGCCGCATCCCTGCTGATCGGCCTTCCATTGGGCTCGATATTCTTCCAGGTTTTCAAAGTGATATCCTCGTTCAGAATAGATTCTTGTGACCCTTCAACCTTGTTGATGCTCCAATGGACGTCGCTGAACGGTTTACTTTTCCTGGCATCCTTCGTACCGAGTTTGATCAACTCGTTTTCACGAAACGAGGAGATTCATTTGTTACTGACCTTCCCCGTGAAGCGTTGGACGATCGTGGCCTATCAGATGATCTTGACCCTCTCACTGCAACCTTTCGCTGTCATGATGTATCTGTTCGTGTTTCCAGCTTACGTTGTGACGCACGGTGGAAATCTCTTCCTCGGGCTGATCGTGGCTTTTTTGTTCGTTCTTTTCATGCTTTCGTTTTCGGTTCTGCTTTCTTGCATCTTCGGTTTGTTCATGAGCAGGTCTGTCGCGAGAAGAATCACAACGATCAGTTTGATAGCCTCGGTGACGTTGTTCTTCCTTGCAACGCAATTCCTACCGAACTACGTTCAGGGTCTGTTCACACAGGATCCTGCGGTTCTTTCATCGACTCTCCTCAAGTTCATGCATCCTTTGAACATCTTCGCTTGGCCTATCAGAGCCTTGGATGAACCCATCTACGGGTTGCTCATGTTGATTCTCGTCTTCTCCTTGTCGCTGCTCTCGTCACCAGTAGCCGAGAGACTCAGCTTTGAACAGGTCAGTTTCGTCGGAAGGTCCAAAACTGCGGGTTTCAAAGGTGGCAAGATGTTCTGGAAAGATGTGAAGCTCATGGTGAGGAGCGAGCAAGGTTTGTTCACGCTCACTTATCCAGCCGCATTCGCTGTTTTGTTCGGTCTTTCGCTCAGATCTCCCGTTCCTGCCTTGGTGATTTCTTTGGTCTTGAGCGGTACGTATGTGGCGTACAATTCCGCCATGTTGACCAAACAGGAGCTCTCCGTCTGGCCTCTGCCGCTTGTTTTTCCCTTGAGAAACGTGGATATCCTCCTGCCGAAACTGTTCGTACCATCTCTCATTTACTGGGCTTTGTTCTCAGCACTGCTGGTGTTCTTCAAGTTCTGGTTCTCGATGTCCACCGTCGTTTTCCTACTTGTGCCGATGGTGTTCGTGATGTTCGTTTTTGCGTCAACGCTGGGTATGTTTTTCTACCTCAGACAAGCTTCGAAGGTGGATCTTTCCAATCCGTCACGTGTTCTGAACCTCACGAAGACCATGATCATTCAAGGCCTGTTACTCGCGATCGCGCTGGTTCATCTTCTACCTCTGCTGCCATCTGTCCAACTCGCACTCCTTGATTTTATCAAGATCCGAAGCATCGTCTCGCTTATCCTTTACGGTGCTCCCGCGGGCTGTGCCTTAGCGCTCATTTTCTTCTCGAAGAGACTCTTCGCTCGAGTCAAAGGACTGTTCCAAGGAATCGAATAGTTTTTCAAGCGAACTTTCTGGTACAATTTTTTCGAGGTGAATGCGATGGACAAACTCGTGGAGAACTTAATTGAATTGTGCTCTGTAACGGGTGTGTCCGGTAGGGAGGAGAACGTTCGACAACTCTTGATAAAGAAGTTGAAAGTTCCCTACCAAGTCGACAACGTTGGAAACCTCGTCGTGGAACTCGGTGAGGGAGAAGAGACGGTGGCGATCATGGCGCACATGGATGAGATCGGTCTGATAATCACGGGCGTGAACAACGATGGAACATTGAATTTCAGAAAAATCGGAGGTTTCGATGACAGGATCCTCGCTGGTTCGCACGTGCAGGTCGTGACTGAATCAGGAATGTTGGAAGGTGTGATCGGCATCACACCACCACACCTTTCGAGCCAGCAGACGATTGAGAATCTGAGAATAGACATAGGTTGCAAAAGTAAACAGGAAGCCGAAGCGCTCGGTGTAAAGGTGCTGGACTACGCGGTCTTCAAAAAGCATGCGAGTTTGCTGAACGGTGAATTCTTTGCAATGAGATCGCTCGATGATCGTTTCGGTTGTTTAGCGCTGCTCGAGGTTTTGAACAGAGTGAAAGACGAGAAGCTCAGCAGAAAAATCTACTTCGTTTGGACGGTTCAAGAGGAGATAGGCTTGAAAGGTGCGAAGGCCTTCGTGGCTAGTCACAGGATAGACGTGTGTTACGCCGTCGACTCCTTCGCGTGTTGCTCGTCCCTCACGGGAGACGTCACCGTGGGAAAGGGGCCGGTTCTGAGAATGCTCGACAACAGCGCTTTCGCGAGCTACGAGCTCATGAAGGAGATCTTAAACCTGGCTGAAAAGCACGATCTTCCAGTGCAGGTCGGCGTGACCGGTGGAGGAACTGACGGTTCGGTGGCGATGGAGTTCGGCGCGAAGATGGTGCCCGTAACGCTCGCCGTGCGATACTTGCACACACCTGCAGAATACATCTCGATAAAGGATCTGAAGAACCTGATAGAACTTTTGACGTTACTCATCGTTGAAAACGTCTGAGGAGGAATCGTTCTGCTGTACTTTCTCGTTTTTTTGTCTGGAATCGCGTCGGGTTTTTTGAACGTTGTCGGTGGTGGTGGCAGTCTGATAACCTTGCCGCTTTTGACCTTGCTCGGCATGGATTTGGGTGTCGCGAACGGTACAAACAGGATCGCCATCTTGATGCAGAACATAACAGCCGTACGGAGTTTCTATAAAGACAAGGTGTTGCCCGTGAAGTTGTCTCTGCTGTGCGCCATTCCTGCAACGATAGGTTCCATCGTTGGAACTTACGTGGTGGTGAGCATGCCCCAAACTCTTTTGAAGAAGATCGTGGGCGCATTGCTTCTCGTGATGGCCTTCTTCATCGTTGCGAAGCCTTCCATGTGGTCCGGACGGAAGAAAGAACGGTTGAACGTTCCACTCATCGTTCTGGCCTTTTTTGGCATCGGCTTCTACGGTGGCTTCATCCAGGCGGGCGTAGGATTTTTCTTCGTCTTCTTCACCGCCGTGCTCCTTGGACTCGATTTGGTACGAAACAACGCGCTGAAAGTTCTCATAATCTTGCTCTACACACCATTCTCGCTGATGATCTTTCTCTTCAACGGAAAAGTACAACCACTGGCTGGTTTCGTACTCGGCATGGGCAGCATGATTGGAGCTCAACTCGGAGCGAAGTTCGCGGTGAAAAAGGGCGTCAACTGGCTCCGCTACATCCTGCTCGCAACGGTTGTTGCCAGCGGCGTGAGTTACTTGGTCTGAGAGAGGCTCTCCACATCGAGTTGTAGGGATTTAACGGCATTTCTGGCAAAAAAGTACGCGATCATCGCGAAAGCCAGAACTCCATAGGTGTTTCTTATCCCGATCGCGTTGCCCAAAAGGCCGAACAGGAAGGTACCGACCGGCGAACCTCCATTGTTGATCAACGCGTACAGAGACATCGTCCTGCCACGCATGTTCACGGGTGAAAGGTACTGAGTCCTCGTGTTCGTAATGTTGAAGAAAATCGTCTGCGCCGCTCCGTTCACGAAGGACATCACGTACGCTGCTGGTGGGTAGAGGAAGGAAACGAGTGTACTCAGTCCAATCCACAGTATGAAGTATTCTTCTTTGAATTTGACCACCTGATCGATTTCGAGAGATCCTGCGAGTATCGCTCCCACGAGTGCTCCCAGACCCATCGACCCCATGATCAACCCATATCCCACAAGGTCCGTTTTCACGGCACTCTTCGCGAACGCCTGCATGAGCATGCTGTAAGGCATGCCGAAAACTGCGTAAACCGTCATAGAAAGGAACGTGACGAGCAACACTTTGCTTGACGCCACATAACTCACGCCAGCCTTCAGATCTGAAAAGAAATCTCTTTGGATCTTCCGATACACGGGTTTCTCCACCTTTATGAACAAGAGAGACACGATCAACGGCACAAACGTCAGGGCGTTCACCACGAAGCCAAAGCCCATGCCCCTGTACTCGACGACGAACCCCGCGATCGAAGGACCTATCATCCTCGCAAAGTTGAATATCATGGCGTGCAGAGCGAGCGCGTTCGAGAGCAAATTTTTGGGCACGATGGATCCAATGAAGCTGTTACGTGAAGGCAAATAGAAGGCTTGGGAAACCCCCATCGCGACACTCAGCACGAGCAATTGAAGGGCGCTCAAAACATTCTTGTGCACCAAGTACGCCATGAGCATCGCGTTGAGCGCATCTGCGGTCTGGGTGAAGAGCAGAACGTTCTTCGGACCAAACCAATCTATGATCACACCACACGCGGGGGAAAGCACGACCGTGGGAAGCCCTTTGAGGAAGGCGATCAAGCCGATGAACCCCGCCGCCTTGTTCTCTGCAAACAAGTTGACGGCAACCCAGCCCCTGAGTGTCGTGTCGATCCAGGTGCCGATTAGAGATACGCTCTGTGGCAACCAAAAAATGAAGTAGTTCCTGTTCCTCAAAGCACGAAAAGGATTCGAATATTTCGCCATGCGAACTATGTATACACCGATCGTGTTAACTGATCTGGCACGAGAGATTGACATTTTCTTGAAAACCGAAGGCAGAAACTGTGACACTACGGATGCGATATTATGTAGATTAAGTTAATCCACACACGTATCGTGCAATGGTTGTAACATAGAAGCGTCACATTCGTTTCGAACTCTACCCTTCGCTTAATTGATTTGGATCTCGACATGGCGTATCATGAAAAGAGGTGTTGTCCATGTTCGAAAGTCTTCAGGAGAAACTCTCGAAGATCTTTAAAACGATCACTGGGCAAGGAAGGCTGACGGAGAAGAACATCAACGAGGCCGTGAGGCAGGTCAAGCTGTCTTTGCTCGAAGCCGATGTCAACTACAAGGTTGTAAAGGATTTCATCGAGAACGTCAAGCAGAAAGCACTGGGGGAAGAAGTTCTCAAGAGCTTCACTCCAGATCAACAGTTCATAAAGATCGTCAGGGACGAACTCATCAACATAATGGGACGTACCAACGCGCCACTGGAGTTGAAACATCATCCTGCCGTGATCATGCTGGTGGGCCTTCAAGGTAGTGGGAAAACCACGACGGCCGGCAAGCTCGCACTTCATTTGAGAAAGCACGGTAGAAGCCCCATGCTCGTTGCCGCCGACACCTATAGGCCTGCGGCGATAGACCAGCTGGAAAAGCTCGGTAAGAGCATCAACATCCCTGTGTTCTCTGGGGACAGGAAGGACGCGATCCAGATAGTCAAAGGTGCTCTGAAGGCTGCCCAAGACCTTCGTTGTAACGTTTTGGTGCTCGACACTGCTGGAAGGCTTCACATCGACGATGAGATGATGAGGGAGCTCGAAGACATAAAGACGCTCACCAAGCCCGACGAGATACTCATGGTCATCGACGCGATGGCGGGACAGGACGCGGTGAACTCAGCGTTGGAATTCGACAGGAGGCTCTCTCTGACTGGATTCATCGTGACGAAGCTGGATGGCGATGCACGGGGTGGTGTGATCCTTTCGATAAGTTACGTCACGGGAAAACCCGTCAAGTTCATTGGTGTCGGAGAAAAGCTCGACGCGCTGGAACCGTTCTATCCTGACAGGATCGCCGGTAGGATCCTCGGCATGGGAGACGTGCTGAGTTTGATAGAGAAGGCTGAAAAAGAACTCGACAAAGAGAAAATGGAAGCGACGGCGAAGAAACTGCTCCAGGCACAGTTCACATTGGAAGACTTTCGCGAGCAGCTCAGGGAACTCAAGAAGCTTGGACCGCTCAGTTCGGTGCTCGAGATGTTACCCGGAGCTTTAAAGGTCGATGTGGACGCGAGCGAAAAGGAACTAAAGAAGATTGAAGCGATCATCAATTCCATGACACCCGAGGAGAGAAAAAACCCCAGGATTCTGAACGCCAGCAGGAAGTTGAGGATCGCAAAGGGTAGTGGTACAACGGTTCAAGATGTCAACAAACTGCTGAAATCCTACGAGCAGATGAGGGAAGTCATGCAGAGGTTCAAACATGGAAAACTGAAACTGCCCTTCGGGCTTTGAGGAGGTGTTCACGTGGTAAGGATCAGACTCACAAGGTTAGGAAAGAGGCACATGCCTTTTTACCGGATCATCGTGGTTGACTCCAAGAAGAAGCGCGACGGAGCGTACATCGAGTCGCTGGGTTACTACAACCCACTGCGCAATCCTGCGGAAATAAAGGTCAACGTGGAGAGGGCAGTCGAGTGGATCTTGAAGGGTGCACAGCCCAGCGACACGGCAAGGGACATACTCAGCAAGGCCGGTGTGATGAAGAGAGTGCACGAGATCAAGTATGGCAAGAGAGAAACCACAGATGAAACAAATGCTTGAATACATCGTCAAAGGAATAGTCAAGCACCCCGAGGACGTCGTTGTCGTTGAGTTCGATGAGGCCAACAGGAAGGTTCTCGAAATCGTGGTGAACGAAGAAGACGTGGGCCAAGTCATAGGAAAGGACGGTAGGACCATCAAATCGCTGAAGGTCCTGCTCTCGGCGCTCTTCGATGTGGAGGACTTCACTCTGCGGGTGGTAAGGTGAGCGAATACATCGTGATCGGTAAGATCACACGAACTCACGGTCTGTTTGGAAACGTGAAGGTTCTTCCCACAACGAACGTGGGCGAGGTCTTCTCCAACCTCAAGCGGGTGTTCATAAAAGACGAAGTTCGTGACGGTGTTTACAGAGTCACAGTCCAAAGAATCAAAAAGGTCGGTAAAGAGTACTTGCTGAAGATCGAAGGCATAGACAGCTTGGAGAAGGCCAAGAAAATCGTGGGGCTGCATCTTGCGGTGAAACTTGAGGACTTGCCCAAACTCAAAACCAACGAATACTATTTCTATCAACTGCTGAACGTCGAAGTGTACAACGAAACTGGAGAAAGGATAGGCACAGTGATTGACATCATCGAGACCGGTTCGAACGATGTTGCAGTGGTGAAAAGCGACGATGCTGAGACTCTAATACCCATGACTAAGGAATGTGTCGTGGAGTTCGAGCCGCAGAAAAAGCTCGTGGTCCGGCTCTTGGAGTGGATGTGATGAGGATCATCATTGCGACGATTTTCCCGGACTTTGTGAGGGTCGTCAAAGAGTACGGTGTGATTGCGCAGGCTGTGGAAGAAGGAAAGATCGAGATAGAAATAATGAACCTTCGAGACTTCACGCACGATCGACACAGGATCGTGGACGATTATCCTTACGGTGGCGGGCCGGGCATGGTTATGAAACCGGAGCCCTTTTTCGAGCTGTACGATCACTGCAAGCAACGATTCAAAGATCTCTACACGATCCTCACATCGCCACAGGGAGTCACACTGAACAACAGACTGGCAATGGAACTTTCAAAGAAGGGGAACCTTCTGATATTCTGCGGCAGATACGAGGGCGTCGATGAGAGAGTCAAGAGCTTGGTGGATCTGGAAGTTTCCATAGGTGACTACGTGTTGAGCGGAGGAGAACTCGCGGCGATGGTTATCTGCGATGTCGTCAGCAGGTTCGTTCCAGGAGTGGTCGAGGAGGAATCTGTGAAGAGAGATTCTTTCTACAACGATTTGCTTGATCATCCTCAATACACGAGACCTGCTGAGTACAGGGGTTTGCGTGTGCCTGAGGTGCTGCTGAGCGGAAATCACGAGATGGTGCAGCTGTGGAGGACTGCGGAGAGCCTGAAACTGACGGCGTTGAGGAGACCAGACCTCTTTCTCACAAGACAGTTCTCCGTCGAAGAGAAGAAAGGTTTGATTTATTTGATACAGGAGTTGGTCAAATATGTTGAAGGACGTCAGGATAGCCCTGATTCATTATCCAGTTCTGGGAAAAGATGGTAAGATAATTTCCAGTGCGGTGACGAACCTGGACGTGCACGACATCGCGAGAACCGCACGAAGCTATAAGATCAAGAAGTACTACATCGTCACAAACCTGCCAGCGCAGCAGGAAGTGGTGAAGGCTGTCCTAAATTACTGGGTCGGAGGAGCCGGTAGAGAATACAACATCAGTCGAACCGAGGCGTTGCAGCTTGTCGAGTTGAAGTCTTACATAGAAGACGTTTTGGATGCAATAAAGCAAGATACGGGCAAAGAACCTTTGTTGTTCTTCACCTCAGCCAAAAATAGGCCGAACAGCATCAGTTACGAAGAGGGTGCCGAAATAATAAGAAAGACTGAGAGACCAGTGCTGATACTTTTTGGAACGAGCTGGGGCATGCCGCAGGAAATAGCGGACATGTGTCATTACGTTCTCGAACCTGTTCGCAAAAAATCCGATTACAACCACCTTTCGGTGAGAGCGGCTGCCGCAATAATCATAGACAGGTTGATAGGAGAGGAGGTATGAACTGTGAGCATGGACAACGTTGTTAGATTGATCGAGAAGGACCAGTACAGGCAGCTTCCAGAGTTCAGACCTGGTGACACCGTCAGAGTTCACGTCAAGGTCGTGGAAGGAGGAAAAGAGAGGACCCAGATCTTCGAAGGCATCGTAATCAAGATCAGAGGATCTGGCCTCAGCAAGATGTTCACAGTACGCAAGATCGCCAGCGGAGGTGTGGGGGTCGAGAGGACCTTCCCCTACCACTCGCCAGTCGTCGAGAAACTGGAAATCGTCAAGAAAGCACAGACGAGAAGAGCCAAGCTGTACTATCTGCGCGACGTGAAGGGGAAGATCAAGCTGAAAGAAAAAAGAGAGTGACGTTCGTGGCGAAGAAGAAAACAACTTTGACGGATCAAGAAAAGCCAAAGTCGATACCGATCGACAAGGAGAAATTGAAGAAGCACGCTCTGGATTGGTTGAAATCTTTGGCGTACGCGATCGTCGCCGCAACGATCATCAGACTCTACGTCTTCGAGACGATGCTGGTGCCAACTGGGTCGATGATACCCACGATAAACATCGGCGACAGGCTGTTCATAGAGAAAGTGACTTACACGGTGAGAGAACCACGGAAAGGCGACATAGTGGTTTTCTGGGCTCCGTTCATTGACGAGCGTGCCTTGACCATGCTCAGACCCTTCGACAAGTTCATGGATTTGTTCGCGCCGAGCAAGTTCAGAGGCAGGGTGAAATACGTCAAGCGTCTCGTTGGTGAAGAAGGGGATGTTTTGCAGATCAAGCTGTCGGAGGACGGCAAGTACCATCTGTATGTGAATGGAAAGTTGAACGAGAAGCTGAAAGACATCGTCTACGCACCTGAAGGCATTTTCAAATATCCAGAGCTTCTCAACTGGTTCGTTGAAGCGAGCCAACTTAGGAACAATCAAACGGCGTACAGGCAGTATCTGCAGCGGCTCGCGCAGAGAGATGTTGAAGCTGCGAATCTTGTGTTCTCCGTCGTCGGAGGCATGTATCCTGTGCCGTTAGGTGTCCCTTTCGATCGGACATTTCTGGAGATCTACAGAGGCATCGATTTGAGCAAGTACATCAGAAGGACAGCTGAGGGTGTTGAGGTCGAAGTTCCAAAGGGGTTTTATTTCTTCATTGGTGACAACACGAACGACAGCTTCGACAGCCGTTACTTCGGTTTTGTACCCAAGGATCACGTCATCGGAAAGCCCATATTGCGCATATGGCCATTGCAAAACTTTGGTCCAGTACAAGGGAGCTGATTGCTCCCTTTTATTTTGCTTTGCGGGAGGGTTCGGATCATGTTCAACGTTGTGGATCATCCGCTGATAAAGCACAAACTCACCATCATGAGGAACAGAGACACAGGTCCGAAGGAGTTCAGAGAACTTCTCAGGGAGATCACGTTCCTCCTTGCATACGAAGCGACGCGTAACGTTGAAACGATCGAGGTTGACGTTGAAACACCGCTTGAAAAGACTAAGGGCTATGCGATTGAGGATAAAAAGATGGTAGTTGTTCCCATACTCCGCGCGGGTTTGGGTATGGCCGACAGTATCCTTGAACTGATGCCCAACGCATCTGTGGGGCACATAGGCGTTTACAGAGATCCCCAAACCTTGAGGCCTGTACAGTACTACTGCAAGTTGCCGAAAATAGAGGAAAAGAGCTTTGTCTTCTTGCTCGATCCTATGTTGGCGACAGGTTTTTCCGCAGTCCACGCAGTGAACATTTTGAAACAACACGGGGCAAAGAACATCGTTCTGGTCTGCTTGATCGCGGCACCCGAGGGAGTGGAAGCGTTGGAAAGTCACCATCCAGATGTACACGTGTACGCCGCCGCACTCGACAGACAGCTCAACAACCACGGTTATATCCTGCCCGGCCTGGGAGACGCAGGCGACAGGCTGTACCGAACCAAGTGACTGGACGAGTTCACATGAGAAACAGTTATCACTGAAATTGTACAAGTCCAATTCACCCCGTTAACACGAGACGACGGTGTGTCAGTTGAACATAGCGGCGACCAAAAGCATTACTTGTGAAAGTGGACAACATGAGAAAGGAGCCTGAAAATCAGAGAGCAGTCGAAGAACTCTTCAAGACCACTTGGCCCGTCACAACCTGGACAGAAGTTCTGGCTCAATGAATATACCTTGAAGTTGAGCCCGGCCTGATGGCCGGGCTTTTCTTTGATATTCTCATAGATTTTAGAAAAATGAACCCGAAAGTTCTTCCTGCTCTCTGCACATCCACCTGCGAGCTTCGTACAAAGATCTTTGTGTCCAGCAAAAAATAGGGGACCCTTTCGGACGTCCCCCAATACATCTTCTATAAAGCCTGGTAGCCCCACGGGGAGTCGAACCCCGACCTTCGGACTGAGAATCCGATGGACTAGCCGTTATCCTATGGGGCCACATCTATTATTATACCATAAAGTACAACAAGTCAAGCCATCAGTTTGTGGACCATTACGACAAGACTCAAACTACGTCAGACTACACCTTTGAAAAACCGATACCGCACGATGATTTTATCACACCTAATCGTTTGGTTGTCAACGCTTTTATCCCTCCACATTCTCACAGCGTCCGAAGTTCTATAATCAACTTGAGAGACTATCCACGGGGGAACCTCACGATGGAAGAAGACGTGCTCCTTTTGGACTTCGAAGGAGTGTATCTCTTCCAACCAAGACTCCTTGAAAGATCGAAACACTTTGACCTGAGACACCTCAGGTCGGTCAAGTACATGTGTGATGAAACCACGCTGACGCTCGTCGGAAAGTTGGTCGAAAGAGCCAAGGTAGCTTTACTGGGTGATTCAGCCTACCATCACTTCTCCTACGTTTTCTTGACCTTCATCGATACACCTTTCGAGCTCGTCGTCTTCGACAACCACAGAGACGATATGAAGAAGGCTTCAACACTGCTCACCTGCGACGGATGGATCAGAGCTGCGCAGAAATTGAGAAATCTTCAAGCAGTGCACATCGTGAGAAGAAAGAATGACCTTCCCAGATGCTTGAAACATCCAATCTATTTGAGCATAGACAAAGATGTCCTCTCGGATCGTTTCCTCAAGCTCGGCTGGAGTCAAGGTAGTATGAAACCCGAAGAGTTGTTGGAAGCTGTGGGGTTCTTACGTGAGAAATTTGAAATCGTTGGTGTGGACATCAGTGGTGAACCGAGAGATGCCTTGGAAATGACGCGAAGCGAAGAGATCAATTTGGAGTTGCTCAAGATCATTCTGAAGGATGAATTTTCCAGAGCGACTCTCAAATCCTCCTCACAGCATCACCACCTTTGACAAGAATCATAATGATCGAGGCACACACCACGAAGATCGCAGAGAAGTTGAACAGCACTTTATAGCCAAAAATATCCATGATCAAACCTGTGAGCGGTGGCGAAACGATGTTTGCCAGCATCGAGGCAAAATAATACAACCCGGTGTAACCACCAAGCTTTCGCTCAGGAGCCATGTCCAACACCATCGGCAACGAGTTGACGTTCGTCAGCGCCCAACCCGTGCCACCGACTATGAACAGCACCAGGAAGGGTTTGACTATTGCCTCACCGCTGATCTTCGAAGCAACCAAAGTCCCTGTGAATAGGCATGCAGCCGTGATTATGAGTCCCAGAATTATCGATCTTTTTCTGCCAATCCTCGCACCTATATAACCTGCGGGGACTGCGAAAAGCATGAAAGCCAGCGACAACACCCCGAGCATGCCCGTGGCGATCTGTTCAGGCAGTTTCAGATAGAATTTCGCATAACTCGTAAAGAACGTTTCCAGCGCGTTGAAACCGGTGAACCAGATGAAAACAGACACGAGCATGAACAACAAACTCTTTTCCTTGGACAAGACCACCTCTTTGAGGTTTTCAAGCAACTCCGCATGACTTTTTTTGAATGTCTCTTTGACCGATAATTCGCTCTTCACAGCTTTAAAAGCAGGCTCTTTCACGAACAAAATCACAAGCGTGTTTGACAAGAGCAACAAAACGGATCCCACGAAGAAAGGAAGCACTGGCGATGTTTCGTACAGGAGCCTTCCGGAAAGATAAGCGAGCATCGCACCAAGACCACCCATGAAGTTGATGATCCCGTTGGCCTGACTTCTGAACTGCGAAGGTGTTGTGTCGGGCATGAGGGCGATCAAGGGGGATCGGAAAAGTGCCATAGCAAAGTTCATGATAATGATGCTGAACGTGACGGCCAAAAAGTTGTGTTTCGTCCAGAAAGTTGGTATCAAAAAGAAGAACAACGCTGCCAGCGGAGCTCCGATCAGAATGTAGGGTTTCCTTTTTCCCAGTCTTGTCACCGTCTGATCGCTCAGCGCCCCAACGTAGGGTGAGAGCACGAGTGCCAAGATGTTGTCTATGGTCATGTATCCACCAACGACGAAGGATGAGAGGCCAAAGGATTTCAGAAATATTGGAACGTATGCGTTGTACAAAGGCCAAATTGTGTTTATACCGAAGAAGCCAAAGCCGAGCAACCAGAGTTTCATCATGGCTCACACGATCGCTCGATCCAAATCTTCCGGGACAATGACCCTGCCATTGAAAATCTCTTCAGCCTTTCGTGTGAGTTCACACAGGTGTTCTTCCAGTTGTGGTCCGAGGTGAACCAGACACAGATTCTTAACCCCCGCTTGCTTCGCGATCCGTGCGGCATCCTCCACACAGCTGTGACCTTCCTTCTTGCCCGTCACGATTCCAGCACACGTGGCCTCGTGTACGAGCAAGTCCACACCTTTCGCTCGTTCAACCACTTCTTCGGACGGCTCCGTGTCGCTCGTGTACACAATGCACGCGCTGGGGGTTGAAAACTTGAGGCCAAAGTTAGGAACACTGTGTTTCACGGGGAATGTCTCAATCCTCAAGGAATCTTCGAACAGAACATGATTCTCTCGAAGTGGTATCAGATCCAGGGGAAAATCTTCACGGATCAAACCGTACGTGCTCAAAAGTTGTCTCATCTCAAGGAAGAAATCTTCGTTGATGAACACCTTGATTCGTTCTTTCTTATTGGAAAGTCTGAGCATCTCCAGCAGGGATGGCAAACCATAAGCATGGTCAACGTGTCTGTGCGTGATGATTATCGTGCGAAGCTTCAATGGATTGTACCCCGCCTTGATCATCTTGCCGAACACATTTCCAGGACAATCGATGAGCACATCATCAATTAGAAGTGATGTGTTGTCCCTATTTTTGCTCGAAACTGCCGCGGAAGTTCCAAGGAAAACGATCCTCAACGACATCACCCGAAGTGGATTATAACCCAGCAAGGCTGCACAAGAATCTCATCACTCATTGGAATGGAATGGATATAAAATGTGGTGAATCTCAAATTTCTTCTGGAGGCGACAGAATGAAGTACGACGTCGTGGTCGTTGGTGGAGGGCCTGCCGGATTGGTCGCGGCCCTGACTAGCAAGAAGTTTTACAAGGACAAGAAGGTGCTCGTGATCAAAAAGACAGAGAAAGAACGGTCCCGCGCGGTATTCCCTATGTCTTTCACACACTTGGTAGTGTCGAGAATGACTTCATGGGAGTGGAATAAAGACTCCAAAAGCAGGAATCGACCTGCTGATCGACGAAGTCATCGGTGGTGACGTGGATCAAAAGAGGATCGTCACTAAAACAGGAAAAGAGATCATTTATGAGAAACTCATTCTCGCAACCGGGTTCAATCCCGACAGTTCCCAAAATCGCTGGGGCAGACCTTCCGAACGTTTTCACGATCTCTAAGGGACGCAAAATATCTGAGCTCAGTGCTCGAGAAGACGAGAACCTGTGGAAACATCGTCATCATCGCTGGTGGGTTCATAGGCGTCGAGGTAGCCGACGAACTGAAGCGAGCCGGAAAGAACGTAACGATCGTGGAGATCATGGACAGCCTACTGCCAATATCTTTCGATCCAGATTTTGGAGGGCTGGCACGCAAAGAAATCGAAGCAGAAAATTTAAAAGTCTACACCAGCAGGAAAGTTGTGGAAATCTACGGTTCGAAATCCGTCGAGGGCGTAAAGCTGGACAATGGAGAAAACATACCCGCGGACGCCGTCATACTGGCAACGGGTTACAAACCCAACACAGATCTTGCCCAGCAGCTGGGTCTGAAAATCGCAGAGCATGATTTCATAGAAACAGATGAATATATGAGAACCTCCAGGCCAGACGTCTTCGCGGCAGGTGATTGAGTACAGCACAGAGATCTTCTGACTGGCAAGCCTTCAAGGCTCATGCTCGCCTCGGCCGCCGTTTTCGATGCGAGGATCGCGGCGTCCAATTTGTATGGACTGAAGGTCATCAGAACCAACAAAGGTTCGCTGAATGCGTATTCCACCCTCATAGGACACGAAGCGTTCGGTTCTGTGGGAATAACAGAAAGGACCGCGAAAGAAGCAGGGTTCGAAATCGTCGTTGGTAGGGCCGAAGGCATCGACAGACACCCGGGTAAGTTTGGCGATACGAGCAAACTCATTGTGAAACTCCTATTCTCCAAGGACAGTAGAATCCTGCTCGAGGCACAGATCTACGGTGGAAAAAGCGTTGGAGGAATCGTGAATATAGTGAGCCTCGGAATTCAAAAGGGTATAACCGCAAACGATTTGTTCACCATGCAAATAGGAACCTACCCACTTCTGACCTCTGCCCCCACATCTTATCCTCTCACAATCGCAGCAGAGCAAGTTTTGTGTTGAGAATTCTTTCACAAAACGATGCCCTTCTATAGGAGGGGCGTTTTCTGATCATCTTGGACACTCTACGAGAAACAGGACGATTCTGTTTCGAGTTTCTTCTTCGAGATACTTGACCAGCTGTTCAACATGTGGTGTGATCTGATTGACCCCTTGGTCAAGAAGGTGTGAAACTGTCTGTGATAGAAGCCAAGAACTTGTGCAAGTACTATGGAAAGCACAAGGGAATAGTTTACATTAGTTTCTCCGTCAAGGAAGGGGAAATCTTCAGCTTCACAGGTCCAAACGGTGCAGGAAAAACCACAACTATAAGGATTCTCCTCGGTTTGATCTTCCCAACCTCTAAGCTTGCGAGGATCTTTGGTAAAGAGTGCACAAGGGAACGTCACAGTTCTTGCTGAGCGCCAGGACAGTACCACCTCGTTCAGCATTGGGATGACTTTCGTTTTGTACATTCTTGCGATGGCAAGTAAGCTCACGGAGAAGCTCGAGTTCTTGAAATATCTACTTGCGCTGGTTCTTTCTTCGCTTTGCTTTTACTCGAAAAAGGACTTCTATCTGTGAAGAGGCTGGTGCAGTGCACGAAGTCGTCGAGCGAATCTTGAAGGCCTCCATAGAGGAATTCGCGGAAAAAGGCTACGCAGCCGCCTCGACCAATTCGATCGCTGAGAGAGCAAAGGTGGCGAAAGGTTTGCTGTTTCATTATTTCAAGAGCAAGGAAAATCTGTACATCGAATGCTACAAGCACGTTCTTTCCTGGTCTAAGAAGAAATTTGAAGAGTTCGCCAAACAGGTAAAAGACGAGGATTTTTTCGAATTCATCAAGAAATGGACTTGCAGAAGATCACTCTGGCAATTGAGAATCCCGTCTATTCGAAATTCCTCCTCACAGTAAAGAATCTTCTCCAAAGCCTCGCGCGATAGTACAGAGCATGATCAGGGAAGTTTTCGCGGATTCATCAGGGATTTTGCTTGAGAAGATCAAATCCGTGAAATTAAGACGAGGCATCAGTGAGGAAGATGCTCTAAAATTTATCACGGCGGTTTTCGACGGTGCAGCTAACAGTTGTCTGGACCAATATCGAGACAAACCCGAGGAACTTTTGAACAACCTGGAGAAAATCATGACCGAATCGGACGAGTTACTGGATCTGATAAAATTTGGTATCCTTGACTGAGAATCGCAATAGTTGCACAGGGAGGTGTGAAGATGCAATACAGAAGCTTCAAAAACGTTCGCTGTTCCATTTTGGGTTTCGGAGCAATGAGATTGCCCACGCTCAACAACGATGATTCCCAAATCGACGAAGATAAGGCTATAGAAATGATCAGATACGCGATCGATCATGGCGTTAATTACGTTGACACCGCGTATCCGTACCACAGGGGAAAGAGTGAGATACTCGTTGGAAAAGCGTTGAAAGATGGTTACAGAGAGAAGGTTTTCCTCGCCACGAAGTCCCCTGTCTGGCAGGTGGAAAAGCACGATGACTTCTACAAGTTTCTCGATGAACAGCTTAAAAAGCTTCAGACCGATCATATCGATATGTACCTGATGCACGCTTTGAGTGAAGAGAGATGGGAAAAAATCAAAAGCCTGAGGTTTGACAAATTCTTCCAACGAGCGAAGACAGAGGGAAAGATTAGGTTCGCGGGCTTTTCCTTCCACGACAAATACCCCATCTTCAAAGGGATCATTGACGAATACGACGGTTGGGATTTCTGTCAGATTCAAATTATATGGATATAACCTACCAGGCTGGTTTGAACGGTTTGAAGTACGCAAGTTCAAAGGGCTTGCCCATCGTGATAATGGAACCGCTCAAGGGTGGAAAGCTCGCAAGATTACCAGAGAAGGCGATGAACGTTCTCAGAAGGAGCTGAAAGAACTGGTCCGCAGTGGAATGGAGCTTGAGATGGCTTGCGAATTTTCCAGAGGTATCTGTCATTCTGAGTGGCATGAGCACTTTCGAGCAGGTGAAAGAGAACGTTGAGATAGCAGAACGTTTGGCGCCACACAACTTGACGGAAGAGGAACTTCACCTCATAGACGAGCTGAGAAAAACTCTGGAGTCTTACGCGGTGATAAACTGCACCGAGTGCGGTTATTGCATGCCATGTCCCCATGGTGTAGACATTCCAGCTAATTTCAGGTTGTACAACGAAGCGATCATTTTCGAAAACTTCGAAATGGCGAAAGGTGAGTATCGCTGGTTCAGCAGCCAGAAAATTTCTGCGGCCTTCTGCACGGAATGTGGTGAGTGTCTCAGTAAGTGTCCACAGAATCTGCAGATTCCGACATTGATGAAGAAGATCCACAGAGAGCTGTCAAGCGAACGACGATAGAGTCGTCCCGATTGATCCGCTTTCGGGCTCAGACCTGAGCGTTCTGGCACGCACGATGGTACTTTTCAAGACTCAGTCTGATCTTCAAGTTGATCAGTTCGAAAGGATCTATGACCAGCGCACCTGAGATGTCTTCAACGATGTCTGGTAGATTTTGGTGAATCAAAGAAGCTGGTGTACGAAGGCCGTGGAGGTTGGTGAAAAGTTTTTTCAGGGCCGCTTCAACCCTTTCATTGAACCAGTAGTATCGGATCCTGTCGTACAGACTGAACTTCATTTCAACTTCGTCTCCGCGGTAGTAGTTCTTCCAATGCTTCGGGTTGGCCCTCATCTCCGAAAGAAGCGTTTCCACAAAGTGAGACCTGTCTTGTGGTTTGATCGTTTCTTCCTCGATATCGCACAGTGCGAAAACCGCTTCTCTGAACCTGAAGGTCAACTCCGGTCCCACTTTCAGCACGGCAAATCCATCGTGTACCATCTGAACCAGACTTCCCAACGTTTGATAGTCGGTGGAATGGGCCTCCAAAACATAGGGTTCTGTGAGCAAAAGTGATCTCAGTTGGCCGAACTTGTCACTCTCGTAAGGTACAACATCGAAACTGGTGAAATCCGCGCCGGTGTTCACCACGTAAGCAACCACTCTGTTCCACGCATTTTGCAAACCTAACTTTAAGAATTCCCGTCGAGTCATATCCAAGTCTTCCAGCAGTTCTTCCGCAGTAACCGTGTCATTCGAGCCAGCTCCTACTGAGCCACCCGGTGGTGGAACATCCGTGCCCAGAACGTAGACCGGTGGAATGGGATCTTCGTGCGAAACGTCTTTGTAAGCCTGTTCTGCAACATAGCAAAGCTCAGCCTGTCTTCTCGCTACGATAGACTTGTCACAGATCACATCATCGGCAAGTTTGTAGCTGGTGTCTATATGGATTTTCTTGTAGCCTGCTTTCACGCACGCCGAAACCAACTTCTTAGCTTCCTCCGTCGCTTCGTTGGAACTCAAACTCAACCACGGCCACGGACCCGCATGATCCGCACCTATGATCAATTTCTGAGTTTGAACGCCATTCTTTTCAGCCAGTGAAAGGACCATTTTGCGAAAATCAAAAGGAGTCAATCCGCTGTACCCGCCCCTGTGATTAACTTGGTTTGAAGTGCTCTCGATTATCACGAAGGCATCTTTCTCCTTTTGAAACCTCATCACCGAATCGAGAACGAACCGGTTGGCGGTGCAGACAGAGACCACGGCTTTTCTCTGTTCCTTCAGTCCGTGGAAGATCTCGAGCAGATCAAGTTTCTTCACACACAACAGCTCCTTTCTCAACCTTTCGACAGTGATCGGAGATCGATTTCAGCTTATTCATCAGAAATTGGTCAATGTCTACCTTCGATTTCTTGAACAACAGCACGAGCCCGCCCACGGCCGGGTGAAAAACCGCCTGTTGCACGCGAACGTCCGGGACAGCCTCAACGAGGAATCTCTCGAACTCCTCTTGAACAAATTGGTTCTCAAGCAACACGCTCCCACTGTAGCTCACCAAAGGGGCTTCCAAGTTCAACCTGCGGACCACGGCCAAAACGCACAGAGCTATCTCTCGACCAGCGTTTTTCAAGATCTCCAATGCCACCTCATCTCCCAATTGGGCGGCTTCATGTGTCAGCTGCGCAACAGCAGCTATTATTGGTCTGCGTTCGGAGAACGGTTTCGAATAAACCCGGTTCGAAAGTTCCCACCAATTCTGAAAACGCAACTTTCCCATCACGAAATCTTTCAAGAGAGTCCCTGGTTCTCGACCGTCGATTTGTCTGCAAACCCTTCGAAGGGTTTCCCTACCTATGTCGTACGCGCTACCTTCGTCACCAATGAGACTGCCCCAACCACCGGATCTGCATTCCTGTGACCCGCGCCTTCCATAGGCCATAGTACCCGTGCCGGCCACCACATGAACACCGTCTTTTCCTACGGTACCAGCAGCCCATCCCATGACCACGTCGTTGACTACGAGCTCTGGTTCTAAACCAGTTTCTTCAACTATGATCTCCTTCAGGTAACTCTCGCTATCTTGAAATTCTCCGAGAGCCGGCATACCAAAACAAGAACGAACCACACTTCCTTCCGGTATATGTTCAAATGCTTTCTTCAAGCGTCTCAAGTTCTTTCGAACCACTTTTTCACCGTTTTCGAGCAGGTTCATGGGACCAGATTTGATCACGCTGGTCAATTCCAGGTCGAAATTGGTGAGAAGAGCTAACGTCTTTGACCCTCCTGCGTCCACGGAAAAGAGGTACTCCACCTTCACAACACCGTCCTCACTCGAGATACGACAGGTACCTTTTGTGAGCTTCGAAGAGCTCGTTCACCATCATCACGATCCTGTCTGGGTCCATGACGGCGGTGGCAAGTGGGTCAAGCAATGCGGCGTAGTACACGTACTCTTTCTTTCTCTCGAGTACAGCCCTCACAACCAACTCTTGAACGTTTATCTGTGTTCTGTCCAGAGCAGCCAGATGCGGGGGGAGGTCTCCGACGTGCGTTGGTTGAATACCGTTTCTGTCCACCATGCACGGAACCTCCACACAGCATCCCGCGGGGAGGTTGGTTATCAAGTGCGTGTTTCGAACGTTACCATGTATGCATCTTCTGTGGCCCGTCTCCATCGAATGAATTATCTTGGGAGCGTACTCCCTACTCACTTTCAGTTCTCCAAGTTCTTTCTCGCCCCTCGCGATGAGCTTGTTCTCCTCGTAGATCTTGTTCGCTTCAAGAACACGCCTCACGTACTCTCTCACAGGTATCTTGAGTTCCTTCATCTTGTCCTCGTACGGCAAGAAGTATGGGACATATTCGGCCATGTGCTCGGACGACTCCGAGACGAAGTAACCGAACAACCTCATGATGGTGAACCTAACTGGATCCTTTGCAAAGATATCACTTTTGCGAGATGCCTCGAACAACATGGGATAAGCGTTCTTTCCTTCAACCTCGAGCTCTAAGAACCAGCACATGTGGTTGATCCCGGCCGCTTTATATCTCAGACTTTCGTACGGTACGCCGATGTAAGACGCAATCTGATGTGCGGTACCTTGAATGCTATGGCACAGCCCGACAACGTTGATCTTCGTCGTCTCGTAAACTGCCCAAACGTTCATCGCCATCGGGTTCGAATAGTTGATCATCAAGGCTTTTGGACAGAGTTGTTCCATATCTTTGGCTATATCGAGCACGACAGGGATGGTCCTCAAAGCCCTGAAGATACCACCTATGCCATGAGTGTCCGCTATCGTCTGTTTCAATCCATACTTCTCGGGTACATCAAAATCAACGAGAGTAGCTTCGAGGCCTCCAACCTGAACCGTGTTGATCACATACTTCGCGTCACGGAGGGCTTCTTTTCTGTCAAGTGTCTTATGAACTTTCACCTTTCTATTGAGACTTTCGATGATCTTGTTGACCAAACCGTACGACGTCTCCAAACGATCTTCGTCGATGTCCATCAACCAGATCTCCACGTCGATGTCTGGATACATCAATAAATCAGCGACCAAATTCTTCGTGAAAACAACGCTTCCCGCACCGATTATCGTCACCTTACTCAAAGCTCATCACCTCACTGTTTCAGTCCCGAGTACGCCATACTCTTGATGATCTGCTTCTGGAAGAGCACGAGTAGCACAATGACAGGAATTGTGGCTACAACAGCGCCTGCCATCATCATCCCGAAATCGAAGAAGTATCGCCCTTGCAGTTGGGCCAAACCAACCGGCAGAGTGTATTTCTTAGGAGATGAGAGAACAATCAGAGGCCACAAGAATAGGTTCCATCCGTATACGAAGACGAGTAGGCCAAAAGAAGTGTGGACAGCTCGAAGAAGAGGAAACACCACTCGGTAGAAAACTTGGATAACATTAGCACCGTCACACACAGCTGCCTCCTCGAACTCTATCGGCATGGACATGATCTGTTGGCGGTACAAGAATATGCCGAAAACACTCAGCAACTGAAAGAAGATGACACCCGTCAACGTGTTCGTCAGTCCAAGCTGTCTAAGAACGATGTAGCGTGGGATGAGCAACATGACACCAGGTATCATGAGAACTGCCAGCAACGCAAAAAAGAGTACAGACTTTCCAGGAAAGTACAACCTGGCGAAAGCATAGCCACACAGAGAACACAGAAAAATCTGTCCCACCACGAGCGATACTGTCACAATCACACTGTTGAGTATGTAGGTTCCGAACTTCAGTTGGGTGAAGAGACGAACGTAGTTTCTCAGCGTAGGGCTGGGTGGCAACCAGTGTGGTGGTATAGCCGAGGCTTCTTGCGGTGTCTCAAAGGAGATCACAACCATGAACCAATACGGCAGAAAGAATAATAAAGCTGCGAAGGATAAGAATGCGTATTTCAAAATCTTCCAGAGAGACCTCTTACGCATAGTAGTGCACCCACCTTTTCTGAGCGATGAACTGGACTGCGGTTATGATCATGACCAGCCCCAACAGAATCCAGGAGATCGCCATACCGTATCCCATCCTGAACCAAACAAAACCGTTCTGATAGATGTAGAACGTTACGGTGTAGGTACTGTAACCAGGTCCTCCGTTCGTGAGCAAAAAGACGGGATCAAAAACTTGAAGCGCACTGATGAAACAAGTCACGATCACGAAGAACGTCGTGGGCGAAATAAGAGGTACGGTGATGTGTATCAACTGTTGCCAACCTGATGCGCCGTCAATGCGAGCAGCTTCGTAGAGTTCTTCAGGAATGTTTTGTAAGCCAGCCAGATAGATCAATATGTAGTAACTGGTCGAAGACCAGATGCCAAGTATGGCAATGGAGACCAAAGCAGTGTTTGGAGAAACAAGCCAACGAATCGGTTGTACACCGAAGAGTCCCAGAATGGTGTTGAGGATACCGTAACTCGGATTGTAGATCCATCGCCAAGCAAACGCTATGGCCACCGAAGAAGTCACCAAAGGTAGTAGATAGAAAAGTCTCATTATTCTTGAAAAAGCCGAGTTCTCGTTCAAAGCGAGCGCAATGAGAAAACTGATGACAGTGGTCAGAGGTACCACCATTAACGTGTAGACTAAAGTGTTTCTGAAAGAAATCCAGAAAACCTTATCGGTGAAAGCTTTTTGAAAATTGAATAGACCTACGAAGCGTGGCCGTGATAACGCATCGTAGTCGGTGAACGCAAACCAGATTGCGTATAAAATTGGTATATAGAACGTCACGATCAAAAGGATTAAACTGAGACTGCTGAGAATCAAGAACCACGATATCTGTTTCTTTTTAGGTACACCACCCAAAAGTCTGGACATGATATCACCCTTTCACCAGTTGAAATCGATCAAATTGAGAATGTTATCACGATATACTTTACGAAGGACGACTTTATCCAAACCCAGACCGTAAATTCTCCATCTGCCTTGGGAATTTTCCCAAGGTGTCGGGGCATAGGGAAAATACTCGTCTTCTGTCTCGAGAAAACGATAGTAAATACGATAGAATTCAACGTTTGGTAGAACGTCCGTACCGAAAACAATGCGGTCTTGGTATCTTTCGAAAAACTTCCTCGCGGTGTATGGTTGCCTACCAAGTTCAGCAATTCTCGCACTGATATCTATGTAAGCGTTGGTATATTTGTCAAGTACACCGCTCACCCACTGAAGATTCTCAGCATACCAGCCAACGTGCGCCATGATAAAAGCCGTTTGAGGGTTTTCCGCTATTAACTCTTCCCCAGCTTGGATCAGTTCATGAAACGTTGGAAGATCCTTTCCGTAGAAATGCCACTCTGGGTGCGCACAGAGCTCTTCGAATCTTTCGTTGGTGTTGTCGAGTGGCTGGAAGAAAGCTACCGGGTCCGCAACGTGGATGAGCACAGGTATCTTCAGCTCAGCACATGCATCCCAAACGGGTTTCAAGCGCCTGTCGTTTGGCATAACGAGTTTGCCTTGCTTGTCTCTGTAGTGAAGCCCCAATTCTTTGAAGATCTTCAAACCACGCATTCCGTGCTTGAAACCTTGTACTATTGCCTTGCGAACTTCGGAGGGAAACTTCGGTGAGTCAATCCTCTCGAAATCCACAGTTCCAAACACTACAATTCTGTCACTGTGCGGACGATGGAAATCCAACACGGCTTTCAACTTTTCACCATAAAAGGGCGTTAGATCCACAATCTTCTCGATTCTGGCCGCATCCATCACCGACAGAAGCAAGTTGTGGTCCCAATCGATCATCGGCTTAGTCCTCTTCATCTTACCGAAACTGTATCCTCTCATGCTTAAGTGATTATGGGCATCTATCACGGGGAAGGTTGGTTCGATCAGCATATGACTTTCCGTTACAAGTTGAGGAACTGGATGAAAATCTTTCAACAACAGTCGACAAGCTCTTCGCCGATTCCGTTCCATCGATTTTCGCCCTCCGATTTCTTGTTCGCTTTCTATGAGATGCCCCCAATCGGGGGCATCTCGCTTTTACTGTGTTGCGGTCACTTCTTCGACTGCTTGATTATGTCTACCACTTCTTTGTAAGCCTGTTCCAAACCTTCGACTGGATCGAGGTTGCCAGCCACTATCTCTGCCAGGAAGTACTGTTCGAGCCTTTGGAAAATCTGAGCAAAGCCAGGGATCGTTCCAAAAGGTTTTGCGTAATCAAAAGATTTTATGAAGATCTCTGCATCAGCACGAAATTCTTTTGGGAAGAATTCTAACCACTTCTTCGCGGCGTCTTTGTGTGCAGGTATAACGGCACCTGTTACAGCGAGTATCTCCTCTGCCTCTCTGCTCGACAAGAACTTAACAAGCTTCCAAGCTTCCTCTTTGTACTTTGTTCCAGACCAGATGACGTTTCCCAACGAGTTGGTTACGTTTCCGTGACGCAAAATCCTCGGCAATGGTGCGACTCCCCACTTGAAACCTTTGATTTCCTTAACATAATATCCAAACATCCATGATCCCTCGATGGACATAGCAGCCCTTCCAGCCATGAATGCGTTCTCGATCTCACCATATTTGGGTGCGAAACCTTTTTTGGTTAGCTCGGCTGCTAAGGACGCCGCAAATTTGAACGGTAACTCATTCAGAGGCATGTTGGCCTTGTCCTCGTCGATGAAGTAGTCGGCACCAGCAGCAATACCCAGAGGGAAGAGCCATTGTTGCAGTAATGTCAGAGAAGTTCCGTCTGCTACAATGCCGTACTGCGTTACTTTACCAGCCTTGTCGCGCTTGGTTAACTTCTCCGCCGCCAGTATCAGATCCGAGTAGGTCCAGTTCCAGTCTGGATACTTGACTCCTGCAGCATCGAACATATCTTTGTTGTATAACAGAGCTATCGTATCAAAGTCTCTGGGTATGAAGTAAATCTTGCCCTTCCACTTTCCAAGCTCCAACGACACTGGAGAGTATGGGCTCAAATCGACATTGTCTCGCTGGATCAACGGCGTTAGATCCAAGATCACCCCTCTGTCTGCGAAATCGCCCAAGAAAATGTTCATCCAGAACACATCCCAACAATCGCCTGAAGCGATCATCGTTTGAAGCTTGGTCCAGTATTGTGCCCATGGTACAAGCTCAACTTCGACTTTGATGTCCGGGTTCAGCTTTTCAAATAGCTCAATCTGCTTGAGGACACCTTCGTACTGTTCTTGTCCCCACATGCCGTACCTCAACGTTATCTTTGCAGCGAACGAGAGTGAAACCATAGCGACAGCCAGGACCATGGTGCAAAGAAATTTGAACCTCATAACAGCACCTCCTCGTATGAAATAGGGTTAATCGAAATTCATTTCAACCACACGCGTTAAATTCCTTGGTCTCTGCGGGTCAACACATTTCAATTTCGCAAGACGAAGTCCCATCAGCTGTGAAAAGATTACCTGCGCGAAAGCATCTCTACCTGACGAGTCCAACGAATTCCTTTCCACCACCTGCGCACCGTAATTCCTCATCTCTTCTATGAACCTTCGTTCCTCTTTGCTCCCGTTGGTAAAAATCACCATGTAAGTTTGGTCATCAACCAGCGATTTCGGTCCATGCCTGAATTCAAAAGTCGAAAAAGCCTCCGCCGGTGTTAAAGACATCTCTTCAACCTTGAGAGAAGATTCCCTTGCAACACCCTCGTAGACTCCACGACCAAGGAAGACAAGATGTTTGAACGAAACTGAATCTGGAAACGTTGGTTCAGTGAAGAAATAATCCATGTGTTGGAAGATGCGCCGATAAGGATTCAGATCTGTTCCAGTGATCAGGTCAGCTATCACGAAAAGAGAGAGCAGCATACAACTGAAAGACTTTGTCATAACGATGGAATTCTCTTGAACTGGTAAACTCAAGCCGTTATCACAGGTGTTGAACAGTTTTGAACCAGCGTTGAGTGTTACGCAGAAAGTTCTAATTTTCTTTTCCTTGAACTTTTGCGCTGCGAGAACCATCTCTGTGGATTCTCCAGAACGAGATATCAGCACGGCGAGAGACGAGTCAGATCTCGGAGGTATGTTCTCCTCAAAATTGAAAGCCACCTCTCCGCCAGGTATCGCTTTCGTCAATTTGCCCAGCTTGAGTGAGAAATACTTCGCAGCCGCAACGGCGAGGTAATACGAAGCCCCACATCCGACGAAATAGATGTGGCCTGCCGACACGAAAGCTGATAACTCCAAAGACTGTCGTAGCATCAGATCGAAGACCAAACGGAGCTCAACTTTTTGATCGTATATCTCTTTCTCCAACTGTGTCATGACTTCATTCCTCCTTAGAAACCTGAACCTGTACAACCGTTGCTCTCGATAGTCTCGCTTTCCGAAGCAAATTGTCAACGGTCAGCGCTTTGTTTGTAACGATATAATCCACGCAGTCAAGATCACAAACTTTGTACGGTGCGACGTTCCCGAACTTGGATGAATCTGCAACTACCACTTTGGTTTTGCTTCGCTTGAGCACTTCTTTAGCGATGAGGCACTCCTCGAACGAGCTGAAAGAGATTCCTCCTTCATGATCTACACCATCGACCCCCATCAAGAAGAGATCAACGTTGATCGCTTCGACCAAGCTTTTCGCATGAGAACCTATGCACTCGAAGGAGTTTTCTCTGACAGTTCCACCCGTGTGGATCAGGGTCAGTCTTTTTGGAAGGTTCACAACGGCCCACGCTGTGGTTATGGAGTTCGTGAGAATCGTGAGTTCAGCCAGCGGAAGGTCTGAAATGGCCTGAATGGTGTAATAGACAGTGCTGCCACCGGTGGCAAAGACAGTTTGACCGTTTTTGAGGAGTTTCGCTGCTTCCTTTGCTATTGCGATTTTCTGTGGTTTGTTTTGTTCGAGTTTTTCAAAGAACGGAACATCCCCTTGTAAGTTCTTGAGCAAGGCCCCTCCACGTTTTCGAACTACCAAACCTTGCTTTTCGAGTAAGCTGAGGTCTCTTCTGACCGTTATGACCGATGCGCCAACTTCTTTAGCCAGCTCTTCAACCGTGCCGAAACCATTGACCTTCAAGAGAGATAGGATTTTCTGGAGCCGAACGTGTTTCATTCGATCACCTTCGATCTATTACGATCCAAGTAAGATCATATTATGATCTAATATGATCGTCAAGCTTCGTCTGCGCTAACGGCGGCCGGACTACAGTAAAGAATCGCGTTCTTGTCAACTATTCTCTTTTAGTCTCATGTTTTCTTGTTATTTCGACTTTTTTCGCCACGAGTTAACAGAAAGGCATCGAGCGAAGTCACTGCTGTACGACAAACGAAGGGGAGCAGGAAAACTCGATGAACCCCAGAAGAAAACAGTGGGTGACTCAAGCTGGACTTCATCAGGTATTGACTTTCACGATCAACTTTCCTCACGAGGCATGTCGAAAAAGTACTCTCTACGCCTTGTTGAGACCACGAACACAAATGTAACCGCTGTGGTCAGTAAAAATTCGCTCGATAGAGCCGACGTACTGAATTGTCGACGTAACCAAAGACGGGCTGATCATCCTCATCAGATTGCTGATGGAGTTGAATATGCCCAGTGCACCCTCGAGTTTGTCACGATCAGCCAACTCCGTGACCAACGGACTCAGCAAATGTTCATCAAGGCAGAAGAAATCGTTAGAAGTGCCAGAGAAACTGTGATGTTCAAAGATATCGAGTGCAGAACCACAAGAGGTGCGGGCAGAAACATCAAAGAGCTTGAAAGGGAACACACGTCCGAGTGAGCAAAACCTGCATCGACTGGCAGAAAAACGTACCTCCACCGCTGAGAAGCAGAGTCTTTCTCCTGCCGAAGGCATCCAGCGTTCTGCTTATTAAGTGGCAGAAAGGACTCTGTCCACCAACAACATTCACAGGCAGATTCGCTGCCTACGCAACAGAACGAACCGAATGGAGTGGCAACACCGACAGAAACAGCTGTTCTGAGCTCAAATTCACCGTACCTACACGCGAATCAAGGTTATTGGTTTCTTTCATCATCTGAGCCACGTACGAAGTGGTCATCGAAGTTCTTGGTTCTGTAACATTACTCAACGTGACGAAAACATATGATTCAGAGCGAAAGCGAAAGTTTTCAGACAATTTCACGGCCTAAGTGTCGATAGCCGCGTCTCTTGAGTGAAATTTGTCTTGGATCAGACTTGAATTTAACGTTTCGATCCGGTAGGATTTATTTCTGAGAAAGATATTCCAATCGGAGGTATTCTCAGTGAACACCAAACTCAACCCCATCTCCATGAAGAGAGAGAACAAAAAGCTGATCTTGAGGTACCTGATAGAAAAAGGACAGAGCAGCAGGATGGAAATCGTGCGTGAAACAAAGCTCGCCCAGAGTGCCATCTGGCGGATAATGGGTGAATTGACAAGTGAAGGGCTTGTAGAAGAAAGGGGTGTCACGACTGGAAAGAGAAGAAAGCCTGTCATCTATGGCCCCACGAGGTCTTTCATCACTTCGGTGATATACAACGTCGAAGTTTTGGAAACACTCGTCGCGGTAGGTTTCCTGGACGGATCGTGGAGACTCATCGAAAGATTCCCAACGCCAACGGACTTTGAATCTTTTAGAGAGAGGGTGAAAATGTCCTTTGAAAAGATCGTCGCAAACAGGTCCGTCAGGGAAGACATCACGAAGGTCGTATTTTCGCTACCTGGAATGGTCAACTACGAGAGAAAGTTCTTGATCTATGCACCGAATCTGAAATGGAAGAACATAGATTTTCAAAGGGCGTTTGAAGATCTGAAGATGGAAGTTTTCGTGGAAAATGATGCCAATCTCTCGCTGCTGGCTGAACAGTTCTTCTCAAAGGATATGAAGAAATCCAAGGTTGCGTTCTTTCTCTACTTTGGCGAAGGAATCGGGGGAGCCATTTCTGTGGACGGAAACATCGTGAGGGGGAAAAACTCTGCGGCAGGTGAGATTGGTCATGTGATACTCGATGGAGACAACAGCGAGATAGAAAGACTTCTTTCAGTTTCAGGGCTCATCAACAAGGTACAGAGCTGGGTTGGAACTGGTGAGAACACCATCGGTGAAAAGTTTCAACAGTTGAAGCGTCTGTGGTTCTTAGGACAGAAAGATGTGAAAGAAATCTTGGAGGATTACCTACACCACGTTGCGATCGTTCTCAGAAACATCGTTTACTTTTTGAATCCTGACGTCATCGTCTTGGGAGGATTGATAAACGACATATACGAAACCTTTGGTCCGTACATAAGAAGAGAACTGGAAACCATCACGGAAAAGGAAATACTGGCAGGTGTGGTGATAAGAGATTCCATCTTCAAAGAAGTTCCACCGTCTCTTGTCGGTGGAAATGTATTGGTCATCGAGCATTTTTTGAAAACCCTATAGTGGGGGCTACACCATCCGAGGAAGTGGCTTTATGAGGCGGTTGTTGGTGTTACTCGTTTTGGCACTAACTGTACTCTTGATCGCGCAGGTCACCATCCCAAGGGAGGAAACTGTCTACATCACCGGTGCACTTTGGGGACCGGCAACGACCTGGAACTTGTACGCACCACAGTCAACTTGGGGCACAGACCAGTTCTTGTTCGTCTCGGCGTTCCAGTAAGACCTCGGCAGGGACGCATGGATACCGTTCATCGCACAGAAGTACGAATTCGTCGATGACAAGACCATCAGAATCCACATAAGGCCCGAGGCGAAGTGGAGCGACGGTCAACCCATCACGGCAGAGGACTTCGTGTACGCACTGGAGCTTTCCAAGAAGCTTGGCATAGGACCAGGCGTTGGTTGGGACAGCTACATCGAGTACGTGAAGGCGATCGACACGAAAGTTGTTGAATTCAAAGCGAGAGCGGACGCGCTGAACTACTATCAGTTCCTCTCCTATTCGCTCGGTGCCCAGCCGATGCCCAAGCATGTTTACTCCAAACTCGAGGCTGCGGGAACGATCAAAGACTGGGTCAACGACAAACCAGATGAACAGGTCGTCTCTGGTCCTTACAAGCTGTACTACTACGATCCAAACATCGTCATATACCAGAGAATTGACAACTGGTGGGGCAAGGACATCTTCGGACTGCCAAGACCGAAGTTCATCGGACACGTGATCTACAAAGACAACCCGAGCGCGAGCTTGGCTGTGGAGAAGGGAGACGTTGACTGGGCCGGACTCTTCATACCAAGTGTGTGGGAGATGTGGGAGAAGAAGAAACTGCCCATCGGTACTTGGTACAAGGAAAAGCCGTACTACTTGCCCGATGGCGTTGGCTTCGTCTATCTGAACAACACAAAGCCTGGGCTTTCCGATCCTGCTGTCAGAAAAGCGATCGCCCACGCGATACCTTACGAGGAAATGTTGGTCAAAGCGTACTTCGGCTACGGTAGTCAAGCGCATCCATCCATGGTCATAGACTTGTTCGAACCCAACAAGCAGTACATAAACTACGATCTTGCAAGGAACACTTGGGGCACGAGCGATGGAAGGATACCGTTCGATCTTGCGAAGGCAAGGAAGATCCTCGACGAAGCTGGTTACAAACCTGGTAAGGATGGCATAAGAGTTGGACCAGATGGCAAGAAACTTGGTCCATACACGATATCTGTTCCGTACGGATGGACAGACTGGATGATGATGTGCGAAATGATCGCTGAGAATCTGAGGAGCATAGGCATCGACGTTGTCACAGAGTTTCCAGACTTCTCCGTCTGGGCCGATAGAATGACCAAGGGGACCTTCGACATCATCATTTCCTGGAGCGTTGGCCCGAGCTTTGATCATCCGTTCAACATCTACAGGTTTGTGCTCGACAAGAGACTCTCTGCACCCGTCGGCGTAGTGACTTGGGCGGGAGACTGGCAGAGGTACGACAACGATGAGATCGTTCAACTGTTGGACAGAGCCGTCTCGACGCTCGATCCAGAGGTCAGAAAGAATGCATACTTCAGAATCCAAGAGATCATCTACAGAGATATGCCGAGTGTTCCAGCGTTCTTCGGGGCTCATTGGTACGAGTACTCAACGAAGTACTGGATCAACTGGCCGAACCAGGACAACCCGTATTGGTTCAGACCTGCGCCTTGGCACGGTGACACCCTACCGACCTTGTTCGGAATATCTTCGAAAGCCAACCCACAACCCATTCCAAAGTGGTTGGAGACCGTTGACAAAGGCGGACTTGGAATACCAACTTCGAAGGTGTTCGCAGACCTCCAGGCTGCGAAGAAATGAACGATCCGGCCCCCGTGCGGGGCCGGATTTCACAAAACCTACGAGGAGTTGAAAGTAAATGGCTTCCAAACCACTGTTCAAATTCCTTTTGAGACGTTTCATCTTTCTTTTGGTGACGTACATCGTGGCGACCACGATAGTTTTCATACTCCCCAGAGCGATCCCGGGAAATCCGCTCGCTCAGTTGCTCTCCAACCTTTCGAGATTGGCCCAAGCCAATCCAGAAACCATAAGGGCCGCTGAAAGAACTTTGATGGCAGAGTTTGGAATCGACAAACCTCTGTTGGTTCAGTACGTGACGTTCGTTTTCAAAGCGCTGCGCGGTGATCTTGGAACTTCCATATCGTTCTATCCTCGAAAGGTAATAGACCTCGTCGTTCCTGTGATACCTTGGACGTTGATTCTCCTTCTTCCCGCAACGCTGGTTGCGTGGATACTCGGTAACACCCTCGGTGCAATGGCAGCTTACAGACGAAACAGCTGGATAGACAAAGGAGTTTTGACGACTTCTTTGATCGTTTCACAAATACCTTACTATTGGTTGGGAATGTTATTCATTTTCTTCTTCGGTGTGAGACTTGGATGGCTTCCCACCCAAGGTGCCTACTCTCTGGGAACCATACCGAACCTCAGCTGGGGTTTCTTCTTGGACGCTCTCAAACACTACGTGATGCCCTTCGCTTCAATCGTGATCTCCGCCATGGGTGGCTGGGCGATAGGTATGAGGGTGATGGTCGTCTACGAGCTTGGGAGCGATTATTCCTTGTTCTCAGAGTATCTGGGAATGAAAGACAGGAGGATCTTCAAGTACGCCTTTAGAAACTCGCTTTTGCCGCAGATAACGGGACTCGCCCTGAGTTTGGGAGGGATCCTTGGAGGTGCTCTGATCACCGAAATCGTGTTCAACTATCCCGGAACGGGCTTTCTGCTTTTCAAAGCTCTGACAACGCTTGATTATCCTATGATACAGGGAATATTCGTCATTCTTATCGCATCGATCTATCTGGCGAACTTCATCGTTGACTTCCTGTACGCCCTGATAGATCCGAGGATAAGACTGGGACAGGAGGAATGAACATGTTCGCGACGATGATAAGGCCACTCCTCAAGAATAAAAAGTTCATAATAGGTATTTCGATATTCCTCTTCTTCCTGATGCTGGGCATTCTGGGACCTGTTCTTTACAAAGTCAGTCCCACCAAGATGACTTGGAACTACGAGCAACCCCCTTCCGCCAAGCACCCACTGGGTACAGATACGTACGGTAGGGACGTCTTGGCACAACTTCTCCACGGTATTCGATCCTCTCTTTACATTGGTTTTCTCGCGGCGATCATTTCGTTGAGTATCGGAACGGTCGTGGGCAGTCTGGCGGCGGTGAAGAGAGGCATAGTCGACGACACTTTGATGGCGATAACGAACATCGTTCTGACGACACCATCCATCCTCATAGCCATACTAATCGCGAGTTATTTGAGGATAAGAAGCATGGAAGTGGTCGCCGTGATCTTGGGGCTGTTCCAGTGGCCTTGGTTTGCGAGGGCAATCAGGGCACAGTTGATGAGCGTGATGTCGAGAGAGTACGTTTACCTCTCAATAATGGCGGGTTATTCGGACATGAGATTGGTGATAGAAGATCTACTCCCGACCATAGCCACCTACGCTTTCATGTCCTTCGTGCTCTTCATAAACGGAGGAATAATGGGCGAGGCAGGTTTGAGTCTCATAGGTCTTGGACCCACGCGTGGAATTTCGCTCGGATTGATGTTGCAATGGGCGGTGCTGATGGAAGCGGTGAGAAGGGGACTTTGGTGGTGGTTCGTTCCACCTGGAATCGCCATCGTTGCTTTGACGGCGTCACTCATGGTTATCAGTACAACGATGGATGAAGTTTTCAACCCACGTTTGAGGGAGGAATAAAGAGTGGAACAAGTCTTGATGCGAATAGAAAACGCGAAGGCTTACTATAAGCTGGAAAAATTCTCCGTCAGAGCAGTCGATGGGGTTTCATTTGAGATATTCGAAGACGAAGTCATCGGCGTGGTCGGTGAGTCTGGTTGTGGGAAGACCACACTTTCGAACCTCATCTCCATGAACATCTTAAAGCCACTAACTCTGGTCGAAGGCAAAGTGTTCATGAAGATCAACGGAAACTTCGAAGAGATCTCGTCCATGTCGAGGGAGGAAGTGAAGAAAAAACTTTGGGGAAAAGAGATAACCATCGTTCCGCAGAGCGCGATGAACGCTTTGATGCCGACGATAAGGATGGCAAAGTACGTGGAGCATCTGGCACAATCTCATGAGCTGAACGAGAGAGAACTTCTACAAAAAGCCGAGAAGAGGTTCGAAGAGGTGGGCTTGAATCCACTCTGGCTGAAGAGATACCCCTTCGAGCTCAGCGGAGGCATGAGACAGCGGGCGGTGATAGCCATAGCAACGATTTTGAATCCCAAGTTGTTGATAGCGGATGAACCCACGTCTGCCCTCGACGTAGTCAATCAGAAGGTCTTCCTCAAGGTCCTGATGCAGTTGAAAAGAATGGGCGTTGTGAGGAGTATCATCTTCATAACGCACGATATCGCCACCGTTCGACAGATCGCCGACAGGATGATCGTCATGTACGCTGGAAAGATCGTTGAGATATCCACTATGGAGAAAATATTGCAAAGACCCTTCCATCCATACACCCAAGGTTTGTTCAACTCGGTGTTGACTCCCGAACCCGAGATCAGAAAAAGAGGCATCGCCGTCATTCCGGGTGCACCACCCAACTTGATAAATCCACCCAACGGATGCAGGTTCCATCCCAGATGCCCACATGTGATGGAGGTGTGCAAGGAAAGAGAACCAGAGTTAAGAGAAGTTGAGGAAGGTTCAAAGGTGGCCTGTTTTCTGTATTCGGAGGAGAGAACATGAGCAGACTCGTAGTTGAAAACCTCACGAAGATATTCACCTTGGGGTCTTCTCGAGGAGACGTATAGAGGCAGTGAAGAACGTTTCTTTCGAAGTCAAAGAAGGAGAAATCGTGTCACTCGTGGGAGAGAGTGGCTCCGGTAAAACAACAACCGCGAAGATGATCTTGAGACTCATTCATCCAACGGGTGGAAGAATCATCTTCGAAGGCAAAGATATCTGGAAAGAATTGAAAGATCATGAATCGATCAAAGAATTTCGTAGAAAAGTTCACGCCATCTTTCAAGATCCGTTCGCGAGTTACAATCCGTTCTACCCAGTTGAAAGAACACTTTGGCAGGCAGTGAACCTTTTGGAGAAGAAACCTTCCAACAAGAAAGAAGCGTTGGAACTGATAAAAGAATCGCTCGTCAGAGTCGGAATAGATCCCAAAGACATCCTTGGAAAGTATCCCCATCAGATCTCCGGCGGACAAAAGCAAAGGATCATGATAGCCAGATGCTGGATCTTGAGACCTCTTTTGATAGTCGCGGACGAACCGACCTCCATGATAGACGCTTCGAGCAGGGGAGGAATCATACAACTTCTGGAAGAGTTGAGGGAAGAACAGGGAACTTCAATCATCTTCATAACTCACGATCTCGGGCTCGCTTACTACGTGTCCGACAACATCTTCGTGATGAAGGACGGAGAAATAGTGGAGAGGGGTCATCCAGACAAGGTGGTCCTCGAACCAACCCACGAGTATTCAAAAGTTTTGGTGGAGAGCATACCGAAACTCTACAGGAAATTGGAAGGTCTGTGAGATGTTCACGCGCGCCATTTTGACCATCTTCGCCTGGGCGTTGGTGCTGGAGATCTTCGTACTGCTCTACTATCTGTCGAAAGGTACAAGGCCTGTCGAGTTCTACGTGAACCTTGGTTTGATGATCTTCACAGTCTTTTTTCTGTCTTTTTTCATCTTTCGGGAAAGAAAGAGGAGGGATGAGGATGATAAACGTGGATGAAATCCTTTCGGAGCTCACTTTGGAAGAAAAGGTGAAGCTCGTCGTTGGGGTTGGAATGCCGGGTCTGTTCACCAATCCACAATCGAGAGTCGCTGGAGTGGCGGGCGAAACGCATTCGATAGCGCGTTTGGCTCTCCCGAGCGCCATCCTGGCAGATGGTCCAGCTGGATTGAGAATTAACCCAACGCGCGAGAACGATGAGAAAACTTACCATGCAACTGCTTTTCCGATCGCGGTGATGCTTGCTTCCACCTGGAACCCCGAGATTTTGGAAGAAGTGGGCAAAGCCATGGGCGAAGAAGTTAGAGAGTACGGTGTCGACATCCTCTTGGCACCTGCGATGAACATACACAGAAATCCTTTGTGCGGAAGAAATTTCGAGTACTATTCGGAAGATCCAGTCCTGTCAGGAGAGATGGCATCCGCTTTCGTGAAGGGTGTACAGTCACAGGGCGTCGGTGCGTGCTTGAAACACTTCGCCGCGAACGAACAAGAAACGAACAGAATGGCTGTGGATACGATCGTTTCGGAAAGAGCACTCAGAGAGATATACCTCAAGGGTTTTGAAATAGCCGTGAAGAAGTCAAAACCTTGGAGTGTGATGAGCGCATACAACAAGTTGAACGGAATGTATTGCTCGCAGAACGAGTGGCTCTTGACGAAAGTTTTGAGAGAGCAATGGGGATTCGAAGGGTTCGTCATGACCGATTGGTTCGCGGGAGACAACCCCGTCGAACAACTCAAGGCGGGGAACGATCTCATCATGCCGGGTAAGGTCAATCAGGTGAACCCGTTCAGAAAAGATGAGATCACTGAGATCATGGAAGCTTTCAAGGAAGGAAAAATGAGCGAAGAAACTTTGAACATGTGTGTGAGGAACATTTTGAAGGTACTCGTGAACTGTCCTTCGTTCAAGTCTTACAAATATTCCAACGAGCCAGACCTCGATGCGCACGCGAAGATCGCTCACAAAGCGGGCATTGAAGGTGCAGTACTTTTGAAGAACGAAAATGTTTTACCCATCCACAAAAACACAAAGTTGGCCGTCTTCGGGACAGGTCAGATAGAAACCATCAAAGGTGGTACGGGAAGCGGAGATACCCATCCAAGATACACGATCTCCATCCTTGAAGGTGCAAAGGAAAAGGGTTTGAAGGTGGACGAGGAACTCGCGAATATGTACGAAGAGTACATCAAGAAGATGAGAGAAACGGAGCAATACAAACCAGTGCAACATCCTTGGGGATTTTTGGTCTATCCGAAGCTGTTGGAGGATTTCTTGAAGGAGGACGAAGTGAAAAAATTCGCTGAAAGAAACGACCTTGCGATCGTAGTGATAAGCAGAATCTCTGGCGAAGGAGAAGACAGAAAACCAATCAAGGGAGATTTCTACCTTTCCGACGACGAAGTCAAACTCCTTCAAGTAGTTTCGAAGCGGTTCCACGAGGTTGGAAAGAAAGTCGTTGTGTTGCTCAACATAGGTGGTCCCATCGAAATGGTGAGCTGGCGGGATCTTGTTGATGGGATCTTGTTGATCTGGCAAGCCGGACAAGAAACTGGTAGGATCGTTGCAGACTTATTGACGGGAGAAGCGAATCCGTCTGGAAAACTACCCACCACGTTCCCGAAAGATTATTCAGACGTGCCTTCGTGGAACTTTCCGGGAGAACCCAAGGACAATCCAGATCGGGTGGTTTACGAAGAAGATATCTTCGTCGGCTACAGGTACTACGACACCTTCGGCGTTGAACCAGCTTACGAGTTCGGTTACGGTCTTTCCTACACGAAGTTCGACTATAACAATTTGAAAGTCTCTGTGGAAAGAGACGTCTTGAAAGTCTCTTATGTGATCAAGAACGCGGGTGACATGGCAGGAAAAGAGATTTCACAAATTTACATCAAAGCACCGAAAGGGAGGATCGACAAACCTTTCCAGGAACTCAAGGCCTTCCACAAAACGAGGCTGTTGAACCCTGGTGAGTCCGAAGAGATCTGCATCGAAATACCACTGAGAGACCTCGCCAGTTTTGCTGGAGAAGAATGGCTCTTGGAGAAGGGAGAGTACGAAGTCAGAGTAGGCTCTTCCTCGAGGGACATCAGGCTGAAAGGATCGTTCCTTCTGAACGAGGAAGTGAGGTTTGCACCGTGAGGTGGTGAGCATGAAGAAGGTTCTCTCTATCTTGTTTGTTTTGCCGATCATTGTGCTCGCTCAGAACGTTCTTACGAACGGTTCTTTCGACCAACCGATCCTCATCGCGAACGTCGACATCGAACCACCAGCGATCGATGGCTCCATAAACACTCGGGGAAATTGGATCTTCTTCCCCAACAGCGGTGGCGAAGGAAAAGCATACGTTGAAAACGGTGTGCTCGTTGTTCAGATCACCAGCGCTGGTTTGCACACTTGGTCAGTCCAGATCATTCAATCACCAGTCGTGGTAGAGAAATACCACAAGTACAAGGTATCTTTCAAGGCAAAAGCCACGAGTGAAAGAAACATCGGTGTGAAGATCGGTGGTATCGCATCGAGGGGTTGGCCAGCCTACAATGTTGGTACTGACGAATCCGGTGGGATGGTCTTCAAGCTCGGTACAGACTGGCAGACTTACGAATTCGAATTCATAATGAGGCAGGAAACAGATCCAGCGGCGCGTTTTGAGTTTCAGCTTGGAAGAGCCGTCGGAACGGTGTGGATAGACGACGTGGTCATGGAGGAGGTTGGAGTTGTGGAGGTTTCTGAGCCAGGAGTGAGAAGACGGAAGGTGAAAGAATGGAAGCTCCTTTGGAGTCAGGAATTCGACGAAGATTTCGTAGACGAGACGGTGTGGAACTTTGAAACAGGAAACGGACATGCGAAGGGAATCCCCGGTTGGGGGAACGCTGAGCTTCAGTTTTACACGAACAGGAATGCTTTCATCGAAAACGGATGTTTGGTCATAGAAGCCAGGAAAGAAACTACTTCGGACGAATATGGCAGCTACGATTACACATCCGCGAGGATGACGAGCGAAGGAAAATTCGAAATCCAATACGGAAAGATCGAGATAAGAGCGAAGTTGCCAAAAGGACAGGGTATATGGCCGGCGCTGTGGATGCTCGGAAGTAACATAGGAGAAGTTGGATGGCCAACCTGCGGAGAAATCGATATCATGGAAATGCTCGGTCATGACACCAGAACCGTTTATGGAACGGCCCATGGACCGGGTTATTCGGGTGGAGCTTCTATAGGGAACGCTTACAAACTGTCCAAGGATGAGCCTGACTTTTCAGAAGAGTTCCACGTGTTCCACGTTGAATGGGACAAAGACGCGATCGAATGGTATGTGGATGGGAAACTCTACCATGTTCTCACAAAGACCAAACTTGAGGCGCTGGGCCTCAAATGGGTCTTCGACCAACCGTTCTTCTTGATCGTCAACGTGGCGGTCGGTGGCCATTGGCCAGGTTATCCAGACGAAACGACACAGTTCCCGCAGCGCATGTACATAGATTACATAAGAGTTTACGAAGACGTTGGACCAGAAGTGTACGAAGAAGTGCAAGAAATCGAATTGGAGCAAGAGGTACCTGAGGTGACTTTCGAGAAGATCAACAACCCGAGTTTTGACGAGCCCATCGTGAACGATCAGACAAGCAAACCCGACGAATGGTTCATCTGGGAAGCTGGAAGGTATGGAATCAGTGGCGCTCGTGTGGGCGATTACGGAGTGAAAGACGGATACGCTTACATAGTCGTCGCAAACTCAGGAACTGACACTTGGCACATCCAGTTCAACCAGTGGATCGGTTTGAGGCGTGGAAAGACCTACACCATCTCGTTCAAGGCCAAAGCAGATGTTCCAAGACCGATAAACGTGAAGATCCTTCAAAAGCAAGCTCCTTGGATGAACTACTTTGTGCAAACTGTGAATCTCACAACTGAATGGCAAACATTCACATATTCTTACAAACATCCAAAAGATGCGGATGAAGTCGTTCAGATAAGCTTCGAGCTCGGTTTGAACAAGCCCACGACGATCTACTTCGATGAGGTGACAGTGGAGCCCACAAATCGGTGAGATTGAAGTTTCGCCTTCGTCTGGAATCAACAAGTGTCGAAGACACTTTACAAGAAACAAGGGGAGGATGAATTCCTCCCCTTTTTGGAACATCTGGTAGCGGGGGCAGGATTTGAACCTGCGACCTTTGGGTTATGAGCCCAACGAGCTGCCTGGCTGCTCCACCCCGCAACGCCGTTAATCATATTAGCACACAACCGACTAAGTGTCAAGCTTCCTTACATTGCCGAGACTGCTAAAAGCACCTCGTTGATTGCGGTCGATCGCATCTCGAAAACACAGTTCAGATCGTTCATACACATTGGAGGTGTGTTTTCTTGTCATGGTTCACATTCTTGTTTCCTCACCGCAAAGGCAACATACGTATATATATTTATGGGAGCGCTCCTAAGAAAAAACCTCTTGACGAGGGGCATCTCGTAGAAAGCCCTCATTCTAATTCGTCGGAATAAACCACGAATGGGAACGAATTAATCAAGTAAAGAATCAGCGCTCCCAATCGAATAATTTCAGAAAGATTCATCAAAATCGTTGAAGGTTGCAACTCTCACGGACGAAGCTTCACCACACGAACCGAATTCATCGCTACACATAGTCAGCTTCGAAACACAAGATCATAAAGAAGACCATACGAACGCAACGAAGCGGCAAGTGACGTGGACTCAAATCAACAATTCATTTCGATTCCACGCAAGTGCCCTCACCAAGTTCTGAACGTCCTGAGCCCCCGCAAGGGGGCTTTCGTTTTTGTTCTCATCGACTGAGCCTGTCACTTTCTTGCTCTTTCAACTTGAGCTTCAAAAAATGTTAAGAAGCTAAAGGTATTATCATCGCTGTGTTTTCGTTGTGCACTTCTACCTGTGGGAGGGAGAAAACATGGAGAAGCTCTTTCGTTTGAAAGAGGAGGGGACGACTACCCGTCGTGAGATCATCGCAGGAATCACAACATTTCTCACCATGGCCTACATCGTCTTTGTGAACCCCTCGATCCTCATCAACGTGATACCTGGAGCAACCCCTGGTAGCAGTCTGTACACGCAGTTCTTCGGAGCCTTCATGGTCGCCACCATCATGGGCAGCTTCATCGCAACCATGATTATGGGACTCTACGCGAACTATCCATTCGCACTCGCGCCAGGCATGGGTCTGAACGCGCACTTCGCCTTCACGGTGTGTCTGAAGATGGGTATCGACTGGCGAGTTGCGCTCGCGGCAGTGTTCGTGGAGGGCATAATCTTCATCGTTCTGACGATCACAGGAGCAAGGAGCTTCGTCGTCAAAGCGATACCTGCTTCTGTGAAACTCGCAACGGGTGCGGGCATTGGATTGTTCATCGCGTTCATAGGTTTGAAAAGTGCCGGGATCGTCGTGAGCGATCCTGCGACCTTCGTGAGCCTGGGCCATCTGAACGATCCAAACGTCTTGGTGGCGATAATAGGGTTCTTCATCATAGCCGCACTGTTCGCCATGAAGGTGCCTGGCGCCATCATGATAGGGATCTTGGCCAGCACGCTCATAGGTGCGTTGCCAGCTTTTGGTGTGACGAAGTATCAGGGGATCGTTGGCAAGATACCGAGCATTGCACCTACGTTCATGAAGATGGACTTCAACCTTCAGGCGTTCGGGAGCGCCACGTTCTGGATGGTCGTGTTCACGTTCTTCTTCGTGGACTTCTTCGACACGGTGGGAACCTTGACGGGGCTGGCGGAAGCGACGGGCTTCACGAAGAACGGTGAATTTCCGAGGGCATCGAGGGCGTACCTTGCCGATGCGGTTGGGACTTCGGTGGGTGCGATGTTCGGAACTTCCACGGTCACCACTTACATAGAGAGCAGTGCGGGAGTAGCCGAGGGTGGTAGGACCGGCTTGACCGCTGTGACGGTCGCCGTTCTGATGTTGTTGATGCTCTTCTTCTCACCTTTGGCGATGACCGTTCCCGCCGCAGCGACGGCTCCCGCTTTGATATTCGTCGGTGTGCTCATGATGAAAAGCTTAAAGAAGGTCGATTGGGACGATGTGACAGAAGCGATTCCTGCGTTCATAACCTTGCTCATGATGCCGTTGACCTATTCCATCGCCAACGGTATAGCACTCGGCATCGTCACCTATCCCATTGTCAAGTTGCTCTCGAAGAAGGGCAAGCAGATACATTGGTTCACGTGGATCCTTGCGATTCTGTTCGTTCTATATCTGGTGCTGTTGAGAGAGTGAAGAAAAAGCGGGCCGAAAGGCCCGCTTTCATTTCAACGCGAGCCTTCGCTCGGATTTGCCTGTCAGATAAGCCACCACGATCTCGTTGAGCTTTGGATACCTTCCAACATCGCTGTTTGTCTTCACGAGCACGTTCTGAACCACCAAACCAACGACTTCTCCTTCTTGTAGGCTTTCCCCTTTCTCGATGATCCTATGTTTCTCTTTGGCCTCATCTATGGAGTCTGTGTAGATGATCCTTCCTTCTTTGATGATCGCCAGATGTGTTGCGTACTCTTCAAGTTCGAAGATCTCGTGTGAAGAGACTATAGCCGACCTTTCCCCGTCCACGTACTCCTTCAACAGAGACATCACTTCCAACCTCACCGTGGGGTCCAAGTGCTGTGTTGGTTCGTCGAGGATCAGTAGATCCGCCTGGCTGCAGATACACAAGCCAAGCAAGAAGAGTGTCTTCATGCCTATGGAGTAAGATTCGACCTTCTCTGATAGATCGAACCCGTAACGAACGACGAAGTTCGAGAAGATCGAATCGTCCCATTGGGATAAAGACTTGCCCACAGTTGCGCGTAGTCCTCACCACTGAACTTTCTGAAAACAATTCTTTCTTCAGGTACGACGGAGATTCTTTGCTTCACAGCGTGTGATGTGACATGCTCGAACCTCTCACCGAACAAAGTGATTGAACCAGCGTCTGGCTTCAACACCCCCGTGATGCAACGAATTGTTGTGGTCTTTCCTGCACCGTTCGGGCCAACTAGTGCCAGGATGCTTCCAGCCTCACTGAAAAAGAAACATCGCTGAGTATTTGTTTACCCGAGAAATTCTTCCTGAGATGCTCCACTCGAATCATCTTTCACCGCTCCTCGTCGTGAACAACCTGTAAGAAGCTTAGGTGAGTACCGCTGCGAACACAGCTGAGGCTAACATACTCTCTTGTCTCAACGGGCTTATGAACTTGTATGGGTTGAAACTGGCTGACAGTTTTGCCGAACCAATCGAACCCATGACGATATCGAAGAGAAGGAATAAGAACGCAGCACCAAAGGGATCGAATCCCACGCTCACGGCAGACAACACGATGCTCAGATAAGCCCAGAGAAAGACCAGCGATTTGAGCAACGTGAGCCAGATTCCGACGGTTTTCCCAGCGAAGGGTACACCAACGAAGAACGTTATGCAGATCATGAGCGAGAGAAAGGCGTATTCAAACCAGAAGATCTGCTTGCGTGTCAAAGGAAGGTAGAGCAAGAGATCCAACCTTTTTTGTCTCACGTCACTGGCGATGGAGAAGAGTATCAGGAAGAACGTGCCGAACACTTTTGTTCCTTAGTTGGGTATCATCATGACGACGAAGAAGAACACCATGCTCGGGAACTTTTCAAGAAGTTGTTTTTTCATGTAAGCCTCAAATCCTTTCATTCTTCCACACCTCCTCAACAAGGACCAAAGTTGTGTACAGATCGAACTGTTTTGATTTCAACTTTGATACCAGCTGTTTGATCGCGGCAACCACCTCAGCATCGATGCTCAGTTCTTTCACCACGAAGTATCCGATGCCTTGTTCCGACGCAACGAGGCCTTCCGCTTTCAGCCTTTCGAGAGCTTTGAGTATCGTGTTTATGTTCACGTCGAAGATCGTTTCGAGTTCCCGGACCGTCGGAAGCTGTTGACCCGCTTTCAAATTGCCGAGCAAGATTTCCGCCTTGATCTGGTTGATTATCTGCAGGTACGCAGGTACACCGCTGTGTTTGTCGATCTTCCGCAACATTTCTATCACTCGCTTCGAATCCTCACGTTTGAACTCTGCAACTGCAACTTGTTTCCTATCTCGTTTCGCACAGTCACTGTACCACCCGCACCATTGAGAACACGTTTGGTGGGCGATGTACCCGTCACGTCGATAGTCCCATTTATGCCCACAGCATCCACGAACACTGACTCACAGTTGTTCAGCTCGATCTTCAGATTCGCTCCCGTCCCATCGATCTTCGTTCGTGCGAAAGAGAATTTGCCATTCAGGTTCACACCCGTTCCATCCACTATCAAGTTCTCACCCGAGAGGTTCCCACTCATGTTCACACCAGTTCCATCGACGAACAACCGCGTGCTTACTAAATTACCACTCACGTTCACACCTGTTGCTCTCAGTTCGAGCTCCTCGAGCGATCCCTCACCCTTCAACGAGATTGAGGTTGCACTGAGTTGGAGAGTCTTCAGTCCATCCGTCCCGATCCTCAAGATGTACTTTTTCGAGCTAACTCCACCAGAGATCTCCAACCGATCTTGAAGGTTTCTCACCTTCAACTCCGAGGGATACTCGATCGATCTACCCTCGAAGAGGGACACTTCCAAGCTTCCATCGATCGAGATCGAGATTGACGGTTCAATCTGAATCGTTGCCGTCGGCTTGCTCTCGGTTTGAATCGATGCGTACGGCCACACGTTCAAGTTTTCGAGCGCCTGAAAGATAACCCTCGAGTACAGATTCACCGTCATGGGCACGAGAAAGATGACGATCGACAACACGACGAGCCCAGCGATGCGCTTGATGTAGGGTTTCATAGAAAGTGCGAGGATCACGATCGAGGCTAAGGCAACGATGAATTTGAAAGGTGAAAAGGGTGTCAACCAACCAACTACACCGAGTGCCGCGATGATTGTGAGTGTTCCCAAGAGCTTGAATTGCACGATGGAAAACATCCTGTCACCTCCGTTGTCATAGTGTTCTATAGATATAGAACACTAAAACTCTGACATTGACGTTTCCTTTCTGTATCTATTCTGTATCGCGACGCCTGTTTGAAGAGTCTTGAACAAACCCATTGTGTGTGGTAATATTATTTACGACGGCGCGCCGAGGTGGCGGAAATGGCAGACGCGCATGACTCAGGATCATGTGGGTTTCCACCCGTGCGGGTTCAAGTCCCGCCCTCGGCACCAGAAGGCCGGGTCCACCGGCCTTAAATTTTGTTTGGAGGTTCGTTCTTGGAAAAGGTAGAAACCTTCGGCTTACCAATCACTATAGGAACTTTCAGCGAGATGCTTGAACAGATCCAGAACAGAATACTCCAGAAGCAAAAGACCTTCGTTGTCACTGCGAACGCAACCATCGTCGTGACGGCCATAGAGAAGCCAGAATATAGGAGGATCGTTCAGAGCGCCGATTTGGTCCTACCAGATGGTTTTGGTGTCGTCATGGCGATAAGAAGGTTCCACAAAAAAAGTTCCGAGCGCATCACCGGTATAGACATGATGCTTGAACTCTGCAAGTTCGCGGCAAAACAAGGATTGAGGGTCTTCTTGCTTGGAAGCAGACAAGAAGTCGTTGAAAAAGCTGCAAAGAACCTCGAAAGGACCTACGGGAACGTAGTTGCTGGCTACCATCACGGTTACTTCGACGGTGAAGGGCCCATCGAACTCATCTCTTCTTCGAAAGCTGAGCTGTTGTTTGTGGGGATGGGTGTCCCAAAGCAAGAGATATGGATCGGAAAACACTTCAACAAGATTCCCGCCGTGCTCGCAATGGGCGTCGGTGGTTCGTTCGATGTGATATCAGGTTACAAGAAGAGGGCTCCAAAGATCGTTCAGAACCTCAAGCTTGAATGGCTGTACAGATACCTCCAATCCCCACTCCAGAAAAAGAACGTGCCGAAAGATGTGACCAAGTTGCTCTGGTACATCCTCAAACCTCCGCGCGAACTTTGAGCAAGAGCATGACGAGAACACTCGCGAGCTGGAGTGACAGAGACAGTATAACCATGATTATGAGCCAATTTTGGTACAGAAGTCCCATGACGAAACTTCCCGCAAACCAAGAGATACCGAACACAGAGTTCAGCAGGCCGTAAGCGAAACCCCTTCTCTCGGGTGGTATCATCTTCGCTATCACGGCTTTCATCACCGATTCTTGCGCCCCCATACTGATACCCCAGAGGCTAACACCAATGATTGCAAAAGATCTGGCATCGCTCAGAAACACGAAAGGAGTAGCGAACGCTCCAACAGCTGACGAAATCATGAGAGACATTATGCCAAGTTTATCGTAGAGCTTGCCGAAGAAGATAGCGGCTGCTGCGTCTACACCCATCGCGACCGAATAGAGTAGAGGCACGATGGGGCTCGAGAAGACCTCCCGCTTGGCCATGTGGTACGAGAGCAAGGGAAAATCGACAAAACCTGCGGCGAGCAATCCAACTGCGATCAAATACAGCACAGCTTGCATGCCCAAACTTCCTGAAGGCTGAGATTTCCCGACATCACTCTTTTCGAACTCGATCGGCCTTGGAAAGAGAAATTTTCCAGTGAGCAAGAGTGCCATTGATATACTGGCAGGTATCCAAAGGATCGAAAAACCAAAATGGTATCTTTCTATCAGCTCTCCAGATTTAAAGCTCAGAACGAGCGAGAGCAACAATGGGCCCGTGACGGCCCCAATTTGATCAAGTGCCTCTTCGATTCCGAAACCGAAGCCCGCCCCGACTTGTTTCGCGGCGTAAGACATCATACTGTCTCGTGCAGGTTTTCTTAAGGCCTTTCCAGTGCGCTCCAGAATCATCAGAAAGACAACCACCCTCCAGTCCCAAACGAAGGCCAGAAGAGGTATAGCGAACAGGTTGAAACTGTAACCGAGCAGTGTGAAAAGCCAGTGGCGACGTGTTCGATCGACCAAATAACCAGTGAAAAGCCTGAGCACGTAACCCACGAACTCACCGAAACCTGCGGCGAACGCCACCACAGCGGCACCTGCGCCGAGCTGTAACAAGAAAGGACCAGCCACACCGCGTGCACCTTCGTAAACCATGTCCGAGAACAGGCTCACAAAACCCATCAAGACGATGAAGATCATCGCTGATCTCGCTTTTCCACTCGTCTCGCCTTCCTCCTCTCACGTTGGCTTATTATATCTCTTAGAGGTGAACCAATGAAAATAAAGCGATTAGATGATTCTGTCGTTTCTAAGATCGCAGCTGGTGAAGTGGTGGTCGGCGTTCATTCTGTCGTGAAAGAATTGATCGAGAACGCTTTGGACGCCAAAGCGAAGAAGATTGTCCTGGAGCTTATCAATGGTGGAAAGAGCGAAGTGAAAGTGAAGGACGACGGTGAGGGCATGGACGAGGAAGATTTGAAGGTATGCTTTCTGCCACACACAACAAGCAAGATCAGTAGTTTTTCAGATCTGTCCAACCTTTCGTCGTTTGGATTCCGTGGAGAAGCGTTGCACTCAATAAGTTCCGTGTCCAAAATGAAAGTGATATCGAGGACGGTTTCATCACCCATAGGTCACGAGATAGAAGTGGTGGCAGGGAAGCTCGTCTACAGCAGACCGATCCACTCGGACGTGGGCACGATAGTGATCGTGAGGGACCTGTTCTTCAACGTCCCCGCGAGGAGAAAGTTTCTGAAATCGACGGCCGTGGAATCGAGGATGGCAACGGAGATCTTCGAGAAATTCTGCCTGTCGCGACTGGATGTACACTTCGTTCTGGTGAGAGACCAACAGATCGTGTACGATCTGATGGCATCGAATCTGCTCGAGAGGGTTAAAGTCATCTTTCCGGACGTTCCAGTACAGAGTTTGAAGCCGTTTGAAGTCGAGCAAAAAGATATGCAATTGAGGGGTTGTTTGAGCTTGAACACGTTCACGAAGAGGGGCATGGTGATCTGCTTCATGAACGACAGGTTCGTCGTGAACCAGACCCTCACAAGCGCCGTGTACGCCGCGTACTCTGACTTTCTCGAGAGGGGCAAACATCCATTTGTCGTGTTGAACCTGTCTCTGGACCCGAAAAGCATCGATGTGAACGTTCATCCTCAAAAGCTCGAGGTCAAGTTCGTCAACGAGGAAGAAGTGTTCAAGTTCGTCAGGGACAGTCTGAGGAGGTTGCTTGCGAAACCCATCGTCAGACAGATTCACGTTCAAGAAAGACCACGCATTTCGGAGCCTGTTGAGTTCTACAGGGCGAGAGTGCAGCCAGAAAAGATCGAACGGGTTGAAGAGAAACTCTTAGAGGGAGAAAAGCTCAGATTCGTTGGGACCGTGAGGGGTAGGTACGTCTTGTTCGAGAAAGATGAAGGTTTAGTAATTTTGGACTTTCATGCTGCTCACGAGCGGATCGTGTTCGAGCGGATGATGAATTCGTTGGCAAAAAGAGACAACAAAACGTTGATCGTTCCTATGAAGATCAGGATGAAAGAAACGGATGCCACTTTACTCGCATCGTCTCAAGTCTTGAAAGAACTCGGTTTCGCTCTGAGCGTGGGTGACGAGGGGCTCATCGTGGAACAGATTCCAGACTGGATGGAACTCAGCGAGGTGGAAGAGTTCCTGAGAGAAAGCGTGGACGAACTGAAACTTGTCGATCTTCAAGGGATGAGGGAAACGATCAAGAAGATATTGGCGGACCACGCGTGTAAGAAATCGATGCGAACGAGGGACAGAGTGAGTGAAACTGAAATGAAAGAAGTTGCAGAGAGGATCATCAACGAAGGTCACAACAGCTGCCCACATGGAAGACCTTTGATGTTCTCACTGAGCTTCAAGGACTTGGACAGATTCTTTGGGAGGGATTGAGTGGAGGGCGTGACGATCAGGTGGGTCAAACTTTCGGACGCTCCACAGTTGGTGGCGTTCAAAAAGGCCGTGACGAGCGAATCACCCTTTCTCGTCACCTATCCCGACGAGGTGGAGGATGTCTTTGAGGCGAGACGCTTCATCAGTATCTATTTGACCGACGACAGACGCATCTTCTTGGTTGCAGAGTACCAAGGTGAGATCGTCGGAATGATAACGCTCGCTGGGAGCTCGAAGAGGAAGATCCTCCACAAGGCGGAGTTGGGCATAAGCGTGAGAAAACCTTACTGGGGTAAAGGTGTTGGGAGCATGCTGATGAATGAAGCTCTCAGGATCGCAAAAGAGAAAGGTTTCAAGAAGATCCAACTCGAAGTCATGGAGAACAACGAAAGGGCCATCAAGCTCTACGAAAAGTTTGGTTTTGAGCTTGAAGGAAGAAAGAGGAAGGCGATACGCTTGAACGATTCCTACATCGATCTCTTGGTGATGGGAAAATGGCTCGAAGATTGATACGTTCCCTGTTGCTGGCGCTTTTGTTTTTCGTGTTCGCAACGTTGATCTTTCGCATCTACGATTGGGGTGTCGGATTAGAACGTTTGCAGGAACAATTCTTAGAAGCGTGTCTCACATCGGTGGAACTGCGGGCCGAGAAGCTGGTGGAAGAATCGTTGAAAGATGCCAGTTCGCCTGAGCTCGTTCGGTACGTGGAGATAGCCAAAAGGCTCGGTGGGTACGCAGGCTTCGATCCCAAATTGAAAAAGGTTGTTGTGGCGGTGAGGAGAAACTCGGACGTGAAAGTCGCCGTTTTGGATTTGAAACTCGACCTCGAGGGGTTCGCGTACTACGTCTGCGATCCATCGGGTGTGGTTCTGGCTTCCTCGAACAAGTTGATGGTGGGAAAGAACATAGACGCAGTCCTTTCGAATCTGTCGAGCTCGAACTTTTCACTTCTCAAGTATGAAGGGAAACAATATGTTTTCATGCAAAAGATCAACGAACGCTTCGGTTTCAAGATCTTCGTTGGGGTACCTTACAACAGTTCCCGTCTGCAAGGTTATGTGATCTCGGCACTGGCGATCGTCTTGTTCTTGGCTGGATTGGTTCCGAGGAGAAAGTCCAACGGATCTGAAGAAAAGATCGCGAAGGCGATAAGTGATATCATTGAGAAACACGAGTTCGATGAAGGCATGGTAAGGAACCCAGAGTTGAGAAACCAACTTTTAAGACTGGCGAACAAGTTGCAGCGGATCGATCGAATGCTGCGGGAGACCGTGGAAAAGCTGGAAAATCTCAAACAATTGCTCGAGAAGAAGAAGACTGGTTCATAGGCCTTGGACGAACACTAAGATCTCCGCGACGGCGATGAAGAGTTCCTCGGGGATCTGTTGAAGGATTTCGAGTTCGTACAGTTTCTTCACAAGTTCGGGCGAGCGGACGATAGGAACATTGTGTTTCTTCGCTTCCTCCAATATCTTTCTTGCGAGTTCACCTTTGCCCTTCGCTATGACGAAGGGTGCGTCGAATCGCTTTGGATCGTAACCGAGAGCCACCGCGATCTCATGCGTATAGTCCATCGATACCTGCCCCCAAGACGAACCTCACGATCGTGAAATGTTTCGAGAGCCTTTCTCTCAGCTCCTCCATCTTCTCGGTCGACAACATCTGAGAAAACGACAGCACGATCTGGTGCTGTCCGACGCTTCCCTCGAGCACCATGGGCTTTGAGTCTTTCACGAAATCTATCCTGAACACATGACGAGACCTGTCGATGTACACGTGAATGGGTGCTTCCGAATCGGGAAGGCTTTGAAAGATGTGAGGATTAGAGAGCGTGAACAACCACAGACCGAAAGTTTCGTCCTCGGCAGTTTCGTAGTATCGTGCGAGCGAACGGTAAAAATCTCTATCCAGCTTTCCTGTTCTGTTTTGAACGGCCTGCACCGTTTGAGATAAGAGGACGGCGTCTTCGTCGAACCTGAATCTCTTGATCACCCTCAGAATGGGTTCGAGCGAGGGCAACGACGGTGAGTCACTCTTCAGTTGTAGCACCTTTTCAGCCAGATAGACCTTATCGAGTAACGGCTGATCGCTTATGCGCACGAGCTTGCCAACTTCTGGTGGTTGACCTTTGACCTTAACCACGATGTCACCTTTGTCGGTGCGCAGCTTGGCGAACTTACCGAAAGTTTCCACGACGAAACCTTCCAACATCATTCCTCCAATACAATTTATCGGTTCTGATATGATTTTACTGTAGACGCTTCGCTGTGCGGAGGTGACCTTGTGAAGATCGTGGACTACTTCGAACCTGGAACACCCGCTGCTCTGCTCGCGTGGGGTCAGTTCGATACTACTCTCGCGAAGACGGCACATGGACTTCTCAGGCACAGTAAAATTCTCAAACCCGTCTGCGTCGTGGCTGAGCACGCTGGAAAAAAGGCGTCGGATTTCGTTAGACCCGTAAGGTACGATGTGCCGATCGTCGACAACTTGAAGGATGCAGCCCGCCTTGGAGCGAAGGTGCTGGTCATTGGCATCGCAAGTGTTGGAGGTTATCTACCGCCCATAATGAGACAGCACGTTCTCGATGCGATCAGCCTCGGTATGGACATTCTTTCAGGTCTCCACATGAAACTGAGCGAAACTGAACCTTTCAAGTCTGCTGCGAAGACTGCGAACGTCAGGATCATCGATGTGCGACACTACTCTGGAGAACTTTCCGTTCTTCGCGGTGACATCTTCAAAAGCAATACGTTACGTGTCGCGGTGCTTGGAACCGACTGCGCCACAGGGAAAAGAACCACCGCGGTTCAACTGTACGAATTCGCGTTGAAGAGATGTCTGCCAGCGGCTTTCCTCGCAACGGGTCAAACGGGTATCATGCTTGGAGCCGATGAAGGTGTCGCGATCGATGCTGTAGCTGCGGACTTCATACCGGGCGTCATTGAAAAGCTCATCTTGAAACTTGAATCTGAGGGCAAGAAATTGATATTCATCGAAGGGCAGGGCGCACTTAGGCATCCTGCATACGGACAGGTCACACTCGGATTGATCTACGGTTCGATGCCTCAAATGAGTGTGTTCGCGCATGATCCGAGCAGGAAGCATTTCGAGTACTTTGAAGGCATCGATATGAAACCAGACGTGGACGCAGAGATCACACTAATACAGAAATTCGTAGCCACAAAGGTGCTCGGCATTTCTTGTCTGGGCGAGAATTTCAAGCACGAAGTCTATCCGGTGTTCAATCCATTCGATGAAAGTCAAATCGAGAAAATATTTGAGAGAATGGGGGAGATGTTGTGAAAATCAAAAGTGTGAAGTTTGAGAAGACTTATTACAGGTACTTCGAGCCGTTCACTATTTCTCTGGGCACCCACGAAGATCAGGAGAACATCGAAGTACGCTTGGAACTGGAGGACGGCACGGTCGGACTCGGAGAAGCTTCGACTCTGTTCGTCATCTCAGGTGAGACAGTTGAGATCATGATGCAGGCGGAGAAAACGGTTCAGGAAATGATCGTCAAAGAGGACGTGGAAAGTTACGGGAAGCTGTTTTCAAGACTTCAACAACTTAGAGCGACACCTGCAATCAAAGCGGCAGTCGAGTTCGCAATAATCGATGCTTTCTGCAAGAGAATCGGCATCAGACCATACGAATTTTTTGGAGGGGCGAAAGACCACATCGAGACCGACTTGACGGTGGGGATAATGGATCTCGAAAAGACGCTGAAAAAGGTGAAGAAGATATACGAGGATGGTTTCAGGGTCATAAAGATAAAGGTTGGCAAGAACTTCAAGGAAGACGTTGAAAGAGTGGTTGAGTCCAAAAAGATCGCACCGGAAGCTGCGTTCATAGTGGACGCGAACCAAGGCTTCACTCCAAAAGAAGCGATCGAGTTTGCAAACATACTCCGCTCAGAAAGGGTGGAGGTCGTGGTGTACGAACAACCTGTTAACCGCTACAACATAGAAGGCCTCAAGTTGGTCCGGTTCAACAGTCCTTACCCTGTGGCCGCGGACGAATCTGTCTTCACCAAGTACGATGCGCTGAGATTGATCAAAGAAGATGCTGTGGATTTCATCAACATAAAGCTCATGAAATCTGGTGTGAGTGACGCACTTGCAATAGTGCATTTGGCACAGTCAGCTGGCGTTCAACTCATGATAGGTTGCATGGGTGAAAGTAGTCTTGGAATAAATCAGAGCATTCACTTTGCGGCCGGCACTGGTGCCTTTGCTTACCACGATCTCGATGCGCACCTGTCTCTGGACGAAAAAACTTTCAGAGGTGATTTCAGACAAGAGGGACCACACATTTATCTGTGAAAGCAACAATTCCGACTTAAAAGGTCCAATATGCTGTAAAGCCAGCTGATTAAAATCTTAATGGGGTGTGAACGGTGCTGAGGTTACAGAACGTTAGTCTCGTCAGAGATTCCAAGTTCATACTGAAGAACATCAATCTGACGTTCAACGAGAAAGAAGTACACGTCATCATGGGACCGAATGGTGCAGGAAAATCTTCGCTCGCTTACGTGATCATGGGATTGGAAGGCTACAAACCAACTGAGGGAAGGATCTTTCTCGACGACAGAGACATCACTGAGTTCAAGGTCGATGAGAGAGCGAAGCTCGGGATACATCTCATGTGGCAGGAACCAGTCAGGTTCAGAGGTCTGACGGTGAGACAGTACCTCACGCTGGGTGGAAAAATGAAGGTTTCACAGAGCGAGCTCGAGGAAGTCCTGCACCTGGTCGGCCTGTCCCCGAGTCTCTATTTGAACAGAATGGTCGACGATTTGTTGAGCGGTGGAGAGAGGAAACGTGTCGAGCTGGCTTCCATCTTGTTGCTCAGGCCAAAGTTTGCGATCATGGACGAACCTGATTCTGGCATAGATGTTCTCTCGCTGGGCATGATAAAGGCTGTGGCTCAAAGGATCATCCAACAAGGCGGTTCGCTCGTCATGATCACACACCGTGAGGAAATGGTTTCGATCGCAAACGTTGCCCACGTTCTGTGTGACGGTAGGATCATAGAGAGTGGCTCTCCGGAGAAAGTCATGAGATATTACAAGATTTTCTGTGACGTGTGCGATCACACGAACGTGCCGGCCAAGGAGTGATGGGTATGCGAGTCGATGTGGACAGAAGAACTGAATTCGAAGCCCTCGTTAAGGCGTACGAGAAGGCCGGCGGGGACGTATCAAAATTTCTCGATAGAAGAATAGCCTCGATCATCATAAGTGGCGATAAAGTGGTCGGGGTGAACAATGTTCCTGGTGTTGAACTGGTGCCACACACAATAGAACACGGCGTTCACGCGAAGATGATCATAAAAAAGGGAACCAAGCTGTCGTTCCCGATCCACGTGTGTACAGGATATCTACAACGTGATGGTTACCAAAAGGTTATCTTCGACATAGTCGTGGAGGAAGATGCCGAAGCGCACTTCGTAGCACACTGCGTGTTTCCATGGACCGAACAGTTCACGCACGACGCACTCATGAACGTCGTGATCAAGAAGAACGCAAAGATGTCCTATTCTGACGAACATTACCATTCGGAAGCTGGCACGGTCAATCTGATCACCGTTTCACGCGTGGTCGTGGAAGAAGACGGGCTTTATGTGAACAGGTTCGCACTCACAAAGACCCGTGTGGGCAAGATGAGGTTGGATTTCTCTGTGGCGTTAAAAGATCATGCGGTGGCTGACATTCTGGCGCGCGTGAGGGCGAGTGGGAACGATGAGGTGGATATCCACGAGAAGGTGGACCTGGTTGGTGTCGAATCACGAGCCATGCTGAGCACCATCGTTGTTGCATTGGATAAAGCGAAAGCGCGTGTCGTCAACGAGGCGTACGGAAGAGGAGAACATTCGAAGGGTCATGTAAAATGCGAGGAAATCTCCAAAGGTTCAGATGTGCTGGTGAGCACAGTTCCAATATTGAAGGTCTTCAACGACAAGGCGGAACTCACCCACGAAGCGTCCATAGGTAGGGTGAACGCGAAGCAGCTTGAAACACTCATGAGTAAAGGTTTGAGCGAGGATGAAGCCACCGAGCTCATCATAAAAGGACTCTTAGGTTGATGGGGGTGTGAAGGATGGATTATGTGGAGAGGGTAAAGAAGGCAGTGGAGTTCTTGAAAGAAAGGATCGAGGTATCGCCAACCATTGGTATCGTGCTCGGTTCTGGACTTGGAAGGATCGCGGAGGTCATCGAATCACCCAAAACTATAAGGTATGCAGAAATCCCAGGTTTTCCCGTTGCGACGGCGCCCGGTCACAAAGGTGAACTGATCTTTGGAAAACTCTCTGGCAAAGACGTCGTGCTCATGAACGGAAGATTTCACTACTACGAGGGGCATTCAATGCAGGATGTGACGTTCCCCGTGAGGGTCATGCAACTTTTGGGGGTGAAGTATCTCTTTTTGACCAACGCGGCTGGCGGTTTGAACCCGCTGTTCGAAGTGGGAAGACCGATGATCATAACGGATCACATAAACTTCATGGGAGATAACCCGCTCAGGGGAAAGAACGTCGATGAATGGGGACCGAGGTTCCCAGACATGAGTGAGCCTTACGATAGAAAACTCATAAGTCTCGCAAAAGAGGTGGCACAAGAAGAAAAAATAGAGGTCTACGAAGGTGTGTACGTGGCGGTCGCGGGTCCCAACTTCGAGACGGCAGCAGAGCTTCGCATGTTCAGAAGACTCGGTGCAGATGCGGTGGGTATGTCTACAGTACCAGAGGTCATAGTTGCCAAGCACGCTGGGATGAAGGTGCTGGGAATATCTGCCATCACGGACCGTGCTGTACCCGAGGACCTCAAACCACTCACTGCTGAGGAAGTTCTGAGGATAGCCGAAGAAACGGGTAAGAAGATCGCTCGGATCATCCTCGGGGTAGTGCGGAAGCTTTGAAGGAGGGGGATCATGAAGGTTTTCTTGGATAACTGCAGGACCACCAATGTTGTTCCAGAAGTTGCCAGAGAAGTCGAAAAATACATGCTGGAAAAATTTGCAAGACCCGATGGTCTGTACGAATCTGCGCAGGAGATCTACGATGAACTCGTCGAGACACGGCGGTTCTTCGCCAAAACGATCAACGCCAGTTCTGACGAAGAGATCGTGTTCACTTCCGGTGCAACGGAGGCGAACAACCTCGCCCTGCTCGGTGTGGCGAGGGCGAACAAGAAGAGAGGCAATCACATCGTCATCTCTGCTCTCGAGCACGGTTCAGTGATGAGTATCGCGGACGTTTTGAAGAGAGAAGGTTTCGAAGTAACAGTCGTGCCAGTGGACAACGAAGGAATGTTAAAGCTCGACGAACTCGAGAAGGCCTTGAGACCCACAACGATCTTGGTCAGCATCATCGCTGTTGGTCATTTCGTGGGCTCCATGATGCCTCTGAAAGAAGTCGGAGAGATCCTCTCGAGGCAGGATCACAAGATATACTTTCACACCGACGCGGCCGAAATGTACGCGAAAATGCCTTTGGACGTTCAGGATTTGAAGCTGGACCTTGTGAGCGTAAGTGGGCACAAGTTTCACGGACCGAAAGGCATCGGTTTTCTGTACGTCAGAAAAGGCACGAAGATCGAGCCCATCATGTACGGTGCAGAATCGTTCGACAAAAGAAGGCCTGGAGGAGAAAACGTTCCTGCAATCATGGGTATGAGGAAGGCCGCAGAACTCGCCTTCGAACACATGGAAGAATCTTACAGAAGGCTGAGAGAACTGCAAGACTATTTCATAGGAAGGATCGAGACTGAGATAGACCACGTCGTCTTGAACGGACCGAGAGGAGAGAAGAGAACACCTTACAACGTGAACTTCAGCTTTTCGTTCATCGAGGGAGAAGCGATCAGTTTGGGTTTGAGTCTTGAGGGAGTAGAAGTTGCGACGGGCTCGGCCTGTGCTTCGGAATCTCTCGAACCCAACTACGCGATATTAGCCATAGGTGGTGACCATGAACGAGCGCACGGCTCGATCCGTTTCACGTTCAATCGATTCACCACGAAAGAGGATCTCGATTACACGGTCGAGAAATTGAAGAAGGTTGTTCAATGGTTGCGTAACATAAGCCCTCTGAAAGCTGAGAGGTGATGTGCATGTTGAAATACACAGAGTTGGTTTTGGATCATTTTAAGAACCCCAGAAACCTTGGACGCATAGAGAACCCAGACGCTGAAGCTACGGAGGGAAGTATCGCCTGTGGAGACATGATGACAGTGTATTTGAAGATCGAGGACAACAAGATCGTGGACATAAAGTTCGAATCGTATGGGTGTGCTGCGAACATCGCCACAGCTTCCATGATGACGGAAGTCGTCAAAGGACTGACGCTCGAGGAAGCCAAGAATATCACGTGGAAGGACATCGTCGAAAGGCTCGGAGGCTTGCCGCCCGTGAAGTATCACTGCAGCAATCTCGCGATAGACACACTCAGAAAGGCGATCAGTGCGTACGAAGAATCACTCGTTGGGAAGTGATCGCCCATGAGGGTGTATCTGGACCATGCCGCAACGACGCGCGTTTTCGATGAAGTCGCACAAGAGCTGGTTAAGCTCTTCACGCAGTTCTACGGGAACGCCTCCAGTCTGCACTCACACGGGTACGAAGCCAAAAGACTTTACGAGGAAGCGAGAACGAAGGTAGCTAAGCATCTGAACGTTGAGCCTGAAGAAATCTATTTCACCTCGGGTGGGACGGAGTCTGACAACATTGCAATACGGGGCTTTTTGAAGGCGAACTTTCCAAACGGTGGGCACATCATAACCACCCAGATCGAGCATCCAGCGGTGCTCGAGGTTGCCAGACAGTTGGAAAGAGAAGGCTACAGTGTGACTTACTTGAAACCAACGATCGACGGGTATGTCACGCCCGATGACTTTAGAAGGGCCATACGAAAAGATACTGTGCTCGCATCGATCATGTGGGTCAACAACGAAACTGGTGTTATCCAACCGATAGAAGAGATATCCAAGATAGCTCTAGAACATGGAATCGTCCTCCATAGCGATGCGGTCCAGGCGATCGGCAAAATCAAGATCGACGCCAGACTCGTCGACATGTTGTCCGCATCCGGTCACAAGTTCTACGCGCCAAAGGGATGTGGCTTTCTGTACGTGTCGAAGCAAGTGAAATTTGAGCCCATCATGTACGGTGGAGGACATGAGAGAGGTTTGAGAAGCGGTACAGAAAACGTGCCCGGAGCGTACGCTATGGCGCTGGCGCTCGAGATCATCGAGAAGAACTATGAGGCTTGGTCCGAGAAGGTCAAAAAACTCAAAGAAAAGATACTCAAGGTCATCGAAGACATTCCAGATCACCACGTCAACGGTTCGAACACGATCTTTTCTCACATCAACGTTTCGTTCAAGGACGTTCACGGAGAAACACTCGCAACGGCACTGGACATGAACGGAATATCTGTTTCGACGGCGTCGGCGTGCTCTTCTCATCACGGTGCAGGAAGATCGCACGTGCTTGAAGCGATGCAACTCGAAGATTGGATGATCGATGGAGCAATCAGGATAAGCCTGGGGTACGACAACAACGAAGATGAGTTAGACTACTTCGTGGAGGTCCTCTCCAAAGAAGTCAACAGGCTAAGGAAGATGTCCTGAGGGGGTGAAACTTCATGTATTCGGACAAATTCAAGCAACTCTTCATGTATCCAAGATACTGTAGAGACATAGATTACACCCACACCGCGGAGGTCGCCTATCCAGAGCATGGTGACAAGGTTCGCATCTTTTTGAGAATCGAGAACTACGTCGTAAAAGACGTTGCGTTCAAAGCAGTGGGTTGTCCACGCGTCATTGCCGCATCTGAAGCCGTCTGCAGACTGATCGATGGGAAACACATCGACGATGTGAAATACCTGAACGAAGAGCATGTCCGAGACGAGATGGACTTCCACGACAAAAAATTCACCTGCATAAACGCGCCCATCGATGCTTTGAAGAAGGCTTTATCGAAGGTGCAATGACAGGTTTTTGGCGTGGCTTGATCTACAGCAGCGTCGCTGGTATCAGCACGGTGCTTGGTGCAATACCTTTTTTGTTGTTCAACAAGGTTGCTTCACAAAAATTGATAGATGCCTTCCTTGGCTTTGCCGCAGGCGTGATGCTCGCTGCGAGCGCTTTCAGCCTCGTTGTACCATCGATCGAGTTGGGTGGTGTTCTGCGATTCGCCATTGGTTTTGTGTTGGGGGGTATCCTTGTCGACGTCATGGACAAGATCTTGCCACACGAGCATTTCACGAAGGGCCATGAGGGAATAGACGCGAAGCGTTTGAAAACCATCTGGCTGTTCATCATCGCGATCACCATACACAATCTGCCCGAGGGTATGGCTGTTGGTGTCGGAGGCTTCACACCGCAGGCTTTAACGATCGCGATCGCGATAGGCCTGCAGAACATCCCCGAAGGAGCAGCAGTGGCAGCATCCTTGATGAGTGCCAAGTACAAAAAATCCTCCATCTTCTCCATCACCCTTTTCACAAGTGTGGTGGAGGCGCTGGGCGGACTGTTGGGGGTGACACTGATAAGTTTTGCGAAAGGTCTGCTGCCATACCTGCTCGCGTTGGCTGCGGGAGCAATGATATTCGTGATAAGTGATGAGGTGATTCCTGAAACGCACTTGAAGGGTGAAGAGCGACTCACGACTTACTGGATCTTGATTGGCTTCATCGTCATGACCGCACTTGATGTTCTTCTTGGATAGCTGGTATCATCTTATTTGGAGGTGTAAAGAGGTGAACGAAAAGATAGACAAGATAGTGCTCTCTCTCAAGGAAGAAATGTTCATAGAAGCTTCCAATTTGGTGAAGATAAGATCCGTTCAATCTGATCCAGCACCCGGAAAGCCGTTCGGCGAAGGTGTGGCGCAGGCGCTGGACTATGCTTTAAAGCTCGGTGAGAGACTCGGTTTTCGTGTCAAGAACGTGGATGGCTATGCGGGACACATAGAGTACGGTGAAACTGGGAAACTTTTCGCGGTGCTGGGTCATCTGGATGTCGTTCCGGAAGGGGAAGGTTGGAGCGTTGATCCTTACGGTGGGATCATCAAGGATGGATACCTTTGGGGTCGCGGTGCTGCGGACAACAAAGGTCCCACCGTTGCGGTGATCTACGCGCTCAAAGCGGTCAAGGAAGCAAATGTACCTATTAGGAACAGGGCGAGAGTCATTTTGGGAACCGACGAAGAATCAGGTTGGGAGTGTGTGAAGCATTACTTCGAAAAGGAAGAAAAGCCGGTGTACGCAGTCACACCGGATGCGGCTTTTCCAATCATATACGCGGAGAAAGGAATAATAACCTACAGGATCAGGATGAAAAGAGATCCATCTTCGAGCGGAAAGATCAAAGTGTTGAGACTCGAGGGTGGAGACGCCCCGAACGTGGTGCCACAGAGTGCAGTCGTCGAGCTTTCTTTCTTCAGCACCGAGACGATAGAAAAGTTGAAAAGCTTCCACGCCAGGAACAACGCACGCATAGATTGGTCGACAGAAAACGAAAGGCTCGTGGTTCGAGCCCTGGGTAAGTCCGCTCACGGTTCCACGCCGGAGAAAGGTATCAACGCCATCGCTGCGCTCTTGGACTTTTTGAAAGATCTCGATCTGAGCGAAGATGTGAAGACATTCGTTCGTGCGCTCGCGACCAAGATCGGTTACGAAACGGACGGATCGTCTCTGAGAATCGCCGGCAGAGACTGCGTCGTTGGAGATCTGACTGTGAATCTCGGCACCGTACGCATGAACGATGAGATGATGGAAGCGACCATCAACATACGATATCCCATCTACTATTCCGAAGCGATGATGGCCAGACAGATCAGAGAAGCTTTGAAGCCCCTGGACGTAGGGGGAGAGCACCATCTACCTCCATTGTTCCTTTCCCCGGACAGCGAGTTGATCAAGATCCTGAGCGAAGTTTACACCGAGATGACCAACCAGCCTGCCACGCTCTTGACGATGGGTGGGGGTACCTACGCACGCGCAGTACCGTGCGGTGTGGCGTTCGGTCCGCTGCTTCCAGGAAGGGAAGGAACGGAGCATCAACCAGACGAGAGGATCGCACTGGACGATTTGGTGACAGTCGCGAGGATCTACGCACAACTCTTCTACAGGATGCTCACACTCTGGGAATAGCGAAACTTGCCAAGCTTGTGAGGTTTTAGAACAACCTCTCTTGTTTGGGCTTTGTGAGGTTGAACTTCTGTAGGAATTCCTCTTCGGTGAGAATCTTCACCCCGAGCTGTTGAGCTCTTGTGAGCTTGGAGCCGGGGTTTTCTCCGACGATCAGATAATCCGTTTTCCGAGACACGCTGTCTGTGACTTTACCCCCGTGCGCGACGATGAACTTTTCGATCTCATTTCGACTAAAGTTTTTCAAAGTTCCCGTTACTGCGAAGGTGAGACCTTTTAGAGCTTCGGATGTCTCAATAGGTTTTTCTTCCTCAAGTTTGACATCAGCTTTTTCCAGTTTTTCCAGTATTTCCTTTGTCTTTTCGTTCCTGAAATATTCAACGATGCTGCGGGCTATCTCCTCTCCTATACCCGGTATCTGCATGAGTTGGTCCACATCGGCTTCGGCAAGCTTCTTCAGACTTCTGAAGTTCTGCGCGAGAACATAAGCAGTTTTCTCGCCGACCAATGGTATTCCGAGGGCTGTTATCCACTTGTGAAGGGGTGCTCGTTTAGCCTTTTCGATCTCGTTCAAAAGGTTAGCGATGGTCTTTTGCCCAATTCCAGGGCCAAGCTGTGAGAGATCGAACGGAGTCAGATAAAAGATGTCAGCGATGTCCTTCACCAGGCCTGAGTCGACGAGCTTGTCTATCATCTTTTCACCCAAGCCCTTTATATCGAGTGCGCTCCTCGATGCGAGCGTTTCTAAAGCCCTCTTCAATTTTGCCGGGCAGTGCGGGTTCAAACACCTTAACGCAACCTCGCCGATCTCAATTTTCCCGACTTTGCCTCCGCATACCGGGCATTCCTTTGGTGGCTCTATCTTTTGTTCGCTACCAATCCTGAGCGATTCAATCACGGAGACAACCTGCGGGATTATGCCACCAGCCTTTTCTATGTAGACCCAGTCTCCGATTCGGATGTCCTTTTCCTCTATGTAGTCGAAATTGTGGAGACTTGCCCTCTTGACGATTGTTCCAGCCAGCTGCACCGGTTCCAGCTCGGCGACGGGCGTCAAAGCACCAGTTCTACCCACTTGGACCGTCACGCCGATGATCTTCGTGCGGGCATGCTCAGACGGAAATTTAAATGCGATGGCCCACCGAGGAGCTTTCGCCGTAGTCCCTAAAGCGCGCTGCAGCTCAAACTCGTTGACCTTCACGACCACTCCATCGACCCAGTAGCCGAGCTCGCGCTTCCTCTGTGTCCACTCTTTCCAGTAAGTTATGACTTCGTCGATGCTGCTGCACAACTTTGAGTGTGGATTGACTTTGAAACCCACCTCTCTGAGCCAGTCCAGCGCTTCCCATTGGGTTTTGAGTCCATACTGTTCAGGCTTCAGCACGTAGTATATGAAACTGTCCAAACGACGTTCAGTGGTGATCTTGGTGTCCAGCTGTCTGAGGGTCCCGGCGGCTGCGTTCCTGGGATTTGCGAAGAGCGGTTCGCCTCGCTTCTGTCTTTCTTCGTTCAGTTTCTCGAACACATCCGTGGGCATGTAGATCTCCCCACGCACCTCGACACTCATTGGTTTCCTCAACCTGAGCGGTATGCTCTTGACCCTCTTCAAATTCTCCGTTATGTCGTCACCCCTGATTCCATCGCCCCTGCTGAGGCCCTGAACGAACCTGCCATCCACGTAGCGGAGAGACACGGAGACTCCGTCTATCTTTAGCTCGGAGACGTAGGCAACCTCCTTGACGTTCAAAAGTCGTCTGATTCTCTCGTCGAACTGTCTTATCTCTTCCTCACTGTAAGTGTTGTCGAGGCTCAGCATAGCTTCGGAGTGAGGCACGCTTCGGAACTCGTCGAGAACTTTCTCGCTCACTCGCTGCGATGGGGAATCCGGTGTCACCAGTTCAGGATACTGTTTTTCAAGTTCGATCAGTTCGCGCATGAGTTTGTCGTACTCCTCATCGGTTATCACAGGGGATGCCAGAACGTAGTACCTGTAGTTGTGGTACTCTATTTCTTCGCGGAGTTGTTCAACCCTCTTTTTCACTTCCTCTGGAACCTGTGACACGATCATCACCTCATATCAGGACAAGGTTCCTCAGCGATTCGGCGAGCAACCGTGCGGGGACCGATGCATATTTGGAATGGTTCTCTATGTACTGCTCGATGGCCTTCGAACCTGCAAAATCGACTATGATTTTCACGGACAGAAAAGGTTTTTCGTTCTCCACACAGACCTTCGCCGCGGCCGCCGAGTCCATGTCCACACAAATGGCACCGGTGGTCTCGTGAATCTTCTTCGCTGTACTCTCAGAAGAGATGAAGCTGTCTCCAGAAGCGATGATCCCACAAGTGACATCGCTCGATTCCAGCAGTGGGGCGAACACCTCCTGTGAAGGATTTATCAAAGAATCGACGTTTATTCTGGGCGAAAAGTCGTACTCCACGTAAGCGGTACCTGCGACCAACGTCCCGAACAAGATGTCCTGTCGAAGCGCACCGGCCGCACCGATGAGCAAGACACAGTCCGGTGCAAACTTGTCCAGCAGCGCCTGAACGACGCACGCGGTTTCTACCTTTCCAACACAACCGCTGGTGATCATGACTTCGTTCGGACCAATCAAGCCGCGAAAAACGGGACGTCTCAAGATCTGTGAAACTTGCAATCTCGGTGAAAGCGCGTCTATGAGAGGTTTCACTTCTTCTGGAAGAACCCCAACGATCGTGATCATGGGATCACCCAAAGAGATTATAAACCAGCGGAGTACGCGCGCAGATACCTTTCGAGCACCCTGACGAACGCTCGATACAATCTTGGATCGAACTTGGTACCAACCATCTCTTTTTCGATCAACCTCACGGCCTCTTCTACGCTCAAAGCACGCCTGTAAGGCCTTTCCTCGATCAGAGCGCAAAACACATCCACCAGACTCACGATCTGCGCCCTCAGACTGATCTGATCTCCATTTAAACCATCAGGATAACCTGAGCCGTCGTAGTTTTCATGATGGTGCCTGACGATGTCCACAACAAGGTCCCATCCGGAGATCTTCTTTATTATTTTTTCACCGTAGATGGGATGCATCTTCATGATCTCGGACTCTTGCTGGGTCAGTCTGCCCGGTTTGTTGAGGATGTGTTCGGGTATTCCTATCTTTCCTATGTCGTGCAACAACGCACCAAACTTGATTGCCTCCAGATCGGCCGGGTCTGTCAAGCCTACTTCCTTCGCGAGCTCCAAAGCGAGTGTCACGACACGGTCCGAATGACCGAAGGTGTTGGCATCCTTGACCTCTATGGCCTCAGCTAACGTCGCGATGATCTGTTCGTTTCTCTCCTCCAGAACCTTCTGAGTTCCTTCCAGCTCGTTCACCGTGTCCTGCAGATTCTGCATCATAGCGTGCAGTTCGTGCCAGGATGCTTTCTGTGCTTCGACGAGCCTGTGGATAGCCTCTTGCAACTGGTTCAGTTCCGATATCTTCGTTTCTATCGGTACATAGACAACTTCCTCTGTCTTCTCCAGTTTGGACAGACTCTGGTTCACATTGTCCAACACAACGTTCACCGCGGTGATGAGCCGATTTTCAAAGCTGTAGGCGAAATTCAACCAGAAGACTGCGCCACACAGTGCAGCCAAAGCAACGATTATGTATGGAAGCAGGACTATCAGGTACGTGCTGAGTGGAACGAAAGAACCAACGAAGGCTTCGAACCCTTCCAAGCGCTCCAACTGTACAAAACCCACCAGATCGTTGATCTTCAGAAAACCTTTCTCTGTGTTGAGCTTGGAACCGAGCAGATTCAAATTGTTACACACCACGATGGTTCGATCCGAACTCGTCAGAAAGACGTATGTCATTTCAGCTGAAACGATCTTTTCGAACAAGGACGCAGGAATTTCAACCAAAAGGACGTCGGAACCTTGCTCGATCAGGAATTTCACGCTGTTACCAAGTACGAAGATTCCCCTCAAATCTGAGGACACCCAAGGCAGTTTCTCATAACGCAAAAAATTCGACAGATCTACATTGGTCGCGATATCGATGAGCTGTTTGTTTAGTCGTCTCACGATTGCACCAAAGGGTGACTTGGTCTGGTCAGAGGCTTGGTCGAGCAACTGGCTCAAGAAACTCTTGAGCATCCTCACGTAACTCGTTGAATAATACGAATTTATCCTTCGGGTCAAAGGAAAAAGACCTATCACGAATGTGGCAACGAGTATCAAGACCAGCAACGTGCCGTACCTTTTGAAGCGCAGCACCATTTCTCTGAGGCTCATTCGTTCACCTCTCGATCTCGAAGCTTTCATTTCTTACCTCAACGAAAGTCAGTTCACGTTTCGATGAAAGATCACTGCCGATAACGAACTCACCCGTGACCCCGACGAACTTGCGGCTTCGCAGATATTCTGCGGCGTTCTCAGGCAATATCTTGTTTTGCAACAGTTCGGCGATCAGCATCGTCGCATCGTACGCACCCGCAACGTCTATGTCGTCGAAACCTTTCTCACTCAATGATCTATAGTCGAACAAACAGCACACGAGCATACCTTCGACCGCGTCCTTTCCGCTTAGAATGAGATCTCTGTCGAAGGCATAGTCGCTTCCGACGAGTGGTCCAGAGAAACCTCGCGACCTGGCAAGCTGAGCGATCATCCCAGCCAGCCTTCCATCAACAGCCAAGACCATCACATCGTAGTGTGCAAAGTCTTCGTCAACGAGTTCATCGATTCTCGAAATGTGAACCGATTTGAACGTCTCGGCAGATAAGTATTTACGCAGACTCTCTTCCAGAGACTGGCTGTACACTGGATTGAACTTGTCACAAACCAGAAGCACCCTTTCACATCGAAAGCGCTGTAGAAGTTCCGCGATTTGTTTACCTTGTTCCTCATCCGTGGCCGACAAACTCATCAAATAACGGCTCTTTCCCACCACGAAGTAAGACGTGACCTGCGGTGCGATCGCGAAGATCTTGTACTTCTCGAGAAAAGGTATCAAATCGCGAGCCTGGGAACTGATACGAGGACCGACGGCGTAGCTGTTTTGATACTTTCTGAGGTCGGCTTCGAGCTTCGGCTTTTCGCCATCGATCCTCACCCTGACGGCCTCATAACGAAGTCGACGCTCTTTCAGAAAGGCTTCCACACCCTGAAAGAAGTTTGCCTCACCATCTTCCAGAACAACGATGAAGATTCTGTTCAACTTGACCTGACTCAGTACGATGATCAATGCGAGAGCTACGACGAACAGAAAGATTGCAAACTTCACTCAATGACCTCCATGCCGAAGCCGGCAGTACCCGGACCCACATGCGTCGTGATCACTTTACCCATCTCGGTGAACTCGACATCGAGAACGTTGTAATGCTGCTTGAGCATCTCGAGCAAGACCTTGGTGCTCTCGCGCTCGTTGGCATCCACCATGAGAAGTCGAACCCTCTTGCCCTCCGGAACCATGCTCAGAGTCTTCTTGATGAGCATTTCTTGCGCGCGTTTTTGACCTCTGGCTTTCTCGAATGGTATCAGTTTGCCTTCTTCGTTTATGAAAAGGCCGACGTGGATGTTGAGCAAGGTACCTAAGAAGCCTTGGAGTCGCGTGACCCTCCCACCTTTGACGAGAAAATCGAAGTTTGAAACATAGAAGATCGCCTTGTAACGACCGGCCTTCAAATCGTTCTCGATGATCTTGACGATCTCAGTCGTACTCTTTCCTTCCTTTTCCAATTCTCGGGCCCTTCTGGCGGGTAACGGCATCGCTGCCGAGGCGAGCTTGGTGTCAATGACATGAACGGGCAGATCGAATTGTTTTGCAGCCTGGACCGCAGAATCGTACGTTCCCGAAAGCGCCGCTGAAATCGTCATGACGACGATCTCCTCATAGCCCTGTTTCTTGATCTTTTCATAGAGATTGAGAAACTCCCCCACAGACGGTTGAGAGCTCTTGGGAAGTTCCTTCGCTTTGGATATGCGATCGTAAAAGCTCTGGATCTCGCTCAGATCTCTCGTGTCGTCCTCTTGACTGCCGTTGGGCCAAGTCACGTGCAAGGGAATTATCTCCAGGTCGAACTTTTCTGTCCATCCCCTGGGAACGTCCGAAGTGCTGTCGAGAACGATCTTGAACCTACCCATTCTTCATCACCCCGTTTTGAAGATTTCCAAACGTTCTTGCAAACGAGAGACAGAACTGGACAAATCTTCAATCGAACTGAGCAAACGTGAGACCAGCTGTTGCTGTTCGGTGAGAAGTTTTGATAAATTCGATGTCTCATCTGAGGTTTCCGAGACGTTCCTGGAAACTTCGCTCAGAGCTTGAGAAACTTCCTGAATGGATTCAGCCTGCTGCTGTACCACGGAAGTGATAGATTCAAACGTCTGCATAGTCTGGTTCAAGCCTGATATGGTGTCCTGCAGGAGCTTGGTCAAACTGCTCTGCTCGTTGTAAACCTGTTCGACCAAGTTGCCCACGTTCGTTGTCAGTTCAACCACTCTGCGCACCTTCTCCTCGATTTCAGCCAGTATAGATTCTATCTGTGAAACTGATGACATTCACGGGTACGTCTTTCCCCGCGATCTTGACAGTTGGCCTGAGCTTCATCGCAAGCTTCACACCATCCCACGACATCTGCCCAAATCCTGCGATAGGACCTGTCATCTCCCAACCAGCGCCGATCTTCACTTCAGTGACCTAGGCAGCAAACATGAGCGCGGCGAAGATCAGCAACACAACCAGAAAACACTTACGCACAACACCACCCCCATCGAACAGTTTGTGGGTTTTGTTTGGCGTTATTATATCATAAAGGGAGAGAAGCCTCGTCAAGTCAATCCGAAGGAGATCTATGCTAAAATGAAAACTTGGGGGGAAGTTGGTGTCGATCGATCCGAAGAAATTGGAAAGCATAATAACGCAGATCTCTGGGATAATCGCTGCGCGGGTGGTTTCGGACACGGATGGTCTGAAAGAGATCCATGTGGTCGCTGATTCTGCGAAGAATCCGAAGCAGATCGTTCGAGACGTTGAAACGGCCATACTCGCTTCGACGGGCTTGAGGATCGACAGAAAGATCGTCAGTGTTGCCCAACTGAACCAAGAGTACCAACAGGTCGATGAATACAAACTCGAATCGATCAAGGCGGAAGAGGTCGGAAAGAACTTGAAGGTCACTGTGACCGTGAAACACGATGATGAAATCTACGAAGGTAGCTCAGAAGGACCTAAAACGAGCCTGCAAAGGCTCAGAATAGCAGCCTCAGCTGCTCTGAAAGCGGTGGACGAGCTTTCGAGCAACGTGTTCTCGGTGGACGATGTGAGGATCATCAACTTGGCTGGCAAGGACTTCGTAGTTTGCCATGTAACGAAGCTCGCCAACGATAGAGAAAAAAGCATAATCGGCAGCGCGGAGATAGAAAGAGACGTTCTGTTCGCCGCTGCGAACGCAGCGTTGGACGCTTGGAAAAGGGCTTAGTTTTCTTCTTCGTTTCTTCCGTTCGCGTTGTACTCGATGACGACCTTCCTGTAAGGCTCTACACCCACGGAGTAACTCTTCACGTCCTTGTGCTGTTTCACCAGCTCGTGCACGATCCTCCGCTCGAAAGCGAACATGGGATCGAGCATCACTTTAGCTTTGGTGAGTTTTGCGCGCTGAATCGCCTGCTTGACGATCACTTCCAAGTTCTTCTTTCTTCGTTTCTTGTACTCGCCCGCATCCACCGACACCGACAGTTTCGTGTCGCTCATCCTGTTGAGGTATATCATTGCAACATGTTGAAGGGCGGCAAGGGTCTTGCCGTGCTTGCCAATGAGTCTTCCAAGATCTTCCCCGTCGAGTTCCACCAGGAATCTCCTGCCGGAACAGGATACCTTCACCAACACGTCACCACAGACGTTCAGGACGTTCGAAAGAAATTCTTCCAACTTTCGTACGAAATACTTGGCGTTGAAAACTATCTCGACCTCGGCATTCTTCGCGAACAAGCCGAAGATCCCCTTCGACCCTTTGTCTACGATCGTATATTCATATTCACCTTCACGCAGATCGAAACGCTCCTTCGCCCTCTGCAAGGCTTCTTCAACTGTTGGCGCGCTGATCTTGATCCTTTTCACCACAACTCACCCCTTGGGTCTCAGACCCAGAAGTTCACGCGTGGTTATACCCTTGATCTTGTACCTTTTGTAGATGTAGTACGTGACCAGCAACTGGATGACTGTGTTCGTTGTGAAATACAAGAACAAGCCACTTGGCAATCCTACGAACAGGAAAGTGAATGCCACGGACATGAGAATGCCCTGCCAAGCGGATCTGGTGTCTTGGCTCGTGATGAGCGTGTTGTAGTAGCTCGCCACGATCGTGATCAGAACGAACACCGCGTTGGCTGAGAACCCTCCCTTCGACAAGTCGGGCCATATCAAGAATCTACCGTTGAACGCGAACTCCTCTTGGAAGTAACGTATAACCGCGTAGAGCAAGAAGAAGATGGGTAGTTGTACGAAGAGCATGAGACAACCACTCGCTGGGTTCACACCTTCCTCCCTGTAAGCTTTCAACAATTCTTCTTGCTGTTTCGTCGGATCTTTGTATTTCTTGCGTATCATCTCGATCTTCGGTTGCAACTTGCGCATCTTTATCATGGACTTCGTTTGAGCGTGGTAAAGAGGATACAACGCGAACCTCACAACTATCGTGAACAAGATGATCGCCCAACCGAAGTTCTTGGTGAGCTGGAACAACCACCAGAAAAACCACACGAGCGGATAGAAAATTGGGTCGTACCACGCAGACGAACCCGGAACGGTCTTCAACGTTGAGACGAGCTCCTCGTAGTCTACGGGGAAGAGTTTCTTCAGGAACACCCTTTTGTATGGGCTGAGGTGGAAGATCAAGGTGGAGTTGGTCCCAACTTTGACAGTGTTCGACACGATCTTCTGTGAGTTGGTCTTGACCAAACTCAGCGTCCTTGTTTTTGGTGCGAAGGACAAAAAGTAGTCCTTGATCACTCTGTCGTTGTCGACAAACCACACGCGTGGTAAGCTCACCATCACCGGCGATTTTGTCTCCAATTGAACCTCGATGAGATACTCCGGAGCGTTCCGGAAAACGTAAGCCTTTTTCACATCTCCATAGTCATAGCTGAGCGTTAAATCGCCCCTGTAGCTGTTCGTGGCAACCTGTTCGCCGAAGAGTTGTGCCTCAGCCACGATGTTCAAGGATGTTCCGTCTTCAGTCAGGATGTCGAACCCGTCGTTCTCCCTCTCGAAAACATGGAGTCTTCTTTCAGCCGTCAAATAGACGTTGGCGAGATTACCGTTCTGATCGAACTCGTACTCCGCAAATCGCGTTTGAACTTTGATTCCACTGGCCAAGTATGTCACCTTGATCTCGTTCTGTGCCAGGCCCAAGCACATTCCAACGATCAGAATCGAGATGATGAGCAACTTCCTCAAGTCGATCTCCTCCTCAGTGTGAATTTTTCTGGTACGGGATCCTCGCCACCAGGGTTCAAAGGGTTGCACCTGAGGACACGCCAAATGGCGAGCAATAGACCTTTGAACACTCCAAATCTTTCAACAGCCTGTATGGCATAAGTCGAGCAGGTCGGACTGAACCTGCACGTTGGAGGCTTCAAAGGAGAGACGTATTTCTGGTAAAACCTGATGCAACTCACGACGAACCTTCTCATGTACCTATCCTCTTCAACAAAGATTTCAATCCTTCTTTAATCGTGTGATAATCGATGGTACCAAGAATTTCTGACAGGGTCTTCCGTGGGATCACGACGATATCGTAACCTTTGGCAAGCTCAGGTTTCATGGTTCTGTAGCTTTCCCTGACCCATCGCTTTATCCTGTTCCTGTCGTGAGCTTTACCCAGCTTTTTTCGAACAACGATCGCTATTCTGTTGAACTCAAGATTGTTCTTGCAGTATATCACGGTGAAAAGGTCGTTCTGGAAAGATACGCCCTCACGGAAAACCCTGTCGAAATCTCGTTCCAACCTGAGCCTTTCTTGGCGGGGAAGAGAATGGAGATTCAAACTGCCAATCTCCATCTACCTTTCGCCCTTCTGCGGGCGAGCACTTTCCTTCCCGGAGCTGTACGGGATCTGACAAGAAAACCGTGCGTCTTCTGTCTCTTTCTCCTGTTCGGTTGGTAAGTTCTCTTCATCTCGCCTTCCTCCTTCTCCTATTCCGGTTTCTTTCCACTCTGAGTTTTTTCCCTTCTTCTTATCATACCAAGACTGGACGCGATTGCCAACGCCCTTTTTTCTCCGATTCCGTCCACGGATTTGAGTTCCTCAAGATCCGATTCACCGAGGTTCTTCAAGTTCTTGAATGTCCTCACCAGGTTTTGAGACACGTTCAGGGGGATCCGCACTGTGTCTATCAAGAACCTGTAACCCTTCGGATAGACCACGGTCTCACCGGCCTGTGCGACCGTTTGAACGTCGAGGCCAAGTTCCCTGATGATCTTCAACTCCGTTAGGTTCCTCTCCTGTTTAAGCCTTTCGATCACTTCCATGGCCTGATCTGGACCAACATCCGCCGCGCTGTAGTCCATGATCAAGAGCATCGTGGTTTCCTCGACGTCCGAGAGAACCTCTTCCAACTGCGCCCAGATCAGATTGGCTTCCGCACCGAGTTCTACCATGAAGGGGGAGAGCTCCTCGTATATCCTCATCATCCTTATCGCTTTCTCTATGGTCCTTGCCACATCGTAGATCGATACACCCGCATCAAACCTGACGGAATCGATAGAAGATAGCAGTTTATCAAGATTGAGGCGATACTTTTCCATCGCGTTCAGAGCCTGAGATACCCTCGCCATCAACAATCTGGTGTCGCTGAGCACGTACTTGTGGGGTCCGTAGTACACGGTCACGACGTTCCTGCGTTTCGAGATCGCGACAACCATGCAGTTCGTCTGACGCGCCACCCTTTCCGCAGTCCTGTGACGGGTACCAGTTTCCACCGTTGGAATAGTTGGATCGGGAACGAGGTGTGCGTTGGCTATCAAGATCTTCGAAACATCTTCTGAGACCACCACCGCTCCGTCCATCTTCGAAAGCTCGTACAACCTCTCCGGTGTGAAGGTACAGTTCACCTCGAAACCACCCTGAATGATGCTCCTGTACTTTGAAAGATCATCAACGAAGAGTATCAGCGCACCGAGGTTCGCCGACATTATGTCGTCCAGAGCCTTCCTGAGTTTCGTACCCGGAGACAACAGGGCTATCTTGTTGAGCAGTTCATTCGCTATCAACCTTCCTCACTCCCAAAACGTCCAAAAGAGATCTCACATCTTTCAGTGCGCGAAAACCATTGGCGAGATCCGAGCCCGCGGGCAACAGTATCTTTTCCAACTCGACCTTGCTCAGCGCGTCGAGTCGGTTTTTGATCCTGTGAACAGGTCTGACCCTCCCATCCAAACTGATCTCGCCGAAGGCCGCAGTTCTTCCGAGAGAGATCTCGGTCAGAGAAGAAACGATGGCACAGGCCACGGCCAGATCCGCAGCTGTGTCGGTTATTCTCAAACCGCCCATGACGTTCACATACACGTCTCGACTCTCCAAAGGAAGACGAGTTTGTCGTTCCAGAATGGCTATCAGCATCAAGAGTCTGGTCAAATCGTAGCCGTTGCTCACGCGCCTTGGTGAGACGGATCTCGCCTTCGAGACGAGCGCCTGCAGTTGCACGACGAGGGGTTTTGAACCTTCGATCACGCAGCTGAAACAATTGCCAGCTGGCGGTTCTTCTATATCTATCAGGAAAGATTCATCTATCTGTTTCAAACCCAGCTCGGTCATCTCAAAGATGCACATCTCTCCTGAGGGACCGAATCGGTTCTTGACGACCCTGAGGACCCTGAAATCCGTGTTCGTTTCTCCTTCGAAGTAGATCACGGTGTCAACGAGATGCTCAACCATCTTTGGACCCGCTATCTCACCACTCTTTGTTATGTGTGCTATGAGCAGTGCGGGGATCGAAAGTTGCTTGCAGCGTTCCGTGATAAGCGAAGCCGCTGTGCGCACCTGAGCAACGCTTCCGGGATAAGCACCGACTTGCTCCGAATACATGGCTTGGAGTGAATCCACGACCAAAAAGCGATAAGAGTTGTCCAGAGTGTTCAGCACAGCTTGCGGATCGTTTTCGCTCAACACAACGACGTTGCCTTTGAAACGACAGTCAAACCTCGTCGCCCTGTAACCAACCTGCTCCGCCGACTCTTCGGCTGTAACGTACAACACCTTGAACATGCTCGCAAGATGACATGAGATTTGGAGAGCCAGGCTGCTCTTGCCAACGCCTGGCTCCCCGCCGAGCAAAACCACTTGTCCTGGCAAGAAACCCCCACTCAACGCCTCGTCAAGCTCGGAAAAGCCCGTTCGGATCCTCTCCGATTTCGTCTCTGTTATAATGCCCGTCAAGCTGACAGGTTCGACCACGTCCCTCCGTCGTTCGCTCTCAACGTGTGTGACCTGCCTGGCCGTGTTCCAAGCACCACAGCTCGGACACCTTCCGAACCATTTCAGTGACTCGTAGCCACAGCTTTCACAGACGAAGTGAGTAGCCTTCTTCATCCTTGTAGAACTCCCGCCTTCGTTGTGCGCTTTTTGGTGAATTTCAAACCATCTCTTCCCCGCGAGCAAACTATGACGTCACCCGAGCTGAACTTGCCCCTCAGTATCTCTTCAGCCAGTGGGTCTTCCAAGTACTGCTGGATGGCCCGCTTCAAAGGTCTTGCACCGTAAACGGGATCGAAACCTTTCTCTATCAAAAACTCTCTGGCAGATTTCGCCAAAACGACATCGAGTCCCTTGCTCTTCAACCTTTCTCTCAAGTCTGAGACAAGTATGTCAATGATCTTTGAAACGTCCTCCTTCGACAACGGATGGAAGACCACTATTTCGTCTATTCGGTTCAAAAACTCCGGTCTGAAGGTTTTCCTGACCTCGTCCAGAACGAGCGTCTTCATCTCTTCGTAGTCACGTTGCGCATCTTCCTGTGAGACAAAACCGAGCGTTCTCTTAGACTTGTTTATCAACGTGCCTCCGATGTTGCTTGTCATCACGATGATCGTGTTCTTGAAGTCCACTTCTCTTCCCTGAGAGTCGGTCAATCGACCATCGTCCATGATCTGCAACAAGATGTTGAACACATCTGGATGTGCCTTCTCGATCTCATCGAACAGTATGACCGAGAAGGGCCTGCGTCTGACCTTTTCTGTCAGCGTACCACCCTCTTCGTAGCCAACATAGCCTGGAGGTGCTCCGATCAGTCTTGACACCGAGAACCTCTCCATGTACTCGCTCATGTCGAATCTCACCAACGCCTTTTCGTCGCCGAAGAGGTAAGCAGCGAGCACCTTCGTCAACTCCGTCTTACCCACACCCGTGGGTCCAAGGAACAAAAACACACCGATGGGACGCCTGGGATCTTTCAAGCCGCTGCGGGCACGCCTTATGGCCCTCGCTATGGCCTTTATGGCTTCGTCCTGACCCACAATACGCTGATGTAAAGCCTTTTCCAAGTTCAACAGCTTTTCGCTCTCGCTCTCTTCTATCTTCATCAAGGGTATACCCGTCCAACTCGACACGACCTCCGCGACTTGATCAACATCGACGGTTATTATCGAAGACTCGATGGTCTTTCTCCACTCCTGGTACTTTTCGTTCAACCGTGCCGAAAGCATTCTCTCCTCTTCTTTCAGTTCTGCGGCCTTCTCGTAGTCTTGGTTCAACACGGCGAGCTCCTTGTCGTTCTTAACCTGTTCCAAGTGCGACTTCAGCAGCTGTATCTCAGGTGGGAGAACGAAACTCTTCAAACGTGCCCTCGCGCCAGCTTCGTCCACCACGTCGATGGCTTTGTCCGGCAGGAAGTGGTCTGTGATGTAACGTTTCGACAGATAAACCGCTGCTTCGAGTGCGGAGTCGGTGTATTTGACCCTGTGGTGCGATTCGTACTTGTGCCTCAAACCTTTGAGGATTTCGAGCGTTTCCTCAGCACTCGGCTCTCTGATGTAGATCTTCTGGAAACGTCTCTCGAGCGCCGCATCCTTCTCAATGTATTTCCTGTACTCGTCGGGTGTTGTCGCACCTATGCACTTGATTTCGCCTCTCGCGAGCGCAGGCTTCAAGATGTTCGCGGCGTCCACAGCACCTTCGGCCGAACCGGCTCCAACTATCGTGTGTATCTCGTCTATGAAAAGTATTATGTTTGGATCGCGACTGACAACCTGCAACAACTTCTTCATCCTCTTCTCGAACTCGCCCCTGTACTTGGTACCAGCCACGAGAGCGGCAACGTCGAGAGAGAATATCGTCTTGTGCTTGAGGGGTTCTGGAACTTCCCCTGCAACGATTCGTTGTGCCAATCCTTCCACGATCGCAGTCTTACCGATGCCAGGCTCACCTATGAGCACGGGATTGTTCTTCTTCCTTCGCACGAGAACCTGCATCACGCGCTCTATTTCTTCTTCCCTGCCTATGACCGGATCGAGCTGGTTTTTCATCGCAAGGGCCGTGAGGTCTATGCCAAAACCTTCCAGGTGTCTGACGGAAGGGTTGTCGGACGTTCTCTCAACATCGTAGTCCGAATCACGCTGCTGGGAGTTTTCAACCACTATCCTCCTGAGCGTTCCAAGGTCCACGCCCATCTTCCTGAGCACGTGCACGGCTATGCCCTCGCCTTCTCTTATGATCCCCAAGAGGATGTGCTCGGGCTGTATCTTCTCGCTCCCCAGGTACTTCGCCTCTTCGTACGCGAGTTCGATGACACGCTTGGCCCTGGGCGTCATCTGGGGCGAACTCGAATAACCTCTCATGCCCATGCCGACCATCGATATGATCTCGTTCTTTGCGCGCGCGTAGGTGACACCCATTTCACCGAGTGACTCGCTCAGTGGAGAATCCTGCTTCAGTATCGCGAGCAGAATGTGTTCGGTTCCGACGTAGGAATGTCCCATTTCAATGGCTTCCTTCTGGGCCTCCACGATCAACCTTGCAGAGCCTTCTGAAAATTTATCGAACATTCGCATCACTCCTTTCTTTCTTCATAAAGACACAACCAGTGCCACCACATTATTTAGACAGTGTACTATGATACAAGGTACAAGAGAACCGTGAACCTCCTTTATCGTTCCGAGTAGCAACGACGTTACAAATATCTGAGGAAAAACGGAAAACGGGTGAAAGAACGAGAACAACAGAGACGTCACGATTATCGCTCCGTTCGTGCCGAAGCGCTTCTTGGCGACGGATTGCGCGTAACCACGGAAGGCAACCTCTTCTGCCAAAGGCGCAAGGATCACGAGCAAGACGATCATGGCTGGATCCAAACTCATCTTTTGAACCACGCTCGATTCTTGTGGGAAGACCAAACCCGTTACAGCGAGCAAACCGTAAAGCAAAAGTAAGTACAACAAGCTCCTCAATATGATTCCCTTTCTGTACACGAACAGCGGACCGAGATGCTCCAGCTTCATGAAGGTGAAGCTCACGGTCAAGAGTGAAGCATACCACAAAGTTGCGGTCCACAAAGAACCGTTCCAGCCAACTATCAGTGGTCCCGAGAACAGCACGAGCAAAAACAGCAGGAACAAAATTTGGCTCTTCATGCTTCACTTCTCCACTAAAATTCTACCATCAAAGCGAAACCAGCACCTGAATTCCAGGTGCTGGAACAGACAAGAAAAAACGCTTTAAGTTTATCGACTTTTCAGTTTTGAACCGCCTGCAGACTCTTGTTCACGAGGTTCATGAGGCGGGACTTCCTGCGCGCGGCCTGATTCTTGTGGATGGCGCCCTTGGATGCGGCCTTGTCTATGGCCGAGATCGCCTCGTTGACCAGTTGCATGACCTTGTCCCTTTGCTCTTTGGCCTTTACGGCTTCAACAACACGCTTGATGGCGTTCTTCATCCTTGTCTTGTAAGATCTATTCCTCTCTCTTCTTTCGTTGGACTGTCTGACGCGTTTCAGAGCCGACTTGTTAACTTTCTTCGCCACAGTTTTTCCCTCCCTTACAGGTTGAAGTATCTCTTGAGCTCATCAACGGCATCGAGCCTCTCCCACGTGAAGTCGGGATCGTTCCTGCCGAAGTGGCCATAAGCCGCAGTTTTTCTGTAGATAGGCCTGCGCAAATCCAGCTTCTCAATGATCGCCAAAGGACGGAAATCGAACACCTCAAGGATGATCTTCTTCAACTTTTCTTCTTCCACTTTTGCCGTTCCGAAGGTGTCTATCATGAGGGACACTGGCCTGGCTTTACCAATCGCATAAGCTACCTGTATCAAGAAACGATCTGCGAGGCCTGCGGCAACAACGTTCTTCGCAACGTAGCGGGCCATGTAGTGCGCGGATCTGTCGACCTTGGTTGGATCTTTCCCACTGAACGCTCCGCCTCCGTGTGGCACCCATCCACCGTAGGTGTCCACTATGATCTTTCGCCCCGTTAAACCCGTGTCCGCCGATGGACCTCCGAGCACGAACCTTCCGGTTGGGTTCACCAGGATCTTTATTTCATTGGACCAGTATTGCTGCGGTATCGTTGGTCTTATGACATGCTCGATCAGGGCTTCTCTGAGCTCGTTGATCGTCACATCGGGCTCGTGTTGCGCTGAGATGAGAACAGTGTCGACCCTCACGGGCTTCCAGTTCTCATCGTACTCGATCGTGACCTGGGTCTTGCCGTCGGGTCTGAGGAACGGTACAATCTTTTTCTTTCTGACCTCAGCGAGTCTCATGGCAAGCTTGTGGGCAAGTACTATCGGAAGAGGCATGTATTCTGGGGTTTCGTTCGTCGCATAACCGAACATCATGCCCTGATCGCCCGCACCGATCTTGTCGTATTCGTCCTCGAGGTGGTTCTTCTCCCGTGCCTCGAGCGCCTTGTTGACTCCTATAGCTATGTCGGGAGATTGATTGTGGATCGAAGTCAGAACTCCACACGTTTCACCGTCGAAGCCGTACTTTGCCCTCGTGTAACCGACATCTAAGATCGTGCGTCTCACGATGTCCTGTATGTCCACGTACGCCTCGGTCGTGACCTCTCCTGCCACGACGGCCAAACCCGTTGTGACGAGCGTCTCGACCGCAACCCTCGCGTTGGGGTCTTGCTGCAGGATCGCATCGAGGATCGCGTCCGATATCTGATCGGCCAGTTTGTCCGGGTGACCTTCCGTGACACTCTCGCTCGTGAACAACCTCTTCATTTCTCTGCCTCCTTTGTGTGTTGTTCGTATTCTTCCTTGCTCACGAATTCTCCACCTTCCAGGCTGAAGGTCCTGACTCTGTAGCTCGAACTGAAGGCTGCGGTGAGGTGCAACTTGTTGGGACACTTCGAACCAACGTAGATTTTATCAATCCTGTAGGGAGTGGATGGATTGTCGTAATCGTTTATGAAGTCGTAACCCATACGCAAATGACTGCGGAAGTATTCCCCGCACCTCGAGCATTTGAGATACACGACCAAGTAGTTGCCTTGTCTGTAGAATGGGTCAACCGAAAGGTTCTTCACTTTCTTTCGCCCGAAGAACCACATGTTCTCTACCTTCTTTCCAAAACGAATTTCAGTTCGTACTCGGTCCTCCAAACGTCTTCACAAATTATGGTAACGTTCGTCCTCGAAGGGAGCTGTCCGAGTTCTGGGAACTTGTTCAGCCTCACAACATTGCTGCTTTTGTCTGGGTACAACTTGTAGTACGCGGTGTATCTGTATCCGTCCGACACGGAATTTTCGGTGTACACGGCCCAAACGTTGTTGAACTCGTCGAAACGTATCTCGCCGAAGTCGATGTGGTACACCAGATCGTTGTTGAAATAAACTTTTAGGGATCTGAGACCAATGACGTTCCTGCCCACGCTCGTGGCCGCATCTATCGCGATCTTTGGCCAACTGCCGCGGAATCTGTACACCCCGTTCTCAACGTAGTTCAGCCTTTCGTTATCTATCATCAAGCCTCTGACAGTGAATTTGGCATCCGAAGGCTTTGGAACGTTCAGCATGTCTGAAGGATTGTAGCAAACTGTCTCGTCGATGCTTCTGATCTCAAAATGACAGTGAGGTTGGGCTGCCTCACCCGTCTGTCCAGAATAGCCTATCACTTCTTGAGCTTTAAACCAAATGTTCCTTTCTGGAAATTCCACCACGATCCTTCTCCTTCCAAATTCAGTGACAACGCTGTTGATGATGCTTTTGATCTTCCCCGAAAAATCACTCAAATGTGCGTATAGGGTTCGAAAACCATTCTCGTGCTGCAATACAACAACGTTTCCATAGATATCGTCTTCGTCGATCTCGACTCTCACGAGCCAACCGTCTGCAGCTGCAAGTATTGGAACTCCCGAGCGCATCTGCGTGGAAAAATCGGCTCCCATGTGGAAGTGTGGACCCCTGTTTCCCGTTCCGCGGAACTCTCCAAAGCTCGAAGTGATCAGAAGCTGTCCGCCAACGGGTGCGACGAACTTCGCCACAGCGATGATCGACACGAGTACCAGCACGATTGATATCAGCTTTCGCACGTCTTCATCCCTCCATCGAGTAGATTCGTAAGTTTTTTCAACACGCCCTCGCGAGCTCTTATTTTAACAACAGCACCCTCGTCGGTGAAAACACTTCCTTTAATCGTTATCTTTTCGCGGTACTTCTCTAACAGATGCAGCCGCTTCGCATCAACAAAGAATTCCCGCTCGGCTTCGCTCTTCTCCAGTACCCGACAGACTTCTTCGAGTAGCACATCGATCCCTTGTCGCTTCAGGGCACTTATGAATATCGCCGAGGGATAAGCGTCGGACAAACGCTCGAGGTTTTCCTTAGAAAGCAAATCCACCTTGTTGAAAACCAACAACCGTGGGATACTCTCGGCCTGAAGCTCGTTGAGAACATCCTCTGCAACATTGATCTTCTGAATGAGTTCTGGATCGGAAACATCGGCGAGCAAGATTATGAGGTCCGAGTAAGAGATCTCCTCCAAGGTGGACTTGAAAGCTTCTATGATCGAGTGCGGCACTTTTCTTATGAAACCAACGGTATCCTTGAAAAGAACAATTCGTCCATCTGGCAGTTTAACGCGCCTCACAACAGGTGAGAGAGTGCTGAACAATCTTCCACTCACCGTGATGGACGGATCTGAGGAAAGTGCGGCAAGCAAGCACGATTTCCCAGCGTTCGTGTAGCCCACGATCGATACCGTGGCAAGTTCGTTCTCCAGACGCAACTTTCGTTGCTGTTCTCTGTTCTTCCTCAGTTCCTGTAGTTCCTCTCTCAAGGTAGCGATCCTCTCGTGTATTCGTCTCCGCCTTTCTTCGAGCTTCTGTTCACCGGGCCCTCTCGTTCCCACGCCTCCTCCAAGCCTCGAAAGACTCTTGCCTTCTCCAACCAACCTCGGCAATTCGTACTGCAGTCGTGCCAGCTCAACTTGAAGTTTCCCTTCTCTCGTCGTCGCATGCTTTGCAAACACATCCAAGATGACTTGTGTCCTATCCCGGACGGGCACTTTGAAGATCTTCTCCAGGTTCTTCGCCTGAAGTGGTGTGATTTCGCTGTCGATCACAACGTAATCGATACCGAGATGGGCAATTTTCTCCGCTACGGCCTCAGCTTTTCCGCGCCCAAGATAAAAGCGCGAGTCAGGAAACTCGCGCTTTTGTTCGATCACTTCAACAACTTCTGCATCGATGTTCGCCAACAGATTCACCAATTCCTCACAGGACGTCTCATCGTTTTCTATTGTCAGCATCAAAACCCTTTTTAAACCGACTGTTTCATTCGTCCGAACCATCTGGTTGAGCCTGGTACGCTTCCTCCTTTTCCTTCTGTTCGGTCTTCACAAGCTTGACAAACGAAGTTGGCATTATTGTGCTTATCGCGTGCTTGTAGATGAGACTTTGCTGGTTCTCGTTCTCCAACAGGATCGTGTAGCTGTCGAAGGAACGAATGATCCCTTTGGTTTGAAAACCGTTCACTAAGTAAACTTTGACCTCGATTTTGCTGGTACGCAGAGTGTTGAGAAACCTGTCCTGAAGATTGAACTTCTCTGCCATCCTCCAGACCCCCCAACGACGTCACAAATTTTTCTGAGCATCGTTACTCACCATCTCGGTGAGTTTTTCAAGAACATCATCGTTCACGTTCAACCAGGTTGCGTCGCGATATCTTCTGAACCAAATGAACTGTCTTCTCGCGAACTGTCTCGTACTTCGCTTGATTTTCTCTACCGTTCTTTCAAAGCTTTCCTTCCCTTCGAGATACTCGATGATCTCTTGATAACCTATCGTCTTGAGGGCGTTCAGGTCCTTCGTGTATCCCATTTTCAAAAGAGATTTTACCTCTTCGACGAGACCGTCTTCTATCATCTTTTCTACTCTCACGTTGATTCTATCATAAAGTTCTTTTCGATTTCTCGCCAAAACTACTATCGTGAAGTCTCCAACAGGTTTGGCCTCTCTTTGGAGCTGCGATATTCTGAGACCCGTTTGAAACCAAACCTCCAGTGCTCTGATCGTGCGCTTCAGATCGTTCACATGGATCTTGGTCGCCGCCTCAGGATCGATCTCTTCGAGCATCTTCCTCAATCGACCCGGTTCTCTGGCTTCTTTCTCTAAGAGCTCTCGCCTTAACTGTTCGTTCCGAGGCGCACCCTCGAAGATGCCTCTCGTCAGTGCATCGATGTAGAGACCGGTTCCTCCAACCAACAGCGGTATCTTTCCCCTCGATTTTATATCTTCGATCGCCTTCAACGCGTCGCTTCTGAAGTTGTAGACACTGTAATATTCGTCCGGATAAACAATGTCGATCAGGTGATGCGGTACGATTCGTCTCTGCTCCTGCGTGGGCTTGGCCGTTCCTATATCCATGAACCTGTAAATCTGCCTGGAGTCAACCGACACTATCTCTGCGTTGATGCGAGATGCCAGTTCGATCGCGATCTCGGTTTTACCAACACCGGTTGGGCCGGTGAGCACGATCATCTCTTTTCGATCACTCCGTACAGCACTTGGCTCTTCTTGCTACCAGTTATTCGATCCACTTTGATCCTGTCGAACAACGAATCAAGCGCGTGCGCTTTCAGAACCACCTTTCTCCGTGCGACACGCAACATCTCTTCGACATCTTTACCTGTCACAGTATCATAGACGGCGAAAGGTCTCAACGGGTTCATTGAGGAAGATTCGTAAACGGGATTCTCGAACATTGGATCGCAGTAAACGATATCGAAAGAATCACTTGGGCAATTGACAAGGTACTCTCTGAAGTCGACGTTCAGGATTTCTATTCTTCTCATCGCGTCGTTCACCCAGTCTTCCTTGTCTCTGTAATTCTTCAAGCCCTCCCTCACGACGATGTATATGGGCGTAGAAGCTTCCAGGCCAACGACTTTGCCTTCCTCCAGAAAACCTGCCATGAGTACGGCTTCGGCACCGAGTCCAAAAGTCGTGTCCAAGATCCATTCGCTTCCTGCCAGTTGCAGACACTCAATGAGGTGGTCTTTCAATCCCTTCTTCACGTTTCTCATCCTCACCTTCGCGGTCGACGGGTGGAAGAATAACGATCCGCTTCGGTATTTCACGACGATTCTGTCCGATTCGACAACGTAGCAGTAATCGGTTCCAACGATCCTTAACAGATCGCGAAAGCTCCTTCTCGGTATGTACGGCAAGTTCAGTTCCTGCGCGAGCTCCTTCGCTCTCAACACTTGTTCCTTCGTTGGTTTATGCGAAGTTGTCACGAAGATCATCGTGTTCTGCTCTCCTTGATTCTGTTTATTTCCTCTGTCAATTCTTCGATCCGACGAGAAAGTTCTGCGTCTCTGATCTTGAGCTCTGCGTTTCTCCTCGATTCGACAACGAAGTGAAGGTAAGTTCCGAGCCAAAGCAATGCGATCACGAACATCAAAACGACTGTCACGCGCCGCAGGAAATTCTTCTTCCGCTTCTTGGCCGGCCTCACCAGAAACACCTCACTTCAAACCCGTCCTCGCGATACCCTGAACGAAGTACCGCTGTGTGAAAAGGAACAATACGATTATCGGCAAGATCGAGAAGGTGGCGGCGGCCATGAGCATGTTGTACACGGTCCCAACGTCCGTGCTGAAGGTTTGAAGGCCCACAGGAAGTGTTCTGAATTTGTCCTTGTTGGTCACGATGAGTACCCACAAGAACGCGTTCCAACTCCCGACGAACTTCAAGAGTGCCGATGTCACGATCGCCGGTTTTGAAAGCGGAACGACCACGGTCCATAGGAACCTCCAATGGGAGCACCCATCTATCTTGGCAGCGTCCTGTAGTTCTCTGGGGAGCGTCAAAAAATGCTGTCTGAGCAAAAAGATCGCAAAGACACTCACGATCCAAGGTATTATGAGCGCGTAGTACGTATCGATCCAGCCGAACCTCGAAATCGTTATGAAGTTCGGTACGAGCAGAACTTCTCCAGGTATCATCATCGTGCTCAGGAACAGACCGAAGATCAAGTTCTTTCCCGGAAAGCTCATCAAGGCAAAGGCGTACGCAGCCATGGCACAGAGAACGATCTCAGCGATCGTCGTCACGGTCGAGACAAAAACCGTGTTGACGTAGTAGACACCGAAAGGCGCACTGTTCCATGCGGCGACGTAATTGTGAAAGACGTTGCCAAGGATTTCCTTGAAGGTGTAATCCACCCGCACACTGTAACGTTCATCCTCGAGATAGACTGGATGAACATCCTCGAGCACGAGTTCGATCGTTTGGTTACGCTTCAACCTCACCTCCTTGACGAAGTCTGGAGCTTGGACGATCCTCATCAGACTTTGAACCCTCGATTGAAGCGATCTGAGTTTGCCTATCGTGTCTATTTCACTGCACACCGCTTTCAACGCTCTGAAGAACTCGTCGTCCTCGACACCTTGAGCCAACTGTTCCATCTTGCTCAAGATCACACCTGCAGCCGCACTGCCTTCCGATCGCAACCATTGCTTCAAACCTGCGAAACTCTCAAAAGATTGAAGGTTCAAAGATTTCGAGTTCAAAAGGTTCAGTAGTTGAGAACCCAACTGCTTCATTTGCTGGACGTAGATTCTGACGTTTTCAAATCCGAATGCGGCAAACTCGAGTTGCAATTTTTCATCGATCCTCTTTTCCACCCTCTCGGCGAGTCCTTCCAAAGATCTGTTCAATTCTTGCTCAACGATCTCCCTCAGTTCGTTGGGCACATCAGTTTGGTTCAAGGCCAACAAGAATTCGTTCTTCTTCTCTCGTTCGTTCATGAAAGTGAATTTCACAACGGCTGATCCGACCCGTTCGCTCTGAACCGCTTGAAAGAAATCGTGCACGAACAGATAAGTCTCGAGTCGATCCAGCGCCGTTCGAACCGTTTCCAACACTCTCTGCTCGTAGAGTCGGATCACGGGATTGCCGCGGAGAGGTTCACTCAACTTGCCCGCGTCGAGCTTCTCTATCCAAACGTTCAGTTCACGACGGATACTCTCCATTTCCGTTAACTCCAGAATAGCTGTTTTTCCCTTTTTGAAGATCGTCACGGATCCAACGACGTCTGCGCAAGCCTTCTTCACCGACTCCATGAACTTCGAGAATTCATCCCTGTGTTCTTCAGCTATTCTCGACGCGTATCGCGAGAGGATATCGATCTGCTCTATGGAAGAATTGGCTGCTTTTTCCACCAACTCAAGGTAGTTTCTTCGATCGAGGTACGCATCCTTTCCGTGCAGGTATAGAGCGAAGAATCTGCTGAAGAAAGTTTCCGCATCGGGGCTCTCGTTGAGCGCTTGTAACACTTCTTTCTGTTTCGTGCTCTTTCTCAAGGTGTTGGAGAAATCTTCGAACGAATCTTTGTCCAGTTTGCCGCGGACCAATCTTGCATCCTCGGGGAAAGAGATCGTAATCGTGCCTCTGTACACGGGATCGTCGTCTATCTGAATCCGTAACACGTTCTGCTCAGTCTCACTTTGGACGAGTACGAGCGCCTCTCTCAACGTCAAACCTTTCCAGTCCAGACCACCGATCGAACCTCGTGACACGTTGGTCTTCAGCTGCCAAGTCTTGGAAAAGTTCTTGCTCGTCCAGATCGGAGGCCAGCGCTCCACTTCACTGCGTGTCTTGAAAGACGTGGAGATCATCCATGCGAAGGGCATGAGCATCACCACGGCACCTATCGAGAGCAAGGTGTAGATCAGAAAACTGCCAAACGCGCGTTTCATCTTGCCCACCTCATGACACGTACTCCACAACGTTTCTACCTACCTTGAACTGGATCAACGTGAAGATGAGTATGATAGCGAACAGAACGTATGCAGCCGCGCACGCTATTCCCATTCTCTGCTGTACGTAGAATCTGTCGAAGACGTAATAGACCATCGTCAGACCGCTGTTGTTGTACGGACCGGGTAAGCCGCTGTACAACACGTACACCTCGGTGAAAACCTTGAACGCGTTTATCAAAGAGACGATCAACAAGAAGAACGTGGTGGGACTGAGCAGAGGCCAAGTTATGTAGAGGAACTTCTGTCCGGCGTTGGCTCCGTCGACCTCCGCGGCTTCGTAGTAAGAGCGATCGATGCTCTGAAGCCCTGCGAGAAAGATCACCGCGTTGTAGCCAACGATTCTCCATATCGACACGATGGCGATGGTAGGAATCGTCCATCGTTCGTCTTTCAACCATGCAATCTTCTGAACGTTGAAGAAGGAGAGGAAATAATTCAGCAGACCATACGCGTCGTCAAAGATCCATCTCCACACGAGCGATATGGCCACGATGGAGGTCACAAACGGTATGAAGTAAGCGGTTCTGAAGAATGTTCTGAGTTTGATGTTCGAGTTCAGCATCAACGCGATGCCGAGGGCCAAGCCAATCGTGATGGGAACGCTTAGCACAACATAGTAGAACGTGTTGAACATCGCTTTCACGAAGAGATTCTTGTCCCTACCTTCCAGCAGGAAATCAACAACGGTGTAGAAGCGTTTGTCAAAGGTGAGCATGAACGCCGTCAAACCCACGACGGCTGCGATCAAACCTGCAACGTGTTTGGAAAGATGCTGTTTGGTCCTCAAAATCGCAACGATGAAAAACAACAGGCAAAGACCAAGGACGAAGGTTCGAGAGAGTGGCTCGCTGAGAGTGTAAAGAAGAATCGATGCGATCAGAAGAAACCAAGCTGTTCTATTCTTTCTCACAGTACCATACACCGCAACGACGATACACATCGAAACGAAGATCAAAAAGCACGTCCAGAGAAAAGCCTCCGCGAAGCTGTGGTTCATCGGTGGAAAGAACCTGAAGATCTCTCTGTAGTTCTCGAATCCTGCAAAAACAGGATTTCTCATGTTCTTAAAATCCCATCTGAAGAAACTGAGAACGAACGAGAAGGCAACGGGCCAGAACACGAACGTGCCCAGGATCAAGAACGATGGCACGAGGAACAGATACGCCAACAACGCCTCGCGGACCTTCCTTTTCACAGTGCTCACCTCACAAGATGTAGGAGCTCAAGTCTTCGTCCGCTGCTATGGCTCCAATCTTCTCCTTCACGTACTTCGCATCGACGACGATTCTCTTTTCAGAAACATCGGGAGCCTCGAAAGCGATGTCTTCGAGCACTTTCTCCACGACCGTGTACAGCCTTCGCGCTCCAATGTTTTCGAGCCTCTGGTTGAGTTCGTATGCGATTCTTGCGATCTCCTCCACACCGTCTTCTGTGAAGACCAGCTCGACGCCTTCAACCGCCAGCAAAGCTTGATACTGCTTAATGATCGCGTTCTCTGGCTCGGTGAGTATCTTCACGAAGTCTTTCTGGCTCAGCGGCGAAAGCTCGACTCGAATCGGGAATCGACCCTGAAGCTCCGGCATCAAATCCGACGGCCTGCTCACGTGGAACGCACCGGAACCAATGAAGAGTATGTAGTCCGTCTTGACGGGCCCGTATTTCGTCATGATCGTCGTACCCTCGACGATGGGCAGAAGGTCCCTCTGAACACCCTGTCTGGAAACGTCTGGACCTGCACCGGAGGATTTGATCGCTATCTTGTCGAGTTCATCTATGAAGATGATGCCCCTGTTCTGAGCCCTGTCGAGCGCTTCCTGAACGGCTTTGTCCACATCTATGAGTTTCTCGGCCTCGATTGGCAAAAGAACTTTACGCGCCTCGGCGACGGTGAGTCGCTTTTTCTGCTTCGTCTTTGGTAGCAAATTGCCGAGCACGTTACTCAGGTCGATGCCCAGATCTTCCAGTTCCGCCGAGCCAACGACTCCCATGAAAGGAGACGCTTCCTTCTCAACTTCGATCTCGATCATTTCGTTCTCGAGTTCTCCGCTCCTGAGCTTCTGCCTCATTTCCTCACGTCTTTGTTTGATCATCTTTCTCTCTTCGACGCTCTGCTGTGGTTGCTGTTGCATGCCGAAGAGTCCCATGAACCCAAGGGGTTGAGGCTTTCTGCTCTCTGGCACCAGAGCATCCAAGATTCTCTCCTCCACCATCGCTTCAGCCTTTTCTCTGACTTGTTCCATCATCTCCTTCTTGACCATGTTCACACTTATCTCGACCAAATCTCTTATCATCGACTCGACGTTCTTTCCCACATATCCTATCTCCGTGAACCTGGTTGCCTCCACCTTGAGGAATGGGGAACCGGAGAGCTGTGCGAGCCTCCTCGCGATCTCCGTCTTTCCAACACCCGTGGGTCCTATCATGAGGATGTTCTTCGGTAACACCTCTCTCTGCCACTTTTCCGGTAACTTCTGCCGTCTTATGCGGTTCCTTATGGCTATGGCAACGGCACGCTTCGCTTGATGTTGCCCCACTATGTACTTGTCGAGTTCTGCCACTATCTGTTTTGGCGTCAGCTCGTCGAAATTCATCATTTCATCTCACTCCTCTACAGTTCCTCGATCGTGATATTGCTGTTGGTGTATATGCATATCTCACTAGCGATCTGGAGAGATTTCTCCGCTATCGCTCTCGCATCCAAATCGGTGTTTCTCATTAACGCCCTCGCGGCGGCAAGCGCATAAGGTGCCCCAGAACCGATGGCTGCCACGTTGTCGTCGGGTTGAACGACCTCTCCCGTACCAGATATTATGAGCACGTTGCTTTTGTCGGCCACGAGCAAGAGGGCTTCTAACCTTCTCAAGATTCTATCCGTCCTCCAATCCTTTGCCAACTCCACAGCGGCCTTCAACAGGTTGTTTCCCCACTCGCTGAGTTTAGCCTCGAATCGGTCGAACAGGGCCATGGCGTCAGCAACTGAACCCGCAAAACCTGCCAGAACCTGACCATTGGCGATCTTTCTGATCTTCTTGGCACCGTGTTTGAGCACCGTGTTGCCGTAGGTCACCTGACCGTCTCCCGCCATGACGGTTTTACCGTTCCTCGAAACGACGAGTATCGTTGTCGATCTGTAGTTCATCGGCTCACCTCCTCGAGAACGCTGTAGAACGCCACGAATCTGGAATACCTTTCCCAAAGTTTCAACTCCATAGGCACATTGTTCACCACATTCGTCATGTCTTGAACCGCCTGGTTGAGCTTGTTCTGATCTTTGATCACGTTTGATAGCAATCTCTGTACTTCGTTGAGCATCGCGTTCATCAGGCTCGATACCAGGCTGTAAACTTTGAAGACATCTCCCTTTTGAATAGCTGAAAGCTCGTTGCTAATAGCAATCTTCCAATCTGCCGATTTGAACTGTGACTCGATCTGGCTGGAGAGTCCCTCGATGATCGATTGCACACTCTTTATCTTCACGCTCGCTACGTCCTCCTTCGATAGTATCCGTTCGATCGCCTTCGACACGTTCTGAAGGTACTCATCTATGGTTTTCTTGAGATCCAAATTTTGTAGTTCTTTCGCTATGCGTTCGAAACTCTGTTTGTAATCGTCTCGCATGGTTTGTAAAAGCTGATTTCCACGAACAGGATCCTGCGCTCTCAAAAACTGGATTGCGACGAGGAAGATGGGTGCGGCACCGTCTGGGACACCCCAGACACCCTTAGCAGCCACGGTTTCGCACGCCCAAACCTCCTTACGAGCCAGATACTGCAGAAATTCTATAGCTTTATCGCTCGTCAAAGGTTCGAAGCTCGCCAACTGCAGTGCCAAGACCCTGTAAATGTCTTCACCCTGAATCGCCCTCAACGTATCAAGGTTCTTCCATTCGGGATACCTGTTCCAAGAGTCTGGCAGACGATACACCGTTCCCTTCGCCCAGTATATGAACTCGTCTCGATACTTCTCGTAGAGTCCATCGAGCTTTCTTAGCATCGCTTTATTAGTTTCATTCTCTTGGAGATAGTCCAACTGGCGTCTCAGCTGTTTGATCGCCCCTGCGAGTGTTGCGTACCTTGCGGTGAGGGCCTTGTAGGTGTTTCTCTCGTTGAAGCTCAGCAAAGATGTTTTGAACAGCGCACAGGAATCGATCATTGCCTGAAGATACGCTATGGTGTTCTCATCGATCGAATTGGGATTGGAATTCTTCAGATCCATCAAAAAAAGTAGATCTGAGGTCTTGAATTGAGGTGCGATGACGCTTTGATAATCATCGTAGTTCTGAGTCAGAACCGACGTTTTTCCATCTTTCAGAGCATTCGTAAGTCCACTGATTCTTTCTCCCCTCAGTGCCAGAGAAGCAAGATAGAAGTGTGATTTTCCGTACGTGTGGTTCATCCTGACGGACTTCAAGAGGTTTTCCTTGGCCAGCTTCGAATGCTGCTGTTGCAGTCGCTGTATCTCCTTCAGGCCGTTTCTCACCTTTTCAAGATCGTTGGCAAGGCCGGTTCTTATTGAAACGATCTGACTTATTCTCCTCTTTTCCACCTCTACAGGATCGAGATTCTCGACTTTGAAGTTCTCAGGTCTCAAGTTGACGAACGGGCCAGAGAGGTTCTCGAGCTCCTCCAACTTCGTCAAGAGCGTTTTTTCAAGCTGCTCCAATCTGTTTTTCTCACTATCCAGACTGGCGAGGAAGCTGTACGAGTTGTTCCCACTCTTGAAGTAGACTTCAGAAACGAAGTAGTTCCACTTCAGATAGGTCGTCGACAAAACTGTGAACAAAGCTGCAACCAAGGCCACGGCGAGCTTGAAACCACGTAGGTTGATCCTCCATGACAAAAATCCGTTCTCAACAGGATTGAAATGGATACCCGTCGCGACTGCGGCGCAGAAGATCGCGAGCAGTGCGTTGGGCAAAAGATGGCCTGGGAAACTGAAAAAGCTTTGAACCATGAACCCTACAAAGCCCACACTCATGGCCAAGAACAAAAGAAAGTCCTCAAGGCTCTTCAATTTCTTGAAGCGGTTCAGGGCGTACACACCGAGCAATACGGCTAAAACCAAAAGCGTGACAAAACCGAGTATGCCCATTTCACCCAACACCTGGAAATAATCGTTGTGCGTACGCTTGAAGTTGTTCCATACGTAAAGGAATCGAGGATGCTTCTCCATCACCTTTGCCAGCTCTTCGATCGCAAAGATCTGATAAGTGCCTATACCTGTGCCTATCCACTTACTGTTTTTCCACTGCTCGACGGAAGAAAGCCATGCTAAGAGCCTTTCTTCCGCGTTCGATACGAAAACCTGAGGTGCGAACCTCCCGAAGAGTGAAACTTCCCCTTGTCTCGTCAGCGGATTGTCCGTGTTGTAAACGATCAGCACAACGATCGACAGGACCACGAGCAGAGCGAAGATAATCCTGTTGAAACGTTTCAGCTGTTCACCAAAAGGTGGATCTTCTCTTTCTTTGTTCTTACGATAGATGAGATGAAAGAAAGCGAACAGAGAGACCATGATCGCGAGCGCTATGTATTCTGACCTGGTTTGGCCTATGGCGATCACGATCAACGCCAGAAGGAAGTAAACCAGAGAAAAGATCTTGACCATCACGTACTCTTTCTTCTTGGCGTTCTTCCAACCGTAGTTGTTTGAAATGATGAAATAGATACTCACGGGCAACAACATTCCGAGATAGTTCGTCACGAAGATGACGTTCCCAACGCTTGATCTTATCGTGGTTCTGTCGAAAGGTGTTCCGACGCTTCCGAAGAAGATACTCGTTCCAGTGTAAAAGTTGAGCAGACCATCTATTGCCACGACCATTCCCGTCGCCAAGAACGTGAGCAAGAGTCTCGTTATGACATCCCTCGAACTGACTCTGTTCGAGAAGTAAAGCGCCATGAAGGCCGTGAGAAGAGTGTAAAGCGCTATGTCGATGGAGTATCTGAAGTAGTAGCGGTTGTTCTGAAAGACGTACACCGTGGAGAGCAAGGCACATGCAGCGAAGATGAACCAAAGCAGGTTCGCAAAGGATAGATGCACGCTCAATTCGAACTTGTTTCTCTTGGACCATTCGAACAACAGTGATACCATGATCAACAATGCAAAGAGACTGATAAAAGCGTATTTTGGCACGCTGAACTCGTAGGTGATTCTCCTGTTCGCCAAAAGTGCGATCACGACTATGCCAACGTGCAACATTGCTTCTTCCCACTTTTTCATGTGTTTCCTCCTCTCATCTGAAGAGTGTTGCGACGTAGTCTATGATGGGAGCGAAAATCAAAGCAGGTAGCAAGTTACCCACCTTGATGTCCTTAAGCTCCAGCAACCTCAAGCCGATGGCGAGGACGATGAGTCCACCAGCGCCGGTGAAGTTCGCAAGATAAGTTTGCTGTGTCAAAAACGACAGCTGTGATGCCAGCAAGACCACACCACCCTGGACCAACAAAACGACAACGCTCGTGAGAAGCACGCCAACACCGTAGAGCGAGGCCAGCACTATCGATGATATGAAATCCAGCACCGATTTCACATAGATCAATGTGCCGTCGTTCAACAGACCAGCCCTTATCGAACCAACGATAGTCATGGGACCAACGAGGAACAGTGTCGTCGCAGCCACGAAACCCTTGGCGAACCTGGTCGAGTCGTTCGAGAACTTACCAACCCTCGAGAGTTTCTCTTCCATGTCGAGGATTTCGCCGACGATTGCACCGAAGGCGAGTGCGAGCAGAACAATTATGAAGTTCGAGGTATCGAGCGTCATCTTGATTCCGACGCCAACCGTGGTCAGACCCACAGCTTGGAAGAGGACCTTCTTGAACCTTTCGGAGATCGCTTTACCCAGAGCCATGCCGAGCGAAGAACCTGCGAGCACACACGCCGAGTTGATCAAGACTGACGGATGTATTTTGAGGCACCTCCTCTCGAGGTTTATTATACCTTTGGAGGTGGAGCAATGGTCATCCTGTTCGACATTGGAAACACCCAAATCGTGTTGGGGGTTACCAAAGATGGTGCGAGGTTCCACAAGTGGAGGTTCTCCACGCAACGATCGGGAACGGAGGACGAAATATTCGCCGTCGCATCGGTTCTGTTCGAGAGACAGCTTGGGAAGATCCCAGACGTCGAAGGTGCCGTGATCGCTTCGGTCGTACCGTCTCTGAATTACGTTTTTCAGAGACTGGTTGAGAAGTACTTCGGCATCGAGTGTACGTGGGTGGAAGCAGTGAACTCATCGATGGTGAAATGGAACGTGAAGAATCCTTCCGAGATAGGCGCGGATAGGGTGGCGAACGTCTTTGCCGTTGCGTTCGATCATCCCAACGCGTTGGTGATAGACGCTGGAACTGCGATCACGATAGATGTGGTGAAAGATGGAAACTACGAAGGCGGAGTGATAATGCCGGGTTTGATGACTGCGGTTTACAGCCTGTTCGAAAAGACTGCGAAACTCCCCCAAGTTGATCTCCACGTACCAACGAACTGTGTAGGTAAAGACACGTCCGAGAACATCAGGATAGGTATAGTGAAAGGCACTGCATGTGCGCTGAACGGTCTGATCAAGGAGATGAAGACTATCTACGATACACCTCCAACGGTGTTCCTCACGGGTGGTCAGAGCAAGGTTTTGGAGAAGCTGGTGGAGCACGATTACCTCGATCCCGATTTGACGTTGAGGGGGATGTTCAAATTCTGGCAAACAAAAAGAAGATCGTCCTGATAAATCCTTGGATATGTGACTTCGCGGCGTACGATTTTTGGCTCAAACCTGTCGGATTGTTGTACGTTGGATCGGTGTTATTGCACTACGGATTCGATGTGGCTCTGATAGATCTCTTGAACAGGCACGATCCGAAGATCGCTTTCTTTGTTAAGCCCAAACCTGACAAACAGTACGGGACGGGAAAGTTCCACACCGTGGAAATCGCCAAACCAGAGCAACTGTCGTTCGTTCCAAGGAAGTACAAGCGCTACGGGGCATCTGAGGAGTTCTTCATTCACGAGTTGAAAAGAATCGAAAAGCCAGATGCTTTCTTCGTCACATCCTCCATGACCTATTGGTGGCCAGGTGTTCGTCAGACGATAGAGCTCATCAAGAAGATCTTTCCCGAGGTGCCCGTGGTCCTTGGTGGGATATACGCGCGCATCTATCCGGATCACGCAAGGCTCCACAGCGGAGCGGACATCGTCTACAGCGCCGATCTGTCGCAGCTGAACGGATTGCTCCATGAACTCTTTCAAGAGACTTTCGATGATGATCTCAATGACTGGTTTGAAAGGTTCGATCCAGCCTACGAGCTGTACGACAGGCTGGGTTATCTGGTGTTCTTCACCTCGCTCGGTTGTGTGTACAACTGCAGTTACTGTTTGACGCCCAAGCTCTATGGTAAATGGGTACACAGGAGCCACGAAAGAATGCTGCAAATGATTCAAAGGTACGTTCAAAGCTTCAACGTGAAAGACGTTGTGTTCTTCGACGATGCTGCCCTGATAGACAAGGAAAACCACTTCAAGCCTTTCTTGAGAAAGCTCGTTGAGGCAAACCTCGGCGTCAGGTATCATCTTCCCAACGGCATACATGCAAGACTCATCGACGAAGAGCTCGCCAGACTGCTGAAGGAAGCAAACTTCGTCACGATCAAACTCGGTTACGAAACCTCTGGTCCCCTACAAAACAAAACTGGTGGCAAGGTCCAAGACGAAGACATCCTCAGGGCAGCCCAAACGCTCAGATCAGTAGGTTTCACCTCCAAGGAAGTCCAAGCCTACGTCATGGTGAACATGCCAGGGCAAACCGAACAGGACGTGGTGAACGCCATCGAAACCTGTAGAAAGGCGGGCATATCGATCTCTCTGAACGAGTACACACCGATTCCAAACACGAGAGACTGGTTTGAGTTGACGAACTCTGGCATTCTGCCAGAAAATGTCGATCCGTTGTTGCTCAACAACACCGTTTTACCTTACTGGTGGAAAGCTGGCATGGACGTTGCTACGGTGCAGAAACTTAAAGACCTGGCGCACGGAAGAGTCTCTATTCCTCGCTCGTGACCTTGGTTGCGATCATGCCAACCCCGCTCGGATAACCTCTCTTCTGGGCCAACAGATCTGCGAGTTTCTGGAAGATGACGATGACAGGTATCGCCGCCAATTCCTCAGCGAGGCCAGATTTCAACTGGATTCTTCTCTTCGAATCCACTCCAACGTTGGTGATCGCCCAGACCGTATCGAGGTCAGAAAGATCTTGCAACATCTTGCCAACGACGCGTTCAGTCTTTCCCTCGAGATGAACCAGCGTTGCGATCGCACCACCGATCAACAGTTCCATCGCACCGTGACGGAAGCCCCCACCACTGTACCAAGAACTGTTGAACCTCGCAACCTCCGCGAGTGTGAGCTGTGCCATGCGCAAAATCGGCACCGAAAAACCTCGCCCGACCAAGACCAACTGCCCGTTCGTGGCCACGCTCTCCATATATTCGTGGAGCTCGAGCCCGAGTGCGTGCTCCAAGTGTTCGTCCAAACCCTCCAAATTCAATGAAGATCCCAGCCATCGTGACGCGATGAGGAGCAAGGTCAAAATGCTGTTCACGAATGTCTTGGTCGAGCCCATCGCTCGCTCTTGACCTGCGTGTATCGGAAAGACCCTGTCTTGACTCAAGACCCTGGCCACCGAGCTGTTGAGGTTGTTCGTGACGAGAATGGATTTGTTCCTGATCTTGGGATATTTCTCGAGGAGTCTCTTCAACTCCACCGTTTCACCCGATTGTGAAACCAGAACGATCGTATCGTAAAAATCGAAGTTCTTCTCGCCCCAGTACCACAGCACTTCCGAAAGTTCTTCACACCTGCAGTTGAAACCCGCGCTATTGGCGTACACCGTGGCGTACAGGCCTGCGTAGTATGAAGCTCCCATTCCCAAAATCAAGAGATTCTTCGGTTTGAAGAGACCCGCTCTTCTCTCAGCCTCCATGGCGTGAACGATCAGCTCACGAACTGCCTTCGGTTGTTCCGAACAATCCTGTGCAAAGATTGACATCTACATCGAACCTCCCTTGTTTCTATGTCCTACCAATTTATAACACATCACTTCAAAATCAGTTCAGCAAAAAGGCATATACATTGTGTAAAATATATGCGGTTCGAAGGGGTGATGAATGTGCCGAGATTGAGAGTGTACGAACTTGCGAAAAAGCTGAACATGTCCACGAAGGACCTTTTGCAAGAGCTCGAGGAGCTTGGACTCGATGTCAAGAACCATATGAGTTACATAGACGAAGAGACCGTCAAACTCTTGCTCGAACTCTTTGAAGAAGAGGAAGATGTAGAAAAATCCAAACTCGCTGCAAAACCGAAGAAAGACGAAGAGGTCAAAGAGGAAGAGGTCAGGGAAGAGATCCTCGTCACACCGGAGGAACTCCAAGTCAACGCACTCGCCTTGAAGATCGGGGTACCACTGAACAAACTCATTCAAGACATGTTCATGAAGGGCGTTGTGCTCAAGCCAAATCAAAAGCTGGACGAGAGAACAGCCCGAGAGATCGCGAAGATGTACGGCCATAAACTGAGGTTGCAACAGGAAACCAAGATCGAGCACGCTGAAGAACAGATGAGCAAACTGCAACAGATCGAAAAGTATTTCGAGGAGCTCTACACGAAGCACGCGCACGAGCTTGTGCCGAGGCCTCCGGTCGTAACCGTGATGGGGCATGTGGACCATGGCAAGACAACACTGCTTGACAAGATACGAAGGACTCGGGTGGCCGAACAAGAAGCCGGTGGCATAACTCAGTCGATAGGCGCGTACCAGATCAGCTACAACGGCAAGAAGATCACCTTCATAGACACACCCGGTCATGAACTGTTCACGGAGATGAGGGCCAGGGGCGCTCAAGCAACGGACATCGTCGTACTGGTCGTGGCCGCGGACGATGGAGTGATGCCTCAGACTGTCGAGGCGTACAACCACGCGAAAGCAGCGAACGTACCCGTCGTGGTCGCGATAAACAAGATAGACAAACCGAATGCGAACGTCGAAGCAACGAAACAACAGCTGGTGTCCAAGTTGAACCTTGTCCCCGAGGACTGGGGTGGTGATACGATTGTCGTACCCATATCCGCAAGGACGGGACAGGGTATAGACGAGCTCCTCGAGATGATACTTTTGGTTGCGGAGATGAAAGAGATAAAATGTTATCCCAAAGGTCCTGCAAGGTGTGTCGTCATAGAATCGAAGGTCGAACGTGGACTTGGACCAGTCGCGAACGTGATCGTGAAGGATGGGATCCTGAAGGTTGGAGATCACGTCGTCGCAGGACCCATCTACGCTAAGGTCCGAACGTTGGTCGACGACAAGGGCAAACACATAAGACAAGCCGAACCGTCTCAGCCTGTGATGATCGTTGGTTTTGAGGAGTTGCCGGATCTTCGCTACACCATCTACGCTGTTGAAGATCTTGAGACAGCTCGTCAGGTGAGCGAGGAGATAAGAGCTCGAATCGAAAAAGAAAGACGTTCAAAACGCAGGATGACACTCGAGGAGCTCTTGAAGATGATGGAAGAAAAGGAGAAAAAGGAACTGAACCTCGTTCTGAAGGCTGACACGTTGGGCTCGCTCAGTGCGGTTCAGAGCGCGGTCGATTCTTTGAAGTCAGAAGAGATAAAGGTGAACGTCGTGCACGCCGGAGTTGGACCCGTGACCGAGAGTGACATCATGCTCGCTTCCACCTGCGATGGTGTTGTGATCGGCTTCAGAGTGAAGATCGAACCACAGGCGAGGAAACTTGCTGAGACAGAAGCCATCCAGGTGAAGACTTACGAGATCATATACGATCTGATCGAGAGCTTGAAGCTCGCCATGGAAGGCATGCTCAAACCTCAGATAGTGGAAGAGCTCATAGGACGCGGTGAGATCAAGAAGGTCTTCGACATAAAGAAAGTGGGTAAAGTTGCAGGTGTGCAGTTACTCGAGGGCAAGGCTACCCGCGACAGTAAAGTCAAAGTGTACAGGAATGGGGTACTGCTGTTCACCGACGAGATAGAGACTCTCAAACACTTCAAAGAAGACGTCAGCCAAGTAGAAGCACCCCAGGAGTGCGGTATAAAGTTCAAAAGCAGAAAGGATTTCCAAGAAGGCGATGAGCTGGAATTCTACCAGCTCAAGGAGATCAAGAGGGTTCTTTGATTTCGGTCACTGTGTTTTCATGCACCTTTCGCAAACTCCGTAGACGATGAGTTCTGTTTTCCTCGCCTGATGTGGGATCTGGAATGATGCTTTGTAGGCGATGTCGTAAACCGTACCACAAATTTCGCAGACGAAGTGCCCATGGTCAGAGGTGTCGATATCGTAAATGGCGGCATTCTCAGTGATGGGAATCTTTCGGACTTGACCCATCTGCTCGAGCACACGCATGGTGTTGTATATCGTCGTGAAGGAAACACTCCCGACCTTGCGCAGCACGTGTTCGTATATCTGTTGCGCGGTGGGGTGAACCCTGTGAGCTTGTAGAAACCTTATGATTTCGACTCTCTGTGGCGTGACCTTCAAACCGTTGGATCTGAGCATGTCCGCAATCTGGCTCGTTGTCATCCGTCAACCTCCTACAAAATTATAACACTTTCACCGAGCCTCCGTATGTATAATCGAATCGGAGGTGCTGCGCGATAAGATTGGCCCAAGCCGTTGAGAGTATCAGGAAAGAGGCGGCACCGCTCGTTGAAGAGCATTTCAGGCAGTTCAAAGAGCTCGGCGAAAGCGGAACGGACGAAGAGCTTTACAGTGAGTTGTGCTTCTGCATACTCACAGCGAACTGGAGTGCCAAGGGAGGCATGAAGGCACAACAACTGATTGGCGTCGAGGGTTTCGTGAACACTAGTGAGGAGGATTTGGCCGAGATCTTGACGCAGTTACACCATCGTTATCCCAAAGCCCGTGCTTCGTACATCGTCAAAAATAGATGGCTCGTGCATCGCTTGAAACCCTTGCTCTCGTTGCCGCCAACCGAGGCTCGTGAATGGTTGGTGAAGAACGCGCTCGGCATAGGCTACAAGGAGGCAAGTCATTTCTTGAGAAACGTTGGTGTTGAGGATCTTGCGATACTTGACAGACATGTGCTCTCTCTGATGAGGGACTACGGGTTGATCGATTCAGTACCAAAATCACTCACGAAGCAGAGGTATCTGAGCTTGGAAGCCTTGTTGGAAGAAGAAGCTCGATGTTTTGGAGAAACACCGGGAAAGTTCGATCTGTACCTTTGGTACTTCGTCAAGAAGACCGTTGAAAAATAGGAGGCAAGACGAATGGTGAGAGTCAGGTTCGCACCGAGTCCTACAGGCTTTCTTCACGTTGGAGGGGCAAGAACGGCCCTGTTCAACTACTTGTTCGCAAGGCACTTCAACGGTATCTTTGTCTTGAGGATCGAAGACACTGACATAGCACGCTCGGAGCGCATCTTCGAAAAGAACTTGATGGACTCGCTCCGATGGCTGAAAATCCAGTGGGATGAAGGGCCGGATGTTGGTGGACCGTACGGTCCTTACAGACAGAGCGAAAGGCTCCACATATACAGAGAGTACGCTGAAAAACTGGTGAGAGAGAACAAGGCGTACAGGGTCTATGCATATCCTGAAGAGATAGAACAGCTAAGGGAAGAATTGCTCAGCAAGAACCTACCACCACACTACACTCGCGAGATGTTCGACCGTTTCGCCACAAAAGAGAGGATCAGAGAGTACGAAGAAAAGGGTATACAACCGGCCATCTACTTCTCGATGCCGAGAAAGACGATCGTTCACAACGATTTGATAAAGGGTCAAGTCGTGTTCACCGAAGGTTCCGTCGGGGATTTTGCACTGTTGAGGAGCAACGGCATGCCAACGTACAACTTCGCCTGTGTTGTCGACGACATGCTCATGAAGATCACGCACGTGATAAGGGGAGACGATCACTTACCGAACACGGTCAAACAGCTCGCGATCTACGAGGCCTTCGGTGTCGAGCCTCCACAGATAGGTCACGTGTCGATGATCCTCGGCCCAGATGGTAAAAAGCTCAGCAAACGTCATGGTGCCACGTCCGTTGAGGAGTTCAGGGCCAGAGGATATTTACCAGAAGCAGTGGTGAACTATCTGGCTTTGCTCGGTTGGTCCCCACCTGATGCTCAGGAGATCATGTCCCTGGAAGAAATGATCGAGAAGTTCTCCATAGAGCGAGTGAGCAAGAATCCAGCCATATTCGATCCGGGAAAACTCAAATGGATGAACGGACACTACATCAGGAAATCACAAGTCAAAACGATCGTGGAATTGCTCATCCCATACGTAGAATCGAAAGGATGGTCCTACAAGAGCAAAGAGTGGCTCGAGAACGTGTTCTTGTGTGTTCGAGATCGCATGCACACGCTCGAGGAATTCACGGATCTCGCGGACTTCTTCTTCGTCAGACCTGAAGTTACGTTGCAGACGGATGAAGCGATCCGAAGAGGCCTGCTTGAATGTGCAGCAAGACTCGAACAAGCTGGTGAGTTGACTAAAGAAGGACTGGTCAACGTGTTCCGTGAAGTGATCAAAGGTTCGAAGCTGAACGCGAAAGATTTCTATATGAGTCTGAGGAGAGCCCTGACGGGAAAGAGCGAGGGCCCTGAGTTGATAGATGTTGTGACGCTGCTGGGACGAGCTGAGACGGCAGCGAGGATCAGAAAGGCGCTGGGGGTGGGATGATGGTTCTGAAAAACACACTTACAGGGCGACTCGAGAAGTTCGAACCTCTCGAGGACAACGTCGTGCGAATGTACGTGTGTGGTCCAACGGTGTACGGACTCATACACGTGGGAAACGCAAGGCCTATGATCGTCTTCGACGCCCTCAGGAGGTATTTCGAGTACAGGAACTACCGCGTGATAATGGTTCAGAACTTCACGGACATCGACGACAAGATCATAAACCGCGCCAACGAGTGGGGCGTCGACTTCAAGGATGTCGCAGAGACCTTCATCCAAGAATATTGGCGGGATGCAAGCGCGCTCGGCATCAGGGCAGCGAACTTCACCCCAAAGACGTCGGACTTCGTGCCTGAGATCATCGACGCCATAGAACAGTTGATAAAAAAAGGACACGCATACGTTGTGGATGGCGATGTGTACTTCGACGTGAAGAGTTTTCCGAAGTACGGGGAGCTGTCGCACAGAAGCTTGGATGAGATGATCGCAGGGGCAAGGGTCGAAGTGAACGAAAAGAAGAGATTCGCACTGGATTTCGCGTTGTGGAAGGCGGCCAAACCCAAGGAACCTGCGTGGGACAGCCCGTGGGGTAAAGGAAGACCGGGTTGGCACATCGAGTGCACAATCATGTCCACAAAACTCCTCGGTTCCACACTCGACATCCACGCTGGCGGAGAAGATCTCATCTTTCCACATCATGAGAACGAAAAGGCGCAGAGTGAGGCTTTGACGGGAAAGCCGTTCGTGAGATATTGGCTTCACAACGCCTTGGTGCGTGTTTCGGGTGACAAGATGAGCAAGTCCTTGGGCAACATATTCGTACTCAGAGAAGCTTTGAAGAAATTCGGAGCTGATGGCTTGAAGCTTTATTTTTTGTCCAAGCACTACAGAAGTCCCATCGACTTCTCCATCGAATCTCTCGAGGCGAGTGCAAAAGCAGCCAAGAGAATCCTCGAAAGCTTCAAGAGGTTTGAGTCTAACTTAACCTTCGTGCCTGTAGCGAAGAACGAGCTTTGGATGAACGAGCAAAGACAAAAGTTCATCGAAGCGTTGGACAACGATTTCAACACACCCGAAGCGATCGCACAGATCTTTGAACTCGTAGCATTGCTGAACAGATACATGGACGAAGGCAACGAAGAGGATGCTCTGAGAGCTTACCAGTTGCTTCGAAGAGAGTTCTGCCCAGTGATGGGATTGTTCGAGGCAGGCACACGATCCGAAGAGACGGACGTGGATCCGTTCTTGCGTTTGATTCTCGACGTGCGCAGAGAGCTGAGGGAAAGAAAACTGTACGATCTGTCCGACTCGATCAGGGACAGGTTGAAGGCGCTCGGGGTAGAGGTGCGCGATACGCGCGAAGGCTCCACATATTTTTTCTCCAAGGAGGTATGAGCGATGTGGGAACACGTGAAACTCGTAGATCCTGAAGTGTACGAAGTGATCGTGAACGAACTGAAGAGACAGGAATACGGGCTCGAGCTGATCGCCTCTGAGAACTTCGTTTCTCCCGCCGTCATGGAGGCTATGGGCAGCGTGCTGACCAACAAGTACGCGGAGGGTTATCCGGGCAAACGTTACTACGGCGGTTGCGAGTGGGTCGATAAAGCAGAAGAATTGGCGAGAGAAAGAGTCAAACAGCTCTTCAAGGTGAAATACGCAAACGTTCAACCGCATTCTGGTTCGCAGGCGAACATGGCTGCGTACTTGGCTGTTGCCGAACCTGGAGACGTACTCATGGGCATGAGCCTTTCCCACGGTGGTCACTTGACTCACGGGGCGAACGTTAACTTTTCGGGGAAGTTTTTCAAGGTGGTCCAGTATGGCGTGGATCCAAAGACTGAGACGATAGACTACGATGCGGTGAGAAAGTTGGCTCTCGAACACAAACCCAAGATCATCGTGGCTGGAGGGAGCGCCTATTCGCGAATAATAGACTTCAAAAAGTTCCGAGAGATCGCCGACGAGGTTGGCGCGTATCTGATCGTGGATATGGCACACTTTGCAGGTTTGGTCGCGGCAGGTTTGTATCCAAACCCTGCAGAATACGCGCACATAGTGACCTCGACCACGCACAAGACACTCAGAGGACCCAGAGGAGGCCTCATACTGACGAACGATCCAGAACTGTACAAACAGATAAACAAGTGGGTTTTCCCAGGTACCCAAGGTGGACCACTCATGCACGTGATCGCGGCGAAGGCTGTTTGCTTCAAGGAGGCACTGAGCCCGGGATTCGTTGAGTATCAGAAACAGATAGTGGCGAACGCGAAAGCTCTCGCCGAAGAGTTGTCCAGAATGGGTCTGAGGATCGTGTCAGGCGGAACGGACACGCATCTGATGTTGGTCGACTTGACCCCACTGAACGTGACCGGAAAGGCAGCAGAAAAGGCGTTGGAAAAATGTGGAATAACGGTGAACAAGAACACGATTCCAAACGAGACACGTCCTCCCTTCGTGGCCAGCGGTATACGCGTTGGCACACCGGCAGTCACGACGAGGGGTATGACTGAGACGGAGATGAAACAGATCGCACGCCTCATATACAGAGTCTTGGCGAGCATCACGGACGAAGAAGGCACTATAGCCGATCAGGTCCAGAGCGAAGTTCAAATGCAAGTCAAACAACTGTGTGAGAGGTTCCCTCTGTACGTCAACAAGGTGAGCTTTTGATCAAAGCATCTTACGGGCGATCTTTGCATGAACCTTCGATTGAACTGAAAAGAGGCCCCATCTTGGGGCCTCACGTTTCTCCTTTATGAGATTCTTTCACGATCGAGATCTGAACAACTCGAGGACGTAATACACCACCACGTCGGGACTGACCTCTATTTGTGTGAAGCTTTCGAGTAACTTGACGTGAACGATTGAGCGCGACAGCTCTTCATCACCAAGGATGATGGCTACCTTTGCTCCGATCTTGTTTGCATGCTTCAGCTGCGCCGTGAGTTTCCTGTCGTTCACCTCGTTTACCACAGGCACACCTTTTCTTCTGAGCTCTTCGGCGATCTTGAACGCCTCTGTCGATGCCTTGAGTCCAAGGCTTGCGACGTACGCGAAGCACCTCTCTCTGCGTGGAACACTCGTTCCCTGACTCTTGAGCGTCAGGACGAGTCTTTCTATTCCGCTGGCGAAACCGAGCGCTGGTATAGCCTGACCTCCGAGCTCTGAGAACAGACCATCGTACCTGCCACCCGCGAGGATCGTGTTCTGCGCACCCAGCTCTTTGTGCCTTATCTCGAACACGGTCTTCGTGTAGTAATCTAACCCCCTGACGAGCGTACCATCCTCCACGAAGGCAAAATTCAGTTCTACGAGTTTCTGCTTCAACTCTTCGTAGTGCGATCGACAATCGTCACAGAGGAACTCGAAAGACTTGGGAGCACTTTCTGCAAGTTGTGCATCGATTTTACAGTCCAAAAGCCTGAGAACGTTGGTGTTCAGGCGTCTCTTGCAGTCATCGCACAGTTGATCCACATGCGATTCGTAGTACTCCTTCAACTTCTGTTTGTAGGTCGGCCTACACTTCGGACAACCTATCGAGTTCAGATGCACCACGTAATCGCGAACACCAATCCTGTCGAGAAAATGCTTGGCTATCAACAACACCTCGACGTCGGCCGATGCGTGGGCAGAACCTATGAGTTCAACTCCAAACTGATGGAACTGTCTGAGGCGCCCCGCTTGAGGCTTCTCGTATCGAAACATGGGGCCTATGTAGAAGAATCTCTGAGGTAAACCATCGTTGATCATGGAATTCTCTATGAACGCGCGCACCGTAGGTGCTGTACCCTCAGGTCTGAGCGTGATGCTCCGACCGCCCTTGTCCGTAAAGGTGTACATCTCCTTCTGAACAATGTCCGTCTCCTCACCCACACCCCTCACGAACAGTTCAGTGGGTTCTATGATCGGAGTTCTGATCTCTTCGTAACCGTAGAGATTGGCAACAGCACGTGCATTCTCCTCAACGAAGTACCAATAGTTCACTTCATCGCCATAGATATCCTGCGTTCCCTTGATCCGTTCGTACTTCAAATTCTGTTCCCTCCTCGTTTCATCATAACACGACCCCAATCTGGTGAAGCTTTTCAACAATTTCTTCGTCTTCGATGATCTTCCCCAAACGCTCCAAACTTTCGATCGGTCGAGACAAGATTATCTTGCTCGCCCTCTTTTCACCGATCCCCGGTAGATAAGTCAGCTCCTCGTAACTCGCGGTGTTCAAATTCACTGGATGTTTCAGCCCGGTGAGCGATCTCGGCCCATGATCAACGATGACCACATCTATGGGATTCTCGAACTTGCCGACCATTCCGACGAGGAACGGGTAGGTTCCAAGTTGGCGGCCAAAGGTGATCTTACCCTCGCGAAACTCTGGATAGACTTTTCTCAGTATGCTCCCAACGGGAACCACACGCTTGAACATGGGTACGTCTATCTCTCGCCGGACGATTTCTCTGTAAGTTCTGTAAAGCCTCGGGTCCGGACCTTTCAACTTCTTGAGTTGTGCGTACCTCCACAGAGGCGTACCCGGTTCGACGATGACCTGCCTGATGTTTATCCTCCTGACGAGTAGACCCCGTTCGAGGATCGTCCTGAGCCATCTCAGGTTCTCTTCGTAGGTTTGTTTCGTTTCGCCGATCAAGCCGTAGAGCAAGTTCAAACCCGGAAGCAACTTCGGAATTCCTTCCACCCTGACGGCCCCTATCTGGTTGACGATCTCTATTGCTCTCAAGATCTTTTTTGGTTCCACCGCGATGTTGTTCTTTTTCAGAACGCTCGTATCGAAGCTTTCGACACCGAAAGAGATCACATCGGCTGGCGTGTTCCACTTGACCATCGCTTCCAATATCTTCGTGCACGCTTTCTCGTGTTGAACGATGTACATGGGGTTCGCGTTGTCGTGATGGAGAACCTCTAATTCTGGACACGCGTTCCGCACGCCTTCGTACAGTTCTTCAAAAACCTGTGGGATTGGCTTTCCACCGTTCTTGTCCGAGCAGTAGGCCAAAACATTGGCAGAACGGCCGAACCTGAAAGCCTTACAGCCATGTTTGTAGAGCTCCGCCACTTCCTCAACGACGTGATCCACCGGTCTGGAAGTGAAATGGGGATAGAACACCGGCTCTATGCAGAAGGAACAGTGCGAACGTCTTTCACAGCCTCTGGACAACTCAATTTCACAGATGATGTTTGGATATCTTGGATGCTGTTCGATGATGTGAGCACCAAGGAGGCTCGCCTGTTTCACCAACTCCCAATCACCGTAAGGTCTTTCAGCTTTGAAGAGGAGATTGTAGAGCTCGACAGTCAAATCGGGTCCGAGGCAGACGTCCGAGTTCAGAGTCCCAAGTTTCGCGAACGTTCCGCCCTGAACCGCCTGAAAACGAGCGAAAGGACCTGCGAGGACGCGCAAACACGATGAAGAACAGTTCGAAAAGATCTTCTCTACCTCGATTGGTTTGATCGGTTCTCCTCCGACGTACTTTCCAGGGACCGCGACTCCGCCCACGATGAGGACCAGATCGTAATCTTTCAAGTTGCTAAGGTTGTGAAAGTTGCGCAGTTGATCTATCGTGAGATAGTCCACACGAGAGTTTTTCATCATCAGCACGCCTGCGGCGTATCGTACGTAGTGACTGACGTAGGGAGGGACACCGAGCGCAGCAGGTTCATCAATGTATCCGTCGATTATCAACGCCCGCATCTTCTTGCTTCATCTCTCCTTGCTGAGCAGGGACTTCACCTGTTCGAGGATGGCTTGGTCCTGAGCTATCACGTAGAGATAGTAATCCTTTCCTTTGATCCTGAGCAGTTGTTCGTTTTGCTCAATGTTCACCGTCACATCTTTCGATGAGAACACCATCTTTATCACCGATCCAGATTTGTGGTTCGCAATGATCATGACAACCTGTTCGTCACCGATCTTCAACCGCGAAACCGTGTACCAGTTTACCATACTCAGGATCAACTTTATTTCGTTGGGAAGGTTCACCGTCTCCTCTGCGGACTTGATACCATAGCGTTGCGCGACCTCTTCGAAACTCTCCTTGAGGACTTCTACATGCTCGTAAACCAGTTCCGTCGTGACGTTGTTGAACACTCTCACGATCTTCTCGGGAAGACCATCTTCAGTGATGAACGCGGTGAACAAACCTGACGGAGACTCCACCATGACCTTGTATTTCTTGTCGATTTTCTCCAACTTGGTTATGCCTTGCTCCCTCAGTTGTTTGATGAACAGATCCTCAAGGTCGAGAATCTCCAGAGGTGAGTTGCGGTAGTTGTTGGGCTGTCCCATGATGAAGAGGCCAGATCGTCTTGCCCACACGAGGAACACTGGATCCAAAACGTGAACGATTTTGTCGTTGGGCCACCTGTAAACCATCTCGATTCGGCTCTTTTTCGTTGGGCCTTTCTCAACGACGATCCTTCTGCCGAAGTAGGACGCGTTCAAATACAGTTCAACGAAGGATTGTGCGAGAACGAAACTCGTTACCAAAACGACTGCCACGAGGAACAAAGTTCTTCTCATTTACGCGTACTCTCCCGAGCCTTCAGAATCCGTCTCCCACCAGTTTGACCAAGCTAAGATAGTCGAAAACCTCCGACACAACTTTGCTCTCCTGCACCGCAGGTTCAACGTTCCGCCTCGGCACGAGGTTGAAAGTGATGTAAAACGCAGCGGCAACCACAGCAACACCCGTGGCGATTTCCCAGAGGATTCTTCGAGGCTTCATGAATCTGTGCATGATCTTCTCTTCCAGCTTTGCACTCGGCTTGTAGTCATACCTCATTCGAAAGACCTTCAAAGCCTCAAAGTAGAGCTTGACATCGTTCTTCGTCGTCTCATCCAACACTTCCTCGCCAAACTCACCATCGAGGAAACCGTTGAACTTGTCCTCGCTCATTCGCGAGCCTCCTCCAACAATTTCTTCAATCTCTTTCTCGCATAATGCAAACTGCTCTTGACACTCCCAATGGGTTTGGAAACGATCTTGCTTATCTCCTCGTAGCTCAAACCATCAACGTCACGCAACTTTATCAGCAACCTATCTTCAGCCGACAACTTTTCCAGCGCATCCATTATCCTCTCGTACTCCAACTCTCCCGTGACCGACTCCTCCGTATCGATCTCGGAAACGGGATGTTGGCTTGGGTGTTCCTCGTCCTCCGCAAAGTCCGTCAAAACCTCGCTCCTTCTTTTGTACTTCGCCAGATAATCCTTACACACGTTCACGGCAATTCTGTATATCCATGTCGACAACTTAGAATCCCCTTTGAATTTTCTTATACTCTTGAAGATTCTCAACATCACATCTTGTACCACGTCGTCGACGTCGTCTGAACCGAGGTACGACCTTGCTATGGAACCGATCTTCCCGGCGTATTCTCTGTAGAGAATCCTGAAAGCTTTCTCATCCCCGCGTCTCAGTCCCTCGACGAGTTCTTCGTCGCGCATCCTCTTCCTCCTATTTTGACCAACGCGCTACGTACTAAGTTCACGACAAAGGATCCTGTCGCTCTCACAGAACGGCCGATCTATCATCTTGAGGACTTTTTCTCCCACAGGGTTCCTCACGCCCGCGAGTTGATCGGCCACGTGAAGATGCAAACACTTAACAGTTCTCAGATCACGTATACCACCGGTGCCGAGTCGAGACAAGATCTGCCTCACACCTTCGTTACGTACCACCTTGTCCCTGAGCCCTCGTACTTGTAGGTGTGCGTTGATGTGAGCCCTTTCAAAGTCTGGATCTTCTTTGATCATCTTTTCAAACTTGTCTATCCACCCGAGTGCTTCGAGCCGAGATATCTCTCTACAGAGTTTTGAACAAACCAGCCAAAAGAGCGTTGGAAAAGGCTTTCCATCGATCTCGCACTCGTTCTCTATGACCACGGGAAAACCGTGCTCACACTTGAGCACTACTCTTCTCACACCCGAAGGTTTTCTACCGATCTGTTTTTCGATGATCAAGGTCTCTTCAAACAGAACGCTTTCCAACCTTCCAACTCAGCCTCCTCAAGAATGTGAAGGTTCTTCTCCTTAGCGGCAAGCTTGACTTTTTCGCTATCCACGGTGGGAATACCCGACACGATGATTATAGAACCGCTTTCCGTCACCTTGCCGACCTGTTCCAACAGAGATACTATCAGATTCGTTGTCAAATTCGCAACGACCAAATCGAACGTGCCAGAAACGTTCTCAAGAAGGTCAGATATTTTGATGTCTATTTGAACACGATTTTTGCGCGCAAACTCTTTGGCTATCTCCACAGCCAACGGATCGTTGTCGACAGCGACGACCTTTTTGGCATTGAGTTTTTTGGCGATGATGGCGAGTATTCCGGTTCCACAACCCACATCCAGTACACGATCTTTGCTTTTCAAGTGATCGTACATCAAACGCGCCACCAGCTTCGTCGTTGGGTGGTCTCCCGTACCGAACGCAGCACTCGGCTTCATCTTGATCACTATCGCATCCTTTTTGAACCTGTGTGTCGGATCTATCCAAACGTTCGGGACGATCTCAAAAGGTTTCAACCTCAAATAAACGAACCAATCGCGCTCCTGAGTCAACTTCTTGTCGATCGGCACACATCCAAGGCGGAGTCGAAGTTCTTCGAGCAAGCTCCCATCGTCCGTGTAAATACGAAGGAAGGTCCCATTCTCCACGACTTCGATGGCGAAGTTGAAAAAATTGAGACCCAGAAGGAATCCCTCGACTCCCTCTGGGTCGGGACAGGTCAGCAACCATTCGATCGTCTTTCTTACACTCACACGCTTCCCTCTAAAGCTCTCTTGATGAAGTTTGGCAAGACGAAACACGCTTTGTGTAACTCTTCGTTGTAGTACTTCAACTGTTGTGACATCGCTTTCGCCGCATCGAACCTGTAATCTCGGATCGGATCCAAACCCTTGGACGCGAATATGTAGAGCCAAAAACCCGATGGATAGGTCGTCATGAAACCGGCGTAAGTCTTCACGACGGGGAAGATGTTCTTGATTCTCCTGTAGGCTATCTTGGTCCAGCTGAAATCGTAAAGCGCGTTCTCCCCCTCGGCATTCATGATTCCGCCGTCCTTCAGCGCGTCGAAACACGCCTTGTAGAAGTCTTGCGTGAACAAATGTCCTCCCTCTCCTGCCGTTGGATCGGTCGAATCGATTATGATGACATCGAACTGATTCTTGACCTTCTTGATGTACTCGGCGCCGTTTTCGAAGACGAACTCGACCTTATCACTTTTGAGCGCTTCTCCTGTTTTCAGATACTCCATCGAGACTTCAACCACACGTTTGTCGATTTCGCAGAGGACAGCACGTTCAACTTCAGGGTGTCTCAGCACCTCTCTGAGCGTTCCTCCGTCCCCCCCACCTATGATGAGCACATCCTTTGGACAAGGGTGCGTGAACATGGGCACGTGTGCGAGCATTTCGTGGTACATGAACTCGTCCTTGTCGGTGGTCATCGTGATGCCATCCAAAGCGAACACCCTGCCCAAGGTTGGGTTATCGAAGATGTCTATCCTCTGGATCGGAGTCTGCTCAGAGTGAACCATACGAGCGATTTTCATGAACAGTCCGACATCGCCACCGGTGTAGTACTCGAAGTACCACAGGTGCTTGCCCGCGAGCAACTTCTCATTCATGTTTCACTCCTCCTTTGACAGCCTTGTGCGACGCTTCGAACGGTATACCTATCGTCCTGTAGTCTCCTCTGCGATGTTCGAACACCTGTGTCCTCTTCGCTTTGAAGACCTGCTTCAAATACTCGAACGCCTTCCATGGGTCGGTATCCTCACCACACGTGAACAGGTCGATCGCGGCGTAACCGTATTCGGGCCACGTGTGGATCGTGAGATGCGACTCACTGATCACAACTACACCACTCACTCCGTAGGGGAGGAACCGGTGAAACGAACTACCAACGATCGTCGCACCAGCGATTATCGCTGCGTTCTTCATTTTTTCTTCGACGTATTCCACATCGTCGATAGCCTGAGGGTCACAGTCGTAAAACTCCACAATCAAGTGCCTACCCAAGCTTTTCTCCATTTTGAATCCCTCCCCTTCAATCTATTTCGATCCAGAGGACCACAGCCTCCTTCTTCTTGCTCGGATTCTTGAGCATGTGTTTCTTGTCCGCTCTGTAGTAAAAGCAATCACCCTGCGAGAGCCTGTATCGAACGTCGTCCAACCACAAATCCACCTTACCTTGCAACACGTACCCAAACTCATCTCCTTCGTGGTAACCTTCCTCCTCCGTTTGAGCACCGGGTGCAAGCACGACGAGCGTGGGATCTATCTTCTTCGTCTCCACATCGCTCATCAGCAGGAACGAAGCCACACCCTCTGGTTGGTCGTAGAGCGGAACACGGTCTTCCTTTTTGAAAACGATCTTCTCCTCTTCCTGATCCGAGAAAAACGCTTTCAAATCCGTTCCCAACGCCCTGAGTATCTTCTCGAGTGTGTCGAGTGACAGAGATGTCTTGTTGCTCTCCAGCTGCGATATGAAACTTCTTGAAAGGTCTGTTCGTGCTGCGAGTTCTTCTTGCGTCAAGCCTCTGGACATCCTCAGCCTTCTGATCTTCTCGCCCACGTTCATAACAACACCCCGATATCTTCGACTCGTCAGTTCTACGTTCTGTTAAGTATTATAAGCACACTTGGTCAAGTTACGTAGTCATTATAAGACCGTCCGCCGTCGAGTGATGTGAGAACATCTTTAAGAAATGTTTACGAAATCTCCGCTTACCCAGACTCGGCGCACGGTGTCACATCAATCGTTCTGAATATTTGACTCATCTTGACGTTTATCATGCACATCTCTATCTTATTCACTTACCTACCTGAAAAGACCAAGTTGATGTTACTCGTGCTCGTCGAAGGTGTATCATTGTATTGGTATGAAATCCGATCTCACGAACCAACTCAAGAAGTACCTCGAGAATTTGAATTTTTCGACAACTGCGGACAACAGAATGCCGTGGGACGTCTATTTCATGCGCATCTGTCGCATGGTGAGTGAGCGATCCACATGCCTGCACAGGAAAGTGGGCGCATTGATAGTGAGGGAAAACAGGATCTTGGCGACCGGTTACAATCAACCGCCTTCGGGTTTTCCGCACTGTGACTCCATCGGTTGTGTGAGAGATGCTCTGTCAATACCCTCTGGCAGGAACCAAGAAGTCTGCTTTGGCTTGCATGCGGAACAGAACGCCTTGATGCAGGCAGCGAAGTTTGGAATATCCACCAAAGGCGCCACCATCTATGTGACAACCAAACCTTGTTCTGTCTGCGCTCGATTGATCATCAACGCGGGCATTTTCAGAGTAGTGTACGAACACGATTATCCCGATCCTCTCACGGACTACTTCTTCAACGTCTGTGGAATCAGGGTCGACAGAATAACTGGAGGTGAAGAAGTTGAAAGTTGAAGCCCTCTTGGATTATCTCAGGAACGAAAGGTGGCCGACGATATGGTGCCCCGGCTGCGGCAACGGTATCGTTTTGAAAGCATTCTTGCAAGCGGTCCACGAACTTGGTCTCAGCAAAGACAAGATGGCTGCGGTCTCCGGAATAGGTTGCTCTTCGCGTGCGACTGGCTACATCGATTTCAACACGTTGCACACGCTACACGGAAGGGCAGTTGCGTTTGCGACAGGTGTGAAGCTGGCGAGACCCGATTTTCACGTCGTCGTGCTGGGCGGAGATGGGGACATCCTCGCCATAGGAGGCAATCACTTCATTCATGCCTGCAGGAGGAACATCGATCTGACGATCATCGTTTTCAACAACATGATATACGGTATGACCGGTGGGCAGGTTTCACCCACAACTCCGGTCGAAAAGGTTGCATCCACCGCTCCTTTCGGCAATACGGAACCACCATTCGACACGGTGAAGATGGCCATAGCCGCAGGTGCGACCTATGTCGCAAGGGCAACGGTTTACCACTATCCGCTCTTAGTTCAGTACATAAAGCGTGCGTTGAGTCATCGTGGTACGGCGGTCGTGGAGGCTGTGACGAATTGCCATACGTATTACGGTCGCTACAACAAGATAGGCGATGCGCCACAGATGATCGAGTACTTCAAGAAGAACTCTGTCACGCTGGAGAGAGCCAAAAACATGACTGCGGAGGAACTGAAGGACAAGATAGTCATTGGAGAATTCCATGTGGAGGATAAACCGACCTTCCACGACAGGTACGAGAAGCTCGTGGAGACGATCTCGAGAAAGGAGTGAAACCATGGCGCTGTCGGAACCTATCGCAGTCAGAGTGGCGGGAAGTGGTGGACAAGGGAGCGTCTTGGCTGGCAGGATACTCGCACAGGCCGCCGTTTTCGACGGCAAGTACGTTGTTCAAACACAACTCTACGGTGCGCAGGTGCGTGGAGGTATAAGCCACTGCGATGTGCTCATAGACGATGGCTGGATCGATTTTCCGGAGGCGACACAGTTCGACGTGATGTACTTGATGCATCCTGATGTTGTCAAAGCTTATTACAAGTTGCTCAGGGTCAACGGTGTCGTGCTCCTCGATTACACGTACCTGCAGAACGTGCCGCAGAAACTCTTGACACTGACGAAAAAGGTGATCGCATTACCGCTGGAGAGGATGGCCATAGATAAGTTCAAAACCCCGATCGTTTCAAACATGATAGGCCTGGGTGCGTTGGTCAAAGCGACCCGGTTGGTGAGCATAGAATCGTTGCGCAAGGCTGTTGAAGAAATTGTTTCAGAAAGGTATGTGAAAATGAACATCGAGGCGATCGAATATGGATACGAATCTGTCACGAAGGAGTACAGGATCAGATCAGAGCAGAAGGTTAGAACGCTCGGCTTTGAGTGAAACCTTGTCTTCGTTCGTTAACGCGATACGAGGCTTCAGCGAAGCGATCTGGAAAGAACGGAACTTGAAGGTGCATTTCGTCATCGGCTCTGTTGTGTTGGTGATGTCCTACGTTCTCGAACTGACAGCGAACGAGTTGCTTTGGCTCATCTTCGCGGTCTTCTCTGTGATCGGCATGGAGTTGCTCAACACGCTCGTCGAGTCCATCATGGATTTGTACGACACCAAGCCACATCCGCTAGTGAAGTTCGTGAAAGACGTGGCAGCGGGCATAGTTTTGTGGTATTCTCTTTTTGCGGTGGTCGTCGGCGTGATCGTCCTGGGTAAAGCCCTGTTCGGTTGGGATCAGTCCGTGGGTAAACTGATCGTGCTGATTTTCGTCCTGTTCTTTCCAACGATCTCGTTGCTGTGGAGGTTCGTGAGTTCATGGCGCAACAGAAGATAAGGGTCGTCGTCGTGGACGATTCGGCGTTCATGAGGATGGTTTTGAAGGATATCATCGAATCACAAGCGGACATGCAGGTGGTCGGAGTAGCGAAGGATGGGCTCGAAGCGCTGCAGGTGATAGAGGAAAAGAAACCTGACGTCGTCACGCTGGACGTGGAAATGCCAAAGATGAACGGTATCGAAGTGCTGAAGAGGATCGTGCAGAAGCACCCTGTGAGAGTCATCATGGTCAGCAGTTTGACGGAAGAAGGTGCCGACATCACGATAACTGCACTCACGTTGGGCGCCGTGGACTTTCTCACGAAACCTTCCGGTTCAACCTCCCTCACCTTCAGAGAAGTGGCAGACACGCTCATCGCTAAGATCAGGAACGCGATGCTCGTCGATCCAAAGAGCGTGTTCACCAAACAGATCGCCAAACCTACAATAACAACGATCAAGAAGACCCTCCTGGGCAACAAGGCGGTGGTCATAGGTGCTTCGACGGGTGGGCCAAGATCGCTCGACGTGATAATACCTGCCCTGCCCGAAGATTTCCCAGCACCGGTGTTTTTGATACAGCACATGCCTCCCTTGTTCACCAAGTCTTTGGCCATGAGGTTGAACTCTGTTTCCAAGGTGCGTGTGAAGGAAGCCGAAGACGGTGAACCCGTGAAGAAAGGAACAGTTTACGTGGCGCCCGGTGATTTTCACATGGGCGTTAGAACAATGAATTCAACGGTTCAACTTTATTTGGACAAGTCCGAGAAGATCAACAACGTTAGACCTGCCGTGGACTTCACGCTTACGAAGGTCGCGGAAATATACAAAAGCAACACCATTGCGGTCATATTAACGGGCATGGGCAGGGATGGTACGAAGGGCGCATTCATGGTGAAGTACTATGGCGGGAAAGTCATCGCAGAGCACGAATCCACATGTGTGGTCTATGGCATGCCCAAAGCCGTGGTGGAGGAAGGCTATGCCGATTACATACTTCCTGCGGACAAGATAGCTGAGAAGTTGGTCGAGTTGGTTTGAAACAGGGTCAGTTGGTATAATATACCCAAGAAAAACAGAGGGGAGATGGGCGTGCGAAGAATTCTATGCTTTCTGTTGTTGATGGTTCTGTTCGTGATCGTGCTTGGGGGGTACTTGACCGTAACGTACGTCGTGCAACAGGGTGACACACTCTACGACATCGCGCGCAAGTTCAAAGTTTCTCCATCGACGATTCTGGACTGGAACAACATAAACCCTTTAAAGCTGTCTCCTGGTCAAAGGTTGGTTATACCACAACCTGAAGGGTTGATATACACCGTGAAGAAAGGCGACACACTCTATTCCATAGCGAAGTCCTTCTTCACGTCCGTCTCGGACATAAAATCGGCGAACGGCTTGAATTCGGACAACATCTCCGCCGGTCAAAAGCTCTTCATCCCGATGAGCTGTATTGGCAAGGCGTTCAACGTTGAGAAAGGTTACATCTGGCCGACTTACGGTGTGATATCTTCTCCCTTCGGTTGGCGCAGGCACCCCATAACCAAGCAGATGTCTTTCCACTCGGGTATAGACATCGCGGCACCCGAAGGCACGCCCGTCTTCGCCTCTGCGGCCGGCACGGTGATCTTCGTTGGTGAGAAGCCAGGCTATGGGTTGCTCGTCGAAGTGAAGGGTTCGAAGGAGATCTTCAGATACGCTCATCTGTCGAAGATAACCGTGTACGTGGGACAGAGGGTTGACAGAGGCACATTGATCGGTCGTGTGGGAAGCACGGGTGTGAGCACCGGACCACACCTGCATTTCGAAATCGAGGTTTTGGCAAAGGGAGACGTCGTGAATCCCCTTGCTTATCTGCCTTCCTCGACCAAGGTCTACGTTCTCAGGGAAAATGCAGAAGAGGGCATGGGTGGTCAGTGAGGTCAGCCGTGTGAACAGATCCAGTTCAGAAGGTCCTGCTTGAACTTTTCACCGTTGGTCTTGTCTTCGAACAGCTCGTGGTACGATCCTTCGTAGGATTTGAAGACCTTGTCTTTCACAGCGAGATTTTCGAAGAACTCCTTCGCCCCGGTTGGAAGCGTCACTCTATCCTCACTACCTACAGCGACGAAGGTTGGAACCTTTATCCTTTGAGCTTCCTTCAAAGCCATTCGACTGTGTTTGAAGAGATCCGCCGCAAGCTTTGCAGATATTTTTCTGTGGACCAGCGGGTCCGTCACGTACTTTTGGACCGCTTCTGGGTTGGTGGACAGATCGTTCGGGTTTATTCCGTTGTCAAAAGTCAGTGTGGGTGCCAAGATCGAAAAGATTGAAGCGACCGCTCTCAGAGCCAGATTACTGTTGGGAAGATGCAGCGCGGGTGAGGTGACTATCAGACCCTTCACGTTGTTTCTCAGCTGGACGTATCGGATCGCAACAAGGCCGCCCAAGCTGTGGCCCATGAGGAAACAACCAGGATAACGCGAGACTAACTCGTCGATGATCGTGAAAATCTTCGAAAAGCTTGTATGACCAAGCTTCCCCTCGCTCTCACCGTGACCTGGTAAATCGAACAGGGTCAGTCCGAACCGAGGGGTGAGCAAATCGACGAGCCATTGATAACGCTTCGCGTGCTCACCGAGTCCGTGTACCAAAATTACGTGTCCTTCATTTCCTTGAAACTCTTTTACCCACACGTTCCTCTTCCTCTGCCAACTCGAAGTCTATCTCTCCAGTGATCTTGTCTGCACGCAGGACCTTGACTTTGAGTATGTCACCTATTTTGAAGATTCTCCCAGTTCGTTCTCCCACGAGTATGTTCTTGCGTTCATCGTAGATGTAATAATCGTCAAGCGTGGAGATGTGCACGAGCCCAGAGATGAGCTTGTCAGGTATCTCAACGAACAGGCCGAAGCGTGTTACGTTCGTCACGACAACCTCGAATATCTCGTCCATGTGTTTACTTATGTACTCCACCTTCTTCATCGCCAGCAGGTCCCACTCGGCTTCGTCCGCGATCCGTTCTCGTTTGCTGCAGTGCTGGGCTATCTTTGGCAAGAGCTTCGAATAGAGTTCGATCTGTTTTTCCGTGAACCTATTTCCCTGCTTGAGATAAAGTTTCAACAGACGGTGGACGACCAAATCTGGGTACCGCCTGATCGGCGAGGTGAAGTGTGTGTAAGCGTAAGAAGCCAGTCCAAAGTGACCTATGTTCGTGGGAGAATACATCGCACGCTTCATCGACCTAACCATGAGCTTCTCAACACTGGAACGCAATGGATGATCTTTGACCAACTCGAGCACCTTCTGCAAAACGCTCGGGTGCATCGTCTTTGGGAATTTCACTTTCAAACCAAGCGCTTCCACGTACTCTTTGAGCTGGAGAATGGTCTCTGGATCGGGTTCCTCGTGAACTCTGTAGACAAAAGGAAGTCCCGCATTGTGAAAAATCTCGGCAACCGTTTCGTTTGCCTTTATCATGAACTCCTCGATCAGTATTTCAGCAGGACCACGCTTCCTCGGCACGATGTCCACAACTTGTCCTCTCTCGTTCATCACCACTTCCACTTCTCCGCCCTCTATGTCCGTTATGGCGCCACGTCTCTGCCGAGCCTGTCTCAGGATCAAGGAAAGCTCGTGCATCGTCTTCAATGAATCTGTGATCTCCTTTCCAAGAACGCGCTCGATCGTTTTGTCACCCTCGAGGAACTTGTTCACAATGGTGTAAGTCAGTCTCTTCTTGCTCCTTATAACGCTCGACGCGACGTTGAAATCGAGCACCCTACCCTCTCTGTCTATGATCATCTCAACGGTGAAGGTGAGTCTGTCCTTGTCTTCCATCAGGCTGCACAGATTGTTGGACAGTTTGAAGGGCAACATCGGAACGACTGTGTCGAGCAGATACACGCTCGTTCCCCTACGATAGGCTTCTTTGTCGAGAGCCGTACCCTCTTTCACGTAATGAGAGACATCGGCGATGTGAACCCCAAGCGAGTATCTCCCACTGGGAAGCTTCTTTATCGACACAGCGTCGTCGAAGTCTTTAGCATCCTCACCGTCTATCGTGAACACGATTTCGTCTCTCAGATCGAGCCTACCTTCGATGTCCTCTCGCCTCACATCGTCGGGGAGTTGCTCCAGCTCGGCGAGCACTTCGTCGGGGAATCTGTCGGTCAGATCGTACTTCGCCATTACGGCGGGTACATCGGTCTTAGGATCGTCCACGTTACCGAGAACGGTCTCAATGCATGCCTCAGGATTCTTACCTTTCCTCGGCCACTTCGTGATCTTTGCGATGACACGTTGATGAGGCCTAGCACCGTTTATGCACTCGACGGGAACGTAAAAGTCGTGGATTATCTTCGGATCGTCCGGGACCACGAAACCGCGCGTCCTCCTCACTTCGAAGACGCCCACGATCTTTTCCTTACCGCGTTTCAGAACGCGCGTGACTCTTCCCATGGGCAAGTTGCGCCATTTACCCACGATCTCTACCAAGACTTTGTCGCCGTGCATGGCATTGGACGCGAGCTCGGCTGGTATCGCGATCTCTTGCCCCTGATCGGTGGTGACGAAGGCGATGGTGCCCCTTCTGGAAAATTCGATGATGCCAGCCACCAAATTAGTCGATTCTGCCGAATGGTAGTACCCTTTACCGTCTCTGATCAGTAGTCCTTCTTCGAGCAGTTGCTTGATCGTATCTCTCACCATACGTTTTTCATCTTTGGATTTCACCTTGAGCGCCTTGTAGATGGCCTTCAAAGTATACTTGCTGTCTGCTTCGAAGAGCGACAGGATTTCTCTCTTCAGATCATCTGTGGATCGTGACACAGGCTTTACCCCTTTCTTTCGAAATGTACATAGCTCTGTCGGCGAGACTGACGAGCTCATCGGGCTCGAGCACCTCATCCTCAGGATAACCCGCAACACCGAAACTCATGGTGATTCTGAAATCGAACGGGTTCATCGTTATCATACCGTGCAGTATCTTTTGACAGACCAGCGCCGCACTCTCTTTATCAGTGTTGGGCAATATCAAAATGAATTCTTCCCCTCCATAGCGACCCACTATGTCGGTCGTGCGTGTGTAGCTTCTCATTACGGAAGCGATGAATTTCAGAACTTCGTCTCCAATCCTGTGACCGTAGGTGTCGTTCACCTTTTTGAAGTCGTCTATGTCCGCCATGACCACCGAGAAGTTGCCACCGTACCTCTTGACCCTCTCGAACTCCTCACGAAGCCTTTGAAGAAAGTACCATCTGGTGTAAAGCCCAGTGAGAGGATCTGTGATACTTCGTCTGTAAGAGAGCACGTTTTTCAAGATGTGCGTTGCAACCTCCTGCAAGTTCAAAACGAGCCTCATCAGGTTCTCACCTTGTATTTTGCTGACGTAGAGAGATTTGTTCGCCAAATATATGCTCAGTTTGTAATTGTGGTCGAGCCGTATCGTGTGATAAACCTCGAACGGTTCATAAGACGCCACCGGATCTTTGGGGACTTCCTTCACGTTGAATCGCGACAGCTCGACAACCCTCCCAGAACCATCGATCAATGCTAAAGCCGCCGAGTTTATGGGCAAAACGTTCATCGTTCTCGAGAGCAGAAAGTCCAAGATGGACTTCAAATCGTCCTGGATATCCGTAACCTTCAGTGTGTCGAGTGCGTACTGCGTAACGGCGTAGGCATCGACGAAGCTCTTCACCAAAAACCTCAGATCTTTGAGTACGACTTCTACATCTCTTTCTTTGCCCGAGGTCTTCTCAAACAAGCGGATGAGTCTGCTCATCTCCGACACCACACCGAGCTTGCTCTCCAGCCAGTCGGCTGCGGCATCGAAACTGTGAGTCCTGTAAATCGTGACCGCTCTCTCTGCATAGTTCAGAGCAAGCAAGTCTTGCTCCAAAGCTTTGTAAGCCAAAGCCATACCCTCGAGCACCTGGGCCAACGAAAGAAAAGCACCAGACTTTATCGCGTCCTTCTCGAGCTTTTCTGCAAAAGTGAAGAAAGAATCTCTGTCGAGCAGGCCGATCCTCGCCCCGAACACTTGGCAAGCTTCTTCCAACCAGTAGAGATGATCTTTGCTCAGAAACTTTTTCCACGCTTTCAACAAGTCTTCATCGTTTTCAGCGAGTATCAGATCCCTGAATTCAACGAAATTGGGATTGTTCAAAGCGGGATTGTCTATGTTCTCCTTCAAAATTTTTCTTGCTTCATCGATGTTTCCACAAATCGCATGGGCGGCAACCATCGCCCTTAGTCCTCGCTCCTCTATGCCGATGGATTTCTCTATGGACCTTTCTTTTTCAAGATCCTCCAAAGCTTCTTCCAATTGTTTGTTGTACGTGTGGTACTGCGCTTCCACGAAGTACGTGTAAGCCTCGGTCGCACCGTCAGAGACCATTCTTGCAAATTCCCTGAGTTGGTACATCGCCGTGAACATCTTCTCGATTTCGCCTCTGTAGAGGTTGGTCCATATGATGTTGCTGAGGGCAGTCATCAAGAGGCTCTGAGAACCTATCTTGTTGGCAATTTCAACAACTTGTGCAAAGAGTCTCTGCGCCTCAGGCGTGGCCGTCAAACGTGTTCCAAGCAACAGTAGTGTGCCCGCCAAAACGTCGTAGAAGGATCCTTCCTCAGCAAGAGATTTCGCGGTGCTGAGTAATTCCAAGGACCGCATTGATTCAACACCCTTAGCCTGAGCGAGGACGTTCAGGGCTAAAGCCTTCAACTTCTTGTGGAGTGGTAGATCAAGCAAGTTCGAAGCGAGCAGTGAGAGTTTCTTCACGAGCTCCTCTTTGACCTTCTCGCCCGATCTGAGAATCCTTCGAGCCTTGTAAATGAGTTTGAACAGTTCAGAATAAGGAGTCTTACCACCAAAATCGATCTTCTCTTCGAGTTCGAAAGCTTCCTTTATCTCACCCGCCATGATCAGAGCGGCGTATCTGAAGAAAGCGAATTTCTCCTTTCTTTCAAGTTCCTCTGCGAAGAGCTTCAGACTGTTCGACTGCCCCTTGATGCTCAACGCTTTGAACTTCAAACTCACCAGTGCGTAGCTTTCTCTGTCTCGCATCAACTGTTGAGCGTGAGCAAGGTAATCGAGCGACGCTGAGATGTCCCCGTACGAAGAGATCTCTTTTCGGGCCGCCAGAAGGTACATGGCCACCGCGGACGTGGTCTTACCCAACATCCTGAGGTGCCACGCCCTCTTCTCGCGGCCAGCGGTTTTCAGTGCTAAGACGGTGTGTGCTTCGTTTCGAATTGATGGTGAGACACTGTCGTAGAACGAACGCCAGACTTCTGGCAAAGTGAACCTGAAACGCTCGTTCTCGTAGTAGATCAAACCATCTTTCATCAACGTTCTTAGCGAGTCGTTCAACTCTTCGTCGCTCAAATCAAGTGCATCACAGAGTATCTCCACTTCCTCGAAAGAAAACTTCTCTCCACAGAGGCTCAGCAGAGGCTCCTTCGAGGACGTGTACTTCTCCAGGGACAAACTGAGTACTTCACTCATGTCACTCGCGAGGAAATCTTCTTCAAGTTGAAGACGCCCTTCAGAAACGCCCAACTTGTTCTCTTTGGCCAAGATCTTGAGCACCTCTATGATCTTTCCAGCCAGACCATGGGTGACAGCGTGCAACCAGCGGAGGAATTCTTGAGGTATCTTGTCCTCGTCAATCCCAAGTGATTGGCTGATCAACTTTTTTGTCTCTTCGAAACTCAGAGGACCAACTTCTATCTTCAAGTCAAGGCTGAAGTCGATGCTCTCGTCCACTGAAGCCAAAAGCAACACGTGTCCATGAGGATAAACGTACTCGCTCAGTTGCCTCAAGAGAGTTTTCATGCTCGCCGTCAGCTCGTGCGCGTCATCTGCCACGAGGACTACCGTTCGCATTCTGTTCAAAATTTTGGCGACGGTGAACATCACTTCGTCCGATGACAATCCCTGCGACGAAAGAAATTTCGAAACTATGTCTTTCGTCACATCATCCAAACTTCGATAAGTCTCTTCATCCAGTAGCTGAATCAGGTCCGTGACGAGTGCATCCACATCAATCAACCAAACGGTTGGCAGACCCAAATGTCTGAACTGATCGACGAGCGAACTTAAGAGCGTGGTTTTTCCAGTCCTCTGTGGTCCGTGGATCAAGACTGTGTTGAGTTTCGGCTTGAGGTTCGCTACAAAACTCAGGACTTCTTCCTCCTCACGACGGGCAAGGATGACTGGCCTGATCCTGACACGACCAAAGGTACCCACCAAGGAACTCGAAATGACGAAGTGCAACCTTCTCTTGGTGGGATCTTCGTGCACGAACTGTCCAACGAGTTCTCTGACCGTTTCATCCTGTGTTAAAGAAAGGATCATCTTGCCGAACACGTAGGCCGTTGAAGCAACGGAAGCGACTCCACGATTCGCAAATTCAGGTGCGATGAAGATGCCTTCTTCCTGGCGAATTTTCTTGTAGTTGCGCCAACACGGGGCGAGCATGAAATAATCGTTGTCTCGTCTCAAGAAATCTTGAAAGCTAACCACAGGAATGACGATTCCATGATGAACGAGCTCTCTGAGTAAAGCGAGCAAGAAAGCGGCAAATTCTTGCTCATCTTTCGCTTTTTTCATCTCGACAGGTTCTCCACCGTAGTAAGCGAACTGCACTTGAGGTAACTCCGAACGAAAGTCGGATCCTTCGATCGGTGCGATCGCGGGATGCTTCAGTCTGGAAAGCTTCGTGAGAAAATCCATGAGATCTTCTCGCGCTTCCCCCACAGCCTCTTTCTTCACAACTTTGAGCCTCTTGTACACGTTGTTCTCGACGATCAAAAACTCATCGCCGCTGTAAGTCTGTCTCAGAAACCTAACCAACCTCATGCCTTCCTCCCACCAAAGCTTCGCGAGTCAACCTCAAGACCTCGTCCATGACATTCACAAGTTCAACGTTCTTGTAAGAACAACCTGCCGCACGCGCATGACCCCCGCCACCCAGGGCAGAAGCGATTTTGCTCACGTTCAACCATTGTTTCGATCTGAAACTCACGTGCACCTCACCTTTTGGAAACTCCGTGAACAATATCGCGACCTCTATATCTTTCATCGATCTCAGCTCAGAGACGAACCCACTGCTGTCGTCCTCGGTGCAACCCAGAGAAAGATAGTCTTCATAACTCAACCAAGAATACACGAGCTCACCCTCGATCTTCATGTGTTCGATCATCTTCGCGAGAAGTTTGAACTGCTGAAATGTTTTGTTCTCCAGGATCACCGATGCAACGAAGTAGGGTTTTGCACCCAATTCTACGAGTTCTGCGGCAATTTTGAGTACGTTCGCATCCGTGTTGGAGTATTTGAAAAAGCCTGTGTCCGTTGCAAGGCCGAGATAGTTCGTCGTTGCGAGTTCTGCGTCGTACGTTACCCCCATGGCTTTGTTCATATTATAAACTATCTGTGCCGTAGAAGCACTCGTGACGTCGACCAAGTTCAAGTCTCCAAACATCAAATTCGTTTCGTGATGGTCCACGACGATCAATTCGGAACTCTTCAGCAACTTTTGAAACCTTCCCACCCTGTCGGGCGAAGAACAATCAACAACCACTATCAAATCTGGATGGAAGTCCTGCAACTGGTCGAAAGACTCTATAGAATCGACGGCGAAAAAGAGTTTGTAATACCACGCGATCTGATCGTCTATAGCCGCTCTGACTCTCTTGCCGAGCCTTCGCAATCCTTCGGCGAGAGAAGCGACACTGCTGATATCGTCGCCGTCTGGCATCACATGTCCAAGAACTAGAATGTTATCTTTCGACATGAGCTCTGAGATCACAGACAGAAACTTCGTCATCCTCCTTGCACCCACTTCGACAGATAATCCTTCACCTGTTTTTCATCGTGCACCCTCTTGGTGGAAAAGTCCACTGTGACGTAGTTGTCAGAGCCGAGGTACAGCGTTGGTTGAACGTTGATGATCTGTGTGAAAGCGTTTGGATCGTAGTGAGCACCCACGATGAGACCTATGAAGAAGGTGTGATCTCCCGTACGCCTGAAATCTACCAGCTTGCACTCGTACGCTGCGTAGCAATCGCTCAATATCGGCACCTTGACCTTCTTGCCATTGGTGAGGTTTATTTCGAAAACGTTGAGCTTATCGATGTCCCTGCCGGAGGTCTTTCCAACGAAGGATGCGAGCCTGCTTTGATCGTACCTTATGAAGTTCACCGTGAACTCCTTCGAGGACAGAATCAGATCGTGCGTCAATCTTTTGGGTGAAATCGAGACACCGTACAACGGTGGGTCATGTGACAATTGCGTGTGCCAAGCTGCAGCCATCACGTTGATCCGTTCTTCGTACATGCTGCATATCAATGCAACGTTGGCAGGATAGTGTAAGTTGTACTTCTGCAATGTTTCCACAAAGACCATTTTGATCACCTCCCAACGGCCATCAGAGAAATGCGATCTATGACATCGGCGAGCACCCCAGCCGATAGGTTGAAACCTCGTTCGGTCATCCTGAGACTTTCACCCTTGATTTCCAAGAACTCACCCAAAAGATCTGAAAAGAGTTCTTCAGGGTCGAACGTCCGCCAAAGCCTTCTCAATCTTTCGACGCTCACGCCCTCACTCAACCTCAATCCCATGAATATGGTTTCCTTCAGCTCCTGAAGGTCGTCGTTCTTCGAAAAATGATCGAACGCGAAATCTTCATTCTTCAACTTCGCGATGTACTCGTCGAGCCGTGAACTGTTCACGTACCTGATTCTTCCCAGATGCCCTCCTGCAGCCACACCGAGACCAACGTAATCTTGGTTTCTCCAGTACTTCAAGTTGTGCCTGCAGAAACTGCCACTGAGTGCGAAGTTTGAAATTTCGTAGCGATGATAACCCATCGCCTTCACCGCTTCGACGAAACGCCCATAGTGATCTTCAACCACCTGGTCCACTGAAGTTTTGAGTTCGATTTCGCGCGTTTCCAAAAGATAGATCGACACATGATCGGGTTTCAACATCTCCACGATACGCACGTCGTTCTCTATCGTGCGATCGCTCTCGGTTTGAAGGCCCACGATGAAGTCGACGTTGACTTTGGCAAAGCTCTTCGCTATCTCATAGGTTCTGAAAAAATCATCCACGGAGTGTCTCCTCTTGACGCGTTTCAGCACCTCATCGTCCGCCGCTTGAAGACCTATGCTCACCCTGTTCACGCTCAACGATTCGAGCCTTTCGACGAACTCACAATTCGGATTCACTTCGATCGTGAACTCGAAATCATCAGCGATCAGGAACATACGTCGAATGCGCTCGAGAGTCTTCTCGAGCAACTCGAACGGAACGTCGCTCGGACTTCCCCCACCGATGTAGATCGTCCCCACGCGGACCTTGGGCACAAACCTCGACCAAAGTTCGATCTCCTTCCACAACGCTCGGAAGTACTCTTCGACCCAAGAAAAATCCGTGAAAGAAACAAAGTCGCAGTATGTACATCTGCTCCTGCAGAAGGGAACATGGAGGTACAGACCTACCTCGTCAGAAACTGATCCTGAAGACGAACTTTCCATCAATGAAACAGGTGTCGAGTTTGAACTTCTCCCCAATCCATTCACCTCTGATCCCAACCGATGCGCTATCTTGGTTCAGTGCAAGAATGAAGTCCAACACTGTAGATGCCCTGCCAAGTGGAACTCTGAACCTCACAGCGAGTGCACCCGAAACTCCATCCTTCCACCCCACGCCCATGAAGAAACCTTCGTCCCCAGTTTGTCCCCTCGAGAAAGGATAGAAGCCTGCGAACAGTGCGTTGTCGAGCGAGTAAAAACCGATCTCTCGGTTCTGCATTCTCAGATATACCCTGCTCATACCCATAGTCACAGGACCGACAACATCAAAGGAGGAGAAGTTGATAGTGTAGTTTCCAAGAAAGACCTTTTGCTTGGCATCTATGATGGCGTAAGAGTTTTCTGGTGCGATCGAAAAAAGCATCCTGTAACTTCCAGGCATCAAACCGAAGCTCTCGACGTCGAAGGTCGCAAGAACCGACCAACTCTTTCCCACGGTGAACCCAATGTTCATCTTTGCGTCCGCCTCTTTGATCCTCAGAAAACCCATCTTACGCACGATCTTTTTCTCATTCCGATAGATCGCCCCGAACTGAAGGTCGTTTTCTGAGGTCCTGATCAGAAAATTTCCGACATCGATGAAGTGTGTCAAACCATCGACGTGGAGCATCTCCACACCGAACATGGTGATTGAAGTCAGAACGATCGACAGCACCAAACGATTCAACTTCACTCCTCGAGTAACCTCCTCAGTACGTCGTTCACAAGTTTTGGATTCGCGGTCCCTTTGGTCTGTTTCATCACTTGGCCAACGAAGAAGGAAATCACGTTCGTCTTTCCAGATTTGTACTGGCTCACGACGTGCGGGTTTTCTTCGAGAACCTTTCTTGCGATCTCAACTATGGCGTGTTCGTCGCTCAGTTGTTTCAGTCCTCTCTCTTGAACGATCTGAATAGGCATTTTCCCCGTTCTGAACATTTCGGGAAAGATCTCCTTGGCCGTTTTTATGGAAATCTCGCCACGATCGACCAACCTTATGAGTTCTGCGATGTGTTCGGGCTTGATCTTCAGTTCCCCGCTCTCGAACTCTTTCATTTCTCTCAGCATCTCCGTCATGATCCAATTACTCGTTTCTTTGGGTTTGCCACTCAACCTAACGCACGCTTCAAAGAAGTCCGCAATCGATTCGTCCGCCGTGAGTACGGATGCATCGTACTCTGGAAGTCCATACTCTCGAGCGAACCTCTGCTTTTTCTGATCCGGCAGCTCCGGCAAGCTGAGCTTCAACTTCTCGATCCTCTCTTTGCTGACGACGATTGGCGGTATGTCTGGTTCTGGAAAGTAGCGATAGTCACTCTCTTCTTCTTTTCCTCTCATCGAAACGGTCGTCTTCGTCGAAAGATCCCAGCCACGCGTTTCTTTTTCAACGTTTTCTCCCCTCACGAGCGCTTCTTTGATCCTCTGCTCCTCGTATTCCAACGCCTTCTCGATGAACTTGAAGGAGTTCATGTTCTTGACCTCTACCCTGTTACTCGAAACGTTCCTGTCGAGATCGACTATCGAAATGTTCGCATCGCACCTCAACGCACCCTTTTCCATGTCACCGCTGCTGATCTTCAGATATCTCAGTATGGAACGGAACTTTTCGGTGAAGATGCGTGCTTCCCTCGGTGAAGAAAGGTCCGGTTCTGTTACTATCTCGACCAGAGGCACTCCACACCTGTTCATGTCCACCAAGGAATACCTCGCTTGCGTTATCGAGTCGCCTTCGTGCATGAGCTTACCCGCATCTTCCTCCAGATGCAGTCTCCTTATCCTCACTCGCTTCGTTGTTCCGTCGACGTCTATTTCAAGATGACCACCGACCGCGAGTGGATAAAAGTACTGACTTATTTGATAACCCTTCGGCAGATCCGCATAGAAATAGTTCTTCCTGTCGAACTTCGAATACTCGTTCACCTTGCAGTTCAGTGCCAGTGCGAGTTTTATGGCGTAGTCAACCATCTCTGCATTCACCACGGGCAGGGCTCCAGGCTGACCCGTACACACCGGACAAACCGCCGTGTTCGCTGGGATTTCAAAGACGTTCGCAGTACAACTACAGAAAGCCTTCGTCTGGGTCGAAAGCTGCACGTGTATCTCCAAACCTATCACGGTCTTGAACCTCATACTCTCACCACCGGTAAGGGAATACGGCCGTTTTCGTTGTACGGAGAGAACTTCTCGATCGATCTACCGATCCTCAACACTTTCGGATCTTCAAACCTCTTTCCCACTACCTGGACACCGACCGGAAGTCCCTGGGCAAAGCCAAAGGGTACGCTCAAAGCTGGCACACCCGCCAAGTTAGCGAAGGTTGTGAAGACGTCCATCAAGTAATACGCGAGGGGATCCGTTATTGAGCCGATCTTGAAGGCTGGTATGGGAGATGTGGGGGTAAGGATTGCATCGAATTGGTCGAACACCGAACTGAGATCGTTGGCGAGCAACCTTCGCACTTTTTGCGCCTTGTTGAAGTAGGCTTCGTAGTAAGTCGCACTCAGAGTGAACGTACCCAGCACGATCCTCCTTCTGACCTCTTCCCCAAAACCCATCGTCCTGGTAACGGAATATGTTTCCTTCAGACCGGACTTCTCGACTCGCAAGCCGTACTTGACACCGTCGTATCTCGCAAGGTTCGAGCTTGCCTCGGCAGGAGCGATCACGTAGTACGTCGCGACCGCGTACTTGAGCGTGGGGATCTTCACTCTTTCTACCTTTCCTCCAAGTTTCTCGATGAGCTTGATGCACTCCTCGAATCTCTCCGCAACTTCTTTGTCCAAACCTTCGTACTCGTAAACTTCAACGGGAACGGCGAAACGAAAACCTTCGATTCCTTGCTCTATGTGGGACAGAAAATCCATCTTCACATCGACCGTTGTGGAATCGAGCGGGTCTCTCCCATGAATGATCTGCATGAGGATAGTGGCGTCTTTGACGCTCTTGGTCATAGGTCCAATCTGATCCAGCGAGGACGCGAACGCCACAAGTCCATATCGAGAAACCAAACCGTACGTGGGTTTGAAGCCCACGATACCGCAGAACGCTGCTGGTTGTCTCACTGAACCACCCGTGTCGCTGCCGAGCGCTGCCACGACCTCTCCGCTCGCAACCGCCGCGGCAGAACCTCCGCTGCTGCCACCTGGGACGCAAGAAAGATCCCAAGGATTACGCGTGACGAAAAACGCGGAACGTTCTGTGCTTGAGCCCATCGCGAACTCGTCGAGGTTCGTCTTTCCGACGATGGCAAAGCCAACCTTCTTTAACTTTCTCACGACCGTCGCGTCGTATGGAGGCACGTAGTTTTCGAGGATCTTCGATGCGCAGGTCGTTCTGACGTCTTTCGTAACGATGTTGTCCTTTATGGCTATTGGGATGCCTTTGAACGGTCCTTCGTCGATTTCGATTCGTTCTTCATCGAGTACCGTGATGAAACTCTTGAGAACCTTATCAACCCTCTCTATCTCCTTCAAAGACTCTTTCACCAGATCCTGACTTTCGACCTCGAGACAGTCTTCTATCGTCATCTTTTGAAACATGGCAAACCTCCCTCACCAGTAATATCGTCTTCTTCGCAATCTTCGTACGTACCCATAGATCATCCCCACGACGAACCCCCCGATGTGCGCCCAGTACGCCACCCCAGAACCTGTGGGACTGTCGAGCAAACCACTCAGCACTTGGAAGATGAACCAAACGAACAAGTACGTGAACGCGGGTATGGCGACCAAGAAGGGCAGGAGAAAGTACAAGGGTACTATCGAGACGATGCGCGAATATGGGAAGAGTACGAAATAAGCCCCCATGACAGCCGATATCGCACCGGAAGCTCCAACCATTGGAACCTGCGAGTTCAAGTTGAGCGAAAAGTGTGCTAAACTTGCGAGCACACCACCGCAGAGATAAAAGATCAAAAACCTGCCGTGCCCAAGTTCGTCCTCGACGTTGTCGCCAAACAAACCCAAGAACCACATGTTTCCAATCAAATGGGACCATCCTCCGTGCAGGAACATGTGGGTCAAGATCGTCAGCCACTTGTTCGAATACAAGCTCAAACCCGTGCGGAGCTGCCACACGGTGGTCCACCTGGTCGACGTGAAACGAGCCGGTACAAGTCCAAAGTTGTACATGAACTCTATCAGTTCGACACGAGAGAGCGTCAGTTGGTAGATGAACAACACAACATTGATCGTGATCAGTCCATAGACCACGTACGGTCTTCTCCTGCTCGGTATGGTGTCGTACAGAGGTATCAGACCACCACTTCCCTCTTCGCGTTCTTAATTCCAAATTTTATCACAAAACTTCTTCGATAATGCCGCTACCAAGCACGAGCTCACCATCGTAAAACACCGCTGCCTGACCGGGTGTGACGGCAAAGAGTGGTTCTTTCGTCTCGATTTCCGCTTCACTGCCGTTGTGCCTCACGAAACATGGAACTTCTAACGTGTTCTTTCTGACCTTCACGAACGCGCTGAACTCTTCAGGAAGATCCACCAAGAAGTTGAGATGGCTCACTGAGAATTTGTTTCGATAAACATCCTCTTCTTTTCCGACAATTATGGCATTCCTCTGAGCATCGATTCGTACCACGTATGTTCTTGATCCCAATGAGACTCCCAGCCTTCTCTGCCCAACGGTGTAACGTATCAGACCTTTGTGCCTACCCAATTCCTTACCATGAACATCGTAGATCGGACCTTCATTGAATTCGATGCCATTCTCCCTGAAGAAACTCTCTTGATCACCATCTGGGATGAAACACAGATCTTGGGATTCCTGCTTGGAATGAACGTGTATGTTCGCCTTTGCTGCGATCTCTCTCACTTGAGACTTGGTCTTGTCACCGTTTGGAAAGATGATCTTGGCGAGTCTGTGTCTCTCGATCGACGCCAAAAAGTAGGATTGGTCCTTCTCTTTGTCCAACGCTCTGTAAAGCTTGCCATCAATGATTCTCGCATAATGACCGCTGGCGATTTTGTCCGCACCTTCGTTCAGGATGAGGTCCATCACGAAGCCGAACTTGATCAACCTGTTGCACAGATAGCACGGATTGGGGGTCCTTCCGTTCTTGTACTCCTTTAGATAGTAGTCGACCACAGTCCGACGAAAGACGTCCTCCACGTGGATCACCTTTATCGGCACAGAAAAGTGTTTCGCTATCAGCTGCGCGTCGAACGTGTCGGCAGGTGAACAACAAACCTTGTGTTTTATCTGCTTGGCAAGATAGAACTCGTCCGGCATGGTCTTCATGTGGTAAGCGATCACGTCATGACCTGCTTCGAGCAAACTGTAGAGCGCCACCGCACTGTCGACACCACCACTCAACAGAACTCCGACTCTCAACGCTCGACTCCTCCCATTTTCATTGTACCTCAAACCATGCTCTTGCTCGAACGAAGCAACCTATGGTAGAATTCTCATAGCGTTGACTTAAGCTTTGTCGTATTAACCAATAGTTATGGAGGTGCGACCATGGCCAGAGTGGTTAGCTTCGGAGAGATCATGATGAGGCTCGCAACACCGAACTTCTTGAGGTTTGTGCAGACAAAGAGCTTCGATGTCACCTATGCCGGGGCGGAAGCGAACGTGGCCGTTTCACTCGCAAACTTTGGTCTGGAAGCATCATTTGTGACGAAACTTCCCAAGAACGAGTTCGGCATCGCGGTTCTGCGTTACCTTAGACAATACAACGTGGACACGTCTCACATGATCTTCGGAGAGGGTAGGTTGGGCGTCTATTTCCTCGAAACTGGTTATTCCCAAAGGCCTTCGAAGGTGATCTACGACAGGGCGAATTCCACTTTTGCTCTCTCCAAGCCCGAAGAATACGACTGGGATCGCATCTTCGACAACGCTGATTGGTTCCACTTCACCGGAATAACGCCGGCGCTCGGGGACAATTTGGTGCAAGCGTGTCTCGATGCTCTGAAAAAGGCCAAGGAGAAAGGTATAACTGTGTCGTGCGACCTCAACTACAGGGCCAAACTGTGGAGCCAAGAGAAGGCAAGACAGGTGATGTCACAGCTCGTCAAGTACGTCGACGTTCTCTTCGCGAACGAGGAGGACGCCGAGAAAGTCTTCGGTATAAAGGCGGACGAGAGCAACGTTGTTGAGGGCAAGCTCAGCTTGAAAGGATACGAACAAGTATGCCGCAGGCTCAAGGAAAGGTTCGGCTTCAAGAGGGTGGCGATAAGCTTGCGAGAAAGCATCGTTGCCAATCTGAACGGTTGGTCCGGTGTCCTACTCGACGGAGACGATTTCTACAGCGCCAAGCAGTACACAGTTCACATCGTCGACAGGGTCGGCGCAGGAGACTCCTTCTCCGCAGGCATCATCTACGGTTTTCTTACCGGTATGAAACCACAAGAAACTTTGGAGTTCGCCGTTGCCGCGTCTTGCTTGAAACACACGATCGTCGGGGACTTCAACGAAGTGACTCTCGACGAGGTGAAGAGCCTGATGAAAGGTTCAGGAAGTGGAAGAGTTGTGAGGTGAAATCCAAACATGTCCATCTATTCAGTTGAGAGAGCTCTGAAAGTCCTGGAGTACATCGCCTCGAAAAAGAACGGCGTCAGGGTTCGCGACGTTGCGGAGTTTTTGCAAATAACATCACCTGCTGCGTTCAAGCACCTCGAAACACTTGTCGAGTGCGGCTACGTTTTCAAAGATCCTTACACCCACAGATACTTTCCCTCGTACAAGTTAGTCGAACTCGGAAGCATAGTCCTCAGGAACATAGAGGTGCGCGAGATAGCCCATCCACTCTTGATCGAATTGATGGAGAGGACCAACATGACGGTCCACTTCGCCCTGAAGGATGGTTTCGAGGGTGTTTACGTCGACAAGGTCGAGAGCGCAAGGACGATTCCCACTGTCTCGAGGATAGGAATGAAGATGAGGCTATACTCCACAGGTTTCGGCAAAGCCATCCTCGCATTCTTGAGCGAGGACGAGCTCGAACAGTATCTGAAGAACGTACCACTCAACAGATGCACGCCGAACACCATCACAGACCCAGAAAGGCTCAAGCAAGAATTGCTCTTGGTGAGAGAAAGAGGCTACGCAATCGACAACGAGGAGAACGAATACGGAGTCAAGTGTATCGGCGCACCCGTTTTCGATTACACCAACAAGGTGATCGGCGCAGTCAGCGTCACCGCCGCGTCCGGTCTGCTGAACGAGGAAACCATACCGAAGATCGCACAAGAAGTGATCAGCACAGCAAGAGAAATCTCGAAGAAGCTGGGCGGCATCACCGCTTCGTGATACCGTACTTCTTTATCTTGTAGCAGAGTGTTTTGTAGTTCAAGCCGAGCATCGAGGCTACCTTCTTGCGGTTCCAGTTGTACTTTTCAAGGAAGATCCTTATCGTCCGCTTTTCGACGCTCGTAACCACCTTTCTCACGTACTCGGGCAATCTCAGTTCTCGCTCGGTCCGACTTGGGATCGAGTTCACGAAGTAGTCGACGACGTTCAGACCCGCGGCGTACATGTGGACTACCTTGACTAACTCTTCAGTGTTTCCCGGCCAGTCGTATTTCAGAAACAAGTCCATGATGTCTTCGCTCGGAAACTTCAACGGCACGTATCTGTGCTTCTGGTGTATCGAAGAGAGAATCCAATCGACCATGTATGGGATGTCGTTCTTACGCTCTCTCAAAGGGGGAATACGAACGTTGCAGAAACCTTCCACGGGAAGATCACTGAAAACGATCCTCCTCGTCTTACCGTTCAAGTTGACCTCGAAGACGCTCTCTTCGAGTTGAACGTACTTCCCGGCGGAGAAGTATTCGAGGTATGCGAGCAAATGCACCCCTGTCTCGGCCACGAAAGCGATCGCTCCCTCAGAACTGTTACGCAGTCTTTGGAGTTCTCTCAAGATCTCGTGAGCGATCACACCCTGCAACTCAGCGTAGCTGTACAGTACCTCGTGCTTCCTCTTGAGTTCCTCCAGTTCGAGCCTGCTTTCGAGATACCTGATGGCCATCATCACGCCATCCATCGAAGTGACGAAAATCGTAGTGGGATTGTCGAATTTCTTCGGTCCCATCACCACGTCCCAGAACTCCTCTAACAGCTTCTTCTCGTAGTCATCCTCACCGTAGAAGTCAACGAAGAGCCTCTCTTTGCTCGATGAAAGTTCAACACTGCCGAGCACTTTCGAAGGCAGAAGGACCCTTATCATGTCTATCCCTCGCTCGCGCTACATGCCATGGCGATCGAGAGCAACTTGCTCTCCGCGGTATCGGCCCTGGAAACCAGTACAACGGGTGCCTTCGCGCCGATCACCATCCCCGCGATCTTGCCGTTTGCAAGATAGATCGCAGATTTTCCGAGGAAGTTACCCGAATGAATGTCGGGCACGATCAAGAGGTCCGCGCAACCCGCAACAGGACTCTTAACTCCTTTCACTTCCGCGGCTCTCGAGCTCAAAGCGTTGTCCAAACCCAAGGGTCCGTCGACGATGCAGTTCTTTATCTCACCACGCTGGTTCATTTTCGCAATTATTGCAGCTTCAACTGTCTCGGGCATGGCAGGGTTTACCGTCTCGACCGCACAGATGAGAGCCACTTTAGGCAATTCGTAGCCCAGTTTGCGTAGAATCTCTACCGCATTGCTTATGAGCTTCACCTTCTCCTCGAGTGACGGTCTTATAACAATACCTCCATCCGACACGAACACGACCCGGTCCAGTGTGGGCACCTCGATCGCCGCAAGGTGTGTCAGAAGTCCTGCACCTCTCAGTCCCCAGTCCTTGTTGAGCACAGCTTTCAAAAGGGTTGATGTCTTCACAAGGCCCTTGACCAGAACATCAGCACGTTTAGAAGAAACGAGCTTCACACCTTTCTCGCTCGCATCACTTTCATCACAGCTGTCGATGAGTTCTACATCAACTGAATTTGTGTAGTTCTGTAATTTCTGCAACTTTCCCACGAGGAAGATGCGATCCACCAATCCTTCTCTTTTCGCCATCAAGGTTGCCTCGACTGCTTCTTCGTCCTCGGCACCAACGACAACGAGATTCTTCTTTCCCGCTCTCTTAGCCATTTCGATCAATTCGCTGAGGGACCTCATGCTTCACGACCTCCAATCGCGGGCCGCCATCGCCACGTAGACTATCGCCATGATTGTGTTGAAGACCACAGAATAATCGTTGTGGACGAACCTCACGGTGCGACCATCGATCCTCTCGATGCCAGGGATCAGCTCGGCCAAGTCTGCGTACACCGTGTCCTTCATTTCAACCTTCAGCTCCACAGGTGTGTCGAACCCGTACAGCACCAGTTCGTTCCTCGGAATCTTCACAGCTTCGGCTGCTGCTCTTTTCATCTCTCCGAACAAGCGCTTCTTCGGTTTCATGATGGCTGCGTAACGTCCAAGCCCCATCTTGGTGTCAACGAAGAGCCATTTTCCTCGAAATTCTCTCTTCAACTCCTCGCCGAGCGCACCATCACCAACGACGAGACAGACAGGAACATTGTGATGTGCGGCAAAGGCAGCGTTTATGAGCGCCTCGTTCATCCTTTTCCCGTTGATCCAAACGTTGTGTATCAGCGAGCTCGAATAGGTGTGGTCCATGATCGCGTTCTTGGTACCGATCCCCGCGTGATAGCCCAAAAAGATCACCCTATCGAACGTCGCGTCGAGACCGCTCATCATGTAATCTTTTCTTATCGGACCGTGTACGAGGCTTACGTTGTCGAACTCTTCACATATCCTGTAAGGTATAGCCGTACCAGAACCGTGAGCATCACAGATCAACACGTGCTCGATCTCAACTCCCGAAGAGAACAACCCCTCGAGCAACGCTCTCAAATGTTCGTGCAAGACTTCCGAAGCTTCCTTCTTACTGGTGTCGACCTCTCCCCACGTGGCGATACCTGCCAGACCTTCCATGTCGACTGAGATGTAGATCCTCATACGATCCCTCCTCGTTGCTCACCTTTTCGAATGATACCACGAAGATTGTTCCAAGATGGTATGATTTTTGTGGTGATGGGTCTGGTTTTCATCGATCCGAGCGGAACAATACCGATCTCGCTCACTGGAAAATTCTGTCGTATGAACTGTGCGCATTGCGGTGGGCACTACCTCGGCCACATGAAAACGCTGTGGGAGATGGAGCAACTCGCGAGAGAAGGACACAAGAGTTTTCTCATAAGCGGCGGACTCGAGGAAGATTTTCTCGTACCCTTCAGAAAGTATTTGAACCATCTGAGGCATCTCAAGGAAAGCTATGGGCTCTCTTACAACTTTCACGTGGGTTTCCCACAATCTTTCATGGAAGATCTCGAAGGCTTGGCCGACGTTGTGAGTTTCGATTTTTTCGCCGATCCAATGGTCATGGAGGCCGTCTATGGGTTCAGCGTTGAACCAGTGAAACTTCTGGACGCCATCGCACGAACAAGGGTCTTCGCTGTACCACACGTAACGATTGGAATTTTGGAAGGTCACATATCACACGAGTATGAAGCACTGAAGATGCTTTCGGAACGTTTCAGTGCCGTGGTTCTGAACGTGTTCATACCAACTTTCGGAACGAAGTTCTCCCAAGCTCTTCCACCTGACCTTTCGAGAGTGAAAGAACTTTTCAGTTACACCGCCGAGAAGTTCGATCATTTGGTGCTTGGTTGCATGCAACCACGTGGCGAATACAGACGCTTGCTGCAAGAATCGGTGAAAGAATTCGCAAACGTCATCGTGAAGCCAACGTTCAAGGTCGACTTCGATTTCAAGGGTTGTTGTGCCCTTTGGTTGGCCAAATCCAGAGCGGAGGTGGTGAGGCGTGTACGATAAAGAAGAGCTCAGGAGGATCTTTGATGCGTTCGAGCAGTGGCAAGCGCAGGTGGAGAGCGACCTGAAGAAGTATCCAGAGAGGAAGGAGAAGTTCGTATCGAGTTCTGGCTACGAGTTCAAGAGATGCTACACGCCACTCGACGTCTCAGAGCTGGATTATTTGAAAGACCTCGGCATGCCGGGAGACTATCCGTACACGCGAGGCGTTCAGAGAACCATGTACCGTGGAAGGCTCTGGACGATGAGGCAATACGCGGGCTTTGGAACCGCGGAAGAAACGAACAAACGCTTCAAATATCTTTTGCAGCAGGGCCAAACGGGCTTGTCGGTGGCGTTCGATCTACCCACGCAGATCGGTTACGATTCGGACCACCCACTCGCCGAAGGTGAGGTTGGACGCGTGGGTGTCGCGGTGGATTCCTTGAAGGATATAGAGACACTCTTCGACGGTATTCCACTGAAAGACGTCAGCACCTCGATGACCATAAACTCCACCGCAGTCATACTTTTGAGCATGTACGCCGTGACGGCGGAAAAGCAAGGAGCAAAACTTGAAGAACTGAGAGGAACGATACAGAACGACATTTTGAAAGAGTACATAGCGAGGGGTACTTACATCTTCCCACCAGAACCGTCCATGAAGATCGTCACGGATATCTTCGAATTCTGTGCCCAGCACATGCCCAAGTGGAACACGATAAGCATCAGCGGCTATCACATAAGAGAGGCCGGTGCCAACGCGGTCCAAGAGCTCGCCTTCACGTTTGCTGATGCAGTCGCTTACGTTGAAGCGGCCATCAAGGCCGGACTGGATCCGAACGTGTTCGGAAGACAGCTGTCGTTCTTCTTCGCCGCGCACAACAACTTCTTGGAAGAGATCGCGAAGTTCAGAGCCGCGAGACGCGTTTGGGCGAAGATCATGAAGGAGCGCTTCAAAGTGACCAACCAAGAAGCCTTGAGGCTCAGATTCCATACTCAAACAGGTGGTTCCACGCTCACAGCACAGCAGCCACTGAACAACATAGTCCGTGTCGCAATCCAAGCACTGGCGGCCGTGCTCGGTGGAACTCAATCTTTACACACCAACTCTTTCGACGAAGCTCTCGGCCTTCCAACGGAACAATCCGTACAGGTCGCGCTCAGGACACAACAGATCATAGCCTACGAGTCAGGTGCCGCGGACATCGTCGATCCACTGGCAGGCTCATTCGCTTTGGAAGCTCTGACTAACCAGATCGAGGAAAAGGTCTGGGAGTACTTGCAAAAGATCGACTCTTTGGGCGGCATGGTTCGAGCGATAGAACTCGGATACGTTCAAAAGGAGATCCACAAGAGTGCGTACGAGCAACAGCTGGCGATTGAAAAAGGCGAACAAATTGTTGTGGGAGTGAACGCGTTTCAAACCAAAGAAGAAAGACCGGTTGAAAACATCTTGAAGGTTGATCCCGCACTTGAAGAGAAACAGAAACAGGCCCTCAGACAACTGAGAGAGCAGAGGGACAACAGGGCCGTCGCGAACGCGTTGAAGGAATTGAAACAAGCTGCGAAGGAGGGTAAAAACATCGTTCCATACGTGTTCGAAGCGGTCAAGTGTTACGCAACCCTTGGTGAGATAAGCGATGTTCTGAGAGAAGTTTACGGAGAGTACACCGAGAGCACATCGATCTGAGGGGGTGAATCAGATGAAGAAGTACAGGATCTTGATCGCAAAACCTGGGTTGGATGGACACGATCGCGGTGCAAAGGTCGTCGCGCATGCCCTGAGGGATGCGGGTTTCGAAGTGATATACACTGGTCTGAGACAGACTCCCGAGCAGATCGTGAAAACTGCGATCCAGGAGGACGTCGATTTGATAGGGCTCTCGATCCTGTCGGGTGCGCACCTACAGTTGTCCAAGAAGGTGATCGAGCTGATGAAAAAAGAAGGTATAGCAAGCATTCCAGTCTTCGTGGGAGGCATAATCCCACCCGACGATGTACCCAAGTTGCTGGAGATAGGTGTCGCGCGTGTGTTTGGGCCAGGAACACCGCTTTCGAAGATCGTTCAAGAGGTTAGAGAGGTCTTGGAAGGGGTGGCGAGCACGAGTGAATCATAAGCAGATCGCCAAGTTCATAACGTTGATAGAGAACGAACCTGAAAGGGCGAGACAAGTACTGAAGGATCTACCGAGAAAAACTTGTCCTGTGATCGGTTTCACGGGTAGCCCAGGCGTGGGCAAGAGCACGTTGATCGATCAGGTGATCGCGAGGCTTAGATCCATGAATAAAACGGTCGCCGTCGTTGCAGTGGATCCATCCAGTCCTTTCAGTCAGGGTGCCTTCCTCGGTGACAGAGTCAGGATGAAGAAACACTTCCTTGACGAAGGTGTCTTCATTAGGAGCATGGCATCCCGCGGCGCACTCGGTGGATTGAACGAGAGCATCTACGATGTCGTGGAGTTGCTCGAAGCTGCGGGTTTCGATTACGTTCTTGTCGAAACGGTGGGTGTCGGTCAAGCTGAGGTCGAGGTGCGGTATGTGGCAGACGTGGTCGTGCTGGTGCTGTCACCGGGCTTTGGAGACGAAATGCAACTGTTGAAGGCGGGCGTCATGGAGATCGCGGACATATATGTCGTGAACAAATCGGATCTTGCGGGAAACGACTCGCTGTACGATCAGCTGATCGGCTTTCTCACCTTCGCTGGAAGGGATGTCTCAAGCGTCGTGAAGACCTCGGCCTTGAACGGCAGCGGAGTTGAAGAGCTCGTGGATAAAATGACGACATTGTGGAAGACTCTCGTTGAAACAGGAAGATTGAAACAGCTGAGAAGAGAAAGGTCGAGACACCACGCAGAGACACTCGCGAGGAGAACGCTGCAGGAGTATCTTTCACTCGTGGATTCAGAGGATCCATACAAAGCTGTCGAGTCGGCACTCAGATCGATGTGTGAACGCTTGAAAAATGGTCAGGGGGGAGGGGCTTGAACCCTCGACCTCCGGACCCCGATTCCGGCGTTCTGGCCAACTGAACTACCCCCTGAGCCAATACAAATGATACCATAGAGGCGGGACTTTGACAACTGCTCGAGAAGGATATGGCTTTAGGGAAAACGTATCTTGGGCAGAGCCCAAGTAGTAGTAAGATTAACACCCACCAGAGGCAATAGCCTCTATTGCTATGGAGTCAACATTGCTCCATCGAAGATGACCCAACGAGCCATCAAAAATTTCATCCCCTTTAGGAGATTGGGAGTGTCAAATTGAACGCTTGCACCAGGAATGAATTCGTGGTAGAATTAAAGACGCGGGGCGTGGCGCAGGTTGGCTAGCGCGCTTGCATGGGGCGCAAGAGGTCGCTGGTTCAAGTCCAGTCGCCCCGACCAGGCGGCGAAAGCCGCCTTTTTCTTTTCAAAGCTATCTCGTTCGCGAAAGATCTCAATCTCAGTGAGAGAACCTGCACGGTTTTTGAGGGTTCTCAAAGTTCAACCGTTTCTCGACTCTACTTTGTTGAAATGCTCCTGAGCCTGCTGGATCAATTGCATGCGTCTTCGCGCCCTTGCCATCCGAAAATCTCGGTAGATTTTTCTTCTAAGGTTTTTTACTCTGTGAAAAAGTGTTCGATCTCGAGAAGAAGGTGCCGAGGCAAATGCGTTAGGCCTTCAACATCATTGAAACGAAGATTCAACGTGCAGCCAGTATCTTTTCGTCGCGTTTCCTCCCGCATCTTCAGTACTCCGATGGACCGAACCTGCACAACACATCCAAAGAATGCTGGCTCATAGTTCACAACGAGGACATCCAGCGCATCTCCATCTTCCGCGAGAGTGTTCAAAATGAACCCGTAATCAGCAGGATAATGCAAGGGTGAATGAGGCACGATGATGTCAGTTTTCATCATACCCACGTAGATTGTGGGTCATAAGTTCCCCGCCAAGCTTTCTTTTGCAGATCATTGAGACCAACATCCAAATCAGAGATATGGTGTTGACCCCCCTTGACCATTTCGGCGAGATAGTGTAATATAGCCTTGGTTGAGCCCCCATCGTCTAGCGGCCTAGGACACTGGCCTTTCAAGCCAGAAGCAGGGGTTCGAATCCCCTTGGGGGCGCCAGTTGGAGGAGATTCAAGAGATCGAAGGAAGGGCCGCTCCTGTTTGGAGCGGTTTTTCATGCCCGTTCTTTCGAGGAAGATCTGCCCAGACAAAAAAGTGGCGGGCTTATGACCCGCCTTCCAATTGGAAAATTCATCTGAAGTGTGGCTCCGGCGGCAGGACTCGAACCTGCAACCTAGTGGTTAACAGCCACCCGCTCTGCCGGTTGAGCTACGCCGGAGCGTCGGTTTTCGACAACAATTCTAATCAAAAGCTCTTTCCATTTCAAGTGTAGAGTTATTTACTCTTAGATTAACACTGAGAAGATCAGGTGAGGCGAATGTGGAAGAACTTGCCGAAGGAAGTCAAGCGCTATCTTGTCTTCTACTCCATCACAGGCTTTTCTTTCTCCGCGATCATCGCGGCCCCAACGCTTGGAAAGGTGTTGAATATCTCAATAGAAGAGCTTGGATGGCTTTTCAGTTTTTCTTACATCTTTCAGGCCATTCTCACTTACGTTTTGGGCAGAAAATTCGAGAGCATCAGCGTGAACTACGGTTACGCACTGGCAAGAACTTTCTTCGCCCTCGGAAGTATCTTTTTCATCTTGGCGCGCAACGTCTATGGGTTCGTGGCCGCACAACTCTTGCTCGGGGTTACGGACGTCTTCTATCCTTGTCAAATCATGTACGAAAGGGCTCTCTTTCCACCGAAAAAGCGCGAGGAGATTTACTCGACGCAGTTCCTCATCACCGAGTTCACGAAGGTGGTCGCCTACTTTTTCCTGGTGTTCATTCTGTCGAAGTACATGAAGGATCTGAGATTTCTCTCGGCAATATTTTTCTCGACCTTTGTGGCGAACATCTTTTATGCCTTCTCTTTCCTCAAGATCTTGCCACGCGTCAAGAGTGGCTCGAGTCTTCACGAGGACCACGTCTTGGCCACGAGCGTGAACGGTCCTTTCATATTGATAATGCTGCACCAGTACTTGGCTTTCATGGCGTTCAGTTTTTCGAGTTTTCTCATCATCTCGTACTATCTCATGGACCATTTCAAACTGGACAGTTCCTCGCCCTTTTTGTTTGAGATGATCTTTTCAGCGTCACTGGTCGTGGCATACCCGTGGAAGAGAAAGGTCAACAACAGTACGATCAGGAATTTGATCATCGGCTCAGTGTTGATCATCGCCACCTTTGCTCTGTGGTTCGTACCCAACGTGTACGTGTTCTTCGCTTCCCACGTGATCATGGGATTTGGTTTCATGATGTGGTTTCCAGCAAAAGAAACCATCAAGATGAGCTTGTCACCGAGAGAACTGGGCAGATGGGAAGGTTTCTTCCAAGGACTAAACATCTTCAGCAGAACTTTTGTGCCCGTGGTGTCGACACAGATCGCAGGAAGGCTCGGACACAGGTGGGTGTTCTTGACCTCAGCTTTCATCTTCACTGCGAGCCTGTTGAGTTCCATCCCCGCGATGCGATGGTTCCACAGAATCGGAAAGATCAAGGTATGAACAGCTCTTCTGCGTTTTTCACCAGAGTTTCTGCGACATCCTCAATGTCCATGTCCAAGATCATTGCGATCTTTTCGACCACGAACCTCACGTAGATCGGTTCGTTCCTCTTACCCCTGATCGGTTGAGGAGCCAAGTAGGGACAATCCGTCTCGCTCAGGATGTTTTCGATCCCCACTGTCATCACAGCTCTCTTCAGCTTGTGGTTGTTCGGGTACGTAATCGGACCACCCACACCGATGTACATCCCGAGTTCGACGAACTTCAGTGCCCACTCTTCATCCGCGGAGAAGGCGTGCACGACGCCCCCTCGCGTCGGTAATCCCACGCGGCTTATGATCTCGTAAGCTTCGTCGTAGGCATCCCTGACGTGGACGATCACGGGCAGATCGACGTCCTTCGCAAACTTCAGTTGCGCCTCGAAGACCTTTCGCTGTTGCTCCTTCGAAGACAGCATCCTGTAGTAATCCAGACCACATTCGCCAATGGCAACCACCTTTTTGTGCTCGAGCAGTTCTTCGAAGACTTGTAGAAAGTTATCTGGAACGTTTGAAGCTTCGTGGGGATGAACGCCCACCGAGCAATAGAGCTTCTCATGTTTCAGACTCAAGGAAAGCGCCTTCTTAGAATCCTCCACGTCTATGCCCACGTTGATAACGAAGGAGAAGTTGTGTGAGTCGAGTTTTTGGAGCACCTGCTGAAGGTCCTTCTCGAACTGGTGAAAATGCAGATGTGCGTGTGTGTCTGTCAGTCTCATTGTTTTTAGACCTCCTTTTGCAATTAGAATTTTATCAGGAAAGAAGAACATGGCGTGGATTAGAAAACCGTGGCTGGCATTGAACCTGATGTTGATCCTCGCTATTCTTTCGACCCTCCAACTTCCAAGGTTGAAGGTGAGGGCCTACTTCAAGGCGCAGGTTTCTGGAGAATCCCACTACGTTGTTGCGGAGAGGGAGATTTCCAGGACCTTTCACCTGAGAGATGTCGCAATCGTGGCGGTGCCGTACACAACACGAGATCAAATAAACATTGTGGCTCGAGAACTCCGAAGTTTGGATGGTGTCGCCATGGTGATCAATCCGTTTGAATTTCCTCTCACGATGGCCAACAACACGTCCATCGCTCAGCGATTCAGGCTCATTGGACAATACGAAGGCCGAGATTACGCTCTGCTGGTGACGTTCATTTCGAAGAGTCCCGAAAGCACTTCGAGAAGCATCCATCGTTTGGTAGAACCAAAGGGAGGTGTCATGTTTGGAATTTCATACATCGGTGCGATGGCGATGGACTACGTTCGAATCATCCTGACTTACCTCACGCCAGTCGCGATCGCGATAATGTTCTCGATCTTTTACCTCACGCTCAAGAACTTCTGGGCAGCGTTGCTGGCATTTTTGCCGAGCATTTTGGCCACCGTCTACTTGCTTGGTCTCTACGCTGCGATAGGCAAACCGATCAGTATGGAGAACGTCCTCATGCCGTTCATAACATTGATAATGGGAAGTTCTGCGGCGCTTCATTATGTGAACAGGTATTTGAGTTTGAAAGATCCCAGCAGGTATGAAAGATCTCGCAAAGCTTTCAAGGAAACCTTTTTAGCACTGTTCATGACCGTTCTGACCAGGGTGGTTAGCTTTCTGAGCTTGGGACTCACGAGCTCACCGGTGATGAGGGAGCTCGGCTTCAGCGGTGCAATGGGCATGACTGCGGCTGGTGTGGCGACGTTCGTCTTCTTACCACTCACAGTACACTCATCGAACACAGAAGAATGTCTGAGATCGTCGAAAAGAGAACTCTGAAGAAGAGAAGAACGAAGTTGCTGATTTTTCTCGCATTGTTCACGTTCTTCTGTCTCTTCATCAATAAGGTGAAAGCAGACTTTCACTCCCTGCTGTTCTTCAGGTCCAACTCCAAGGTCATGAAGGGAGCACGTGTAGTGGAAGCCATCGCGGGCATAAAGGTGCCCATTTTTCTGAAGGTCGATCTCGACGTGGACGTTGAAAGCCAGGAGGGCCTCGCAACCTTGAGAAAGGTCAAAGACAGTTTGAAAGATCACTGTGAGAGGACCTTCTCGATCCTCGATCTACTCGAATTGTTTCCACAACCTTTGAGGAACTTCGTTTCAATCCTTTTGCACAAAGGGATCTTGTTCGACCGTGAGAACAATTCCACCCTGATGCTGGCCTTCCCAAAACAGGTTGACAACAACAGTTACGAGCAGATCGAGAAAGTCGTATCTTCGCTCGTCTCTGGTCCGATCAAGTCCATCAAACTTTCCGGGGAAGACTTCAAGTACATGGAGATGAACAGATTCGTGATTCAGAACTTGCGAGCGAGTTTGATGCTTGCCCTGCTCGCCATAGCGTTCATGATGTGTCTAACGTTGAAAAACTTCAAGCTCGGTCTCGTGAGTTGTCTTCCAATTGTAGCAACGTTGTTCAGTCTGTACGGTGCGATGGGACTGCTGAAAGTACCGTTGAACGCAATAAGTGCATGCATCATGAGCATCGTGCTCGGTGCAGGGATAGACTACGCGATACATTTTTCTTGCGCATATTTGAAACATGGTTCTCTCGAAGAGGCCTATAGATTCACCCTAAGACCCATCGTCGCCAACGCATTCGGTGTCGCACTGGGGTTCTCTGTGCTGTTCTTTTCTCCCATGAAGGTCCATGCGCACATCGCGGCGCTGATATTCGTTGGAATGGTCCTCGCTTCAACTTACACGTTGATCTGGCTCACCACAATCTTACCGAAGACTCAGAGTGCGCGTGAAGCGAGACGCTTGTCCTCCTCCACGAATTTGAAGTAGAGTTCGACCCTCTTTTCGAAGTCCGATTCGTTCATCTTTCCCCTGCTCGTGTAGACGTTGGTCAACTTCTTTGGAAGGCTCAAATTAGTGAATTTGAAACCGAGTCTTTCTTTGAGCAAGTACTTCATCCCATGTACAGTGCGGGCAATTTGGTTCATTTTCGGCTCGTCGATGTCGAATCCTACGACGTTCAAACATTCGACCACCTTCTGCGGGGTGTAAACACCCCTTGCGAACAAACACATGACCAAGCTGTTGGTGAGGACTCGCCAAACGCCTTCTTCGTACATCGTCTTGACTTCCCTCTCGATGTCTTCAGAACGTCCCAGATACTTTTGATCGACGCTGTATCCTGCACAATCCAGATGCGAATGTCTCACACCCACCGCGTACCCAACGAACGCATCTGGACCAGTCATGTAACCTGGCGCTTCGTTCTTGTTGAAGCAGATGGCAAAGTCTTCACCACCGTACTTCTTCGCGCAGTGATGAACACCCTTTTCGAGATCTCTGTAGAACTCGTTCTTTCCGCGCGCGATGTTCTCGAGAACCTTCAGATAAGTCTCTGTGTCCCCGAAGTTCAGAGCGAGTCCATCGATCTCTTCCGGTGTGATCAATCCTCTCTGGAACGCTTCGGTCGCCCAGGCGAGCACGACACCGATGCTTATCGCGTCCCAACCTTGTCGTTCGACGAAGTGAATGAGTTTGAGCACTTCCTCCGCCTTCGAAACACTGATGTTCGAACCCAAAGAGTAGATGAGCTCGTGGTCGTAAGAAGTTTTCAGAGTCTTGTACATGTGCGGATCGGCGAACAATTCTCTCAAGACGCCCATGTGGATGCATCCTATGGGACAGTGCGCGCAGGATATCTGTTGCGCGAGGAGCTGGTCCGCGAAATGTTCACCACTTATGTTCTGAGCACTCTCGAAGAAACCCTGAGAGAAGTTGCGCGTTGGAAGACCCATGATCTTCGAAAGTGGAATCACGTTCGCCGCGGTGCCGAGATCTCTGTATTTGTAAGTGTTCTCACTCTCGACGAGTTCTTGAAAGATCCGATCGTAGAGTAGTTGGTACGATCTTCTATCTTCGATCTTCTGACAGTTGCTTCCAGAAATGACGATCGCCTTGAGGTTCTTGGATCCCATGATTGCTCCCAGGCCCAGCCTACCGAAGTGCCTTGAAGAATCCACAGTCACGACTGCGATGGGAGAAAGCCTTTCACCCGCTGGCCCGATCCTGACGATGCTCTTCTTTCCCTTCCTCTGATCTTCTTTCTCCCTGAGGATCCTTTCGGTCGCGAGCGCACTCCGACCCCAGAGCGAACTGCATGGCACGAGGCTCACGTCATCGCCGTCTATGGAAAGGTAAACGGGTTTTTCCGACTTACCAACGATCCTGAGCACGTGGACGTTGGCCGAAAGCATCGCGAGGTGAAGTCTTCCACCTGCGTGCGATTCACCGAGATCGCCCGTCAAAGGTGATCTGAACATCGCAACGGTCTTCGACATGCTTGGAAAATAGCCGTTGAGAGGACCTATTGCGAAATATATTGGAGACGTTTCTGAAAATGGATCCAAATCTGCTGTGATCTCTTGCATCGCAAGATAAGTCAAAACACCCTTGCCACCGACGAACCTTTCGAAGAGTTCCGTGACATCCTTTTCCTCTATCTTTCCATTCGTCAGGTCTACGGACAACATCCTGTACATCAGCCCACCTCCTCCATGGCGAGGACCTCGGTCGGACAGTAACAAACACACACGCCGCAGTGGTGACACACGATAGGAACTTGCTCCTGCTCGTCCCATTGTAGTGCGTTCGCCGCACACGCTTTGATACACTTTCGACAGTGTATGCACAGTTCTTTCACCAATTCGACTCCAAAACCGCGTTTCGAGACTCTGAGCGATCCAGTTGGACAGGCTGCAGCACACTCTGGATCTTTGCAAGCTTGACAGACGCGCACAGAGAAAGCACCTTCGACTCCCGGATAGTTCTTCACCCTCATCGCCGACTTCTCGATTCCAACCGCCCCGTACCACGTCCTCGTGCAGGCAAACATGCAAGAATAACACCCTATGCATCTTTCTCTATCCTTCACGACGAGCTTCTTCGCCATGTTGTCACGCCTCTTGCTGTGTTCTTGTCGTTCTCAAAAAGAATCTTACCAGCTTCACGAGAGCAAAGATGACCAAACAGAATATCATCCCAGTCAGAGCACCAGATACATCTATCATGATATCGTTCAGGGAAGCTCCCCTCCCTCTGAACTGTTGAAGGTATTCATCCAAGCTCGCCACGAGCGCAGGGAGCGAAACTGAAACGAGCATAGCCATCAGAAGTTTGTGCGAGTAGGTGAAAGCGAACCAGAAAGAAACGATACCGAGCACCATGTAGAGTCCAAAGTGCGCAGATTTTCTGACGAGTTCCACCGTGGGCATCTTCTTGTTTCCGAACCAAAGCCTGTTCAAAACATTCCTGATCTTCTTGAAGAACGTTGTTTCAGAAAGGTCCAACACTTGATCGATCTTTTTCAAGACGTTGTAGGCCCAACGGGCCTGCTTGGACGAGACAACAGCGTTTCTTGTGCCGAAGTAGAGCACAACAGCGGTCCAAAAGAGAAGAATCGCCATCATCAAAATCCACACACGTCTCATCTCTTATTCTCTCCTCACGATTCCATTTTGCCATGCTCCGATGAACGTCCAACATCGAGATTCCACAGAAAGCTTGCTTATCAATCTTCTGCGGTTTCAATCGCAAAAAACAGTGTGTAAGGCTATCTCAAGAGCGCAAACGATTCTTCGACACAATCGAACCGAAAAAGTTATAGTTGAAAGGGTCGTGTCGAGATCTTAACGCCCCCACAACACTTCAAAAGTCGAAGAGCTGCTCCTATGAAGAAGTTGTTGGTAGTCCTGTTGGTGCTGTTGAGCCTTGTTGTTATGGCACAAGAAGTCATCAAGATCGGAGCTATCTTCCCACTCACCGGAGCAGCCGCTGCAACTGGAGTGAAGATCAAGTACGCGATCGAGGTCGCATAGGAAATCATCAACGGTGTTTATCCTGAGATCAACCTCGCGCTCGCCAAGTCTGCAGGTCTATTGAACCTCAATGGGGCCAAAGTGCGGTTCATCTTCGCAGACCATCAGGGTAACCCAGAACTGGCCATGGCGGAAGCCGAAAGATTGATCAGAAACGAAAAAGTTGTAGCACTCATTGGTTGCTATCAGTCCTCCTGCACCAAGCCAGCGAGCCAGATCGCCGAAAAGTACGGTATACCGTTCGTTGCGGGTTCTTCGAGCTCTGCAGCCCTCACGGAGAGAGGATTGAAATGGTTCTTCAGGATTGCCCCACACGACGGTATGGAAACTGTCTTCTTCTTCGAGTACCTCAGATACTTGAACCAGAAGTACAACGCCAACATCAAGAAGGTCGCCGTCGTGTACATAGACAACGAATACGGGGTGCACGCTGCTCGGATGGTGAAAGAGAAGGTCAAAGATTTTCCTGAGTTCAGCCTCGTGGCCGACGTGAAATACCCTGTCAACGCGACCAACGTGGACATAGAGGTACAAAGAATAAAATCTGCTCGGCCAGATGCGATCTTCCACGCTTCTTACATTGGCGACATGACCATGTTCGTCAAGAAGCACAAGGAATTCAACGTCGTTCCGAAAGTTGTGCTGTCATACTGCGGTGGATACCAAGACCCGCAGTTCGTCGTGAACCTCGGCAAAGATGCAGACTATTTCTCTGGAACGAACGTCACGACGTCTGCTTTGTTCGCGAAGATGCCAATCCTCTTTAAAATCAACGAGATGTACAAGGCGAAGTCCGGCGTCGACATCGATGGACCGACTCTGGGAGACTTCGCCTCAGCGCTCGTCATAGCCGAAGCGATCAACATTGCTGGCACGACAGCACCAGAGAAAGTCCTCGAGGTACTGAAGAACCACACTTTTGACGCCCCGTATTTCGTCTCCGAAAAGATCAAGTTCGGGCCAGACGGACAGAACGTCTACTCGGCGTCCGTCATGACACAGATCTTCAACGGAATCTACGAGGCAGTCTGGCCGGAACAATATCAGACACACGAGCCAGTACCACAGTTCCCGGATTGGAACAAGAGGTGATGATGAGGGGGGCCGCTCGCCCCCCTTAAAAGTTTGGAAGGGGATGAGCATGCTCGCACAACTCGTTGTTACAGGCGCGCTGATCGGAAGTGTTTACTCCCTCGTCGCGGTAGGTTTGACACTCGTTTGGGGACTGATGGATATAATAAACTTCGCACACGGCGATTTCATGATGATATCCATGTACACGGTCTTCTGGTTGTACGCGCTCTTGAAATGGGACCCGCTCGTGTCTCTCCCCATCGCTGCTTTGGTGGCAGCCATGATCGGCTTGCTCACCTACAAATTGGTCATAAAACGCGTGCTGAACGCGCCAGGTTTGATGGCCCTCCTCGCCACCTTTGGTCTGAGCTTGTTCATACGAAACTTTGCCCAGTTCCTGTGGAGTCCCAACTACAGGTTCGTTGGAGAATCGATCCTTTCCGGCAAGAGGTTGATAATCTTCGACGTGATAGTTGGCCTTCCGCAGCTCGTCGCAGCAGTTGGAAGCATCGGCATGACACTCGCTGTAGCTTTGTTCATCAAGAAGACGAAGTTTGGAAAGGCGATTCAGGCAACAGCGCAGAGCAGAGAGATCGCTGAACTGATGGGTGTCGATACTGAGAAAGTCTACATGTTCACCTTTGCGCTCTCTGGCATCTGTGTTGGTGTCGCGGGAACTTTGCTCTCAGGTATCTTACCCGTCTATCCGGAATCGGGCGCCATGTATGGACTTTTAGCCTTCGTCATCGTAGCCTTGGGTGGATTCGGGAACATATGGGGTGCCTTCTACGCGGGGATCATGATTGGACTCGCCGAAACGATCGGCGGTTTCTATCTCGGAACGCAGTTCAAGTACGCGATAGTTTTCTTCATATACTTGCTCGTACTACAGTTCAGGCCCAAAGGGCTATTCGGGTGGTGAAAGCGGATGAAGAAAACACCGTTACTCTTGATCCTGGCTATTCTTTTGATACTCCCCTTGGTCGTCAAGGACGTGAACTTTCAACACGTCATGCTGATGACGCTAATGTTTGCAGGCCTCGGTGAAGCGTGGAACATCATCACGGGTTTTGCCGGGCAGACGTCCTTCGGTCATGCGGCGTTCTTCGGGATAGGTGCCTACACCTCCACGGTGCTCTTCTACAAATTCAACGTCTCACCGTGGGTCGGAATGATACTTGGCGCACTGTTCGCAGGCACTGTGGCTTTCTTGGTGAGTTATCCATGCTTCAGGTTGAAGGGTCACTACTTTGCTGTGGCGACGCTCGCGGTCGCCGAGATCATAAAGCAGCTGTTCGTGAGCTGGGATTACGTCGAGGGTGCTACGGGCATCTCGATCCCCGTCGTTTCGGACAGCTTTTGGGCGATGCAGTTCCACCGCTCGAAGATCCCGTACGTTTTAATCGCTTACGGCCTCTTCGTTTTCGTTCTTTTTGTCGCTCTGGTCATCGAGCGCAACAAGATGTGTTATTACTTGAAGGCGATAAGAGAAAGCCACGAAGCCGCCGAGGCACTCGGAATAAACACGGCTCGCTACAAACTGCTCGCGATGGTCATCAGTTCAATGCTCACAGCCCTCTTCGGCACGGTCTACGCACAGTACATACTCTACATAGATCCATTCATGGTCTTCGGTTTGGAAGTGTCGATGAAGATCGTTCTGCTGACGGTCCTCGGTGGACTTGGTAACGTGTACGGTCCGATCATCGGCGCGGCGATACTCATACCTCTTTCTGAGTACACCAGGACGCTGCTCGGTGGGACGGGAAAGGGCATCGATTTGATGATCTACGGTATTCTGATAGTCGTCGTCGTCCTTTTCGAACCGCGAGGCATACTTGGACTTCTGAGAAAGCGCAGCAGAGGGAGGCTCAATTATGGTAAGAGCACTGCTTGAAGTAGAAGGAGTCACGATGAAGTTCGGTAACCTCGTTGCGAGGGACAACGTTTCTTTCTCTGTGAACGAGGGTGAGATCGTCAGCCTCATTGGGCCGAACGGCGCTGGTAAGACGACACTCTTCAATTGCACCAGCGGTTTTTACAAACCCTTCAGTGGGAAGGTGTTCTTCGAAGGAAAAGAGATAACGGGTAAACCTCCACACGAAATAACGATGATGGGCTTGACCAGGACTTTTCAGATCGTCAAACCCCTGAAGGATATGAGCGTCAGGGACAACGTGCTCACCGGAGCGTTCTTGAGATCCTCCAGTAGGAAGGAAGCCGAAAGGATAACAGACGAAGTGTTACATTTGACACACCTTTGGGAGAAGAAGGACATGCTCGCCGGCAGCCTGACCACGGCAGACAAGAAGAGGCTCGAAATAGCGCGTGTGCTGGCAACCAAACCCAAGATGGTCATGCTCGACGAAGCGATGGCCGGTCTGAACCAATCTGAGATAAAGGAAGCGATGGAGCTGTGCCTCAAGCTCAACAAATCTGGAATAACGCTCTTGATCGTGGAGCACATCATGGAAGCGATAATGCCCATATCTCACAGGGTGATCGTGCTGAGCGCCGGAAAGAAGATCGCAGAAGGTGAACCCGCTGAAGTCACGAACAACGAAGAAGTCATCAAGGCGTACTTGGGGGAGAGATACTATGCTAAGAGTAAAAAACTTAACAACAGGCTATGACGGAGTTCCTGTGGTTTTCGACGTTTCTCTCGAGATCAACGAGGCGGAGTTCGTGGCGATAGTTGGCTCCAACGGGGCTGGTAAGACCACGATCCTGAGGACGATCTCAGGGTTGTTGAAACCTATCTCGGGTGAGATAGAGTTCGAAGGAAAACAGATTCACAAATTGTCCGCACACGAGATCGTCCGCTTGGGCATAGCACACGTGCCTGAAGGCCGGCACGTCTTCGGCAAGATGTCCGTCAAGGACAACCTGCTCATGGGTGCCTACACCTTGAACGATAGGGCGAAGGTGAACAAGTTGCTGAACGAAGTCTTCGAAATTTTCCCGAGACTGAAGGAGAGAGAAAATCAAAAAGCCGAGACGCTGTCCGGTGGAGAACAACAGATGCTCGCCATCGGCAGAGCGCTCATGGCGGAACCGAAATTGATGCTCGTTGATGAAATGTCTTTGGGTCTGATGCCCATGATGGTGGACAAGGTCCTCGAAACACTGAAACAGATAAACAAGGAAAAAGGTGTCACAATACTGTTGGTCGAACAGAAAGTTCAAGAAGCTTTGGAAATGGCCGACAGAGGTTACGTACTCCAAACAGGTAGGATCGTCGCGCACGGAACTGGCAAAGAACTGCTCGAGAGCGATCTGGTGAAAAAGGCGTATTTGGGCATGTGAAGACTTACCCTTTGAAAGAAGGGGCGCTCTCGCGCCCCTTCAGATTTTCAAGAAACCTTCTCACATCTTGAACTTTCTCACCTGTTCGACCAAGCTTTCCGCTATCGAAGATAGTTCCTCCGACAGACTGCTCACGTTCTGCACTCCACTCGCCTGCTGTCTCACCGCCTGCGTCATCTCTTCCATTTGCTGCGCTATCACCGTGATCGATTTGGTGGCTGTGTCCATCGCACTGCTCATCTCTTCTGCAGCCGCACTCTGTTCCTGCGCACTCGCTGCCAAACTCTCTATCTGACTCGCTATGTTGTTTATCTGTCCCATTATCTTGTTGAACTGTTCCACTACAACGTTTGATTGCTTGCTCATATCCTCCACTACTTGTACCGTCTCTTTCGTGGCATTGTCCGCTTTCATCGCCCCTTGGCTTATCTGCCCAAGTATCTGCCCTATCTGATTCGTCGCTTTCTTGCTCTCCTCTGCAAGCTTTCTTATCTCATCCGCAACCACTGCAAAGCCTCTGCCTGCCTCTCCCGCTCTGGCTGCCTCTATCGCCGCGTTCAACGCCAACAAATTCGTCTGCTCCGCTATGGAATTTATCGTCTGCAGTATCTGTCCTATGTTCTTCGCCTGTTCGCTCAGCTCCCCCACCACGTTAGCCGTCTGCTCCGCTTTGTCTTTGGCTTGCCTTATCATCTCCACTATGCTCTTTATGGCATTGTCTCCTTCTTTGGCTGCCATGCTCACCTGGCTCGATCTTTCTGTGAGCTGTTGCGCTGCTTTGGATACGTTCTGCGCACTGGCTGCTACTTCTTCTATGCCACTGGTCACCTCTTGTATGGAAGCAGATGCGTTCTGTGCCGATTTGTTCACCTCTTCCATCTGTGATGCAAGTTCTTCCGAAGAGGCGCTCAGCTCTTCTGCCGTGCTCGCCAAGCTCTGTGCCGAACTGTTCACCTGCACGGAAGATTCGTCTATGGCTCTCATAGATTCTCTCAAAGCATCCGCCATCTGAGTCAGAGCCTGTGCCATCTGCGCAACTTCATCTTTCCCTTTGACTTCGAATTTCACCGTCAGATCGCCTTTGCC